>Ga0209097_10000102_pt1 | contig 104830 bp, 60 predicted proteins | sample AD_UKC052_MetaG_FD_184419 | JGI IMG/M metagenome (GOLD analysis project Ga0209097, IMG submission 184419) | Active sludge microbial communities of municipal wastewater-treating anaerobic digesters from USA - AD_UKC052_MetaG (SPAdes) (version 2) | ecosystem: Engineered > Bioreactor > Anaerobic...
CGATGCGCTTTGTTGTGGATCGCTCCGCTTTTTGTTTTTATATTGTATAAGCAAAGCAGTTTCTGTTTTAATTGAAATTGATAAGCAAAGCAAAAATGTTCTTGTTTTGCCAATTTCTCCCCGAATTTTGAAATATGTATCGTAAACAGTTTTCGAATTCGTTTGCGATATAAATAAAGCAAAGTAACGAAGGAGGTTACGATGTGCACGACAATTCACCTGTATCGAACAAATAGCCGGCGTGAAGAGCCAGTAATTCGTTCGTTTGATCCGTTGAGCGTTCCAATCAGCGAGGAATTGCTTAACGATCCGCAACTCGGCAAATTCGCAAGAGCCGAGATTTGGATTGCCAAGGATATTGACATGACTCCATTTGGTTGGAGTCGTGCCAAGAAAGCTGACGGAAGTTTCGTCAGTGAATCCGTCCTTGGCACAGTGAAATGGGAGTTTCCCGCTTCACAGCCGTTGGAACCGTTCCCAAGCAAACCGGTTCCAGCTGCAGAAGTTCCGTTTGCTTGATCGTTTTGGAAGCGAAGAAGCCTAATGTCCGGAAAGACTAGCGAAGTCACCGGAATATGCTCATTCGCTTCCTTATGTTTATCCTCCGATTGGCGATTTTTTGCGAATACGTGCTGCTTTGTTTCATTGATAGAGCCGTTTCAAAGCAGAGTATTCGCTTCCTGGGCAGCGTCTCTTCAGCTGTATGCCAGGCTGCTAGATGAGAGCAGTAAAGGCTCATCGAGGGCTTACCAAAGTGCCCATTTTATTTTTTTTAATCTGAATTAAAAAAGCAAAGGAGAAACAATGAAAACAACGAAGAAAGAAGCGAAGAAGAAGATTGTTGAAAAACTTCATGCTTTATCTTCCAAGTTTCCAATTGCAGAAGATTTAATCGAAGCAATTGGAAAGTTCGGCTTGTTCAGCTGCGAGGCGTATAGGGATTGTTATGGAAGGTGGCATCTTTCTCCATATATCGCCTATATCGAAAACAAAAGGCGCCTATGGGATGAAGCAGAATCTTACTATATCGACGAAGGAAGACTATGTTTTGTATGCATTGGGATGTGGAAATGGTGGTATACTCGTCTGAGAAATGGAAGACATTTCGTACTGCTTCAATTCGATATCGAAGACGGAAGCCTGATTAAAATAGTTCCAGATAAGGAGATCGATAGCTTCTGGAAAGGAAAGACGACAAACGAAAAAAGAAAAGAGATAAGAAATCTTATAAAAGCAAAGGAGAAGAAATGCAAGACAAAAGAATAATACTTAAAGAAAAAGAATCTTATATCACTACAGATGAGAACGGATTGCTTATGATACAAAGAAGTGATGGAATTACACAATATCTTACAACGGAGCAAGCACAAATTATCTTAGCTGTTAGTGATATTTGTCCATCAATTATAAAGACGCTAGATATCGATGAAAGAAAGCAGAAGGTATACGACTACACCGAGATGGACACAGACTTGCTCGAAGGATATTGTGAAATATGTTATGAGCTTGGCATAAACTATTTCACTGGTCTTGCAACAAGACTAAATGGAAAGCTTCCCATAAGAGTAGCTTATCATTACAAAGATAAAGAAGAAGGTAATGATATGACAGTTATTGAATTAGAATCCGAGAAAAAGCCCTATCTCTTGATAAACAGAGATATGGACACAGGAAAAATAACAATTGAAATAAAGGAGAAAGAATGAAAAGGTATTCAACAATCTATCTGAAGCCACTTACTTCAGAGCCACAGAACGATTCTCAGCCGTTTTTCTATGCAAGTGGAAATGGAACACTTGTCTATAGAGAAAACGAATCCGCTGCTCCCAAGAAAGTAACCACGAAAGAAGCAGAAGAGATAATAAAAGATTGTGGTTACATTCCGGTAAGCATTGATTGGAGTGTTCTCATTGGATTTGACAAAGAGAAACAAAAAGTTTTCGATCTCACAGGAAGATCACCTGAAGAGATTGAAGAAACCGTCGAATTATATGAACGTCTCGGTATTTCCGTAGTACCGTGGATAACTACCGAGTTTCCCAATATAACTAAATGGTTAGTCGAAGGAAAAGAAGAAGACTTTCGTTCTTTCCAAGGAAGAGATAGGGAAGACGAAGATTGTCTAGTAATTTTTTACAATGTCGAAGAAAAGTATGCAAAAGTAAAAGTGTTCACGAAGGAGAAATAGTGAAGAAGAATTATGTAATTGCCACTATTATTGGCATTACGCTTCTTATTCCGTCAATATATTTCTATTTCCGGGAAGATAGGCTTCCAAGTTGCGAGCTTGGAAGCAGTGTCTCCTCGGTGCATAAATATATGAAAGAAAACGGAATGACTCTCGTTGCCAAGAGAAGAAAGGAAGAAGAAACTTACTCGTCTCCAAAAGAAACCGTGAAAGTATATTACTTTCAAAAGCGAGTAAGTGTTGTAGAGATACTGCCGAAGTATAGAGACAATAGAGAGAAGGAAGCGATGTTCCTGAATTCCTACTGGAATCTTATACGAGAATATGGACTTCCCAGTTTCGAATACGAATTCTCATCAATCTGGTTCGATGAAGAATTAAAAAAGTCAATTGTAATAAGCATAGAGCCAGTATTTTCAATTAAAAAAATAAGCTTACAAAAGCAATGATAAGGAGGAAACAATGTTTAAGATACCAACAGCGAAAGACGCAGCGAATCAGGATAGGAATCGACAGGTAATATTTGTTCCGAATGTCAGGAAATATGCAAATAAGAATGAATACAAGGTATTGCTTTATAAGCTAAGCAACAAAGAAAATTTAGTCGATATTATCAACTTCGATAAAAGAACACTTAACTACAATGGTATCAACATAGAATACGGAGATATTCATGTGTTTGATACGCTTGTGAATATAAGAAACTTTATAAAGGTATTCATTGCTCTACGACCATTTCTGGAGCACTATAACAAAATAGATCTCTTTCCATCGGAATATATTTTTCATGTTATCGATGATGAAGGACAATACGATCTGGATGACTTCATAATAAAGGATAAGGAAAATGTTTCTTTCTTTTCCTATATCAACTATATCTGGGTTCCTTGCTATAATGAGAGCAGTGAAGATGAAGACAAAAACGATAGCGTGAAGTTAATGGAAAGCGCTTCGCTTATTATAATTCACGAAAGACTTATAAGATTTAAGGCTTTATCGTATCGAAAGGATGTACCAGAAGACGATGAAATAGAAGTATTCATCAACAACCTGGGAAGAGAAAGAATGAGAGAATCGTTATCGGAGTTATTCTATATCATGGAGAAACCAAATTACGTTCACTATGAATTGGCAAGACCGCCAAAAGACCGCTATGAGAGTAGTATGGAGGTATACAATGAGCTACGAAAGAAGTTTCCAAGCTATTAAAGAAGAGAAGATAGCTTACCTGAACAATGTCTTTTCAGAATCGTTATACACAATTGAAATAACTGATTATGTAAATCTGAAAGATAAAAACGATGAATTTCTTATGGATGCACTGGGAAGACATATTACAGAACATAATAAAGTCGATAATTCTGATCCGAATTATTTCGTCTTCAATGATAAGACTCGAGTTAAGAAGAGAGCAATTCTCCAAGAACTAATGATGCCAGATTCTTATAAGAAGTATGTTCAAAGTATTGGAGATACGTCCGGAAGATTGTTTCTTACTATTGATCCAGAATGGTTCAGACTTTGCTCGGATAAAGACTTTGTAAGCTGGAATTCATGTTTTAGTCCAGATGGATGTTACCATTTAGTGCCTTACGAATTCAGTACTAGTATTAGTATAATGATGGCAATGATCACGAACTCTGATATGACAAGAATAATTGGTAGAAAGTGGGTCGTGATTCCGTATAGAAAAGATAGAAGCGGAGAAAAAGTGAAGATAGTAAAGGTACTTGAGATTCTTTGCCTGAAATCTTATGGAACTTTTCCTGTAACATATCAACAAGCAGTAAGTCGCTGGATAATCGAAAACATATTCGAAGATGAAAAAGATAATTGGAAGGTTTATAAATATTCCAAAGATGATGATACCCTCATGGGATTGGAGATGAAAATTCTCGTAGAGAGTCACGATGGTGGCGGTTATTACAGCTATCTTTCTTCGAAACCGGATCGGCTCAAGGTAAAGATATACATGGACAATTCTTCCTATATACTTATTCCGAAAAGTCTTGCTCCATCGGAAGTCCCAGAAGGAAGAGTAACATTCTATGGACTTGATGAAGACGAAGAAGTATGTTATCATGAATTGGAAGACAGTAATGAAGATGAAGATTATTATGACGATGAACATTGGGGGTGCGCAAACTGCGGAGTAAGAATCGATCACGACACATGCTACGAAATGTTTTTCAATGATAATGATCACGATTATGATACTAATTGCGAAGACTGTATCAATGAGCTTGCAATATTCGATCCTATGCTTGATCGTTATTTTGAAAGAGAATGGTTCGAGGAACATAGAGAGCCTTTCTATATGGTCTATTCAACTTACAGAGGTTATCAAGAAATTCGAGATATTGTTAGTTTGGAATATACTGTTGAAAATACAATTAACTATCCGAATCTCTACTTCGTTGATCCAAACGACGAAAGCAAAGTCATTTACGAGACGAAGCTGTATATAAGAGACGCACAAATTGAACCATTTCTGAAGAAATTCGAAGGACTGGTAAGAAAAGAAAACGATGATTATATTGTGAAATTTAATGTTCAAGCAGCTATTAACTTCGAAGGTCTTTCAAAACTTACCGGAGTTACATTCGAGGAAGAAATGGATGAGATAATTGCCAATGCACCAACACTTGCAGAAAGGAGAAACGAAGATGAATAAGAAAGCGTTTCAGAAACTTCTGATTAAATGCTTGCGTGCCTCTACGACTGGCATTCGTTATCTGATTTGTCAATCAGTTAAGAAAACAAGTGTTCCTTACTTCACTGTGAAGAATTATGAAAATTATATTCTAATCGTTCCAATACGGAGAACAGAAAGCTGTTTCCTTCCGCTAGTCTGTAGTCATTACGATACAGTACGACATGTAGAAGAGATTGAAGTCGTGATAGAAGGAGGACTTATTCGCAATAAAAAGAAAGCTGTTCTTGGCGGAGATGATCGGGCTGGAGTAGCTATTGCTTTGGCTATGATTTACAATAAAGTTCCTGCAATATATCTATTCTGTGACAAAGAAGAGACAGGTGGCTTTGGTTCATCAGAGTTTCTCTTTCATGAACAGAATATAATCAAGACAGTAAACTGCTATATTGGACTAGACCGAAGAAATGGAAACGAAATAGCTCTCTATGACTATGCAAGCGAGGAACTAAATAATATCTTCATCTCTGAAGGGTACAGAGAAGTCAGTGGGAGCTTCACAGACGTTTCTCACATTGCTGGAGAATATCCAAAGGCAACTGTTAACGTTTCGGTCGGTTTCCACAATGAACATACTGAGAAAGAATATGTTCAGTTCGAAGAATGTTATCTTTCTTTGGAACGAATAAGTCGTATAATACCGACACTTACCGGGAGATATTTCAACGATCTTCAGGTCTCATATAGAGACTATGGCTATGGCTTTGCTTATGGTAATAGTTTCAGACTTGATTACGACTATCCTCTTCCGAGAGTAATTGAAGAAAAGAAAGTAGATCGAGAAATATATGGAGAACTCATTGACCGATTATGCCTGGACTGTGAGTTTTATCATCCTGGAACAGAAAGTTGTGATTTTGACTTCGAATGTCTTGACAATTTTTGAAGAAAAATAAATATGGTTCTCAAGAAACAATAAGGAGGAACGATGCCAAAAACATCAATCAATCTCGATGACTTCGCAACTGTAGTCGAAGCATCGAACGAACAAATGCCACGTGGAATAGCAATTGCTGTAACCGGTCTCTTCAAGCGAGGAAAAACCTATGGACTTTCTCGTTTTAACCCATCCGGAGACGTACGGAAAACTCTTTTCATTGACACGGAGAGATGTGTCTTGAAATATGAAGAGTATAATGGTATGACGGTTCTACCATGTATCTCCTTTGCTCCGCCAAGAGATGGAGACGGCAAGATAATTCCACCAGAAGATCGCAACTATATCATCAATGGGAAGAACTTTAAGGCTTGGTCTTTTCAAGAGATATGTGCAATAGTTCATTCTCTGAAGGCATCTGGAATGCTTCATCAGCAGTTTGAACTTGTTGCCATTGACACTGTAGATAATCTGCAGAACTGGGCAGAAGCATATCATCTTGAAAAGTATAATCAGAAACAACGCTCCTTGAAAGAGAAAGGAGAAGTAGTTGATTCCATAGGAGAGATTCCTTATGGCTCTGGTTGGAGCGATGCTCGAGATGAATTGGTAAGACCGCTTCTGCGAATGAAAGAAGAGGTGAACCAAGTCGGAGTAGATTTTGGTATCTCCATTCACGCCAAGACTACAAGTCAAGTAAAGAACATCTATCAGCGTGACCCGGCTTTGAGAGCGGGAGTAACAAATGCGCTGTTTGGAGAGATGGACTTGATTGGCTACGTGAACGTAGAAGATACTAATCTCCCAGATGGAGCCGAGTTCGGTGCAGTATTCCAAGGGAAATTGCATACGATTTCGTTTGTAGTAAGCGAAGAGATAATGACTGGAGGCACAAGACTTAATCGTTTAGTAAACAAGACGCTTCCATTCTCTTATCAGGCACTTGTTAATGAATATAAGAAAAAGGAGGAAAAATGCCAATAATCCCATCACAGACCGGATCTGGTGGACGTATTCAGTCCCCTGGAGAAAACAGAGGGTTTCTTATTGACGTAATCGATCACACTGCGGGAACAGTGTATGATGTAATACTAGATTTCATTTTCGGATTCGAGAATGTTCCAGAAAACTGGACAAGAAAGATGAGAGTTTTTGCCAAGTTCGACCGGAATATGAATAACGAGATAGATCCAGAGAGCAAGGATTTGAAAAGGCTCTATCGTATTCTCCAGCAAATGGGTTTTACCCGAATTGAAGGCGGGAAACTCTCTGGAATCGGAGTCAATGAGAAGGGAAAATTCGTAGATGAGAACGATAGACCAATAAAGGACATAGCTGGATTGCTCAAGACACTTGGAAGAGATAAGTCGTATCTTGTCTATATCGCCAAGGATTCCAATGGCTATGACCGAGTAATTGGTGTAATCGATGAAGAGCTTAACAAAAGTAACGATGCTTTCGCTGTCATGATGCAAGAGAATTATGCATATTGGATTGAAAGAAGTTTGAAAGCGGAAGCTTCTGATACGCATACCGAAAAAGGAGGAAAATCAGAAAGTAGCAATGACGACCTGATATATGTTCCAAGAGGTGATTAAAATGAAGTATTATGAACTGGCACAATATCGGGCAAGTAATCGCAATAAACTTATCAGAGCGGAGGATGTTGCTCATGTCATCCTTGAGAAGGGGACGCAGTGTCCCCTTTTCCGCTCGGTATTTTGGTACGATGAAGGAATCGTAGAATATCTCAAGACGAATAAGTCTGTGTCTATGTATCGGGGTATCCGAGGGATTGATATGATTCCTATCGATATCGATAAGGGCTACAACAGCGATGAATTCACGCAGGAGAAGCTTCTAAAGTTTATAGAGAAACTTGAATCTCTTGGACTGGATGAGAATATGTTCCAGATATTCTTCAGTGGAACTGGCTTCCATATCTTCTTAGATAATTCTCTCTTCGACTTCCAACCGTCAGTATTTCTTCCGGAGCAGATCGCACAGACGTTAGTGAACGCTGGATTGATAGATGATCCAGTAATCATCCGTGGCAACCAACTTATTCGCATAGAAAATAGCTTGAACGAAAAGAGTGGTCTTTTCAAAATTCCTCTTACTTTGGAAGAAGCAAAGACTCTTTCTCTGGAAAAGATTCGAGAGCTGGCGAAGACACAGCGTCTGGATTTTCAGTATCTGGAGATGGATGGAAGAAACCTATTGGAGAAGTATATTATCCCTTCATATATGTTTGAAGAAGGAAGCAAAGTTGTTCCCAATGGATGGAAGAAAGAAGACGATAACTTCGAAGTGAATAGATATGCAGTGTGTATTCAGAAGCTCTACGAGCGTGGAGCAGTAGAAGGAAATAGAAACAATGTAGTAATGCGCATTGCTTCACATTGTAAAAGACAAGGAATGCCAGAAGATTTCGCTATTGCTGGAATGTTGCATTGGAATCATAAGACGAATCAGTCTTTGGATGACCAGCAGGTGATTGAAAGAGTACGGCAAGTCTATCGCAAACCGTATCGGTATGGTTGCAATGATGCAATTCTTAAAGAATTCTGTTCACCAATGTGTCTATTCTATAAGCACAAGAATCTGGATGCCAATAATCTGATGAATCTTACCGATTTGGATAAAGCATTTGAAGAGCGTCTGCAAATTATAGAGAATAAAGACCGCTATATCAACCTGAAAGACATCTTCGGACTGGAAGTCGATTGCGTATTGTATCCAGGAGAACTTGTTGTCTTCCAAGGAGATACCGGTCTTAATAAAACTAGTATCATCCAGAACATAATGTTGGGCGTGAATATGGTTGACGATGTAGTTCGTCCCAAAGGGCTTCAGACAATCTACTACGGAACAGAACTCTCAGCTGGAATTATTCAGATGAGAAATTATTGTATTGTAACTGGTTATACTGAAAATGAAGTCATTAAGCACAGAGACGAACTCTACAAGTATCATACCGCTCTGGAGCACATTGCAGTTCAGACTGGAATACTCACAACTTCTGGAATAGAGCAACTGATTCTTGATTATCAGCCACAGGTTCTGGTAATAGATTATTATGAACAAGTAGAGCATCCAGCTTGGGGAAGAAGTCCATCAATTGCAGTAGCAGATATTGCCAAATCACTTTCAGTAATGGCGCAGAAGTATAATATCATCTTGATTGCCATATCACAAATCAATAGAGCTTCTGCGAATAACAATGGAATTCATTCTGGTTTCGGAAGTGGTGCAGTAGAAAAGACTGCAAGAAGATTGTTTACTATATCTGGAGACCAGAATAGTCCTTATCGTATAATAAATCATGTCAAAGCAAATTCAGATGTTCTTTGGAAGAACGTCGTATTGGAGCGTCAAGACAATTGGCGCTTCAAGAGAATAAAATAATAGAAAGGAAGAGAAAATGAAATCAAAACCGAAAAGCTTCAAGGAGAAACAAAGTGAAAATTGACTACGACTTAGATGAACTAGTAGAGAATGTAATAAGTGTTCTGAAAGAAATCGGTCTCGATTTTCTTCAAGAAGAAGATAGAGACGATCGTACAAATACACGTATTCTGAGCTTTGTCTACGACGGTGACATTATTAACGTAGTTATCTATGGTGAAAGCGATAGAAGATTCATGGTTCTGTATGCATACAGTGAGTCTGTTAATGGTAAAAGAGCTACAGCAGAATACGAAACATTTAGTTATACAGTAGCTGGAATTCCAGTAGATGATATGACACGTCTTGATAAGAGTTTCAGAACGTTTTCGAAAATGATTAAACTATATCGAGAAGAAGATAAAGCGGAGAAACAAAGTGAAAACAATATTTTATTTATTCCTTAATACCTTATCTGGTAAAGGAAATGTTATTACAGATGACTATATAGGTATAATTCCGGTTGAAGGAATACTTGGTTACCGTGCTGGATTGAAATCTGATTATATTCCGCTTACAACAGAAGAAGCCAACAATATTTTGAAGAAAGCTGGCTATAGAGGAAATTACAATTGGAATAGGCTTAAATTCTATGATCCGATTGCTCAATACTTTTATGACAACTTCAAGATAAATCACTCTTCTTTGATAGATTTATGTTACGAAAAAGAAGACAAAGGAATTGATCCTATACCGGTCATAAGAGAATTGATAAGAAACAAAGCCGATGTTATCAAGTCAACAAAAGTAGTTGATTTTTATTGTAGAAATAAAAAAGATAAAGGTAGATTATACATTGTCATTCTATACGAATACTATAACGATGAAATAATCGGTATAGATGTATTTTTTGACAAGTACAAACAAAAAAAGGGAGGAACCCAATGCCGAAAGAAAAAGAAACCTTATTCGACATTGCAGCGCAGAAGAGAGAAGCTGAAGAGCTTGCTCGGTCGCTTGCAGAACTAAACCTCAACGCAGAAGACGTTGAGCAACAATTGGCAGAAATCCAAGCCAAGCTAATAAAGAAGATAAATAGTTTGGATTTCGTGTATATTAAACTTGATGCTGAAATTGAACAGCTGAAAATCTATAAGGAACTGTATCAAGATGAGCTCAAGAAAATCAATAGCAAGATGGAAAGTATTGAGAAGAGCAAAGACCGCCTTCTTCAGATGTTGGCAGACGCAAAGCTAGTTGATGTGAATAAGCCCCTGCGTACTCAGTATCACACTTATTCGCTTACCAAAACTTATGGTGGTGTAGAAATAGTAGATGAAGAGCTACTTCCAAGTGACTACATTAAAACAAAGATTGAGCAGTATATTGATACTGCAGCCTTGCGGAATGACCTCATGGCTGGAAAAGAAATTCCAGGCGCAGTTCTTCCGGTGAAGATGAAGGTAAGGCGTCGGTGAGAATACTTCGACAAATGATGCTGAAGACCGAGTCCCTGATGTCTCATACCATGACGTATGCAATCATGCTATTCGAATCGATATTTTTTGGAATAGGAGTCTCTTGCTCAATTATTGTTCCGAAGCTGGTTAAAGAGTATGTGGATGACGAAAACAAAGAATGCTTCGTGTATCAAATAATGTTTCTTGGAATATTTAACATTATCTATATCATAATAGATGTAGAAGGAGCATACAAATCATATAGTTTCGGAATCGGACTTACTCCGATTACGCCAATCTTCACAATAGGATGGAGAAAATGAGTGATACAAAAATGTCAAAGCGTGAGAAGCGCTTTCAGAATATTCTTAACACGAGAAAGGATATGTTCTCGGATGAAGAAATCGAGTTTTTGCAAAAGAACTTTCGCAGAGTAATTCCTCAAGAAGAGTTACTATCACTCCGAGACAAAGTCAATGTATATACTTTTGAGAATTGGGTAATGACACATGAGTCTCTCGGAATAAACGACTTCATGAAAAGTCTTTACTATGCAATTCAGAGTGATGAATCCCAAGAATTACTTATATCAACCGTTTTTGTTCTAGCTCTGGAATGGAGCAGAGGAAAAGGAGAAAAAGATGGCAACGAAGACAAATAAGAAACCGAGTGTCCCAAAAAGAAAGGTGCTATCCTTCGAAAAGTTTGTGGACACCATAAACAACGCTCCATTGCTCATGCAAGCAGTGGATGATATGTTTAACAAGTTCGCAGATGAACTTGATGAGAAGGAAATAATCACACCAAACGAGCTTGTCTACAAGATATATGAAGAGATTGAGAAGAATAACAATACTCTTATAGCTGTGGTAGCTGCAGTAACGATATTCATGTCTAGCAGACCACATAAAGGAGAAAGTAAAAATGACAGTAATTGATTTCAACTCCGAAAACGGAAGAAAGATTCTTACATTGAATGAATTCAGTGATCTACTTAATGATGGAGAAACAATTAAAGGTGCACTGGATCAATTCGATAAAGACCTTTCGAAAGAATTAAACGGACAAAAGCTTCCAATTGAAGAATTTTGTTACCGTGTGTATGAAGAGATCGAAAAGAAAGGTAACACCGCCTTCGAAGTATTCATTATAACGATGGCTGTTTTGTATGGAAAGATAGGAAAATGAGTAGCATCGTTGGTGTTATAATAATCATTCTGCTTCTGATAGTAATCTACTTCTGTGGAAGAAAACTTCAGAAGCTTGAAGAAGCGAAGAGACGTCTTAAGAACTTCAATGACGATCTCTATATTAAAGTCAGTCAGTACCGGGAACATTTCTTAAAAGAGAAGAAGAAAGGCGATATGTATGACAAGATAATAAAAAAGTATAAGTACGCTCTCTTCTCTTGTGCGGACTGTAAGAAGATAGTCTCTAAGAAGAATACGCATTGGCTGGAAGAGAAGCCATATTGCGGAAAGTGTTATGGAAAAAGGAAAGACTCATGAATGAAGAAAGAAAAATTCTCTCACGGAAAGAATTCGAAGACCTTTATCAAGATAAGACCAACTTATTGATGTGCGCAATGATAGTTCTTATTGATTCCGGTATAGCGCACTGCAATGAAGATGATGATGACGATATAGAGCTGATGAAGGTATCTTACAAAATATACGAGCAGATTGAGGAAAATAATATTCTTTTAGAAGTATTATCTTCTATTGCTTTGGCAATTGTAGGAAAATACGGAATATCTTTTCCATAGAAGGAGAAAACATGAAGAAAGAGAAGTTCATAATCGGAATCGATCCGGGGATGAAGGGGGGCATTGCCCTCCTTTCTCTGGAGACGATGAAGGTTCATACCGCAATCCGAATGCCGATAGTTGGAGACAGCTTTGATTACGAATGGATCCGAAGGTTCTTCGAAAAGTATAAAAACGATGTGGCATGTGTTTGCATTGAGAAAGTTGGATATATGGGAAAAGATACTGCGTCTTCAATCGCAACACTTTGTTACCACGCTGGAATACTCTATGGCATGGCTTATGCGATTGGGTTTAATGTCTCGGTCATGGCTCCAAGTTTCTGGAAGGCAAAGATTGGTCTTCCGGTAATTGGAACTAAGAGAGGTTCCAAGAATGAAACGCCGGAGCAAAAGAAAGCTCGTCTCCGAGAGAATGCCAAACTGAAAAAGAGAGCGAAAGGAAATTCAATAGTCTTTGCTTATGAGAAGCATCCGGAATTGAGAAGTGCTCAGGGTCAGCTTACCGATGGAGAAGCTGAAGCAATACTGATTGCAGATTGCTATATAAAGTTATGGCATACTGGAACGGAAGATGAAAAAGGAATTTGAATACGTTTATCAAAACGGAAACTGCTATTTCGTTGGGATAAGAAAGAGAAAGGGGGAAGTGAGCTATATTGAACGCTGGGAACGATTGCAGTATGGAGATAAAATAGTTTGCTATACTACGATTGGAATCGTTATTGCAGTGTTCAAAAGTCATCGCAATAGAAAGAAATTGAAGATGGATGATTGCATCGATGGTTATAACAAAGGCTTTCTCGTCTTCAATTCTGGAAAGTTCGATATAGTCACTTGGTTAAAGAATTCTGAAATTGAGAGCTCACTTCCCTTTCTCAGTTCTGAAGATTTCGCAGCGATAACAACGCTATTGGAATATATTCGAGAAACAAATGAAAACGAATAAGTCTTTGCTGTGTGAGAACTGCGGACATCTCGTACCGCAGATTGACGAGTTCGGACAGGAGAATGACCACTGTCCTTACTGCGGCTATATACTTATATCTCTGGAAGAAAAGGAGAAACTAATGAAGAACATTGACAAATATCTTTCAATCATCGGCGATACGCAGAGAATCGTCGACAAGATGTATAACATGGAACTGTGCTGCAGTTTCATTCATTCGTGGTTTATGTATGACTTCTTCGATTGTATCTTAGAAGATGTAGAAAAAGAAGACCTGAAGTTAGATACAGTAGATGATATGATTCAGTATCTTCGCTGCTTCGCTCCAGAATCTTGTAATGATTATGAAAAGATATTAGAAGAGATAAGAAAGGAATTAGAAAAAAGATGAAAATATTATATTGTAGAGATTGTGGCTATAGTGACGACGCCATAAACTTTCCCTACTATAGCCAAGAAACGAAATACGATAAAGATAAAGATGAATACACTATAAAAGGATGCTATGTTCCTTATTGTCCAAAGTGTAATAGAATTGATATTAGAAACGCATTCGTATTATAAATTACTTACAAAGGAAGAACAATGTCAGAAGTAAATAAACAGCTAATACTATTTGCAAAAGCTGCTCTGAGTGATGCCTTCGAAAGAAGAATCTGTTGTGGATACACTTTCTCGTGGATTGAATATGCATTGGAAGAAGCACTTACTCAGCAGTATAGTCAAGATGAAGATGAAGATGACATAACAAATGTAGAAGAGCTTTGTGAGTACCTTCATCGGAAACGCTCCGAAGCATGTGGCGAATACGATTTCGTGGTAGAGAATATGAGAAACTATCTTTTCAAACTCGAAGTCGAGAAACAAACCGAACGGAACGGATAGGTAACTGAGCCATTGTCTTCGCTTTGCGAAGCGATGGCTCTATATTTTTTATTTTTGAGAAGTAAATAAGCAGCAAATGGTTGTTTTCAATTCTGACGCAATTTAAGGTATCTGTGGAGCAAATAGGTGCAAAATAGTATAAACACTCCAGCTCAATTCCGATTGTTAATGTAGCACCCCTATTCTTTCGCCAAAAAAAAGAAACCGTCGATTTGACCAGGCAGGTTCGACGGCAACCTTTGTTGGTTCGATTACCTCAGGTAACAAACACTTCAACGCAGATAAATCTTCTGCAGTTGAATATCGAATAAGTCTTTTCTCTTATCGTGGGTATAGATTGTTTGTCTCAGCATTCCGATTGCAGATTCTTTTCCAGGACGCTCTTCAAAATAGCTATCGACTCCCTCTTCGGTCTTGGAAAGAAAACATCCATTGATGGCAAACCAAGAAATTAGCCGACGGATTGTTCCATATGAGAAGTCGTTGTATTCACAGCGGTCAGTCTGCATCTGATGAAGATGTCCCATTACATGAACATCTGCAATATCCCAGCGGAATATATCATAGACTTTATTGATGGGATAACCTTCTCGGAAACCTCCACCACCGGTTCCATGACAGACTACAATCTTGATGGGAGTACTTCTTCCTCGTTTCTCATCTCGGAAGTTGATACTTATCCAAGCTTTCTGATGAAGGTCTGGAACTCCAAGAGAGCTGGTGAGATAGCTATTCACATCAAAACCATTATACTTCCGGTATTTGTTTTCATGGTTTCCAGAAATTAGTCCAATACACTTGTTCTGAATGGGTTCAATTATATTCAGGAATTCGTCTGCCTGCTTTCTGGGAAGGTCGTTTAGGTCTCGAATCTCGTATCTTTCTGCAATCTCCAATGGATTAAATCGGGGGTCATTGTAAGAAATCGCATCAATATAATCTCCCATGCCAATCCAAGCATTGGCATCTTCCTGAATCATTTTCACTGCATGTTTCAGAGCATGTTCATTGCAGTTGGCAGCACCAAGATGAACATCTCCAAGATAGTAGATTACGTATGGCTGGCTTATTTCACGTATGTTCTCATGAATTACTATTGATTGCAAAACTATTCTCCAAGACAAGTGTATAGGTTACTATATCCGTTCCGAGGAATTGCTTCTGTCTCTTCACCAAAGCGATAAGATAAGCAAAATCATCTGGTGATTGGATAACTTGGCAGCCAGCCGAGAACTTATCTACTGTCTTTGCGATGTCGAATTCCAAGGCACGGTGAATATCAATACCGAATAAGCCTGTATCTATCTTTCCGTTGAAGTCGTATTTCCCATCTTTGTTCACATCTCGGTAAACCGATACCGGCTTGATCTGCACAAGAGCAGTATATCCTTTGTGCTTTCCCAACCGATACGCACCACGATACTGACCTTCTTTCAGAATCGCAGTTCCGGAAGCATTCATAGGATTCTTCAGATAGAACAGACCTGGGTCGGTAGTTGCTGGGAAGTGAATTATTCTTTTTCTTTTTTCGATGTCCAGATAAGCAACGCAGATGGTATCATCGAAAGCATTCACGGCATTAAGATTGCGAATGCCAACGATGTTCAAGTCGAATGGTTTACTTCCAGAGAACCATACGTATCCTTTCTCTTCAATCACTCTCTTGAGTGCATCGTAAGTTGGAGCAATCATGATTCAAATCCTCCAACGCAGTTTGATTCCCAGGTTTCGTCTTCTGTTTCATCTTCTTTTAAGACAGTGACGATATAGCCATTGTAATTGTTAATTTCTACGCTATACAGCGCATCTGCATACTTGGGCATTGATTTCTTAATGAGTCGGAAGAAGTGCTTTGCCAAGACTTCTTCGCCTACTTTTTCAATATCCACGAAAAGGTCTTCGCAGAGTGCACAACAGAGTGCAACTGCGTCAAACGGCTTCTCAAAAGTGATTGCCAGCTCATATGACGGTCGGTATGGCGGATGGACATTGATTATTTTCGTATATTGCGTCTTCATTGTTCCTCCTTCGAAATGAGTTCGTTCTCTTGTATATAGCTTTGCATTTCTTCTTCGGTGGCAAAGGTTTGCACTTCTATTCCTTGGTCATCTGGAATATAAATTGCACCAACTCCAGCGACAATCTCGTAGTGATTATTCTGAATGATGAGTGCGTATCTGCTATAATTGATTATATCCATTTTTAACTCCCAAGAACTATATTATAATTTTTGGTTGTAAACTGCCATTATACTACCCAAGTACCCGAAAACAGTCTAAGCAGCACATTGTATCCGACAATGAAGCCAGCATTGCCAGCCAAGATGTCTACTAAGCTATCCAATCCCCGCTCTTTCACGAGTGTCCAGAAATGCTTTCCGCTTCGTGACCATTGCCGATATTCTACCCATACCGTAATCATAAATGCAGCGATATTCGGGAAGTATCCCAATCCCTGCGCCTTGCCGAGAAATGCAAACGCCCATGCGAGTATGCCCATCAAAAGCATTAGCCCAAAGTGTTTGTGAGTGTTAGTTATCATTTTCCACCTCCACAATCTCTAAATCGTTATCTTCTATGTAGGCTAACATCTCTGCCTCGGTATCGAACCACAGCAATTCATAGCGAGTTCCTACCGTATTCGGCTCCGCTGTTCCTGTGTGTAATACTTGATTGCCGTTTTTAATCATATAATACATTTTATTCTCCTGTGTATTCATCCCAATCTTCTGGCCATGTGCCACCATTAGCAGATAGCCATGCAGAGGGGATAATAGTCCAAGCTGCTTTGGTGAGTAGCACAGCTACATAAGCTTTTACCGTATCCCATCCTGGGTCTGTGGCGGTTGTGCCTGCGGTAATTGTGAATGGATATGCTCCGCTCCATGTTGCGATTGCTGCGTCATGAATTAACTGTGCATATTCTGCTGCTGTGGCAAACACCGTGCTACCCAAGAGTTGGATGCCATTGGTGCTGGTGATATTTAGCGGGTTTGTGCCATAGGATAGAGACGAGCCGATGTTGTTGAGGTACATAGCTGTAAGATCCATCCCAGTTATGTCACCAGTGATGACAACAACAGATGGGCTGGTGCCTCGGAGGACCAGGAATGTCAGCTTCATCCCCGTTATGTCACCTGTGATGACAGACGAGCCGATGTAGTAGAGGAGCAGGTATGTCAGCTTCATCCCCGTTATGTCACCTGTGATGACAGACGAGCCGATGTTGTAGAGGGACAGGGTTGTCAGCTTCATCCCAGTTATCTTGCCCGTGATGACAGACGAGCCGAGACTGTAGAGGGACAGGTATGTCAGCTTCATCCCCGTTATGTCACCTGTGATGACAGACGAGCCGATGTTGTAGAGGGACAGGGTTGTCAGCTTCATCCCCGTTATGTCACCCGTGATGACAGACGAGCCGAAGTTGTAGAGGCGCAGGTATGTCACCAATTTGCGCCGAGGGATGGTAAGGCTTCCAGCGCCTTTGAAATAAATGTCTTGATTCGTGTTTGCAACGAGCGTTAGCGGAGTAGTAACAAAATCACCGCTACTGCCAATTTTAATGCTTGTGCCGCCAGCAGGTGTTACAGTTGTTGTTTCCGATACTTTAACACGAATGTAATCCGTGCCATCGCCAGAGGTGACTGTGAAGGTGGCAGGCATATTGCCGTAGTCCACCCTGCGATGCGCGCCGAGACCGAGACCGAGACCAAGACTACCGAATGGCATTATTTCTTCTTCCTTAAATTCTTTACTATTGGCTTTACCATCGATTGATACACTGTATCAACCACTCCCAGCATATCTCCAACATCCGTAATACCGAGTCTCTTCATTGCCTTCGGTGCTTCCAATTGAGCAATCTCAGTTGCAGCAGTGGCTACAACCATTTGTTTTCCTTCATTGGAACGAATGTCAATATCGGATAATCCAGTTTTGTCATCAATGTAATTCAATACCTTCTCCGGATGCTCTTCGGCTTCCGCAGCGAGCGGAGCGACGATGTCCGAGATTTCCAGCCCAGCCCACAGTTTCTTCAGTTTCTTATACTGAACTATGATTGTGGAAATAAGGGCTGCCAGAGCGACTACCAAAGCTATTGCAGCTTCGATGTTTTGGGTGACTGTGTTGATGATGTTTTGCATTGTTTCCTCCTATTTTATTCGAGTTTGTTTAACAAGTCGATGATATTCATCTGGCTTGATATAATAATATAAACGAGAAAGCCTGCTATGGCAACTCCGATTATACGAATGAAGTTCCACCATTTCATGGCATTATCTCTACCTTTGGCAATAAATCCACTGATAACGCATTCAATCGACTTTCTTGCTTTGTCTTTCACTATTGTGTCGGCAACAAAGTCTTCTGCATGCTTACTGAACTCTTGATTATCGAGAATTGAAATCGCATCTTGAACCATATCTTCTCTAATAAGATAGCGCTTGTCATTCTCTTCTCTTAAGACAAGTGCATTCTTATCCAGAATATGTTCCAGCTTCACAATTGCTCTACTGAGTTCGGAGATACTGTTCTTGAGTTCAGTAATATCTTCTCGGATTTCTGCCGTGAATGAGACAAGTTCGTCTCGGGTTACGAATTCCATACCATCCATTAGTAGTTCCTCTGTGGTGTGATATATACTTTCTTTCCGGCTGTTCCGCCACCTGATACCGATAACATCTCATTGGGTGAGAGCATGATGTAGGTTTCAACTCCAGCAACAAGTGGCATACTGGCAAGAGGAACAATAGTATTGGAATCTTTCCAGGGGTCTCCAGATTCGGGGAAGTTTCCAATAAAGACGCCATCGTCAAAGGTGAGAATTCTTACGAGGTTGGCACAGCGTCCAGGACGATAGGAATTAAAGTAGGTGCGTACTGCAGAGCTGATACTATAAGAAGACTTATTCGCATCAAATGAACAAGAGATAATGGTCTTTCCAAGAGCGTTATTGATTAAACCAATGTAATAAACAATCTTGGCAATCGTTTGGAATTCTGTCTTCAAATTGATAGTGAGAATAAGGTCAACTTCTTTGCGTTCAATTGAATAACTTTCATCGCTATTTCCCACCGTGATATGCAGTTGAATATGATTCGCTTCATAGACGTTTCCAAGAGCATAGAGATAGAGATCGGTCTCTGCAGTTTCCTGAGTAGCAGTAATCTTTACATACGGTCTTGCTTCTTCGGAACTATCAAAAGATGGAGTAGTAACTACTCCGGTAGTAGTTGTAACCAACCTGGTGCGATAAGTATCCGGTATGAATACCGGAATCGGGGTGCCAAGCGCATCTGCTGCGCCAAGAGTTGTGAGTTTCATTTCTTTCTCCTTCTATTTATTCTTCTGGTTTTTCTTTTCCAAAACCTTCCATGCCACTAAATGGGAGCCCAGTCATTCTGTCAATAAAAGATTTTGGATTAAGATAAGATTTGTGTATATCTCTCGCCAAACGACCGAAGGGAAACATTGTCCAAACGGTATAATCAGTAAACTTCTGCCAGTTTCCAGACATCATGGAAGTTACCATCGCTGGAAATACTCGGATAATTGGGGGTGAAATTATCTGCAGTGGAGCAATATAGTAGGGATAGGTTCCAAAGAAAGCACTCTGTTTCTCTTTCTTGTCTCCAAATATCCATTCGGAAAGGTCTTTCAGCCAATTCCAAGGCGCAGGAAGAGCAGAATCAAAGAGCGAAAACATGAACGCATTTGCCAAAGCAAGAGTAATCAAATCCATTGCCATCATGCGTTGGAACTTATCCATCTGCATCGTTCCTTCACGGAATCCATAGACCTTTGCTTGCTCGTATATCATACTTCTGGTATTCATGGAGTTGTATGTCCAGAGTTGAAAACGAGTAAGTACCTTCCCCATTGCACTGCGAGCAATTGCAGGACGATAGGGAGCAGTATACAGGAACTGTGTACACTTTACCCCATCCTTCGCCAATCTGCTCAGAATCGGGTTAAAACGCCAATTTCCGTGTTCATCGAAAGAACCTTGAAGAGCTCCATTGAAGAGATTATAGAACTGGATGTAATGTGCCATGAAGGCATCAGTACGCAGCTCAACTTCTGGAGCACGCATGAACCACGAGACCTTACTATACAGCGCATCGGAAACATGGTGCTTCTGAGCAAGTGCCTTCAGAGAAACTTCGTCGAGCATTTCATCTCCAGCCAACTTCCGAGCATAATCATCAAAGAAGTTTTTCAGAGATTCGGTAACATTGATATTCATCCCACCAGTTTCATTGATAAGGTATTCTTCAATCACACCTTCTTCGGCAACTGCTCTTTTCAAATCATTTCTATTTTTGAAAGTAGGCGAAAAAGTCTTTCTTATGTAGTCCATATCCCTTGCCTTTTTCAAGTTATCCAGACCAGCAGAGATGGCAGTCATCTGTGTTCCACCAAACATATTCGCTACCATTGACTTCGTATGTGCCAGAAGCGAAGCCATCTCGTAGCGTGCTTCTGCTTGAGAAATCTTATTCAGTGTCCAGTAGTCAATCTTCTTCAATTCTTCCGGAATCTCTCCATTTACCTTGATAAGTCCAGTCATTCTTCCCAATTTGTAAAGAAGTTGAGATTGATAGGAATCGGTAAAGAAGAGATAAGGATTGTGTTTTAATTTCATATTGGGGTCATCCAACATATCACGAGTGATGACTGTCGGATTTCCAAGCGAATCCCCAATATAGAGTTTGAAGAACTTCACCCACGAATCAGTAGCATCTCCAAAAGCATTGTTTACTTCAGCATCTACAATCAATTGCTTACTCAGGAGCCAAGCCATATTCTTGTGGAATGTTCTTATCACGTCTTTATTGTGGCTTACATATTCTTCCGGAACTCTACTATAGTCAATGAGCTCTATTCCTCTGCGTTCTTGTGAGAACATACGTTTCTTTCCAGCGAGTTCCCAAAGCAAAGCATCATCCTGATATGCCAACTTCCTCGCTTCACCTGTTCTCATCTCTTCCAAAGATAGCTCGTGAATTCTATCAGCTTCATGAATATGTTCGTCAATACGAAGGTTTTCATTAGAAGAATGAATGCGATTTATCAAGAAGAGATATTGGTGCGAAAGCTCATACTTCTCGGATACAATTCTCTGGCGTTCTTGCATGAGTTCCTGATACTTACTATATTGCTCTGCAGTGAGGTCATCAAGAGCTTCTCTTGTTGGAGCCATATCGTGTAGTAATTTATTAACTCTTTCTTCTTCTAGAATTATTGCTTGGAATTTATCTACGATTTCTTGAATCTGAGGAAGAATCTGTTTCTTCAACTGGGTTATGTCTTCGTTTCTATGAGGATAATAGTGTTCATAAGGAAGTTCTCCAGTCCAGGGAATCTTATCATCTGAGCGTCTTCGAACAATCTTGGAAAGTCTATTATTGAATTCTCCATCTGAACCCTTCGTAAGTTTGTCTGCTTCCAATATCTCTCGCTGCACTGCTGCGCTTTGAGAAAGACGATAGATACCGTCAATACCAATGTCTTGCATCGGAAATGGTTTTCCGGTAGCAAGAAGGTCATGCATATCCTGTCGGAATTTTTCAAGGTCAAAGAAAGGGATGTCTTTTAATATCTCATTCAGCCTTCTTTTCCCAAGTACTCTTCTGCTTATTCTCTCGCCAAACAGCTTTTCCGGAGTAGTTGTATATTTCTTCAAGAAGATGTTTTCGTTTTGGTCATCAAGTTTTCCTTTCTGAATAAGAGATATATCTTTGTTGTATTTGGTAATGATGTCAGAGATACGTTCTCGAATTTCGTCTCCAGTGAGCTCAATTATTTCGGTTCCAGTATTGATTTTATACTTCTTTAGAAACACGTCCATATAGGTATTGCGAAACTTCTCAGCTTCCATCTTATAGAATAGCGCATTATCCGCAAAGGCATTAGATTTCCCAAACTCTCCCCGCAGTGCATACCAATCACTGAGAGTTTCTGCGGCGTGTTGGTCTCGAAGAATAGATTCATATTCCCATATTCTCTTTCCGTTTATTCCAGGCTGTTCAAGATAGGGTTCAATTTCTTGCGAGAATCTTCCAGCAAGCTGTTCTTCTTGACGAGTTCCTTCAAAGAGAATATTACCAATAGTATTCTGCAACGAACCGGCAAGCGATGTCGGAGCGAAACCCCATCCGGTCTTTATAGAACCATCGGAATCCACATACACAGTTTGAACCATGTTGGCTTTCATATTTGGCATAGTGAGAAGTCGTTTGTCAATTGCACTGGGAAAGAGGAAGTAATCTATCTTCCGAATCCAAGGTTGCTGTCCATATTTATCTCCGAATAATCTCTGAATTAGAGTTGGCTTCCGCATATTGTCCAAGATATCGCCAAAGGTTTTCCAGTCTTGAATAGTCATCTGCTTCATCGATTTATGGAAAAAATAACGAGTAAGTCCTTCTATAGGGATGTCAGCATCTTTGGTGAATCCGTAGAACTCCAGATTCGTTCTAATCTTCGAGACGAGGTTCTCCAAGTCGAAATCTTTGTATTCTTCATATTCAGCAGCAGAAGCTGCCAACTTTGTTTGTTCCAGAAACATTCTTTTCTTTTCTTCTGCCAACGAAACAACTTCTTGTTCTTTTGCCAATCGCAGTGTCTTATCAAGAGAATTGGAGAGGTCTTCCAACTCCTTCAAGCGGATTTTTACCTCGTTGTATTTCTGCTTAAGTTCCAAGTAATTCTTTGGTACGATTACTAACTTCTCTCCAGGCTTCACTTGAATTGGAACTCGGATTACTTCCTTAACTGGAGTTGGAACTTCTTCCTTTGTTGGAACTGGAACTGGAGTAGAGATAAGTGTTTCCGGAATTATATTGGAATTCGGAGTGAACATGTGTTTGGCTACATTGTCATACCACGTCTGCTGAATGCCATAGAAGGCTTCTTTCACTTTGAAAGGAACTACAGAAGTTGCCAATCCCATACCGGTATGATTTGTGGCATTTCGCATCTCATAAATTCGCTCCACATACTTATCAATTGGTTCAAATCCAGTTACTCTCCCATTGGAATCTAAGATGGGCTGACGCATATAGGAATTGGGAAGCTTCGCTTGAAAACTACCCATCATAAAGATGTCATATATTTTCTGTAGTGTTGGATCTCCCAGTGAGAGACGATACCACTTCTCATCGATGTCAGCAATCTCTCTTGGAACCATAACTTCTCCTGCGTCTCTGGAGATTTTCGATTTGTATGCGTTCACATGGCGGAAAATATCGTTCACATCCTTAAAGAAGCCTTTTCGGAAATAGGCTTTATCTTTCTGGAATACTTCACTGGCTATTCCCTTGAGAGCGTTGTAAGTAGTCATATCGATTAAGTCTTGCTGGATGAGTTCCAGAATCTTTGTTCGAATTCTGGTATAGACCTCCAGCGGATTCCCCTTATAGGATTCGTGAGGGAGAAACTTCTTCGCCTTTTCCAAAAACTTATTTATCTTCTCTTCCGAAAGGTCTGAAGTCCGCTTCATACTATTAAGGTCAGCATACAAATCAAGAAGTTCGTCGGCTACATGAGCAGATTTATCCAGGAAGTTCTTTCCGAGAAGCACATACACAACATCTTCATTCTTGGCATCTCTCCAGGCATACGGTTCCAAGTCCTGATACTTCTTTCCTTCTTTCTGATTTCTTATAGCTCTTCGTATGTCTTCAAGAAACTTCTTTTGATTCGCTGTGCCGCTTTTCTCAATGTATTGTACCACTTCTTCAAAGTTACTTATGGCGATTGGATGTCGAGTCATCTCAAAAAGAATTTGTTCCCAATTTGGAACACCAGTCTTTTCTTTTTCAGAAATGGCTCGCAATGCTCTATAGACGTATGGTAACTTATCTCCATAGATATTTGTGAGATCGAAGTTCCAATCAACTCCACCAAGTACTCTTACTGCTCCGCCAAAGTAGGTAGAAGCACCGGTATACATACTATTATAGTTTTCTACTTGCATCTTTGTAGTGAAGTAATCATTCCAACCACCAAGAGCAGTATTAAGCTTCCGGAAGGGAGCCAGAGCTTGCAGATAGAGACGCATTGCGGGCTTTATCTTTTCCGTTCCAGTTGCTTCTTCCCGAACATAGTCTTCAAATTCTATCTCTTTTCCATTTTTCGTAATCTTGAAGAGATCGAAAAGCATGTGAATTGATGGGTCTTCGAATCTTGGAACTTCGTCAAAATCGGTAGGGTCTGCAACCTTGGTTATAGCAACTGCCATCTTACGAATTGCCCAATCTACGCTCTTTTCTTTTTCTGCTTTGGGAGTTAGTTCGAAAACTCCATCTTTACTCTGAACTCGAATTGGCTTCCCGTTATCAAGTGCTGCATAGTAAGCTTGCTTCAGTGCAGTAGTCTCATTTACAACAGTTGCGAGTAAGTTTCTGCCATAGGTTGTGGCAATCGATGTCTTGGCAATTGTTCCAGGAGCTCCAAGAAGCGCTGGAGAACTCATTATCTGTTTCAACTTCTCCTTCTCCGGAGTCATCATACCAAAGACTTCTTCGTCTGCTTTCTTTCCAGTTTCTGGATCAACATATTTCTTAACTGCCTGACCACCCCACATATCATTGTTCTTCTTCATTTCTTTCAGCCAGCTGAGCTTCATTCCTTTTCCTTCGCCATTGTCCCGCCTTCCAGCGAACCAGAGATAATAACTATCTCCATCATCATCAGAACCGCCAGTAACTTCCTTGGCAGTAGAATGAATCATTATCTCATTACTGTCAATATCCATGAAGCCCCTGAATCTCAGTATCTGCATTCCAGCCGGATTATCTTGTGGAACTCTTTGAACTGCGATATGATTAAAGAAATCTTGGAGAAACTTCAGAGAGAGGTCTTTAGGAATCTTTTTCTTTCCCTGTACCATATTCCAGAGGTCGCCAAGCTTATAAACTTTGTTGTTCAATTCAATATTGAGATTCCGAAGATTACGTCCAAGCATGAATTCGTCTCTAGCAATCTGTGTGTCTTCAAATGCCCAACCCCGATTCTTCACTTTATATACTGAGTTTCCTATCTTGGGACGCAGTGCTCGGTTGATAATATATTTGTTGAACAAAGAAGAAACATAACGGACTGCATACTTGTCCCCAAGTGAAACATCGTGTTTCATTGCCACAAGCGTACTGATAACATCCTTATAGCTACTCTGCTTCGTATCAAAGTCTTCTGGAGAGAAGCCTTCAATGCTATCAAACATATCGTTGAAATCATTGAGATTAGATATCTTCTTTAGTAGTGTTTTAATTACCCTTGCATTTCCAGAGTAGAGAATTCTGGCAACACGGTCAATAGAAAGCTCATCAATGTTTTCTGCAATCCATTTCAGGTCTTCGTCGGTGTATTCGTTTCTCGCTTCAATATCTTTATCAAACTTAAGATTCTTAAATTCGTTTCCCATTGCAGAACGAACGAGTAAGTTATCGATAATGTCTTCTCTTATTTCTTTGGAATGATTCAGGTGCACCAACATCTGTTTTGCCAGCGGATTAACATGGTTTATTCCGGCGGCATCGCTTATCTCAGAGAGCACTATTTTGATATCGTTTACATCTATGCCATAAGTATTTATATCGCCATCAACTACTGCTTTTCCATTCACTATTTGAATCTTTGTTTTGCGTCTTGCACCAATCTGTTTAATAGCATTATCATCAGCTACCATATCTACACCATTGGCTTTCATCCATTCCTGAAGTGGTTTCGGAGCAACCTTCATCAGATATTTTCCGAGCATCATTCCGCCTTCTGGATCGGAGTGGACAATAAAACTCTTATTGGTTCTTCCAGAAATAGGAAGTCCGGCAGAAGCATTCAGAGCATCAAGAAACTGCTGAGAAACATAAACATTACCATCTTCTACTGATTCTTCAATTGTTGGATCAAGAGCACGCTTCGCTTGAAGAGCATAATTCACATCTGCAATTACAACTTTTATATTCCTGAGATCAGCTACTCCAGGATCGGCAATGAAGTCTTCTGGTTGTAATCCTATGCCCTGATTAAAGATTATTTGAAATCTCTTATTGATCTTGGACGAAGAATCAATGAATCCTTCTTTGGCAATGAAACTGAAATCAGTTGCCTGATTGAAATCACGCAGATAGAGAAGTGTATTCTTGTATTGTGTTTCGTAGTAGTTTCTCCAGTATTTCTGCTGAGCATCATTTATCTTTCCTCCGATTATTTCCTTCAAGAAACGCTGATAATCTTCTTCGTGCATTTTCTTTAATTCTTCCAACGGAGTTCCGGTATACTTTGATATTTCTTGCTGAAGCTGTTCAAAGGAAAGGTCATCTACTTCTGGATGTTTGACAACAAAGTTGAATTCGCCTTTATCGTTTCTCCCGCCGATGTAGATATACTTGTTCACAACCTTCTTTCCAGTATTCGGGTCAGTTATATTGGCATCTTCAAATCCACCTTCCATCTTCAGAATCATCTGACGAAGCATCCCACCATCTCGAAGCTTTTGGAATTCTTCATAGAAGTGTGGCATTGCAGCTTCAGTCTTCTCAATGTTTGAATACCAAGTTACTGTTTTAAGTGGCGAAGAAGTTCTTTGCTCCAATCCCTTCACCAGATTAAAGAGAGGTCGTCTCTTCGGAAGTAGTTGCGATACCTTCCGGTTACCAATAACTTCTCCGAACTTAATCGGAACAACTTTGAAGACGCCATTCTTCTCGTGGTTGATATAATAGTTGTCATTCATGTAGTCATAGTACTTTTTCATTATCACATACTTGTTAAGCACCGCATAATCGCTATCCACAATGTTCTCACGAAAGTGCTGTTTGTTTCGATCAATCCACTTCAGAAGTATTTGCTTATCAGGATTCTTTCCAATCTCCAGAATGAAGTCATCAGTGATTTTCTGCACTGTCTTGTCATTTGCTTCTTCCGGAGTAAGAAGACGCTTGAAGGTATTAGCAATCTGCTGATTCCAGTTGGTTTCCGGAATATTTGATTTCACCATGATATCCGAAACAAAAGAACGATAAATCTCTTTCTGAAGATTGTTATCGGAAGTTGCGGATGCTTCTGTGGTCTTTATCCAGATACCAGTTCCCCTATCGTCATACCCTCGTGCTTGCATATATTGTTCAAAGTTTTTCCAATACGGATTGTCACCTCGGTCGTAAGAGTCTGGAGTGATAACTGTTGCTTCGGATTCAGTAATCTTATGAATCACATCAATATCCGGAGAAACCTTTCCTTCTGTGGGAACGAATGCTACTATATCATCTTGAAGAATTACATCTGGGTTTACTTCTTTCTTCCCTGCTCCAGCTATAGAGAACTCATTTTCTCCATCGGTTACAAGGACAGTTGAAATAGAAAGCTGAGTAGTGCGAAAGCCATCGGCTTGATATAATTCTCCAGGAATTATTTGAGTAAGACGAGTTATTCCTTGACGTACTTCTTTCATTCTCTGACGCACGGTTCTATATGTTTCTACTATATTCTTCACAGTTTCTTCTGAAGGAGTAGGAAATCCATATTCTTCCATGTCTTGTTTAATGGCATCAACCAATGACCGAAAAGATGCTCTCTCTTGTTCTACCTTCACTTCTTTGTCAACCGCAGCTTCTATTCTTTGAGAAGCGGTTTCTGGAGTGGGAGGCGCTCCGGCACTGGGAATTGTAAGTAGTTCAATCTTATAGAACATCTGTGTTGGAGTTTCTGTAGTGGCAGTAAGTTTATAGCGTTTTCCTTCAACTTCAACTACACCAGATTCTCCAGCTTTTAGTCCTATTCTTTCTGCTTTGGTAAGATCGACTGCAAGAACAGGATTCTTCTGAGAGATTGCAGATTTAATCTCTTGATTAGCTGTATCTATGGAAACCAGCTTCAGAGAAGGAGAAGTTGGAGTCGGAGTTGGAACAGTAATTGGTTCCAGTGTATAAGTAACAAACTTCTTCGCTTTATCTATTCCAGAATTTGTTATCTTAAATTGTTTACCTTCGATGACAATAGCACTAGATTCTCCTTCGGCGAGACCAATTTTCTTGGCTACTGGAAGAGAGCGAGTAATAGTATTCTTCCTTCCGGCAAGAATCTCTTGTCTATCTTTTGGAAAGATACGTGTTTGAACTTGTCCAGGAACTTTTGGTTCTTCGTATTGGAGAACTTCCGTTCCAACAATTTGTTCTCCAAGATTCTTTTGTTCCTCTCTTGCTTTGGCTATCTCTTCGTCAATTGCTTCTTTTTGTGCTTCAAGAGTTTCAATGTTCATATACATTTTGTCTACTAACTCATCCGGATAATCCTTCCCTTCAGGAATAATTGACGCAATAACAGAACTGAGATAGTTTCTTTTCCGACTGGTACCAATGTATTTATCGAATAAGTCTGCTACATTCTTCTTTACTGCAGGAGAAGCTTCAGCATATCCTTCTACTCCACTAACAGTATCCGGAAGTTTGGCAGTTGGTCTTAAATATGGCTGAATAAGCTTGTAAGCTTGTTTCTCTGCAGCAGGACGATCACGATAGGCAAAAAATCCACCAATAAGGTATTGATATATCTGTTCTGGAGTTGTTTCTCTGCGCATTGTTGAGGGAAGACCATTCCACATTGCTCCAGTAAGAGTGCGAGCAATTGCCTGAGTGCTGAGACCAGCAGAAGCTCCCCCAATAAGAGCTCCCATCGCATTGGCAATCAATCTGTCTCCAGCTTCCATATACATTCCACCAGCCAGACCATGAAGCATGGCATCAATTCCATACTGCCAGTTGGAAGTGGCTCCAGCTATTCCCAGACGAGCGGCACCTTCAACTACATCACCTACAACTGGATTCTTGAGTAATTTAAGAGCACTATTTACCGCTCCCATCTTTCCCAGTGTAGCTTCGGTAGCAACTTTCTTCGTTATACTGGAAAAATATTTCGTAGCGGTGGGAGTAATTTTTTTCATTACTGCATTCGAAACAAGCAGCGGAACTGATTTCCCAGCAACTGCCTTCGCTACTCCCCTGAGACCTGGAATGGGGACGAGAAAGCCGGCGTATCCTGCTGCCTGACCAACTGCTTTGGCAACCCTTTCCCATGGATTTACAGGGGCTTGTTCGCCTATTTTGAGAGTAGAGAACCCCTGTAGCCAACCTTCGCCAAGGTAGCGAAGAGCTCGGAAGACATTAAAGTTTACTTCGTCTTCGGCAACTTCTCGAAAAGGAAGTTGATAGTAGGCGGCATGTTGCTTAAGAAGTTGAACCTGAGACTGGTTAAAGCGCTCAGGTTCCCTCATATAGTAGTTTATATACTGTTCCGTGATTGGCTTATTCATCCTCGGAACAAAATATGGATATTGCATATTTATCCTACTGCATATTCGGAAGTGGTGGCATTCCAACCATCATTGGGTTTTGCATACCCATTCCCATTCCCATTTGTGGAGGTATTGTTGGAGTCATGAAATCATGAGCAATGCCCATTGCTTGACTACCACGGACAAGAGCTTTAGCAATTTCCAAGAGAGCTTGAGAAGCAGACATCTGTGTGTATAGTTCTCGGATTGCTTCATTCGCAGCAAGCGCACTCTTCACATTTGCTCCAATACTCTTTGCGGCACCCATTGCTTTTGCTCCAGCCTTGGCTCCTTCTGCAGCTTCTGCGGCTGCCTTTGCTCCACCTATCAATTCTTGAAGTGTCTTTCCACTCTTGGCTGCTGCTTTTGCTCCACCTGCCGCAGCTTTTGCTCCACCGGTAAGAGCTTGCGCTCCACCAAGAGCAGCCTTGGCACCTTTCGTAGCATTAAGAATACCAATAGGAAGTAGAAACGATGCAAGAAGTCCAGCTGCCTTTCCAGCATTCTTGGCATTTTTCGTATACTCATTACTATACCAAGAATCTCTAAGTATTCCAAAAAGAAGAGCATCGAGTAAGCCTCCTCCAAAGGCAAGTGCTTGCTTTCCAAATGTATTATTCAGCTTTGCATCGCCCCTGGAAGTATCCAGTCCATATTGCATGGCAATATTTTTTACTGCTTCTATTCCTTTTTTGTTTAATGAAGTTGGGTCTTGATTATATATAGCTACTAGTTTTAAGTTGTCGGCTAATTGCTGTTGCTGAAGTGCTCCTAGAAATCGAGTACCAACATCTATTGGTGTACTAAATATTTGTTCGTAGTCCATTATTCCCCCTTAAAAACCAGAGCGGTATGTTTGATTATACCAGTCGGCTTGTTTTTCAAGATATTCTTCTTCTGGAGTAGAAGTCTTATGAGACTTCTTCGCCAAGAAGTTTCCTAAAAGTCCTTTGAATTCGTAATCTGGATTTGTTCTTTGTCTTGCTGCTGTATAACTAGTAATCATGTCAAGAAAAGGATTTCCGGTCATCTTGGGTTGATACATTTCTTTTAACATTGATGTTATTAACAAACGGAAAGCGTTTTGCTGCCACTCTTGATTTTCCATTTGTTTTCCAATGACATTATTATAGTTTTCTATAGTCTTCTCTAGGCTTTCATTTGTGCCGTATATCCCTTTTTTAATTTCTTCCATTTCGTTTGGCTGAGAGATTGGAGAAGTTGGGATAGAAACCGGTATCGAAGGAGAAGATGGAGTTATAGTAGGATAAGTTGTACGCATATATTCTGCATATTCTGGAACATTTGCCATCAAGTAGTTTTGTAACTCCTGAGCCACTTGCTGAGTTCCAGGAAGATATTTAGTAAATGTTTTTGGATCTGCTAATACAGAAGGATTAGCGAATATAAAATCATTATAACCTGATTTATATTTCTTATGTGACCGAAGCGCTTCAGCGACTTTATTTTGCATTGCATTAAAATCCATTTTTACTCCTTATATTAACTTTATATAAAAGATTTGTAAGACTTGGTACAAACACAGGTCTCTCATTTATAAGTCCATTTCGATAGTATTCATCAAGTTCTGCATAGTCGTTTGGATCATTAACCCTAATCTCATAGTTAACCTTTGGATATTTATTGATTAGCTTACTAATTCTATTCTCAACTTCTGGTGTATATTGTATCTGTTGTTTTGGATATTTTGAAGTTGAAGAATTTGGATAAGTATTTGCAGGAATTTTATTATTCTTAAAATACATAGAATACTCATTATTATTGAAAAAACCAGCATATGCTTGATTGGTTTCTAATTCTTTATTGCGTTGCATTGTGTCTTCAAAAACTAGATTAGACCTTTTAAGCATATTTCTGTATCCTTCAAGTTCTTTTTCATATTTTGCTTGAAGCTCTGCAAGATTGAGTCTATTCCCTGCTTCTATCCCTGCAACGGCTTTTCTTGTATCTGCTTCCAATTTAGCTACATCATAAGCGTTCTTTCTACTTTTTTCTCCTTCGGACTGTGTCACTTCTGTTCCATATAACCCGAGCAACGTATTTAATTTTTGACCGAGTAAGCCTGATATTAGATTGGCTCCAGCCATTGTGTTGCTAAACGCCACATTCATCTGGTTACCCATCATGTTCGTAATTTCTGCCTGTTCTCGTTCCAAATCAGCTCTTATCTGATTATAACGATCGGCAGTCTGACTAAGTGTTTCCCAAAATCCTGGCATCTTTCCTCCTTACTAAAGTCCTAAAAGCTTTAGAAGACCAGCTGGAGACTGTGTTCCGAAAAGCAATGCCGGAGACGCTCCAACAAGATTTCCGAAAAGTCCACCAAAGAATCCTGACTGATTTTGGCTTCTCTGCATTTGCATTGCAGCATCTGCCTGCATCTTCTGTAGTTGATAATTCAAAGCCGATTGTGAACCTTGCATTGCCGCAGTATTCTGAGCTGCAGCATTGGCAAGATTTCCCTGAAGACTGTATCCCAATAATCCAGTACCAGTCTGATACGCATTGTTGAGATAACTATTGTATGCTTGACGAGTCCCTTCCAGATTACTGGCGAGAGAAGACTGAAGCTGACCTGTAGCAAAAGGATTCTGACCAGCTGCCTGCATACGCATGCTGTTCAAGTATTGCTGAGCGGCAGCGTCTACACCAACTTTCTTCAGGTCATTATACATACCTCTATTACGAGAACTATATGGATCAAGAAACTCTTCTCCCAGTGCAGTATATCTACTCGTATCAACCGAGTAAGTCTTTGGTGTATATGCCTGTGTCAGCTGTTGCGGAGTCATATTATACCCCTTCAACCTACTCTGCCCGAAAAGTGCATTTCCAAGCCATGACATTATTTCACCTTCCTTATCCAATCAAACGGGATATTCAAGCGAGCCCAACCATCTGGAAACCTTGCTTCAAGATACAACTTCGTCTCACCTTCACTCTTCGTCTGAGTAAAACGAATATTGCTTGTTTCCGGTTTCTCAACATTGATGTCGCCAGTTCCAACGGATTGGAGTTTTTTATCTAGTTCATCGATCTTATTCCAGATTCGATGAAGTTCTTTGTTCATCTCTTCGAACGAATCGAGAGCCCTATAGGAACTTATTCGTTTCAAATTTCCTCCTTCGTTACAAAAGAACGAATTACATAGCGTATTACCGAAATCGGTTCTTGCGATTCAATACTTATATGAAATACAGACTTCTGTACCGGTTTGCCATAGTATTCAGATGCCTTTTTGTTGTCAATATATATCTCCGATTGTACTCGTGTATTTCCATTATAGGTTTGAATATCGTATATCTGCTTTTTATTCTTAATCCCGAAATCGGTAACATAATCAAGTTCCGTTGTGCGAACTCTTGATGTATAAGTGGAAACATCGCTTCCAAAAAGTTTCTGAGAAATTGCATAGGTGGTAAGATAACGACCATTGTTATAGGATATTGTTCTTACCAAGATTCCTGGAATTGTCGACACAGCTTTTGTCTCTGGAGGAATAATTATCGGAGGAAGAATTGGAATAGACGGCGATTCCAATGTTTCAATATCAGTAGAAACTGTGATTACAGCATAGCCATCTTCAGTTGAATAGACTCCTTTCAGATAGGCGTCATACGCATCAGGCGTTTCAATCATATAAGTAGCCCATCTTCCAGTGCTGATTCCATACAAGAATACTATGATTTGCTGAAATTTTCCTGGAGCATCTACTGTCTCACCAATCACTGCGACAGCATTTCGATCCTGAATATATTCCACATACACATGACCAGTAAGCCATTTGAAAGAAGGAAACGCTGTTCCCTCGGCACTCAATTGAGAATAGTTGTTTTCTTTCATTGCTTCACCAATTGGAACTACTTTGTTTCCATCTACAAGATAGAGATTGCCGTTGAAGTAGACAAAAATACCAGTTTCAGTAGCAACCACATGACTACGCTGAAGAGCACCACAAGACTTACTCGTATATTCAATAGCAAGAGTATCGGCATTGATGATAGAATACTCTTCCTTCCCGAAGGCATATATTCTTCCATTGTAAGGAATGAGAACATTCGGAACAAATCCAAGAACACAGTATTCTTCTTGATAGTTAAATATAGATGGTTGATAAGGTAAACTACGAAGCACAAGATTATCGGTATTGACATTAACCTTTGGATCAAGAGGAAAATAGACATTTCCTGCGTAGATTATACCATTGTACACACATTGGCAGTTTCTTCTTACGCTTACATTATTTACCGTCTCCGAGTATCCAGCGTCAATATTGAAAGAAGCATAGCGTGTTCCATTATCATGTATAGTTGCTTTATAGAGACCAGTATCTGAATCAAAAGTAAAATTATCATAATTAAGTTCTTTTTCACCAACTAAGCGATATAACTCCTGTTCAACGCCATTCAGCATTTCTACGGCATATAAACGAACTGCTGTAATTCGGCGAGAAACTAAGTGCAACATTGCAATATTTATATTCAAATCTGCTTCAATATTCCAAGTTCCAGTTCCGGGAACAGTATGATCCCAAACGACGTCTGAAAGTGGAGAAATACTAATTCCATCGTAGACAAAAGCTATGCGGTAACGAACGCTAGTTCCATGTTCAAATCCAGTTCCTATCGTATCACGAAAAGTTAGAATATCTTCTTGAAAATGTAATTCACCAACATAAGACAAATCCACATTTGGTGGATCAAGTTCTTCAACATTGTAGAGCACTATATTATTAGCAAAAGCAAAAGCTATTGTTTCATGAATAAGATCAAAGACTTTGTATTTCTCTGTTGTTTGTCCTTCTTCAATAGACGTTCCTTCTTTGGTGATCTCACCAACCAATAATGGAACATAGAACAAAGCAGAATTAGTAGCATTAGAATATTGCACATCTGCTGGACTGAAGTATACTAAATTGTTTTTAGATGGTGTAAGAATTGATTTACTCTCGTTGGCAAGAAGTGAATAATGAGTACGCTGCTCTTTGTGGCTTCCAGGAAAAGAAGATAAATCCGAAGCGAAAACAGCAAATCTCGCACTTCCGTCAGATTCAACTTCAGGATTATTAAAGAACTTTGTGAGATGAAAATATCTTCGGTAGTGAGTTGATCCAAGAAGAATATCAAAGAATTCGTAATCCCAGACATTCACAGGTTCTTGCCCATTCCAACAATAATAAATATCTTGTGCTCTTACATCTGAATTAAAATATACATCTTCTTCTCCCTCATATAACGTATTAGGTGTAAGTGGCATAGCCCATATTATATTCGAATTTACATAGCTTTGGCTACTAGAATCAAAAGTACTTATGTGTTGAAAGTATGCCATACCACATCCATAATGTGGTCTACTGTAATGTCTTATATCCTGAGACAGCGATTCAAATTCACAACCCAAATGCGAATTTAGCCACGTTTTTGCTTTGCAGGCAATTTCATAACCAACTATATTGTTTACATAATCTAATATAGTTAATGAGCCAATTAGATGAGCATTACTATGTATATCACCATTGTCTACGTAAGCGAATCCACAATATCCTGGAGAGTATATTTTAGTTACTTGCGAAATACCTGTAATATAATCTACATATTCATCATCGTTACTTACATCACGCAAATATAGTTCGTTTAATTTCAAATACAAGTCCAAGAACCCACACTCTGTATCTATCGAACTATTTGCTCCGTTAGTATTCGAGACCGGCTCACTATTAGCAAATGCTTCATAAGGAATTCTCAAATAGCCAGCTTCTTCACCATTTGGACGATATTCATATCCATTTTCATTCCATCCTAATTTATAACCAGAACTTGTTATGAAATGTTGAGTTTGTACCCAATAACAATAACAGTCAATCTTCCTATACGGCATAAATGGAAGCTTGCTTCGATTCAAAGTATTTTCGGCACAAGATACTGTTATCTCTGGTTGATTATAAACGAATAAGTTTTTGCTGAAGGAGAAGAGCATGTCTTCTTCCGTTGCAAGAGAATTGAGATAAACATTGTCTCCCATGTTATATGCCAAGAATACATAGTCTTTTGAAACTGCTATAGAATCTAATTTACTTCCTACTGGATTGTTTGTTTCCATCACTTTTACATGAGCAAGAATAACATCGCTTCCTGCGCTAATTGACAATAGTTCTTCTGGATAAACACCGTTTTCTTGAAATACCGAACTCAGATTAAGTTTTGATATAAATAAGGAGCTTCCCTTATAATAGGCAAAATATATATGCACAGGATACCATATATTCCCTATCTCTACTTTATCGTAACTCCACGCCAAGGGCAACGATGGAGCAAGAGGAAAAGAGCTATATGTTATATTCTCTTGTATATCATATAAATACAAATTACCAAAACCGTACTGAGCATAGAGAATATATCTTTCGTTGATTGGAACAGCAAACTGAATATTTTCCTGAGTTGAATAACCATACTTGGAAGAAATCACATCTTCTTCGAAAATTATATCATTTCTATCAACTCCGATAAGGTCTCCTTTGGAATATCCATACCGCAGGTACTTCGTATGCCCACTGTCTTGAATAATGCTCATCTGGCGTCCAATAACGTCCATACAGGGACGATCTCCAGTTGGAGGACTAATGGTACCAACCCGAACTCCATCTACGTATACGTGCCCATTTATATCTTCAGAAACGGCAATATCTTTTCCTTCAACGAATAAGTTTTTCTGCTGTATGTATGCGGTTCCAACTGCTTTGTCTTTGTTCTCTGGTACTGCCGTACTCAGTGAACCATCGACTCTTGCATTCCAAAAAGACACAGCTCCGCCAGGAGCATCTGGTATCGCCGGAGCTGCGCCATTGAACGAGTTGAAAGGGACTATTTCTTTTGGCATTAGAATATTCTCTTTGGATTAAGTATTTCTCTTCGTTGTTCTTCAGCTGGTTCATCAACTACGCTTGTAAGTGGAAGTGGGAATCTGTTCTTCGTGAAGTTAATCGTTCCAGTATCGATTACTATACATTGGAAAGAAGCTGCTCCTTTGTCTTCGCCATTCGGATATTCCAGAGTATTGAATCCATAGATAACTACTTCAAACTCAGCAGATACTATATCGCTATCTAGATTTTCTGCTACATGTTGCATTCTCCAAAAAGGAATGGAAACAATAAAAATTCCATTTCCAGCGTTTCTACAATAAGTTGGACTATAGAGCAAAAAATATTGCGCACTTATATCAAACACTTGGTCAATGCGTCCTTTGGAAAATACGATAAAATCTCTTTCTAGTTCATTTGCAAGAACACAGTGAAGTAAGACGGCTACATTGAAATCGGTTAAGTCGACTCCAGCCATCTCAGCATCGGTAATCTCATAGACATAGTTTCCAGTAGAAACTATAAATTCATTCAGAGTGCGTGCCATTATTATGGCTCCGGTTCAAGAACTACATCAACCACAATTGTAGTGTCATCTGTTGCAGTTGCTTTGTAGTCTCCTACCCAACTACGTCCACCACTTTGAAGTGTTTCTGGATTGTAATTGACATCTAGGTTATAGATTGTTATGGATTGATATCCAGGAACAGGCTTCTTAAATTTTGCATTTGCTACACCTCCCCGGTGATTAGTAAGATATGCCATTCCTGTTGGAGCAATGTGCGCATCAACAATGTTCCCAACATAAACAATGGGAGAAATTATTATATTTTCTGCACTGTCAATATCGTTCAAGGAAACATCAAAACTTTCTGTAATATAACCACCGTGATGTACAACATCCGGAGCAGGACTTAAACATAGATAATTAGAGTAACCACCACCGATTCCTCCAGCATGACTAGTAGCATTATTGTAAGCATCTATTTCGCTCTGAGTTGGTGAATATAAGTTCGTAAGATATTCTCTATTCTTAGAATTAATTACCGGATTTATTCTATCTGTCGTACTCCAACAATTAGGACCTGTGCCGCTTGACCATTGACTGTTTATGCTTTCTGAACTATGTATTCTACCTTTATGTATATATACTTTACCCCACATTCCAGTATAGGCATCTTTATATGAAAGTTCATAACCTAAATTCAGATTTTGAAAAATATCATTCAAAATATTATTACTTGAAAATGTTGTCTGAGGTGCTGCTGTTCCTACCGGTATTCCATCTATAAATACTATATTAAATTGAAACGGTGCAATATAAATTACATTAAATGTATTACCAAGAAACACTTCATCCCATGAAGTAGGAAGAAATGGAGTTTCCATAGCACTAAGAGATGGTAGATTCGTAAATAGCTGATATTGTAAATCTCTTGCAATATACAGTGTTCTCATATCAACACTTTGCGTTCCACCTGGCTCTATAAACTCAAGTTTTAATTGATTTATAACCGGTATCTCATAATTTGCGCAATAGTGATAGAAATAATTACTTAGGGGTTCTATGTTCGTCAAATCCATAGGATGAGAAGAACCAACTGTAATCTCTCTTTCTATCTCTCCAGTATAATCGTTGATATATGCATTCATTCTTACTGTGTCTGGCATTATTTGTCTCCTTGTATTTTCTCAATCAGGATTTCTATCCTGCTTCTGTTTGTATAGATTACCTGCTTCAGTAATCCGTTTATGTAGATTAAGAATCTTTGGAACGCTTCGTAGATTACGGTAAGCGCCCGAATACCTATTTTTTTAAGAAGCGAGTAAGTTTGCTTGTGCAGTATACCGATACTATATCTACGTGTTAGATTGAAACTCTTCTTCCAACTTATACTTCTGGGCTGTATACCAAAGACCTTCAACTTACTCGCTTGCTTGCACATTGTTATCTTTTTCTGGAAAGAAACAGAAATATCTCCAAACCTTTTTCCCATCTCTTTCTTCTCTTGATGTCCAAGGTTCAGTGGTACACGAAGACCAACAGATGTAGGAATCGCAGTTGCAATCTGAACTTCAGAATGCTTCGGCAATTCTTCTTTCTGCGGAACATGGAAAATCGGAATCGCAAACTTGTTGTGAGCAAAGATAAGTGTCTTTCCGAGTGGTTCTCTTCTCAACATCAGAAGTATACCTGTGTAATTGTCGCAGGAGAATTCCCGCTATTATATTTCGTTTTAACTGCCTGAAAAGCACCAGAGAACTTATTCGCATATAATTCAACAGTTCCAGGCTCCATAGGAAAGATTCCAGCCAACTCTGTAATCATCAAGTATAGTGCACAGAGCTGAACTTCAACATCAGATATGCTAGGAATTGATGTATTCCATGCTTCAATAGCATTTGGATCAATTTCAATTCCAGTGTCAGGTGGAAATGGCTTTATAGCTCCGCTTATACTTTCCCAATATTCTATTTCTAAATTATGATTTCCAACGGTTTCGTTTGTGATAAGTTCTCTATTGGAGTCGTATATCAATAGTTTTCTGTGTTTCACTTCCCAGTAGATATCGTCTCCAGAAGTATCTTTCACACTGTCTATCTTGACCGCTTTTTGTTCCAGAAGATCCCTATATTGACTTACACTAGTTGGTTTAAGCACAGTAGTCATTAGTCTTACTTCCCTGGAAATCTTCTCAAAAGCGATATTATAAAATTGCACAAAAGCTTTTGCCGTAAGCTCCGGTATAATCAACTGAGCAAGTGCATATAGTTCACCGTTTGTCATTGTACTCCTCCTGGTGCTTGTGATAGAACACCAAACCAGTCATAGTATTCCTGTCTCAAGTTTCTTATCCGTTGAAGAATATTCACAACATTCTCCATCGTTACCCGAAGCTTATCCGAAGCAGTAGCTTGTTCGCTTATAATTGTTTGAATTTTCTGCAGCTCTGCTGAAGCGAGTTCCACATCGTCTTTGTTGAGTCGCTTCTCCACATTTGAATAATCATAAGGTATCTTATCTGTAATCATCTTATTCACGAGGAGGGAAACATAGGCATTAAATACTTTATTGAGCTCAAATATAGAACAATACAGTGCCAATGGATACTTATAGCGGTCATGCCAAATAAGTTTCCCACCACCTTCAATCCCATATTTCACAATCTCTGCACAATAGCGTTCTGTATCTTCAGCTCCTGCCGGGATTGGTGGATATGCGAATAAGTTTTTGCCTTCCAACCAGTAGTAGCGCTTCCCATACGAACCATCATTCAGCAGCGAATATGGATTCATTATCTGTTCCGGATTATCTACTCGGATTGCCAATTTTGGAATCTTGCCTCTCACATAGTAGACCTTTATCTCTTCATTATCTGCCGGAACATACTGAAGCATAGTAGAAAAGCTGGAGACACCAGTAGCAGAGCTGGAGGAACGAGTGAGGATTACTGGCGTCTCCAATACCTTCAGTGCTTTCGGATTGACAATCCCAATACGATTGACTATATCTTCCATGCCAGACATAAGAACATTATCTTCTATGATAATATCCTTCGTTCCAAGAATGGAATTCACATAGTCCTGAATATCAATCCGATTCAGTATCATTATTCTTTCACCGCATATCGAATTACTGCATTTCCAGTTGCAGCAGGAGTAAGAGTGATTGCAATGCGATAGAAGGGCGCTTTGATATTTCTTACATCAAGAGATATTCCACATCCAGTTGTTGCAGCGGAAATAGCTGGATTTGTTCCGGTTACCATATCCGACCAATGCGTCCCATCTACTGAAATCTGCAACTTTATCGTGTCTGCAGTTACTGATATAGTCTTGGTTGAAGAAATAATTGCAGCGGGAAGAACAACATTCCCCTGAAAACTGGCAAGCGCAGAAGAATATATCGTCTGAGCACTCGTACCAGTAAAGGCAAGTGTTTCTTCGTAAGTTTTCCATCCAGTGTAGGTTGCTGCTCCAGTTACATCTGACCAAGCCATCTTTCCTCCTTATGCATTCCACTTCAACACAGCATGTGTCTCAGGAAGCGTAATTTGCATTCCAGCTTCAGTTATAATCTGATCAATACGACCGTCAATATCTGGAGCCTGAACATTGGTTTGATAGAAGGTATCACGGCTGATACCATTTCCGACAAGTGGACGATATGCAACCTGACCCAAATCGATTACCAAACAGTAGTCTTCCCACTGTTCCCTCAGTAGAGGATTGGCAACGAAATTGAAGTCGCCAAAGACACAACTTACTCGAGTAAGGTTGAAACCAAATTGAGATTTGACATTTTGAATATCCAACTGAGCGGAACCACCAGCAAGAGTATTGCCCAAGAATGTTCCATTCCCCAGTTTGTTGAACCAAGAGATTAGTTTCCGAGAAGCCAAAACCAGTTTGCTTCCACTGTTTCCATTTTCCGGAGCGAACATATCTCTTGACCAGTCTACGAAGTTATTATATCCACTATTGGAATAACTGAATGTAGCAACATTACCATACAGAGAAACAAAGGGAAGGATTCCCCAAGTATATCTTTTTACAGCGGCGTTTGTTTCTGCGTCTAATGCTCCAGTAGTTACATTTACGTTTCCCACTCCGAACAGGAAGGCATGTTCCATATCCATCTTATGCTCACGCAGCTTCTCATCCCAAATTCGCATGAACTCATTTTTTCTTCCCCGAAATTCAGTAGCCATTGCAGAACCAGACATCATCGGGCAAGCAGTTTTGAATATTTGAGCATATCCTTCGGTCTGACTTAGAAAATCATACCAACTATCTGGAGCTCCGGAACCTTCTGGATATGCCGTTCCCACAATTTGTCCACGGGCATTAACTGGAAAAACTACATTTCCGGAGGCAATGGCAGCTTTACTGGTTGCAGTAAGGATAAACAATGGAGTCATAGTAACTTTGGTAAATCCACTACCAGTTGTAGCCGAAGAAACTCTTCCGTAGAATGTTCCAGTGTTAGAACCATTGGTAACATTTTCAATCGCCACTATCTGCCCTTGGACGAAAAATATTGGTGCTTGGGCTTCTGTGGTGGTCTTTCCACGAGAATCATACTTACAAGATACTTGCAGATCAGTAACACTGTTATAAGCTAATGTTGCTCCAGTAGAAACATAGAAATTTCTCCGTTGCCACTGGTGACGTTGTTCCATCATTTTGAATACAGGGTCGGGAGTTGCAATCTTCCGAAGCCGTGTAAGATAAGAGAAGAAGGGAGATTCCTGCGGTCGCAGTTCTGCAATCTCTCCACTCAGATCGAAAGTCCGACGCAGATTGTCGAGACTTATATTCACAGGAGGAACAGTAGTTTGAGTATAAGTTCCGCCTTGTGAAGTTGTGTAAAAGTTAGTAGCCATTTTTCATTTCTCCTATTTTCAATATTGAGTATTCTTGTTGCTCAGTGCAATTGCTTGACGAATAAGTTCAAGTGTTGGGTCAGTTGCTCCTTCGGACTGAGCGTTATGCACTCCCATTGTGGGTGGTATGCTTTGCGCTCTCTGTCTTTGCAGAAAATCCGGAGAAGGAACATTTGCTCCATAGGGATTGTACTGAGCTCCTGGATTTGGAGGCGGAGAGTACATAGGTCTTGGAACGGTTGGAGCTGGAGTTGTTCCACTTTGCTGTTGCATCTGTGCCTTCTGCAACTGATACAGCTGAAAGAGATTATCAAGCGTCACAGACTTATCGTCCGACATTGTCTGAACAAAGTCCATAGCGGTATTGTAATCTACTCCATAATTGTTCATAACCGTACTAATCACGCTATCCAAAGCTGTCTTCACTTCGTTGGCACTTCTCAATTGTCCAATTTTCGCTTCCTGTTCTCTTTGCAAGGCTTCCAGTCGTTCCTGCTGTTTTGCTTGGAGCCACTCATTTTTCAGTGCATTATACTGATTCATTCTGGTGTTGTAATCAATGAGTGCAGCCATATACTTTGCAGAATCCGAGTTTGGATCACTATATGCTTCCACCTGGCTGAAGTTAAATGGTCTTACAGGTGCAGGCGGTGGATCAGGAAATTCTTCGTCTTCTTCTTGTGTTTGGTTTTGGGTTTGCTGTGAAGCAGTATTAGCAAGTTGCTGCTGAATACTGTTCAGCTGTTGTTTCAATGCTTCATTCTCTTCCTGAAGCTTTTTGTACTGATTCTGGGCTTGATCAAACTGCGACTGCCAATATTGGTAACGAACCTGATCGTTATCCGAGGGCTGCGTAGCATTCTCGTCCTTTTTTTCGGGTGTTCCAAAGGAAGCCGAGTTTGTATCATCTTCCCAAGAGTCATCAATGGGTACTCCGAACATGTCATATTGTGGTTGTAGCATTATTCCTCCTTTTGGGAATTTCGACGAGTTTGTTCTTCCACCATCATTCTTTGTGTTTCCAGGGCAGCGGCATTGCCGGCATTTCTGAGCGTATCATTTAATCTTGCACTGTATAGTTCTTCCGCCTTCCTCTGTTCAAGTGCGGTTTCACGCAACTTCATTCGTTCAGTTGATACAGCTTGATCAAGACGTGAATGGAAAAGTTCTCGTTCTCGAGTTTGAAGGTCTCCTTCAAGCTCTTTGATTTTTTCTTGTGCTTGTTGTAGTGCTTGCTGAAGTTGTTCAATGGTGTCAATACGACTCAGAACTCCTTCAATATCAAATACATCTGTTTTCTTAAGTACTTCTACTCTGTCAATGATTTGGTCTCGATACATGTCTCTATAGAATTCTAACTGAGCATAACGATTGGCTGGAAGTGTAGAACCAGGAATAACCATTAGGTCATACTTTCCTACGCTTACATCGTTCATTACGCTTATCTGTTTTCCATAATCGTCATAGAGACGCTTATTGATAGCGAATTCAGAGAGAGAGTTGTTTGGCTGCAATATCCGAATCATCTTCTCCGCAATGTAGAATTCTTGAACGAAGCTAATAATAACTTTTCCCAGAAGAGTAAGTGCTTGTTCAATAACAGCTTGCTTTACTTTGATTCGTCTCTGCCCAAACTCATCGAGCATCATTATTCCACGATACGTATCTGGTGCCGCCTGAGGACTTCCCATCATGTTCTCAAACAGACCAAGTTCGTGGTCGATATCCTGTTTCGCCATGATCTCATTCTGATAGAGTTCATTGGGCATTGGTAGTGGAGCTACGGGAACGGGCTGACCTTCAGTGAAGTCAAGTTCGATTATTGCTCCGGGTTGAGCCCATTGTTCTTTTAGGGCTTCCACATCAGTTCCTCTTGGAACAAGTACTTTCACGTTTGTGGAAGTGGACGCATGCGCAACAATCAGAGACCGAATCTTGTTGATATATTTCTGCATATCTTTCACCAGCCTGACATCGGACAGAGGGTATGGTGAACCGGTATGCATATTCATCAACGGGATTATCGGATACTCTTCACAATTGAGCAAGCGTCGGTAAAGGGTCTTGTCTCCGGCAACGAAACCCATCTGAATCCGTTGCATAGGCACCTTTACCGCAGTAATCAATCCTTGCTCCGCAAGTTCCAGCATTGTGACTTGCTGAATTTGTGGAGGTTGAGGGGGTTGCATCCCCTGCTCCGCAATGGCTTGTGCATATTCTGGATTTTGCTGAGCAACTTGGATGAGTTGCTGATATTGGGCAAGAGCCTTTTCATACTCTGCCATAAGACGTTCTGCTGCCTGACGAGCAAGAACTTCTTCGGTAGTTATGTTTCCGTTAATAATCCAAACTGGGCGCTGGAGGTATTCTTCAAACTTCTCAGGGGTAAGAGTATACTCTGCCCTGCTCCAGCTTTCGAATACTCGAACCAATTCTACCCAGACCTTGGTATAACGCTCATAACCACGGATGTATTCACCATCGAAGAGATCCGGATTCTCAACTCCGGCAAATACGATAAGATTATCACCCTTATTCCCAGTGTTGATCATATCACTGCGAAAACTGTTTCCACTTGCCGTATCGATTGCTTCAGTGTAGGATGGGTACAAACGCTGAAGTTGCCCCTTGGTGTAAGTGCGGCTGATGATAATATCAGATGCATCACTACAGAATTCATCTTGAGAATTCGGGTCAATATATACTTGAAGAGGATCGATTGCTTTGAATTTCACTTCACCTCTTCCACCATCGGCATAAGGATCGATATACACAAGTAGAACGCCCATTCCCGTGACATAAAAGTCATCTATTGCTTTGGAGAGTTGTCTGTCACCTTGCGAAATATTCCAAATATACTGAATAAGTCCATTCATTGCTCCCGCTGTTTGATTGTCTGAATCTTCTGCAGCAGTTACTCGAAAAGTTGGATGATTGGAAGTAAGAATACCTTTTGCCAACTCTACTGCAGGATGAATACGATTGATAACAAGAGCTGCTTGAGAACGAGATTCAAGTATCTTAACATCCTCTTCAGACCATTGTTTTCCATAGCGAAACTCTCTGTCCTCGACTGCCTGATTTGCCCAAATAGTTCTATTTCCAGAACTGAACTTCGCAAACAGTTCCTGAGTTTCTTCGGCATATTCCGTATCTTTTGAGTTTAATACATTTTTCTTTTTCTTCACTTTGTTCTCCCAGATATTACATCTTCTTCAAATAGGTCTGTCGTTTCGCCTATGAAGCCAATTGCAGAGCTTCCAGGAAGGAGTTCTTCTTCTCCTGGAAACGCTTTCTCTATTATGAAGCGAATAAGTTCTGTGTTGTCTGTGGCAGAGATACCGTGTTCTTTCAACTCTTTCACCACAGCTCCCACTCTATTTGTCCAAACGATGCATCGGGCAATACCTTCGGCATCGATATCTTCTTCTTTCTTCTTCATACTACCATCCAACTCAACCGACCTCCATTCTTCGCAACATTCTGCTCCGAAACATTGCTATTTTTTCTTTTCGGAGGTCTGAAACCAAAGTTTGTCGCCATCCAAATACTGTCAAGTATATCGTCATGTTTTCCTCTGGGGAATGCCAAGAATTCCCTTTCTGCTTCTATATCGAGGGCTTGTCGAAAAATAAGTTTTCCCTGAGCCATTATCGGTACGAGACCAATCAATCGCTGAGACTTATTCGTCCGATGTGTGATTTTCTTTTCAATTCCAGGAATATAGATATTTTCCTTCAACATCATCTGTCTTACCGCCTGCCGACACGCTTCTTGATAGGATTGCGACTCAATATATACACCACGATGGTGCCACTTCTTGTAGAGGTCAATAATCATCTGTGGATGCTCTGCAGGATTACATTTTCTTCTTACCATATCTACAACAAATTGGTATCCATCGGCATCAATACCAATGGTGGTCATCACAGTATAGTCACTATGCCGAGAAAGAGCCGAAGCCAAGTCAATACCCATGAACAGATATACTAATCGTTTTTCTCCCAAATAGTCAATATACCATTCTCCGTTTACTTCTTCAATCTTTCCCTCATAGGTATGAATATATTCCGGTCGGAAAGGTGCATCTTCTGGAGCTTGGGGTTCATTCATATATTCTTGAAAGAATCCAGAAATATTGCCCATGTGTTCGAAACCTTGTCGGATTTCTTCGATCTTTTCCATCGGATACATTTCTTCCCAGATACTCTTCCCATCGTCATCAATAATCGATTTCCAGATTACTTTCCAATCCGGAGCATCCTTCACCCACTGAAGGAAACAATCTTCAGAAATAGTGGTACCAATTACGATTATTCTTCCATCCGGCTGAGAAAGAGAAGGAATCACAGCTTCCGTAATCCACTTTCGGTTGGAAGCACGAGATTCTGCAGTATTGGCATTCATTTCGGATTCGAAGTCATCAAGAACAATAATATTCGCACGAGTGTCATCTTTGATCAATCCCCGTACTTTCTGACCAGTACCAAGAGAAAGAACCCGAGCCCCATTGGCAAGAATAATATCATCTTCTCTCCAGCGTTCCGCAGTGTTGGAACCGAGGTCTCCGAAGTATTTCCGAATTTTCCTATTGTGATCCAAAGTATTCTTAATTCGGGTAAGAAAGTTAATTGACTGACTGCGGGACTCGGAGATAAGAACAACGAATAAGTCTTTGTCTGGGGACTTATGGAGGACTTCCCAAAGGATGTAGATAAACGAGGCAATCGTACTCTTCGCCATTCCTCTCGGCAGTGCAATCGCCAACTTCTTCGTTTCTCTATCCTGAAGGAGATCGTAGATTTCAAAGTGTACCTTCGGCATTGTCAAGGGTACCGACCTGGGAAGACAAGTGGTGGCAAAGATGGGAATAGAAATCCGCATCGCCATCTTCAATATCTCGAAGTCGGTTGCTTCGGGAAACTCTTTCTTCAATTCCTTCAGAATCAGAGAGAAATCAGATATCATTTGTTCGCATTGAGAGCAAATACTGCTCGTCTTATAGTTCTTGTATCATAACGAGACTTATTCGCCAAAACATGTCTGGCATAAGCAAGAACATCGTTATATCCAGCGGCATGTGCCTGCGCAGTGAAAGCACCTTCCGTTCCCTTCTCGGAAATGCTTTTTGCGGCTTTGGCAATCCAATTAGATTTCTTTGCCATTAGTATCCTTCCTTTCCGGTCAAATCCCAGAATGTTGCAAACACTGGGTTTCTCCCAGCAATTTTTTCATTTCGTAGATAATTGTACAGATTTTCCCATGTATCTCCAGTTTCTGGATCAAGCGGAGTACTACAACCTGGAGTAGCATAACTTAAATCTTTTGCAAGTGCAACCATTCGTCCAGTACCAGAATGAAGAGCGTTTGCAAGTTGCTGAAATGGTTTAAGATATTGCGCCGAAACACCTTGAACACTGAGATATGGATCATTTCTATCAAAGCTTCCTGGAACAACTAACTGGTATGATTGCTGATGTGCCTTGCTCCCGAATTTTTTTGTCCAATATTCTGCAGCTTCTGGATAAGTAGCCGGATTAAGCCAAGAATATTCTTTCCCGAAAAGTTGAAAAAAACCACTCTTTCCTGGTATTTCTGGATTTTTCTTGCCTCCGCTTCTTCGATCATAATTTTGAATTTGTTTTGCAGTGAGAGGAACATATTCTTTCACGTCTTCCAAATTTCTTGCCTTTCCTGCAGTTGCAGCCGGAATTACTTGAATCTGTTTTCCGTCTGGAGAATAATAAATTGTTCCGCTTTTTTGCTCTTCGAGAATGAGTGGATTTCCTTTTCCATATCTATTCCTTTTAATCATACTGAGGACATACTCTGTTATTTCCGGAGAAGCTCCAGCCTGCCGGAGTATTTGATAATTCATATTATCGATATCCGTAGTATCTGCAGACCTTGATTCTTTCCTGATACGTCGTATTTCTTCTTCTGAATGTCCACTTGTTGGAGCGAAAAGAGTATCTGTGAAAGAAATTTCTCTTCCAGGCATAGTTGCAGATTTCTTAGCAGGAGAAGAGGAGAAAGAAAGACTTTTTCGCAAATTTCCCACAGCATTGCCTAACCAATCTCCAGTATTTTCTATAGCTTCTTCAATCCAGTTTCCTGCTTTTTCTGCCGCATATGCTCCTCCAGCAATACCGCCACCAACTATCTTGGCAATCGTATCCCACACATTTTCTGCTCCGCTTTCCACAACACTTGGAACCCTTTCTCTCGCCTCTCCGGTGATTTTCCCAATTTTTTCAAATACATTTTGTGAAAGCGAAGAAGCCTCTCTCTCTACTTTGTCAGCAACATCTTCAATCCAACTTCCAACATTTGCTGTTCCTCGGTCATAAGCTGCAATTATTTCTTTCTTCCTTTGAGAAAACGAAGTTTCAGTTCTTGTTTTTTTTCCTGGAAGCTCTACATCCTTCTTTGGAGGAACATACGGTTCCGGTTCCGGTTTCCACACTGGAATTACTGTTTCTGGGTGTTTCTGAAGATAATTTCTGCGATTTACAAGTTTATTGAACTCCTGAGCACCGGAATCATACGAATGTGCAGCTCCTTCATAAGTACCTCCACCGACTCTATACATTCGGTTAATTATCTCCTGAAGTTGCTCTTTGGTAGCATATTTCAAGAAATCTTTAGTTGGTCTGGGCATCTTTCTCCTCCTTTTGAGTAAGTTTAAGACGATCGGAGACTTTCTCCAGCTTCTTTAGGTCTTCCACTTCGGACTCCACTTCGAAAGTTCGAGTGTCAATTTGTCGATCTTTCTCCTTCATTCCATACATATCCACAAAGTTTTCTGCAGCCCGAAGCATATTGGCAGCATCTTTCTTCTCCAATGCAACTTCTCTTGCCTCCAGAAGCATTTTTACTACCGCTTCTTCGGTAACTCCACAGTTTTCTAGTATTTTTCTGACTTCTTCTCTTACCATTCTGGTACACTCCTCGCTTTTATAGAACTGTTTTATCTTTGTCGCTCGCTGACTTTTCGGAGAAACGCACAAAATTTTGACAATTTCTCCCACATCGAGACCATTTGCCGCCATTCTTACTACTGCTCCCCGTAAAAGTGCCCCAGGAGTGGACTTATAATTGATATAATCCTCGGTTTGAGAGCGATTTTCGGTAAGAACGAGCATTTTTGCTCGGTCATGATAGTACCGAGACCCACTATTGGGGAGATGAAACTCTCCAAAAGCGCTTCTGAGGACGATTCCGGAGCGAATGAAGGAAATGGAGTAGATGGGAACCACGATTCCGTCATCGGAAAGGACAAAAAAGGGCACTTTCTCTGCAGTTTCCTGGGAATAGTGGATATCCTTCCAGTAGGAATAGGAAATCCCACGCTTTTTCGCCTCTTCTTCGTCAAAAGCTTGCCAGGTAATAGTCTGACCACCGAAAAGGTGGCGGTGTGAGACACGTCGTTCCATAATCATGATTCATAAATTAAACGAATTCTGGAATTTGTCAAGAAAAATTTTTAGGAAAGGCGAATAAGTTCCTTGTGGATACGCTTCGGGAGATTCGGAAAGAAGTTGATCGGATTCTCAAAACATATTCCACACTTTGAGAAGATGAAATAACCCAGAGCATACCCAGGTCGAACGCGGATCGCTTTTGCAAACGCGGTTGACCTGCGTTGGCATCGCTGGTTGAGCAATTGCTTCCGGATTCTGAAATCGTTGAAGGAGGTGGAGCATGGCTAGCTTCACAGTGTACACGTTCAAGACTACGGATTACGAAGAGAAGCCTGAGCTTTGGGATTGGGATGAAAATCGTCCGATCTCAAAAGAGGATTTGGAGCTTACGCAGTCTTCGTATGCTGAGTGTTGGGTTGCACCAGATGTTGATTTGTCCCAAAAGGGATGGATCAAGGTTCTGGATGCCGCTGGAAACCCTGTGGTATCTCAGTATGGGAACATCCTTTGGGTGTTTCCGGAAGTTCGTAGAAGGAGACCTAAACCGTTCCCAAATAGGGCTCCGGGTCTTGATGCTGATGTGCCCTTTTAGGGTGTGTCGTTGAGTGATAGTGCGGAGATCGTTTCGGTCTCCGCCTTGTTGCTATAACTCCTATCTGAGATGAGGAAGTCCGAGGAGGGGCTTCTTCGTCTCTTTTTTTTAATCGCTCCGAAGAAGCAGTGGAATATGCCAAAAAACGAAAAATGAGATAGCTCTCGTGCACAATCGGAGTGGAAGCAGTATGAATACACTATTTCGATTCCATTTGCTCCAGAGGGGCTTATTCTTTCGTTTTTGGAAGATTTCTTTTATTGAAGCGAATAAGCCTGTTGCTCTCTCCGGAGAGAAGGATGCTTTTTCGACTTCTTCGAAAAGAGATGTCATCCCCTGGAAGAGTATTCCAGCAAAGAAAAGAAAAAAAAAGCATTTGTATTTAAAAAAAAAGAAAAGAAACGCTGGAGTCGTATGGAAGAGTATTCCAGCGAAGAAGTCTACTCTCTATGCTTTCCGACTGTTCGAAGAGAGTATTCTTCTTTCGGAGTAGAAGACTGGAGAAGTAGTCTTCTCTCCATCTAGAGAAGTAGTCTATTCTCTGAGAGAAGTAGAGAGAGAGAAGGCTTATTCGTATTCTTCTCAAATAGAGAAGACTGTTTCTTAGAGAAAGCGAATAAGTCTCTTCTTCTCCACTGGAATAGTAGTCTTCTCTCTGTTTCTAACTAGAGAGACTCTTCTTCTCTCTTTCTCTTTCTTTGGAGTATATACGTAGTATATACTCTTTCTTTCTCTGTTCTCTCTACTTCTTCTCGCGGTAGACTAGATAGAGTATACTACTACGCTATAGAAGTAGTAACGAATAAGTCTCTGTTATAGATATAGAGCTATAGAGAAGAAGAAGTAGCTTGAGCATCGCTTCCCAATAGGCTTCCTCGTCTTTTCCTTCGCTTTGAAGTAAAATAGTCTACCGAAGCAGTAAATGCTCAGTCAATTTCTCCCCGAATTCTTAATATTGAATTGCTGGAGGTAAGCAAAAATGTTATGTTTTCATAAGATTAGAAATTCGGATAATATGTCCGGATTCCGCCTTGGAGAAGTTCTAGGTGGAACTTCAGAATTCGATCCGATTCGGATCGAAGATTTTACCGGATTGACACAGAGACTTCCAGACTTTGGAGAAGCTCTGTTAGAAAATTTTGCAGTTATTGCTTACGATAACTGCATTGGTATCAATACGAATATAGTGAATTATGAATGTCCAATACTGTTTAAGTCCAGATGTGCAGTTACGGTTTTGAAAATGGACTTAGCAGATGTAGAGAATCTGATTCAGATTCTGTCTGCTACTGGACTTAGATATTTCGTGTTTCCAGCAGAGTTCGGAACATTATTAGTGTATTGCTCTTTAGAATTGGAGCCAGAAATCGTATATTCTAGAGTAATGTACACAGAAAAACCAGGTGTTTATACTGCCTGGTTTGATACAAACGCTTAATTTGGAGCCGCTCCCGGGGCGCCGTCGCATATTAGAAAGCCGGGAGACCTGGACAGTGCTACGCTGCAAGCCTGTCCTTGTATATTGCAGCGATGCCGAGCGGAGCAGGCTTTGCTTGCTTCGCTCCATTTTGTTTTAAATATTGGTAAAGCAAAGCAGTTTTGAAACGCTTTGCCAATTTCTCCCAGTATTTTGAAATAATCGTAGGAGGATACGATGAAAGAAGTAGAAAAGAGAGTAATCGACCAGCTGATGAGGCTGGAAGTTTTGTTCGATAAAGTAGCGATACTTTGTCGAGCAATCGCAAGATATGGTCTATTTAATGGACAAGTCGATTATGATGGAGAGTTTAAGTTCTTTCCGTTCAGAGAAAACGAAAGTTGTATAGACTTCGTTTATGATCCGGAAGCCTATGCACTTGAATTAAGTTGTGCGACTTATCCAGATGGAAATTGGTATTGTCTTTTAGTTTCAGAAGATGACCAGAATTCAGTAATGCTTGGTTTCAGCACTGAAACTGGTGATCTTATGGAGGTAGACCCAGATGATAATGAACATAGTTACATCTGGAATTCGAAAGAAAAGAATGAGCGTATTGCTCAGATTCGTAGTCTTGCAAGAGGCTATGATCCGATTGATGTTTATCTTTGATTCGTTCGGAATGGAGTGAGACGTTTTGTTTCGCTCCGTTCCGTTTTCGAAAAAGACAAGCAAAGCAGCTGTTTTGCCAATTTCTCCCCGAATTTTGAAATATGTATCGTAAACAGTTTTCGAATTCGTTTGCGATATAAATAAAGCAAAGTAACGAAGGAGGTTACGATGTGCACGACAATTCACCTGTATCGAACAAATAGCCGGCGTGAAGAGCCAGTAATTCGTTCGTTTGATCCGTTGAGCGTTCCAATCAGCGAGGAATTGCTTAACGATCCGCAACTCGGCAAATTCGCAAGAGCCGAGATTTGGATTGCCAAGGATATTGACATGACTCCATTTGGTTGGAGTCGTGCCAAGAAAGCTGACGGAAGTTTCGTCAGTGAATCCGTCCTTGGCACAGTGAAATGGGAGTTTCCCGCTTCACAGCCGTTGGAACCGTTCCCAAGCAAACCGGTTCCAGCTGCAGAAGTTCCGTTTGCTTGATCGTTTTGGAAGCGAAGAAGCCTAATGTCCGGAAAGACTAGCGAAGTCACCGGAATATGCTCATTCGCTTCCTTATGTTTATCCTCCGATTGGCGATTTTTTGCGAATACGTGCTGCTTTGTTTCATTGATAGAGCCGTTTCAAAGCAGAGTATTCGCTTCCTGGGCAGCGTCTCTTCAGCTGTATGCCAGGCTGCTAGATGAGAGCAGTAAAGGCTCATCGAGGGCTTACCAAAGTGCCCATTTTATTTTTTTTAATCTGAATTAAAAAAGCAAAGGAGAAACAATGAAAACAACGAAGAAAGAAGCGAAGAAGAAGATTGTTGAAAAACTTCATGCTTTATCTTCCAAGTTTCCAATTGCAGAAGATTTAATCGAAGCAATTGGAAAGTTCGGCTTGTTCAGCTGCGAGGCGTATAGGGATTGTTATGGAAGGTGGCATCTTTCTCCATATATCGCCTATATCGAAAACAAAAGGCGCCTATGGGATGAAGCAGAATCTTACTATATCGACGAAGGAAGACTATGTTTTGTATGCATTGGGATGTGGAAATGGTGGTATACTCGTCTGAGAAATGGAAGACATTTCGTACTGCTTCAATTCGATATCGAAGACGGAAGCCTGATTAAAATAGTTCCAGATAAGGAGATCGATAGCTTCTGGAAAGGAAAGACGACAAACGAAAAAAGAAAAGAGATAAGAAATCTTATAAAAGCAAAGGAGAAGAAATGCAAGACAAAAGAATAATACTTAAAGAAAAAGAATCTTATATCACTACAGATGAGAACGGATTGCTTATGATACAAAGAAGTGATGGAATTACACAATATCTTACAACGGAGCAAGCACAAATTATCTTAGCTGTTAGTGATATTTGTCCATCAATTATAAAGACGCTAGATATCGATGAAAGAAAGCAGAAGGTATACGACTACACCGAGATGGACACAGACTTGCTCGAAGGATATTGTGAAATATGTTATGAGCTTGGCATAAACTATTTCACTGGTCTTGCAACAAGACTAAATGGAAAGCTTCCCATAAGAGTAGCTTATCATTACAAAGATAAAGAAGAAGGTAATGATATGACAGTTATTGAATTAGAATCCGAGAAAAAGCCCTATCTCTTGATAAACAGAGATATGGACACAGGAAAAATAACAATTGAAATAAAGGAGAAAGAATGAAAAGGTATTCAACAATCTATCTGAAGCCACTTACTTCAGAGCCACAGAACGATTCTCAGCCGTTTTTCTATGCAAGTGGAAATGGAACACTTGTCTATAGAGAAAACGAATCCGCTGCTCCCAAGAAAGTAACCACGAAAGAAGCAGAAGAGATAATAAAAGATTGTGGTTACATTCCGGTAAGCATTGATTGGAGTGTTCTCATTGGATTTGACAAAGAGAAACAAAAAGTTTTCGATCTCACAGGAAGATCACCTGAAGAGATTGAAGAAACCGTCGAATTATATGAACGTCTCGGTATTTCCGTAGTACCGTGGATAACTACCGAGTTTCCCAATATAACTAAATGGTTAGTCGAAGGAAAAGAAGAAGACTTTCGTTCTTTCCAAGGAAGAGATAGGGAAGACGAAGATTGTCTAGTAATTTTTTACAATGTCGAAGAAAAGTATGCAAAAGTAAAAGTGTTCACGAAGGAGAAATAGTGAAGAAGAATTATGTAATTGCCACTATTATTGGCATTACGCTTCTTATTCCGTCAATATATTTCTATTTCCGGGAAGATAGGCTTCCAAGTTGCGAGCTTGGAAGCAGTGTCTCCTCGGTGCATAAATATATGAAAGAAAACGGAATGACTCTCGTTGCCAAGAGAAGAAAGGAAGAAGAAACTTACTCGTCTCCAAAAGAAACCGTGAAAGTATATTACTTTCAAAAGCGAGTAAGTGTTGTAGAGATACTGCCGAAGTATAGAGACAATAGAGAGAAGGAAGCGATGTTCCTGAATTCCTACTGGAATCTTATACGAGAATATGGACTTCCCAGTTTCGAATACGAATTCTCATCAATCTGGTTCGATGAAGAATTAAAAAAGTCAATTGTAATAAGCATAGAGCCAGTATTTTCAATTAAAAAAATAAGCTTACAAAAGCAATGATAAGGAGGAAACAATGTTTAAGATACCAACAGCGAAAGACGCAGCGAATCAGGATAGGAATCGACAGGTAATATTTGTTCCGAATGTCAGGAAATATGCAAATAAGAATGAATACAAGGTATTGCTTTATAAGCTAAGCAACAAAGAAAATTTAGTCGATATTATCAACTTCGATAAAAGAACACTTAACTACAATGGTATCAACATAGAATACGGAGATATTCATGTGTTTGATACGCTTGTGAATATAAGAAACTTTATAAAGGTATTCATTGCTCTACGACCATTTCTGGAGCACTATAACAAAATAGATCTCTTTCCATCGGAATATATTTTTCATGTTATCGATGATGAAGGACAATACGATCTGGATGACTTCATAATAAAGGATAAGGAAAATGTTTCTTTCTTTTCCTATATCAACTATATCTGGGTTCCTTGCTATAATGAGAGCAGTGAAGATGAAGACAAAAACGATAGCGTGAAGTTAATGGAAAGCGCTTCGCTTATTATAATTCACGAAAGACTTATAAGATTTAAGGCTTTATCGTATCGAAAGGATGTACCAGAAGACGATGAAATAGAAGTATTCATCAACAACCTGGGAAGAGAAAGAATGAGAGAATCGTTATCGGAGTTATTCTATATCATGGAGAAACCAAATTACGTTCACTATGAATTGGCAAGACCGCCAAAAGACCGCTATGAGAGTAGTATGGAGGTATACAATGAGCTACGAAAGAAGTTTCCAAGCTATTAAAGAAGAGAAGATAGCTTACCTGAACAATGTCTTTTCAGAATCGTTATACACAATTGAAATAACTGATTATGTAAATCTGAAAGATAAAAACGATGAATTTCTTATGGATGCACTGGGAAGACATATTACAGAACATAATAAAGTCGATAATTCTGATCCGAATTATTTCGTCTTCAATGATAAGACTCGAGTTAAGAAGAGAGCAATTCTCCAAGAACTAATGATGCCAGATTCTTATAAGAAGTATGTTCAAAGTATTGGAGATACGTCCGGAAGATTGTTTCTTACTATTGATCCAGAATGGTTCAGACTTTGCTCGGATAAAGACTTTGTAAGCTGGAATTCATGTTTTAGTCCAGATGGATGTTACCATTTAGTGCCTTACGAATTCAGTACTAGTATTAGTATAATGATGGCAATGATCACGAACTCTGATATGACAAGAATAATTGGTAGAAAGTGGGTCGTGATTCCGTATAGAAAAGATAGAAGCGGAGAAAAAGTGAAGATAGTAAAGGTACTTGAGATTCTTTGCCTGAAATCTTATGGAACTTTTCCTGTAACATATCAACAAGCAGTAAGTCGCTGGATAATCGAAAACATATTCGAAGATGAAAAAGATAATTGGAAGGTTTATAAATATTCCAAAGATGATGATACCCTCATGGGATTGGAGATGAAAATTCTCGTAGAGAGTCACGATGGTGGCGGTTATTACAGCTATCTTTCTTCGAAACCGGATCGGCTCAAGGTAAAGATATACATGGACAATTCTTCCTATATACTTATTCCGAAAAGTCTTGCTCCATCGGAAGTCCCAGAAGGAAGAGTAACATTCTATGGACTTGATGAAGACGAAGAAGTATGTTATCATGAATTGGAAGACAGTAATGAAGATGAAGATTATTATGACGATGAACATTGGGGGTGCGCAAACTGCGGAGTAAGAATCGATCACGACACATGCTACGAAATGTTTTTCAATGATAATGATCACGATTATGATACTAATTGCGAAGACTGTATCAATGAGCTTGCAATATTCGATCCTATGCTTGATCGTTATTTTGAAAGAGAATGGTTCGAGGAACATAGAGAGCCTTTCTATATGGTCTATTCAACTTACAGAGGTTATCAAGAAATTCGAGATATTGTTAGTTTGGAATATACTGTTGAAAATACAATTAACTATCCGAATCTCTACTTCGTTGATCCAAACGACGAAAGCAAAGTCATTTACGAGACGAAGCTGTATATAAGAGACGCACAAATTGAACCATTTCTGAAGAAATTCGAAGGACTGGTAAGAAAAGAAAACGATGATTATATTGTGAAATTTAATGTTCAAGCAGCTATTAACTTCGAAGGTCTTTCAAAACTTACCGGAGTTACATTCGAGGAAGAAATGGATGAGATAATTGCCAATGCACCAACACTTGCAGAAAGGAGAAACGAAGATGAATAAGAAAGCGTTTCAGAAACTTCTGATTAAATGCTTGCGTGCCTCTACGACTGGCATTCGTTATCTGATTTGTCAATCAGTTAAGAAAACAAGTGTTCCTTACTTCACTGTGAAGAATTATGAAAATTATATTCTAATCGTTCCAATACGGAGAACAGAAAGCTGTTTCCTTCCGCTAGTCTGTAGTCATTACGATACAGTACGACATGTAGAAGAGATTGAAGTCGTGATAGAAGGAGGACTTATTCGCAATAAAAAGAAAGCTGTTCTTGGCGGAGATGATCGGGCTGGAGTAGCTATTGCTTTGGCTATGATTTACAATAAAGTTCCTGCAATATATCTATTCTGTGACAAAGAAGAGACAGGTGGCTTTGGTTCATCAGAGTTTCTCTTTCATGAACAGAATATAATCAAGACAGTAAACTGCTATATTGGACTAGACCGAAGAAATGGAAACGAAATAGCTCTCTATGACTATGCAAGCGAGGAACTAAATAATATCTTCATCTCTGAAGGGTACAGAGAAGTCAGTGGGAGCTTCACAGACGTTTCTCACATTGCTGGAGAATATCCAAAGGCAACTGTTAACGTTTCGGTCGGTTTCCACAATGAACATACTGAGAAAGAATATGTTCAGTTCGAAGAATGTTATCTTTCTTTGGAACGAATAAGTCGTATAATACCGACACTTACCGGGAGATATTTCAACGATCTTCAGGTCTCATATAGAGACTATGGCTATGGCTTTGCTTATGGTAATAGTTTCAGACTTGATTACGACTATCCTCTTCCGAGAGTAATTGAAGAAAAGAAAGTAGATCGAGAAATATATGGAGAACTCATTGACCGATTATGCCTGGACTGTGAGTTTTATCATCCTGGAACAGAAAGTTGTGATTTTGACTTCGAATGTCTTGACAATTTTTGAAGAAAAATAAATATGGTTCTCAAGAAACAATAAGGAGGAACGATGCCAAAAACATCAATCAATCTCGATGACTTCGCAACTGTAGTCGAAGCATCGAACGAACAAATGCCACGTGGAATAGCAATTGCTGTAACCGGTCTCTTCAAGCGAGGAAAAACCTATGGACTTTCTCGTTTTAACCCATCCGGAGACGTACGGAAAACTCTTTTCATTGACACGGAGAGATGTGTCTTGAAATATGAAGAGTATAATGGTATGACGGTTCTACCATGTATCTCCTTTGCTCCGCCAAGAGATGGAGACGGCAAGATAATTCCACCAGAAGATCGCAACTATATCATCAATGGGAAGAACTTTAAGGCTTGGTCTTTTCAAGAGATATGTGCAATAGTTCATTCTCTGAAGGCATCTGGAATGCTTCATCAGCAGTTTGAACTTGTTGCCATTGACACTGTAGATAATCTGCAGAACTGGGCAGAAGCATATCATCTTGAAAAGTATAATCAGAAACAACGCTCCTTGAAAGAGAAAGGAGAAGTAGTTGATTCCATAGGAGAGATTCCTTATGGCTCTGGTTGGAGCGATGCTCGAGATGAATTGGTAAGACCGCTTCTGCGAATGAAAGAAGAGGTGAACCAAGTCGGAGTAGATTTTGGTATCTCCATTCACGCCAAGACTACAAGTCAAGTAAAGAACATCTATCAGCGTGACCCGGCTTTGAGAGCGGGAGTAACAAATGCGCTGTTTGGAGAGATGGACTTGATTGGCTACGTGAACGTAGAAGATACTAATCTCCCAGATGGAGCCGAGTTCGGTGCAGTATTCCAAGGGAAATTGCATACGATTTCGTTTGTAGTAAGCGAAGAGATAATGACTGGAGGCACAAGACTTAATCGTTTAGTAAACAAGACGCTTCCATTCTCTTATCAGGCACTTGTTAATGAATATAAGAAAAAGGAGGAAAAATGCCAATAATCCCATCACAGACCGGATCTGGTGGACGTATTCAGTCCCCTGGAGAAAACAGAGGGTTTCTTATTGACGTAATCGATCACACTGCGGGAACAGTGTATGATGTAATACTAGATTTCATTTTCGGATTCGAGAATGTTCCAGAAAACTGGACAAGAAAGATGAGAGTTTTTGCCAAGTTCGACCGGAATATGAATAACGAGATAGATCCAGAGAGCAAGGATTTGAAAAGGCTCTATCGTATTCTCCAGCAAATGGGTTTTACCCGAATTGAAGGCGGGAAACTCTCTGGAATCGGAGTCAATGAGAAGGGAAAATTCGTAGATGAGAACGATAGACCAATAAAGGACATAGCTGGATTGCTCAAGACACTTGGAAGAGATAAGTCGTATCTTGTCTATATCGCCAAGGATTCCAATGGCTATGACCGAGTAATTGGTGTAATCGATGAAGAGCTTAACAAAAGTAACGATGCTTTCGCTGTCATGATGCAAGAGAATTATGCATATTGGATTGAAAGAAGTTTGAAAGCGGAAGCTTCTGATACGCATACCGAAAAAGGAGGAAAATCAGAAAGTAGCAATGACGACCTGATATATGTTCCAAGAGGTGATTAAAATGAAGTATTATGAACTGGCACAATATCGGGCAAGTAATCGCAATAAACTTATCAGAGCGGAGGATGTTGCTCATGTCATCCTTGAGAAGGGGACGCAGTGTCCCCTTTTCCGCTCGGTATTTTGGTACGATGAAGGAATCGTAGAATATCTCAAGACGAATAAGTCTGTGTCTATGTATCGGGGTATCCGAGGGATTGATATGATTCCTATCGATATCGATAAGGGCTACAACAGCGATGAATTCACGCAGGAGAAGCTTCTAAAGTTTATAGAGAAACTTGAATCTCTTGGACTGGATGAGAATATGTTCCAGATATTCTTCAGTGGAACTGGCTTCCATATCTTCTTAGATAATTCTCTCTTCGACTTCCAACCGTCAGTATTTCTTCCGGAGCAGATCGCACAGACGTTAGTGAACGCTGGATTGATAGATGATCCAGTAATCATCCGTGGCAACCAACTTATTCGCATAGAAAATAGCTTGAACGAAAAGAGTGGTCTTTTCAAAATTCCTCTTACTTTGGAAGAAGCAAAGACTCTTTCTCTGGAAAAGATTCGAGAGCTGGCGAAGACACAGCGTCTGGATTTTCAGTATCTGGAGATGGATGGAAGAAACCTATTGGAGAAGTATATTATCCCTTCATATATGTTTGAAGAAGGAAGCAAAGTTGTTCCCAATGGATGGAAGAAAGAAGACGATAACTTCGAAGTGAATAGATATGCAGTGTGTATTCAGAAGCTCTACGAGCGTGGAGCAGTAGAAGGAAATAGAAACAATGTAGTAATGCGCATTGCTTCACATTGTAAAAGACAAGGAATGCCAGAAGATTTCGCTATTGCTGGAATGTTGCATTGGAATCATAAGACGAATCAGTCTTTGGATGACCAGCAGGTGATTGAAAGAGTACGGCAAGTCTATCGCAAACCGTATCGGTATGGTTGCAATGATGCAATTCTTAAAGAATTCTGTTCACCAATGTGTCTATTCTATAAGCACAAGAATCTGGATGCCAATAATCTGATGAATCTTACCGATTTGGATAAAGCATTTGAAGAGCGTCTGCAAATTATAGAGAATAAAGACCGCTATATCAACCTGAAAGACATCTTCGGACTGGAAGTCGATTGCGTATTGTATCCAGGAGAACTTGTTGTCTTCCAAGGAGATACCGGTCTTAATAAAACTAGTATCATCCAGAACATAATGTTGGGCGTGAATATGGTTGACGATGTAGTTCGTCCCAAAGGGCTTCAGACAATCTACTACGGAACAGAACTCTCAGCTGGAATTATTCAGATGAGAAATTATTGTATTGTAACTGGTTATACTGAAAATGAAGTCATTAAGCACAGAGACGAACTCTACAAGTATCATACCGCTCTGGAGCACATTGCAGTTCAGACTGGAATACTCACAACTTCTGGAATAGAGCAACTGATTCTTGATTATCAGCCACAGGTTCTGGTAATAGATTATTATGAACAAGTAGAGCATCCAGCTTGGGGAAGAAGTCCATCAATTGCAGTAGCAGATATTGCCAAATCACTTTCAGTAATGGCGCAGAAGTATAATATCATCTTGATTGCCATATCACAAATCAATAGAGCTTCTGCGAATAACAATGGAATTCATTCTGGTTTCGGAAGTGGTGCAGTAGAAAAGACTGCAAGAAGATTGTTTACTATATCTGGAGACCAGAATAGTCCTTATCGTATAATAAATCATGTCAAAGCAAATTCAGATGTTCTTTGGAAGAACGTCGTATTGGAGCGTCAAGACAATTGGCGCTTCAAGAGAATAAAATAATAGAAAGGAAGAGAAAATGAAATCAAAACCGAAAAGCTTCAAGGAGAAACAAAGTGAAAATTGACTACGACTTAGATGAACTAGTAGAGAATGTAATAAGTGTTCTGAAAGAAATCGGTCTCGATTTTCTTCAAGAAGAAGATAGAGACGATCGTACAAATACACGTATTCTGAGCTTTGTCTACGACGGTGACATTATTAACGTAGTTATCTATGGTGAAAGCGATAGAAGATTCATGGTTCTGTATGCATACAGTGAGTCTGTTAATGGTAAAAGAGCTACAGCAGAATACGAAACATTTAGTTATACAGTAGCTGGAATTCCAGTAGATGATATGACACGTCTTGATAAGAGTTTCAGAACGTTTTCGAAAATGATTAAACTATATCGAGAAGAAGATAAAGCGGAGAAACAAAGTGAAAACAATATTTTATTTATTCCTTAATACCTTATCTGGTAAAGGAAATGTTATTACAGATGACTATATAGGTATAATTCCGGTTGAAGGAATACTTGGTTACCGTGCTGGATTGAAATCTGATTATATTCCGCTTACAACAGAAGAAGCCAACAATATTTTGAAGAAAGCTGGCTATAGAGGAAATTACAATTGGAATAGGCTTAAATTCTATGATCCGATTGCTCAATACTTTTATGACAACTTCAAGATAAATCACTCTTCTTTGATAGATTTATGTTACGAAAAAGAAGACAAAGGAATTGATCCTATACCGGTCATAAGAGAATTGATAAGAAACAAAGCCGATGTTATCAAGTCAACAAAAGTAGTTGATTTTTATTGTAGAAATAAAAAAGATAAAGGTAGATTATACATTGTCATTCTATACGAATACTATAACGATGAAATAATCGGTATAGATGTATTTTTTGACAAGTACAAACAAAAAAAGGGAGGAACCCAATGCCGAAAGAAAAAGAAACCTTATTCGACATTGCAGCGCAGAAGAGAGAAGCTGAAGAGCTTGCTCGGTCGCTTGCAGAACTAAACCTCAACGCAGAAGACGTTGAGCAACAATTGGCAGAAATCCAAGCCAAGCTAATAAAGAAGATAAATAGTTTGGATTTCGTGTATATTAAACTTGATGCTGAAATTGAACAGCTGAAAATCTATAAGGAACTGTATCAAGATGAGCTCAAGAAAATCAATAGCAAGATGGAAAGTATTGAGAAGAGCAAAGACCGCCTTCTTCAGATGTTGGCAGACGCAAAGCTAGTTGATGTGAATAAGCCCCTGCGTACTCAGTATCACACTTATTCGCTTACCAAAACTTATGGTGGTGTAGAAATAGTAGATGAAGAGCTACTTCCAAGTGACTACATTAAAACAAAGATTGAGCAGTATATTGATACTGCAGCCTTGCGGAATGACCTCATGGCTGGAAAAGAAATTCCAGGCGCAGTTCTTCCGGTGAAGATGAAGGTAAGGCGTCGGTGAGAATACTTCGACAAATGATGCTGAAGACCGAGTCCCTGATGTCTCATACCATGACGTATGCAATCATGCTATTCGAATCGATATTTTTTGGAATAGGAGTCTCTTGCTCAATTATTGTTCCGAAGCTGGTTAAAGAGTATGTGGATGACGAAAACAAAGAATGCTTCGTGTATCAAATAATGTTTCTTGGAATATTTAACATTATCTATATCATAATAGATGTAGAAGGAGCATACAAATCATATAGTTTCGGAATCGGACTTACTCCGATTACGCCAATCTTCACAATAGGATGGAGAAAATGAGTGATACAAAAATGTCAAAGCGTGAGAAGCGCTTTCAGAATATTCTTAACACGAGAAAGGATATGTTCTCGGATGAAGAAATCGAGTTTTTGCAAAAGAACTTTCGCAGAGTAATTCCTCAAGAAGAGTTACTATCACTCCGAGACAAAGTCAATGTATATACTTTTGAGAATTGGGTAATGACACATGAGTCTCTCGGAATAAACGACTTCATGAAAAGTCTTTACTATGCAATTCAGAGTGATGAATCCCAAGAATTACTTATATCAACCGTTTTTGTTCTAGCTCTGGAATGGAGCAGAGGAAAAGGAGAAAAAGATGGCAACGAAGACAAATAAGAAACCGAGTGTCCCAAAAAGAAAGGTGCTATCCTTCGAAAAGTTTGTGGACACCATAAACAACGCTCCATTGCTCATGCAAGCAGTGGATGATATGTTTAACAAGTTCGCAGATGAACTTGATGAGAAGGAAATAATCACACCAAACGAGCTTGTCTACAAGATATATGAAGAGATTGAGAAGAATAACAATACTCTTATAGCTGTGGTAGCTGCAGTAACGATATTCATGTCTAGCAGACCACATAAAGGAGAAAGTAAAAATGACAGTAATTGATTTCAACTCCGAAAACGGAAGAAAGATTCTTACATTGAATGAATTCAGTGATCTACTTAATGATGGAGAAACAATTAAAGGTGCACTGGATCAATTCGATAAAGACCTTTCGAAAGAATTAAACGGACAAAAGCTTCCAATTGAAGAATTTTGTTACCGTGTGTATGAAGAGATCGAAAAGAAAGGTAACACCGCCTTCGAAGTATTCATTATAACGATGGCTGTTTTGTATGGAAAGATAGGAAAATGAGTAGCATCGTTGGTGTTATAATAATCATTCTGCTTCTGATAGTAATCTACTTCTGTGGAAGAAAACTTCAGAAGCTTGAAGAAGCGAAGAGACGTCTTAAGAACTTCAATGACGATCTCTATATTAAAGTCAGTCAGTACCGGGAACATTTCTTAAAAGAGAAGAAGAAAGGCGATATGTATGACAAGATAATAAAAAAGTATAAGTACGCTCTCTTCTCTTGTGCGGACTGTAAGAAGATAGTCTCTAAGAAGAATACGCATTGGCTGGAAGAGAAGCCATATTGCGGAAAGTGTTATGGAAAAAGGAAAGACTCATGAATGAAGAAAGAAAAATTCTCTCACGGAAAGAATTCGAAGACCTTTATCAAGATAAGACCAACTTATTGATGTGCGCAATGATAGTTCTTATTGATTCCGGTATAGCGCACTGCAATGAAGATGATGATGACGATATAGAGCTGATGAAGGTATCTTACAAAATATACGAGCAGATTGAGGAAAATAATATTCTTTTAGAAGTATTATCTTCTATTGCTTTGGCAATTGTAGGAAAATACGGAATATCTTTTCCATAGAAGGAGAAAACATGAAGAAAGAGAAGTTCATAATCGGAATCGATCCGGGGATGAAGGGGGGCATTGCCCTCCTTTCTCTGGAGACGATGAAGGTTCATACCGCAATCCGAATGCCGATAGTTGGAGACAGCTTTGATTACGAATGGATCCGAAGGTTCTTCGAAAAGTATAAAAACGATGTGGCATGTGTTTGCATTGAGAAAGTTGGATATATGGGAAAAGATACTGCGTCTTCAATCGCAACACTTTGTTACCACGCTGGAATACTCTATGGCATGGCTTATGCGATTGGGTTTAATGTCTCGGTCATGGCTCCAAGTTTCTGGAAGGCAAAGATTGGTCTTCCGGTAATTGGAACTAAGAGAGGTTCCAAGAATGAAACGCCGGAGCAAAAGAAAGCTCGTCTCCGAGAGAATGCCAAACTGAAAAAGAGAGCGAAAGGAAATTCAATAGTCTTTGCTTATGAGAAGCATCCGGAATTGAGAAGTGCTCAGGGTCAGCTTACCGATGGAGAAGCTGAAGCAATACTGATTGCAGATTGCTATATAAAGTTATGGCATACTGGAACGGAAGATGAAAAAGGAATTTGAATACGTTTATCAAAACGGAAACTGCTATTTCGTTGGGATAAGAAAGAGAAAGGGGGAAGTGAGCTATATTGAACGCTGGGAACGATTGCAGTATGGAGATAAAATAGTTTGCTATACTACGATTGGAATCGTTATTGCAGTGTTCAAAAGTCATCGCAATAGAAAGAAATTGAAGATGGATGATTGCATCGATGGTTATAACAAAGGCTTTCTCGTCTTCAATTCTGGAAAGTTCGATATAGTCACTTGGTTAAAGAATTCTGAAATTGAGAGCTCACTTCCCTTTCTCAGTTCTGAAGATTTCGCAGCGATAACAACGCTATTGGAATATATTCGAGAAACAAATGAAAACGAATAAGTCTTTGCTGTGTGAGAACTGCGGACATCTCGTACCGCAGATTGACGAGTTCGGACAGGAGAATGACCACTGTCCTTACTGCGGCTATATACTTATATCTCTGGAAGAAAAGGAGAAACTAATGAAGAACATTGACAAATATCTTTCAATCATCGGCGATACGCAGAGAATCGTCGACAAGATGTATAACATGGAACTGTGCTGCAGTTTCATTCATTCGTGGTTTATGTATGACTTCTTCGATTGTATCTTAGAAGATGTAGAAAAAGAAGACCTGAAGTTAGATACAGTAGATGATATGATTCAGTATCTTCGCTGCTTCGCTCCAGAATCTTGTAATGATTATGAAAAGATATTAGAAGAGATAAGAAAGGAATTAGAAAAAAGATGAAAATATTATATTGTAGAGATTGTGGCTATAGTGACGACGCCATAAACTTTCCCTACTATAGCCAAGAAACGAAATACGATAAAGATAAAGATGAATACACTATAAAAGGATGCTATGTTCCTTATTGTCCAAAGTGTAATAGAATTGATATTAGAAACGCATTCGTATTATAAATTACTTACAAAGGAAGAACAATGTCAGAAGTAAATAAACAGCTAATACTATTTGCAAAAGCTGCTCTGAGTGATGCCTTCGAAAGAAGAATCTGTTGTGGATACACTTTCTCGTGGATTGAATATGCATTGGAAGAAGCACTTACTCAGCAGTATAGTCAAGATGAAGATGAAGATGACATAACAAATGTAGAAGAGCTTTGTGAGTACCTTCATCGGAAACGCTCCGAAGCATGTGGCGAATACGATTTCGTGGTAGAGAATATGAGAAACTATCTTTTCAAACTCGAAGTCGAGAAACAAACCGAACGGAACGGATAGGTAACTGAGCCATTGTCTTCGCTTTGCGAAGCGATGGCTCTATATTTTTTATTTTTGAGAAGTAAATAAGCAGCAAATGGTTGTTTTCAATTCTGACGCAATTTAAGGTATCTGTGGAGCAAATAGGTGCAAAATAGTATAAACACTCCAGCTCAATTCCGATTGTTAATGTAGCACCCCTATTCTTTCGCCAAAAAAAAGAAACCGTCGATTTGACCAGGCAGGTTCGACGGCAACCTTTGTTGGTTCGATTACCTCAGGTAACAAACACTTCAACGCAGATAAATCTTCTGCAGTTGAATATCGAATAAGTCTTTTCTCTTATCGTGGGTATAGATTGTTTGTCTCAGCATTCCGATTGCAGATTCTTTTCCAGGACGCTCTTCAAAATAGCTATCGACTCCCTCTTCGGTCTTGGAAAGAAAACATCCATTGATGGCAAACCAAGAAATTAGCCGACGGATTGTTCCATATGAGAAGTCGTTGTATTCACAGCGGTCAGTCTGCATCTGATGAAGATGTCCCATTACATGAACATCTGCAATATCCCAGCGGAATATATCATAGACTTTATTGATGGGATAACCTTCTCGGAAACCTCCACCACCGGTTCCATGACAGACTACAATCTTGATGGGAGTACTTCTTCCTCGTTTCTCATCTCGGAAGTTGATACTTATCCAAGCTTTCTGATGAAGGTCTGGAACTCCAAGAGAGCTGGTGAGATAGCTATTCACATCAAAACCATTATACTTCCGGTATTTGTTTTCATGGTTTCCAGAAATTAGTCCAATACACTTGTTCTGAATGGGTTCAATTATATTCAGGAATTCGTCTGCCTGCTTTCTGGGAAGGTCGTTTAGGTCTCGAATCTCGTATCTTTCTGCAATCTCCAATGGATTAAATCGGGGGTCATTGTAAGAAATCGCATCAATATAATCTCCCATGCCAATCCAAGCATTGGCATCTTCCTGAATCATTTTCACTGCATGTTTCAGAGCATGTTCATTGCAGTTGGCAGCACCAAGATGAACATCTCCAAGATAGTAGATTACGTATGGCTGGCTTATTTCACGTATGTTCTCATGAATTACTATTGATTGCAAAACTATTCTCCAAGACAAGTGTATAGGTTACTATATCCGTTCCGAGGAATTGCTTCTGTCTCTTCACCAAAGCGATAAGATAAGCAAAATCATCTGGTGATTGGATAACTTGGCAGCCAGCCGAGAACTTATCTACTGTCTTTGCGATGTCGAATTCCAAGGCACGGTGAATATCAATACCGAATAAGCCTGTATCTATCTTTCCGTTGAAGTCGTATTTCCCATCTTTGTTCACATCTCGGTAAACCGATACCGGCTTGATCTGCACAAGAGCAGTATATCCTTTGTGCTTTCCCAACCGATACGCACCACGATACTGACCTTCTTTCAGAATCGCAGTTCCGGAAGCATTCATAGGATTCTTCAGATAGAACAGACCTGGGTCGGTAGTTGCTGGGAAGTGAATTATTCTTTTTCTTTTTTCGATGTCCAGATAAGCAACGCAGATGGTATCATCGAAAGCATTCACGGCATTAAGATTGCGAATGCCAACGATGTTCAAGTCGAATGGTTTACTTCCAGAGAACCATACGTATCCTTTCTCTTCAATCACTCTCTTGAGTGCATCGTAAGTTGGAGCAATCATGATTCAAATCCTCCAACGCAGTTTGATTCCCAGGTTTCGTCTTCTGTTTCATCTTCTTTTAAGACAGTGACGATATAGCCATTGTAATTGTTAATTTCTACGCTATACAGCGCATCTGCATACTTGGGCATTGATTTCTTAATGAGTCGGAAGAAGTGCTTTGCCAAGACTTCTTCGCCTACTTTTTCAATATCCACGAAAAGGTCTTCGCAGAGTGCACAACAGAGTGCAACTGCGTCAAACGGCTTCTCAAAAGTGATTGCCAGCTCATATGACGGTCGGTATGGCGGATGGACATTGATTATTTTCGTATATTGCGTCTTCATTGTTCCTCCTTCGAAATGAGTTCGTTCTCTTGTATATAGCTTTGCATTTCTTCTTCGGTGGCAAAGGTTTGCACTTCTATTCCTTGGTCATCTGGAATATAAATTGCACCAACTCCAGCGACAATCTCGTAGTGATTATTCTGAATGATGAGTGCGTATCTGCTATAATTGATTATATCCATTTTTAACTCCCAAGAACTATATTATAATTTTTGGTTGTAAACTGCCATTATACTACCCAAGTACCCGAAAACAGTCTAAGCAGCACATTGTATCCGACAATGAAGCCAGCATTGCCAGCCAAGATGTCTACTAAGCTATCCAATCCCCGCTCTTTCACGAGTGTCCAGAAATGCTTTCCGCTTCGTGACCATTGCCGATATTCTACCCATACCGTAATCATAAATGCAGCGATATTCGGGAAGTATCCCAATCCCTGCGCCTTGCCGAGAAATGCAAACGCCCATGCGAGTATGCCCATCAAAAGCATTAGCCCAAAGTGTTTGTGAGTGTTAGTTATCATTTTCCACCTCCACAATCTCTAAATCGTTATCTTCTATGTAGGCTAACATCTCTGCCTCGGTATCGAACCACAGCAATTCATAGCGAGTTCCTACCGTATTCGGCTCCGCTGTTCCTGTGTGTAATACTTGATTGCCGTTTTTAATCATATAATACATTTTATTCTCCTGTGTATTCATCCCAATCTTCTGGCCATGTGCCACCATTAGCAGATAGCCATGCAGAGGGGATAATAGTCCAAGCTGCTTTGGTGAGTAGCACAGCTACATAAGCTTTTACCGTATCCCATCCTGGGTCTGTGGCGGTTGTGCCTGCGGTAATTGTGAATGGATATGCTCCGCTCCATGTTGCGATTGCTGCGTCATGAATTAACTGTGCATATTCTGCTGCTGTGGCAAACACCGTGCTACCCAAGAGTTGGATGCCATTGGTGCTGGTGATATTTAGCGGGTTTGTGCCATAGGATAGAGACGAGCCGATGTTGTTGAGGTACATAGCTGTAAGATCCATCCCAGTTATGTCACCAGTGATGACAACAACAGATGGGCTGGTGCCTCGGAGGACCAGGAATGTCAGCTTCATCCCCGTTATGTCACCTGTGATGACAGACGAGCCGATGTAGTAGAGGAGCAGGTATGTCAGCTTCATCCCCGTTATGTCACCTGTGATGACAGACGAGCCGATGTTGTAGAGGGACAGGGTTGTCAGCTTCATCCCAGTTATCTTGCCCGTGATGACAGACGAGCCGAGACTGTAGAGGGACAGGTATGTCAGCTTCATCCCCGTTATGTCACCTGTGATGACAGACGAGCCGATGTTGTAGAGGGACAGGGTTGTCAGCTTCATCCCCGTTATGTCACCCGTGATGACAGACGAGCCGAAGTTGTAGAGGCGCAGGTATGTCACCAATTTGCGCCGAGGGATGGTAAGGCTTCCAGCGCCTTTGAAATAAATGTCTTGATTCGTGTTTGCAACGAGCGTTAGCGGAGTAGTAACAAAATCACCGCTACTGCCAATTTTAATGCTTGTGCCGCCAGCAGGTGTTACAGTTGTTGTTTCCGATACTTTAACACGAATGTAATCCGTGCCATCGCCAGAGGTGACTGTGAAGGTGGCAGGCATATTGCCGTAGTCCACCCTGCGATGCGCGCCGAGACCGAGACCGAGACCAAGACTACCGAATGGCATTATTTCTTCTTCCTTAAATTCTTTACTATTGGCTTTACCATCGATTGATACACTGTATCAACCACTCCCAGCATATCTCCAACATCCGTAATACCGAGTCTCTTCATTGCCTTCGGTGCTTCCAATTGAGCAATCTCAGTTGCAGCAGTGGCTACAACCATTTGTTTTCCTTCATTGGAACGAATGTCAATATCGGATAATCCAGTTTTGTCATCAATGTAATTCAATACCTTCTCCGGATGCTCTTCGGCTTCCGCAGCGAGCGGAGCGACGATGTCCGAGATTTCCAGCCCAGCCCACAGTTTCTTCAGTTTCTTATACTGAACTATGATTGTGGAAATAAGGGCTGCCAGAGCGACTACCAAAGCTATTGCAGCTTCGATGTTTTGGGTGACTGTGTTGATGATGTTTTGCATTGTTTCCTCCTATTTTATTCGAGTTTGTTTAACAAGTCGATGATATTCATCTGGCTTGATATAATAATATAAACGAGAAAGCCTGCTATGGCAACTCCGATTATACGAATGAAGTTCCACCATTTCATGGCATTATCTCTACCTTTGGCAATAAATCCACTGATAACGCATTCAATCGACTTTCTTGCTTTGTCTTTCACTATTGTGTCGGCAACAAAGTCTTCTGCATGCTTACTGAACTCTTGATTATCGAGAATTGAAATCGCATCTTGAACCATATCTTCTCTAATAAGATAGCGCTTGTCATTCTCTTCTCTTAAGACAAGTGCATTCTTATCCAGAATATGTTCCAGCTTCACAATTGCTCTACTGAGTTCGGAGATACTGTTCTTGAGTTCAGTAATATCTTCTCGGATTTCTGCCGTGAATGAGACAAGTTCGTCTCGGGTTACGAATTCCATACCATCCATTAGTAGTTCCTCTGTGGTGTGATATATACTTTCTTTCCGGCTGTTCCGCCACCTGATACCGATAACATCTCATTGGGTGAGAGCATGATGTAGGTTTCAACTCCAGCAACAAGTGGCATACTGGCAAGAGGAACAATAGTATTGGAATCTTTCCAGGGGTCTCCAGATTCGGGGAAGTTTCCAATAAAGACGCCATCGTCAAAGGTGAGAATTCTTACGAGGTTGGCACAGCGTCCAGGACGATAGGAATTAAAGTAGGTGCGTACTGCAGAGCTGATACTATAAGAAGACTTATTCGCATCAAATGAACAAGAGATAATGGTCTTTCCAAGAGCGTTATTGATTAAACCAATGTAATAAACAATCTTGGCAATCGTTTGGAATTCTGTCTTCAAATTGATAGTGAGAATAAGGTCAACTTCTTTGCGTTCAATTGAATAACTTTCATCGCTATTTCCCACCGTGATATGCAGTTGAATATGATTCGCTTCATAGACGTTTCCAAGAGCATAGAGATAGAGATCGGTCTCTGCAGTTTCCTGAGTAGCAGTAATCTTTACATACGGTCTTGCTTCTTCGGAACTATCAAAAGATGGAGTAGTAACTACTCCGGTAGTAGTTGTAACCAACCTGGTGCGATAAGTATCCGGTATGAATACCGGAATCGGGGTGCCAAGCGCATCTGCTGCGCCAAGAGTTGTGAGTTTCATTTCTTTCTCCTTCTATTTATTCTTCTGGTTTTTCTTTTCCAAAACCTTCCATGCCACTAAATGGGAGCCCAGTCATTCTGTCAATAAAAGATTTTGGATTAAGATAAGATTTGTGTATATCTCTCGCCAAACGACCGAAGGGAAACATTGTCCAAACGGTATAATCAGTAAACTTCTGCCAGTTTCCAGACATCATGGAAGTTACCATCGCTGGAAATACTCGGATAATTGGGGGTGAAATTATCTGCAGTGGAGCAATATAGTAGGGATAGGTTCCAAAGAAAGCACTCTGTTTCTCTTTCTTGTCTCCAAATATCCATTCGGAAAGGTCTTTCAGCCAATTCCAAGGCGCAGGAAGAGCAGAATCAAAGAGCGAAAACATGAACGCATTTGCCAAAGCAAGAGTAATCAAATCCATTGCCATCATGCGTTGGAACTTATCCATCTGCATCGTTCCTTCACGGAATCCATAGACCTTTGCTTGCTCGTATATCATACTTCTGGTATTCATGGAGTTGTATGTCCAGAGTTGAAAACGAGTAAGTACCTTCCCCATTGCACTGCGAGCAATTGCAGGACGATAGGGAGCAGTATACAGGAACTGTGTACACTTTACCCCATCCTTCGCCAATCTGCTCAGAATCGGGTTAAAACGCCAATTTCCGTGTTCATCGAAAGAACCTTGAAGAGCTCCATTGAAGAGATTATAGAACTGGATGTAATGTGCCATGAAGGCATCAGTACGCAGCTCAACTTCTGGAGCACGCATGAACCACGAGACCTTACTATACAGCGCATCGGAAACATGGTGCTTCTGAGCAAGTGCCTTCAGAGAAACTTCGTCGAGCATTTCATCTCCAGCCAACTTCCGAGCATAATCATCAAAGAAGTTTTTCAGAGATTCGGTAACATTGATATTCATCCCACCAGTTTCATTGATAAGGTATTCTTCAATCACACCTTCTTCGGCAACTGCTCTTTTCAAATCATTTCTATTTTTGAAAGTAGGCGAAAAAGTCTTTCTTATGTAGTCCATATCCCTTGCCTTTTTCAAGTTATCCAGACCAGCAGAGATGGCAGTCATCTGTGTTCCACCAAACATATTCGCTACCATTGACTTCGTATGTGCCAGAAGCGAAGCCATCTCGTAGCGTGCTTCTGCTTGAGAAATCTTATTCAGTGTCCAGTAGTCAATCTTCTTCAATTCTTCCGGAATCTCTCCATTTACCTTGATAAGTCCAGTCATTCTTCCCAATTTGTAAAGAAGTTGAGATTGATAGGAATCGGTAAAGAAGAGATAAGGATTGTGTTTTAATTTCATATTGGGGTCATCCAACATATCACGAGTGATGACTGTCGGATTTCCAAGCGAATCCCCAATATAGAGTTTGAAGAACTTCACCCACGAATCAGTAGCATCTCCAAAAGCATTGTTTACTTCAGCATCTACAATCAATTGCTTACTCAGGAGCCAAGCCATATTCTTGTGGAATGTTCTTATCACGTCTTTATTGTGGCTTACATATTCTTCCGGAACTCTACTATAGTCAATGAGCTCTATTCCTCTGCGTTCTTGTGAGAACATACGTTTCTTTCCAGCGAGTTCCCAAAGCAAAGCATCATCCTGATATGCCAACTTCCTCGCTTCACCTGTTCTCATCTCTTCCAAAGATAGCTCGTGAATTCTATCAGCTTCATGAATATGTTCGTCAATACGAAGGTTTTCATTAGAAGAATGAATGCGATTTATCAAGAAGAGATATTGGTGCGAAAGCTCATACTTCTCGGATACAATTCTCTGGCGTTCTTGCATGAGTTCCTGATACTTACTATATTGCTCTGCAGTGAGGTCATCAAGAGCTTCTCTTGTTGGAGCCATATCGTGTAGTAATTTATTAACTCTTTCTTCTTCTAGAATTATTGCTTGGAATTTATCTACGATTTCTTGAATCTGAGGAAGAATCTGTTTCTTCAACTGGGTTATGTCTTCGTTTCTATGAGGATAATAGTGTTCATAAGGAAGTTCTCCAGTCCAGGGAATCTTATCATCTGAGCGTCTTCGAACAATCTTGGAAAGTCTATTATTGAATTCTCCATCTGAACCCTTCGTAAGTTTGTCTGCTTCCAATATCTCTCGCTGCACTGCTGCGCTTTGAGAAAGACGATAGATACCGTCAATACCAATGTCTTGCATCGGAAATGGTTTTCCGGTAGCAAGAAGGTCATGCATATCCTGTCGGAATTTTTCAAGGTCAAAGAAAGGGATGTCTTTTAATATCTCATTCAGCCTTCTTTTCCCAAGTACTCTTCTGCTTATTCTCTCGCCAAACAGCTTTTCCGGAGTAGTTGTATATTTCTTCAAGAAGATGTTTTCGTTTTGGTCATCAAGTTTTCCTTTCTGAATAAGAGATATATCTTTGTTGTATTTGGTAATGATGTCAGAGATACGTTCTCGAATTTCGTCTCCAGTGAGCTCAATTATTTCGGTTCCAGTATTGATTTTATACTTCTTTAGAAACACGTCCATATAGGTATTGCGAAACTTCTCAGCTTCCATCTTATAGAATAGCGCATTATCCGCAAAGGCATTAGATTTCCCAAACTCTCCCCGCAGTGCATACCAATCACTGAGAGTTTCTGCGGCGTGTTGGTCTCGAAGAATAGATTCATATTCCCATATTCTCTTTCCGTTTATTCCAGGCTGTTCAAGATAGGGTTCAATTTCTTGCGAGAATCTTCCAGCAAGCTGTTCTTCTTGACGAGTTCCTTCAAAGAGAATATTACCAATAGTATTCTGCAACGAACCGGCAAGCGATGTCGGAGCGAAACCCCATCCGGTCTTTATAGAACCATCGGAATCCACATACACAGTTTGAACCATGTTGGCTTTCATATTTGGCATAGTGAGAAGTCGTTTGTCAATTGCACTGGGAAAGAGGAAGTAATCTATCTTCCGAATCCAAGGTTGCTGTCCATATTTATCTCCGAATAATCTCTGAATTAGAGTTGGCTTCCGCATATTGTCCAAGATATCGCCAAAGGTTTTCCAGTCTTGAATAGTCATCTGCTTCATCGATTTATGGAAAAAATAACGAGTAAGTCCTTCTATAGGGATGTCAGCATCTTTGGTGAATCCGTAGAACTCCAGATTCGTTCTAATCTTCGAGACGAGGTTCTCCAAGTCGAAATCTTTGTATTCTTCATATTCAGCAGCAGAAGCTGCCAACTTTGTTTGTTCCAGAAACATTCTTTTCTTTTCTTCTGCCAACGAAACAACTTCTTGTTCTTTTGCCAATCGCAGTGTCTTATCAAGAGAATTGGAGAGGTCTTCCAACTCCTTCAAGCGGATTTTTACCTCGTTGTATTTCTGCTTAAGTTCCAAGTAATTCTTTGGTACGATTACTAACTTCTCTCCAGGCTTCACTTGAATTGGAACTCGGATTACTTCCTTAACTGGAGTTGGAACTTCTTCCTTTGTTGGAACTGGAACTGGAGTAGAGATAAGTGTTTCCGGAATTATATTGGAATTCGGAGTGAACATGTGTTTGGCTACATTGTCATACCACGTCTGCTGAATGCCATAGAAGGCTTCTTTCACTTTGAAAGGAACTACAGAAGTTGCCAATCCCATACCGGTATGATTTGTGGCATTTCGCATCTCATAAATTCGCTCCACATACTTATCAATTGGTTCAAATCCAGTTACTCTCCCATTGGAATCTAAGATGGGCTGACGCATATAGGAATTGGGAAGCTTCGCTTGAAAACTACCCATCATAAAGATGTCATATATTTTCTGTAGTGTTGGATCTCCCAGTGAGAGACGATACCACTTCTCATCGATGTCAGCAATCTCTCTTGGAACCATAACTTCTCCTGCGTCTCTGGAGATTTTCGATTTGTATGCGTTCACATGGCGGAAAATATCGTTCACATCCTTAAAGAAGCCTTTTCGGAAATAGGCTTTATCTTTCTGGAATACTTCACTGGCTATTCCCTTGAGAGCGTTGTAAGTAGTCATATCGATTAAGTCTTGCTGGATGAGTTCCAGAATCTTTGTTCGAATTCTGGTATAGACCTCCAGCGGATTCCCCTTATAGGATTCGTGAGGGAGAAACTTCTTCGCCTTTTCCAAAAACTTATTTATCTTCTCTTCCGAAAGGTCTGAAGTCCGCTTCATACTATTAAGGTCAGCATACAAATCAAGAAGTTCGTCGGCTACATGAGCAGATTTATCCAGGAAGTTCTTTCCGAGAAGCACATACACAACATCTTCATTCTTGGCATCTCTCCAGGCATACGGTTCCAAGTCCTGATACTTCTTTCCTTCTTTCTGATTTCTTATAGCTCTTCGTATGTCTTCAAGAAACTTCTTTTGATTCGCTGTGCCGCTTTTCTCAATGTATTGTACCACTTCTTCAAAGTTACTTATGGCGATTGGATGTCGAGTCATCTCAAAAAGAATTTGTTCCCAATTTGGAACACCAGTCTTTTCTTTTTCAGAAATGGCTCGCAATGCTCTATAGACGTATGGTAACTTATCTCCATAGATATTTGTGAGATCGAAGTTCCAATCAACTCCACCAAGTACTCTTACTGCTCCGCCAAAGTAGGTAGAAGCACCGGTATACATACTATTATAGTTTTCTACTTGCATCTTTGTAGTGAAGTAATCATTCCAACCACCAAGAGCAGTATTAAGCTTCCGGAAGGGAGCCAGAGCTTGCAGATAGAGACGCATTGCGGGCTTTATCTTTTCCGTTCCAGTTGCTTCTTCCCGAACATAGTCTTCAAATTCTATCTCTTTTCCATTTTTCGTAATCTTGAAGAGATCGAAAAGCATGTGAATTGATGGGTCTTCGAATCTTGGAACTTCGTCAAAATCGGTAGGGTCTGCAACCTTGGTTATAGCAACTGCCATCTTACGAATTGCCCAATCTACGCTCTTTTCTTTTTCTGCTTTGGGAGTTAGTTCGAAAACTCCATCTTTACTCTGAACTCGAATTGGCTTCCCGTTATCAAGTGCTGCATAGTAAGCTTGCTTCAGTGCAGTAGTCTCATTTACAACAGTTGCGAGTAAGTTTCTGCCATAGGTTGTGGCAATCGATGTCTTGGCAATTGTTCCAGGAGCTCCAAGAAGCGCTGGAGAACTCATTATCTGTTTCAACTTCTCCTTCTCCGGAGTCATCATACCAAAGACTTCTTCGTCTGCTTTCTTTCCAGTTTCTGGATCAACATATTTCTTAACTGCCTGACCACCCCACATATCATTGTTCTTCTTCATTTCTTTCAGCCAGCTGAGCTTCATTCCTTTTCCTTCGCCATTGTCCCGCCTTCCAGCGAACCAGAGATAATAACTATCTCCATCATCATCAGAACCGCCAGTAACTTCCTTGGCAGTAGAATGAATCATTATCTCATTACTGTCAATATCCATGAAGCCCCTGAATCTCAGTATCTGCATTCCAGCCGGATTATCTTGTGGAACTCTTTGAACTGCGATATGATTAAAGAAATCTTGGAGAAACTTCAGAGAGAGGTCTTTAGGAATCTTTTTCTTTCCCTGTACCATATTCCAGAGGTCGCCAAGCTTATAAACTTTGTTGTTCAATTCAATATTGAGATTCCGAAGATTACGTCCAAGCATGAATTCGTCTCTAGCAATCTGTGTGTCTTCAAATGCCCAACCCCGATTCTTCACTTTATATACTGAGTTTCCTATCTTGGGACGCAGTGCTCGGTTGATAATATATTTGTTGAACAAAGAAGAAACATAACGGACTGCATACTTGTCCCCAAGTGAAACATCGTGTTTCATTGCCACAAGCGTACTGATAACATCCTTATAGCTACTCTGCTTCGTATCAAAGTCTTCTGGAGAGAAGCCTTCAATGCTATCAAACATATCGTTGAAATCATTGAGATTAGATATCTTCTTTAGTAGTGTTTTAATTACCCTTGCATTTCCAGAGTAGAGAATTCTGGCAACACGGTCAATAGAAAGCTCATCAATGTTTTCTGCAATCCATTTCAGGTCTTCGTCGGTGTATTCGTTTCTCGCTTCAATATCTTTATCAAACTTAAGATTCTTAAATTCGTTTCCCATTGCAGAACGAACGAGTAAGTTATCGATAATGTCTTCTCTTATTTCTTTGGAATGATTCAGGTGCACCAACATCTGTTTTGCCAGCGGATTAACATGGTTTATTCCGGCGGCATCGCTTATCTCAGAGAGCACTATTTTGATATCGTTTACATCTATGCCATAAGTATTTATATCGCCATCAACTACTGCTTTTCCATTCACTATTTGAATCTTTGTTTTGCGTCTTGCACCAATCTGTTTAATAGCATTATCATCAGCTACCATATCTACACCATTGGCTTTCATCCATTCCTGAAGTGGTTTCGGAGCAACCTTCATCAGATATTTTCCGAGCATCATTCCGCCTTCTGGATCGGAGTGGACAATAAAACTCTTATTGGTTCTTCCAGAAATAGGAAGTCCGGCAGAAGCATTCAGAGCATCAAGAAACTGCTGAGAAACATAAACATTACCATCTTCTACTGATTCTTCAATTGTTGGATCAAGAGCACGCTTCGCTTGAAGAGCATAATTCACATCTGCAATTACAACTTTTATATTCCTGAGATCAGCTACTCCAGGATCGGCAATGAAGTCTTCTGGTTGTAATCCTATGCCCTGATTAAAGATTATTTGAAATCTCTTATTGATCTTGGACGAAGAATCAATGAATCCTTCTTTGGCAATGAAACTGAAATCAGTTGCCTGATTGAAATCACGCAGATAGAGAAGTGTATTCTTGTATTGTGTTTCGTAGTAGTTTCTCCAGTATTTCTGCTGAGCATCATTTATCTTTCCTCCGATTATTTCCTTCAAGAAACGCTGATAATCTTCTTCGTGCATTTTCTTTAATTCTTCCAACGGAGTTCCGGTATACTTTGATATTTCTTGCTGAAGCTGTTCAAAGGAAAGGTCATCTACTTCTGGATGTTTGACAACAAAGTTGAATTCGCCTTTATCGTTTCTCCCGCCGATGTAGATATACTTGTTCACAACCTTCTTTCCAGTATTCGGGTCAGTTATATTGGCATCTTCAAATCCACCTTCCATCTTCAGAATCATCTGACGAAGCATCCCACCATCTCGAAGCTTTTGGAATTCTTCATAGAAGTGTGGCATTGCAGCTTCAGTCTTCTCAATGTTTGAATACCAAGTTACTGTTTTAAGTGGCGAAGAAGTTCTTTGCTCCAATCCCTTCACCAGATTAAAGAGAGGTCGTCTCTTCGGAAGTAGTTGCGATACCTTCCGGTTACCAATAACTTCTCCGAACTTAATCGGAACAACTTTGAAGACGCCATTCTTCTCGTGGTTGATATAATAGTTGTCATTCATGTAGTCATAGTACTTTTTCATTATCACATACTTGTTAAGCACCGCATAATCGCTATCCACAATGTTCTCACGAAAGTGCTGTTTGTTTCGATCAATCCACTTCAGAAGTATTTGCTTATCAGGATTCTTTCCAATCTCCAGAATGAAGTCATCAGTGATTTTCTGCACTGTCTTGTCATTTGCTTCTTCCGGAGTAAGAAGACGCTTGAAGGTATTAGCAATCTGCTGATTCCAGTTGGTTTCCGGAATATTTGATTTCACCATGATATCCGAAACAAAAGAACGATAAATCTCTTTCTGAAGATTGTTATCGGAAGTTGCGGATGCTTCTGTGGTCTTTATCCAGATACCAGTTCCCCTATCGTCATACCCTCGTGCTTGCATATATTGTTCAAAGTTTTTCCAATACGGATTGTCACCTCGGTCGTAAGAGTCTGGAGTGATAACTGTTGCTTCGGATTCAGTAATCTTATGAATCACATCAATATCCGGAGAAACCTTTCCTTCTGTGGGAACGAATGCTACTATATCATCTTGAAGAATTACATCTGGGTTTACTTCTTTCTTCCCTGCTCCAGCTATAGAGAACTCATTTTCTCCATCGGTTACAAGGACAGTTGAAATAGAAAGCTGAGTAGTGCGAAAGCCATCGGCTTGATATAATTCTCCAGGAATTATTTGAGTAAGACGAGTTATTCCTTGACGTACTTCTTTCATTCTCTGACGCACGGTTCTATATGTTTCTACTATATTCTTCACAGTTTCTTCTGAAGGAGTAGGAAATCCATATTCTTCCATGTCTTGTTTAATGGCATCAACCAATGACCGAAAAGATGCTCTCTCTTGTTCTACCTTCACTTCTTTGTCAACCGCAGCTTCTATTCTTTGAGAAGCGGTTTCTGGAGTGGGAGGCGCTCCGGCACTGGGAATTGTAAGTAGTTCAATCTTATAGAACATCTGTGTTGGAGTTTCTGTAGTGGCAGTAAGTTTATAGCGTTTTCCTTCAACTTCAACTACACCAGATTCTCCAGCTTTTAGTCCTATTCTTTCTGCTTTGGTAAGATCGACTGCAAGAACAGGATTCTTCTGAGAGATTGCAGATTTAATCTCTTGATTAGCTGTATCTATGGAAACCAGCTTCAGAGAAGGAGAAGTTGGAGTCGGAGTTGGAACAGTAATTGGTTCCAGTGTATAAGTAACAAACTTCTTCGCTTTATCTATTCCAGAATTTGTTATCTTAAATTGTTTACCTTCGATGACAATAGCACTAGATTCTCCTTCGGCGAGACCAATTTTCTTGGCTACTGGAAGAGAGCGAGTAATAGTATTCTTCCTTCCGGCAAGAATCTCTTGTCTATCTTTTGGAAAGATACGTGTTTGAACTTGTCCAGGAACTTTTGGTTCTTCGTATTGGAGAACTTCCGTTCCAACAATTTGTTCTCCAAGATTCTTTTGTTCCTCTCTTGCTTTGGCTATCTCTTCGTCAATTGCTTCTTTTTGTGCTTCAAGAGTTTCAATGTTCATATACATTTTGTCTACTAACTCATCCGGATAATCCTTCCCTTCAGGAATAATTGACGCAATAACAGAACTGAGATAGTTTCTTTTCCGACTGGTACCAATGTATTTATCGAATAAGTCTGCTACATTCTTCTTTACTGCAGGAGAAGCTTCAGCATATCCTTCTACTCCACTAACAGTATCCGGAAGTTTGGCAGTTGGTCTTAAATATGGCTGAATAAGCTTGTAAGCTTGTTTCTCTGCAGCAGGACGATCACGATAGGCAAAAAATCCACCAATAAGGTATTGATATATCTGTTCTGGAGTTGTTTCTCTGCGCATTGTTGAGGGAAGACCATTCCACATTGCTCCAGTAAGAGTGCGAGCAATTGCCTGAGTGCTGAGACCAGCAGAAGCTCCCCCAATAAGAGCTCCCATCGCATTGGCAATCAATCTGTCTCCAGCTTCCATATACATTCCACCAGCCAGACCATGAAGCATGGCATCAATTCCATACTGCCAGTTGGAAGTGGCTCCAGCTATTCCCAGACGAGCGGCACCTTCAACTACATCACCTACAACTGGATTCTTGAGTAATTTAAGAGCACTATTTACCGCTCCCATCTTTCCCAGTGTAGCTTCGGTAGCAACTTTCTTCGTTATACTGGAAAAATATTTCGTAGCGGTGGGAGTAATTTTTTTCATTACTGCATTCGAAACAAGCAGCGGAACTGATTTCCCAGCAACTGCCTTCGCTACTCCCCTGAGACCTGGAATGGGGACGAGAAAGCCGGCGTATCCTGCTGCCTGACCAACTGCTTTGGCAACCCTTTCCCATGGATTTACAGGGGCTTGTTCGCCTATTTTGAGAGTAGAGAACCCCTGTAGCCAACCTTCGCCAAGGTAGCGAAGAGCTCGGAAGACATTAAAGTTTACTTCGTCTTCGGCAACTTCTCGAAAAGGAAGTTGATAGTAGGCGGCATGTTGCTTAAGAAGTTGAACCTGAGACTGGTTAAAGCGCTCAGGTTCCCTCATATAGTAGTTTATATACTGTTCCGTGATTGGCTTATTCATCCTCGGAACAAAATATGGATATTGCATATTTATCCTACTGCATATTCGGAAGTGGTGGCATTCCAACCATCATTGGGTTTTGCATACCCATTCCCATTCCCATTTGTGGAGGTATTGTTGGAGTCATGAAATCATGAGCAATGCCCATTGCTTGACTACCACGGACAAGAGCTTTAGCAATTTCCAAGAGAGCTTGAGAAGCAGACATCTGTGTGTATAGTTCTCGGATTGCTTCATTCGCAGCAAGCGCACTCTTCACATTTGCTCCAATACTCTTTGCGGCACCCATTGCTTTTGCTCCAGCCTTGGCTCCTTCTGCAGCTTCTGCGGCTGCCTTTGCTCCACCTATCAATTCTTGAAGTGTCTTTCCACTCTTGGCTGCTGCTTTTGCTCCACCTGCCGCAGCTTTTGCTCCACCGGTAAGAGCTTGCGCTCCACCAAGAGCAGCCTTGGCACCTTTCGTAGCATTAAGAATACCAATAGGAAGTAGAAACGATGCAAGAAGTCCAGCTGCCTTTCCAGCATTCTTGGCATTTTTCGTATACTCATTACTATACCAAGAATCTCTAAGTATTCCAAAAAGAAGAGCATCGAGTAAGCCTCCTCCAAAGGCAAGTGCTTGCTTTCCAAATGTATTATTCAGCTTTGCATCGCCCCTGGAAGTATCCAGTCCATATTGCATGGCAATATTTTTTACTGCTTCTATTCCTTTTTTGTTTAATGAAGTTGGGTCTTGATTATATATAGCTACTAGTTTTAAGTTGTCGGCTAATTGCTGTTGCTGAAGTGCTCCTAGAAATCGAGTACCAACATCTATTGGTGTACTAAATATTTGTTCGTAGTCCATTATTCCCCCTTAAAAACCAGAGCGGTATGTTTGATTATACCAGTCGGCTTGTTTTTCAAGATATTCTTCTTCTGGAGTAGAAGTCTTATGAGACTTCTTCGCCAAGAAGTTTCCTAAAAGTCCTTTGAATTCGTAATCTGGATTTGTTCTTTGTCTTGCTGCTGTATAACTAGTAATCATGTCAAGAAAAGGATTTCCGGTCATCTTGGGTTGATACATTTCTTTTAACATTGATGTTATTAACAAACGGAAAGCGTTTTGCTGCCACTCTTGATTTTCCATTTGTTTTCCAATGACATTATTATAGTTTTCTATAGTCTTCTCTAGGCTTTCATTTGTGCCGTATATCCCTTTTTTAATTTCTTCCATTTCGTTTGGCTGAGAGATTGGAGAAGTTGGGATAGAAACCGGTATCGAAGGAGAAGATGGAGTTATAGTAGGATAAGTTGTACGCATATATTCTGCATATTCTGGAACATTTGCCATCAAGTAGTTTTGTAACTCCTGAGCCACTTGCTGAGTTCCAGGAAGATATTTAGTAAATGTTTTTGGATCTGCTAATACAGAAGGATTAGCGAATATAAAATCATTATAACCTGATTTATATTTCTTATGTGACCGAAGCGCTTCAGCGACTTTATTTTGCATTGCATTAAAATCCATTTTTACTCCTTATATTAACTTTATATAAAAGATTTGTAAGACTTGGTACAAACACAGGTCTCTCATTTATAAGTCCATTTCGATAGTATTCATCAAGTTCTGCATAGTCGTTTGGATCATTAACCCTAATCTCATAGTTAACCTTTGGATATTTATTGATTAGCTTACTAATTCTATTCTCAACTTCTGGTGTATATTGTATCTGTTGTTTTGGATATTTTGAAGTTGAAGAATTTGGATAAGTATTTGCAGGAATTTTATTATTCTTAAAATACATAGAATACTCATTATTATTGAAAAAACCAGCATATGCTTGATTGGTTTCTAATTCTTTATTGCGTTGCATTGTGTCTTCAAAAACTAGATTAGACCTTTTAAGCATATTTCTGTATCCTTCAAGTTCTTTTTCATATTTTGCTTGAAGCTCTGCAAGATTGAGTCTATTCCCTGCTTCTATCCCTGCAACGGCTTTTCTTGTATCTGCTTCCAATTTAGCTACATCATAAGCGTTCTTTCTACTTTTTTCTCCTTCGGACTGTGTCACTTCTGTTCCATATAACCCGAGCAACGTATTTAATTTTTGACCGAGTAAGCCTGATATTAGATTGGCTCCAGCCATTGTGTTGCTAAACGCCACATTCATCTGGTTACCCATCATGTTCGTAATTTCTGCCTGTTCTCGTTCCAAATCAGCTCTTATCTGATTATAACGATCGGCAGTCTGACTAAGTGTTTCCCAAAATCCTGGCATCTTTCCTCCTTACTAAAGTCCTAAAAGCTTTAGAAGACCAGCTGGAGACTGTGTTCCGAAAAGCAATGCCGGAGACGCTCCAACAAGATTTCCGAAAAGTCCACCAAAGAATCCTGACTGATTTTGGCTTCTCTGCATTTGCATTGCAGCATCTGCCTGCATCTTCTGTAGTTGATAATTCAAAGCCGATTGTGAACCTTGCATTGCCGCAGTATTCTGAGCTGCAGCATTGGCAAGATTTCCCTGAAGACTGTATCCCAATAATCCAGTACCAGTCTGATACGCATTGTTGAGATAACTATTGTATGCTTGACGAGTCCCTTCCAGATTACTGGCGAGAGAAGACTGAAGCTGACCTGTAGCAAAAGGATTCTGACCAGCTGCCTGCATACGCATGCTGTTCAAGTATTGCTGAGCGGCAGCGTCTACACCAACTTTCTTCAGGTCATTATACATACCTCTATTACGAGAACTATATGGATCAAGAAACTCTTCTCCCAGTGCAGTATATCTACTCGTATCAACCGAGTAAGTCTTTGGTGTATATGCCTGTGTCAGCTGTTGCGGAGTCATATTATACCCCTTCAACCTACTCTGCCCGAAAAGTGCATTTCCAAGCCATGACATTATTTCACCTTCCTTATCCAATCAAACGGGATATTCAAGCGAGCCCAACCATCTGGAAACCTTGCTTCAAGATACAACTTCGTCTCACCTTCACTCTTCGTCTGAGTAAAACGAATATTGCTTGTTTCCGGTTTCTCAACATTGATGTCGCCAGTTCCAACGGATTGGAGTTTTTTATCTAGTTCATCGATCTTATTCCAGATTCGATGAAGTTCTTTGTTCATCTCTTCGAACGAATCGAGAGCCCTATAGGAACTTATTCGTTTCAAATTTCCTCCTTCGTTACAAAAGAACGAATTACATAGCGTATTACCGAAATCGGTTCTTGCGATTCAATACTTATATGAAATACAGACTTCTGTACCGGTTTGCCATAGTATTCAGATGCCTTTTTGTTGTCAATATATATCTCCGATTGTACTCGTGTATTTCCATTATAGGTTTGAATATCGTATATCTGCTTTTTATTCTTAATCCCGAAATCGGTAACATAATCAAGTTCCGTTGTGCGAACTCTTGATGTATAAGTGGAAACATCGCTTCCAAAAAGTTTCTGAGAAATTGCATAGGTGGTAAGATAACGACCATTGTTATAGGATATTGTTCTTACCAAGATTCCTGGAATTGTCGACACAGCTTTTGTCTCTGGAGGAATAATTATCGGAGGAAGAATTGGAATAGACGGCGATTCCAATGTTTCAATATCAGTAGAAACTGTGATTACAGCATAGCCATCTTCAGTTGAATAGACTCCTTTCAGATAGGCGTCATACGCATCAGGCGTTTCAATCATATAAGTAGCCCATCTTCCAGTGCTGATTCCATACAAGAATACTATGATTTGCTGAAATTTTCCTGGAGCATCTACTGTCTCACCAATCACTGCGACAGCATTTCGATCCTGAATATATTCCACATACACATGACCAGTAAGCCATTTGAAAGAAGGAAACGCTGTTCCCTCGGCACTCAATTGAGAATAGTTGTTTTCTTTCATTGCTTCACCAATTGGAACTACTTTGTTTCCATCTACAAGATAGAGATTGCCGTTGAAGTAGACAAAAATACCAGTTTCAGTAGCAACCACATGACTACGCTGAAGAGCACCACAAGACTTACTCGTATATTCAATAGCAAGAGTATCGGCATTGATGATAGAATACTCTTCCTTCCCGAAGGCATATATTCTTCCATTGTAAGGAATGAGAACATTCGGAACAAATCCAAGAACACAGTATTCTTCTTGATAGTTAAATATAGATGGTTGATAAGGTAAACTACGAAGCACAAGATTATCGGTATTGACATTAACCTTTGGATCAAGAGGAAAATAGACATTTCCTGCGTAGATTATACCATTGTACACACATTGGCAGTTTCTTCTTACGCTTACATTATTTACCGTCTCCGAGTATCCAGCGTCAATATTGAAAGAAGCATAGCGTGTTCCATTATCATGTATAGTTGCTTTATAGAGACCAGTATCTGAATCAAAAGTAAAATTATCATAATTAAGTTCTTTTTCACCAACTAAGCGATATAACTCCTGTTCAACGCCATTCAGCATTTCTACGGCATATAAACGAACTGCTGTAATTCGGCGAGAAACTAAGTGCAACATTGCAATATTTATATTCAAATCTGCTTCAATATTCCAAGTTCCAGTTCCGGGAACAGTATGATCCCAAACGACGTCTGAAAGTGGAGAAATACTAATTCCATCGTAGACAAAAGCTATGCGGTAACGAACGCTAGTTCCATGTTCAAATCCAGTTCCTATCGTATCACGAAAAGTTAGAATATCTTCTTGAAAATGTAATTCACCAACATAAGACAAATCCACATTTGGTGGATCAAGTTCTTCAACATTGTAGAGCACTATATTATTAGCAAAAGCAAAAGCTATTGTTTCATGAATAAGATCAAAGACTTTGTATTTCTCTGTTGTTTGTCCTTCTTCAATAGACGTTCCTTCTTTGGTGATCTCACCAACCAATAATGGAACATAGAACAAAGCAGAATTAGTAGCATTAGAATATTGCACATCTGCTGGACTGAAGTATACTAAATTGTTTTTAGATGGTGTAAGAATTGATTTACTCTCGTTGGCAAGAAGTGAATAATGAGTACGCTGCTCTTTGTGGCTTCCAGGAAAAGAAGATAAATCCGAAGCGAAAACAGCAAATCTCGCACTTCCGTCAGATTCAACTTCAGGATTATTAAAGAACTTTGTGAGATGAAAATATCTTCGGTAGTGAGTTGATCCAAGAAGAATATCAAAGAATTCGTAATCCCAGACATTCACAGGTTCTTGCCCATTCCAACAATAATAAATATCTTGTGCTCTTACATCTGAATTAAAATATACATCTTCTTCTCCCTCATATAACGTATTAGGTGTAAGTGGCATAGCCCATATTATATTCGAATTTACATAGCTTTGGCTACTAGAATCAAAAGTACTTATGTGTTGAAAGTATGCCATACCACATCCATAATGTGGTCTACTGTAATGTCTTATATCCTGAGACAGCGATTCAAATTCACAACCCAAATGCGAATTTAGCCACGTTTTTGCTTTGCAGGCAATTTCATAACCAACTATATTGTTTACATAATCTAATATAGTTAATGAGCCAATTAGATGAGCATTACTATGTATATCACCATTGTCTACGTAAGCGAATCCACAATATCCTGGAGAGTATATTTTAGTTACTTGCGAAATACCTGTAATATAATCTACATATTCATCATCGTTACTTACATCACGCAAATATAGTTCGTTTAATTTCAAATACAAGTCCAAGAACCCACACTCTGTATCTATCGAACTATTTGCTCCGTTAGTATTCGAGACCGGCTCACTATTAGCAAATGCTTCATAAGGAATTCTCAAATAGCCAGCTTCTTCACCATTTGGACGATATTCATATCCATTTTCATTCCATCCTAATTTATAACCAGAACTTGTTATGAAATGTTGAGTTTGTACCCAATAACAATAACAGTCAATCTTCCTATACGGCATAAATGGAAGCTTGCTTCGATTCAAAGTATTTTCGGCACAAGATACTGTTATCTCTGGTTGATTATAAACGAATAAGTTTTTGCTGAAGGAGAAGAGCATGTCTTCTTCCGTTGCAAGAGAATTGAGATAAACATTGTCTCCCATGTTATATGCCAAGAATACATAGTCTTTTGAAACTGCTATAGAATCTAATTTACTTCCTACTGGATTGTTTGTTTCCATCACTTTTACATGAGCAAGAATAACATCGCTTCCTGCGCTAATTGACAATAGTTCTTCTGGATAAACACCGTTTTCTTGAAATACCGAACTCAGATTAAGTTTTGATATAAATAAGGAGCTTCCCTTATAATAGGCAAAATATATATGCACAGGATACCATATATTCCCTATCTCTACTTTATCGTAACTCCACGCCAAGGGCAACGATGGAGCAAGAGGAAAAGAGCTATATGTTATATTCTCTTGTATATCATATAAATACAAATTACCAAAACCGTACTGAGCATAGAGAATATATCTTTCGTTGATTGGAACAGCAAACTGAATATTTTCCTGAGTTGAATAACCATACTTGGAAGAAATCACATCTTCTTCGAAAATTATATCATTTCTATCAACTCCGATAAGGTCTCCTTTGGAATATCCATACCGCAGGTACTTCGTATGCCCACTGTCTTGAATAATGCTCATCTGGCGTCCAATAACGTCCATACAGGGACGATCTCCAGTTGGAGGACTAATGGTACCAACCCGAACTCCATCTACGTATACGTGCCCATTTATATCTTCAGAAACGGCAATATCTTTTCCTTCAACGAATAAGTTTTTCTGCTGTATGTATGCGGTTCCAACTGCTTTGTCTTTGTTCTCTGGTACTGCCGTACTCAGTGAACCATCGACTCTTGCATTCCAAAAAGACACAGCTCCGCCAGGAGCATCTGGTATCGCCGGAGCTGCGCCATTGAACGAGTTGAAAGGGACTATTTCTTTTGGCATTAGAATATTCTCTTTGGATTAAGTATTTCTCTTCGTTGTTCTTCAGCTGGTTCATCAACTACGCTTGTAAGTGGAAGTGGGAATCTGTTCTTCGTGAAGTTAATCGTTCCAGTATCGATTACTATACATTGGAAAGAAGCTGCTCCTTTGTCTTCGCCATTCGGATATTCCAGAGTATTGAATCCATAGATAACTACTTCAAACTCAGCAGATACTATATCGCTATCTAGATTTTCTGCTACATGTTGCATTCTCCAAAAAGGAATGGAAACAATAAAAATTCCATTTCCAGCGTTTCTACAATAAGTTGGACTATAGAGCAAAAAATATTGCGCACTTATATCAAACACTTGGTCAATGCGTCCTTTGGAAAATACGATAAAATCTCTTTCTAGTTCATTTGCAAGAACACAGTGAAGTAAGACGGCTACATTGAAATCGGTTAAGTCGACTCCAGCCATCTCAGCATCGGTAATCTCATAGACATAGTTTCCAGTAGAAACTATAAATTCATTCAGAGTGCGTGCCATTATTATGGCTCCGGTTCAAGAACTACATCAACCACAATTGTAGTGTCATCTGTTGCAGTTGCTTTGTAGTCTCCTACCCAACTACGTCCACCACTTTGAAGTGTTTCTGGATTGTAATTGACATCTAGGTTATAGATTGTTATGGATTGATATCCAGGAACAGGCTTCTTAAATTTTGCATTTGCTACACCTCCCCGGTGATTAGTAAGATATGCCATTCCTGTTGGAGCAATGTGCGCATCAACAATGTTCCCAACATAAACAATGGGAGAAATTATTATATTTTCTGCACTGTCAATATCGTTCAAGGAAACATCAAAACTTTCTGTAATATAACCACCGTGATGTACAACATCCGGAGCAGGACTTAAACATAGATAATTAGAGTAACCACCACCGATTCCTCCAGCATGACTAGTAGCATTATTGTAAGCATCTATTTCGCTCTGAGTTGGTGAATATAAGTTCGTAAGATATTCTCTATTCTTAGAATTAATTACCGGATTTATTCTATCTGTCGTACTCCAACAATTAGGACCTGTGCCGCTTGACCATTGACTGTTTATGCTTTCTGAACTATGTATTCTACCTTTATGTATATATACTTTACCCCACATTCCAGTATAGGCATCTTTATATGAAAGTTCATAACCTAAATTCAGATTTTGAAAAATATCATTCAAAATATTATTACTTGAAAATGTTGTCTGAGGTGCTGCTGTTCCTACCGGTATTCCATCTATAAATACTATATTAAATTGAAACGGTGCAATATAAATTACATTAAATGTATTACCAAGAAACACTTCATCCCATGAAGTAGGAAGAAATGGAGTTTCCATAGCACTAAGAGATGGTAGATTCGTAAATAGCTGATATTGTAAATCTCTTGCAATATACAGTGTTCTCATATCAACACTTTGCGTTCCACCTGGCTCTATAAACTCAAGTTTTAATTGATTTATAACCGGTATCTCATAATTTGCGCAATAGTGATAGAAATAATTACTTAGGGGTTCTATGTTCGTCAAATCCATAGGATGAGAAGAACCAACTGTAATCTCTCTTTCTATCTCTCCAGTATAATCGTTGATATATGCATTCATTCTTACTGTGTCTGGCATTATTTGTCTCCTTGTATTTTCTCAATCAGGATTTCTATCCTGCTTCTGTTTGTATAGATTACCTGCTTCAGTAATCCGTTTATGTAGATTAAGAATCTTTGGAACGCTTCGTAGATTACGGTAAGCGCCCGAATACCTATTTTTTTAAGAAGCGAGTAAGTTTGCTTGTGCAGTATACCGATACTATATCTACGTGTTAGATTGAAACTCTTCTTCCAACTTATACTTCTGGGCTGTATACCAAAGACCTTCAACTTACTCGCTTGCTTGCACATTGTTATCTTTTTCTGGAAAGAAACAGAAATATCTCCAAACCTTTTTCCCATCTCTTTCTTCTCTTGATGTCCAAGGTTCAGTGGTACACGAAGACCAACAGATGTAGGAATCGCAGTTGCAATCTGAACTTCAGAATGCTTCGGCAATTCTTCTTTCTGCGGAACATGGAAAATCGGAATCGCAAACTTGTTGTGAGCAAAGATAAGTGTCTTTCCGAGTGGTTCTCTTCTCAACATCAGAAGTATACCTGTGTAATTGTCGCAGGAGAATTCCCGCTATTATATTTCGTTTTAACTGCCTGAAAAGCACCAGAGAACTTATTCGCATATAATTCAACAGTTCCAGGCTCCATAGGAAAGATTCCAGCCAACTCTGTAATCATCAAGTATAGTGCACAGAGCTGAACTTCAACATCAGATATGCTAGGAATTGATGTATTCCATGCTTCAATAGCATTTGGATCAATTTCAATTCCAGTGTCAGGTGGAAATGGCTTTATAGCTCCGCTTATACTTTCCCAATATTCTATTTCTAAATTATGATTTCCAACGGTTTCGTTTGTGATAAGTTCTCTATTGGAGTCGTATATCAATAGTTTTCTGTGTTTCACTTCCCAGTAGATATCGTCTCCAGAAGTATCTTTCACACTGTCTATCTTGACCGCTTTTTGTTCCAGAAGATCCCTATATTGACTTACACTAGTTGGTTTAAGCACAGTAGTCATTAGTCTTACTTCCCTGGAAATCTTCTCAAAAGCGATATTATAAAATTGCACAAAAGCTTTTGCCGTAAGCTCCGGTATAATCAACTGAGCAAGTGCATATAGTTCACCGTTTGTCATTGTACTCCTCCTGGTGCTTGTGATAGAACACCAAACCAGTCATAGTATTCCTGTCTCAAGTTTCTTATCCGTTGAAGAATATTCACAACATTCTCCATCGTTACCCGAAGCTTATCCGAAGCAGTAGCTTGTTCGCTTATAATTGTTTGAATTTTCTGCAGCTCTGCTGAAGCGAGTTCCACATCGTCTTTGTTGAGTCGCTTCTCCACATTTGAATAATCATAAGGTATCTTATCTGTAATCATCTTATTCACGAGGAGGGAAACATAGGCATTAAATACTTTATTGAGCTCAAATATAGAACAATACAGTGCCAATGGATACTTATAGCGGTCATGCCAAATAAGTTTCCCACCACCTTCAATCCCATATTTCACAATCTCTGCACAATAGCGTTCTGTATCTTCAGCTCCTGCCGGGATTGGTGGATATGCGAATAAGTTTTTGCCTTCCAACCAGTAGTAGCGCTTCCCATACGAACCATCATTCAGCAGCGAATATGGATTCATTATCTGTTCCGGATTATCTACTCGGATTGCCAATTTTGGAATCTTGCCTCTCACATAGTAGACCTTTATCTCTTCATTATCTGCCGGAACATACTGAAGCATAGTAGAAAAGCTGGAGACACCAGTAGCAGAGCTGGAGGAACGAGTGAGGATTACTGGCGTCTCCAATACCTTCAGTGCTTTCGGATTGACAATCCCAATACGATTGACTATATCTTCCATGCCAGACATAAGAACATTATCTTCTATGATAATATCCTTCGTTCCAAGAATGGAATTCACATAGTCCTGAATATCAATCCGATTCAGTATCATTATTCTTTCACCGCATATCGAATTACTGCATTTCCAGTTGCAGCAGGAGTAAGAGTGATTGCAATGCGATAGAAGGGCGCTTTGATATTTCTTACATCAAGAGATATTCCACATCCAGTTGTTGCAGCGGAAATAGCTGGATTTGTTCCGGTTACCATATCCGACCAATGCGTCCCATCTACTGAAATCTGCAACTTTATCGTGTCTGCAGTTACTGATATAGTCTTGGTTGAAGAAATAATTGCAGCGGGAAGAACAACATTCCCCTGAAAACTGGCAAGCGCAGAAGAATATATCGTCTGAGCACTCGTACCAGTAAAGGCAAGTGTTTCTTCGTAAGTTTTCCATCCAGTGTAGGTTGCTGCTCCAGTTACATCTGACCAAGCCATCTTTCCTCCTTATGCATTCCACTTCAACACAGCATGTGTCTCAGGAAGCGTAATTTGCATTCCAGCTTCAGTTATAATCTGATCAATACGACCGTCAATATCTGGAGCCTGAACATTGGTTTGATAGAAGGTATCACGGCTGATACCATTTCCGACAAGTGGACGATATGCAACCTGACCCAAATCGATTACCAAACAGTAGTCTTCCCACTGTTCCCTCAGTAGAGGATTGGCAACGAAATTGAAGTCGCCAAAGACACAACTTACTCGAGTAAGGTTGAAACCAAATTGAGATTTGACATTTTGAATATCCAACTGAGCGGAACCACCAGCAAGAGTATTGCCCAAGAATGTTCCATTCCCCAGTTTGTTGAACCAAGAGATTAGTTTCCGAGAAGCCAAAACCAGTTTGCTTCCACTGTTTCCATTTTCCGGAGCGAACATATCTCTTGACCAGTCTACGAAGTTATTATATCCACTATTGGAATAACTGAATGTAGCAACATTACCATACAGAGAAACAAAGGGAAGGATTCCCCAAGTATATCTTTTTACAGCGGCGTTTGTTTCTGCGTCTAATGCTCCAGTAGTTACATTTACGTTTCCCACTCCGAACAGGAAGGCATGTTCCATATCCATCTTATGCTCACGCAGCTTCTCATCCCAAATTCGCATGAACTCATTTTTTCTTCCCCGAAATTCAGTAGCCATTGCAGAACCAGACATCATCGGGCAAGCAGTTTTGAATATTTGAGCATATCCTTCGGTCTGACTTAGAAAATCATACCAACTATCTGGAGCTCCGGAACCTTCTGGATATGCCGTTCCCACAATTTGTCCACGGGCATTAACTGGAAAAACTACATTTCCGGAGGCAATGGCAGCTTTACTGGTTGCAGTAAGGATAAACAATGGAGTCATAGTAACTTTGGTAAATCCACTACCAGTTGTAGCCGAAGAAACTCTTCCGTAGAATGTTCCAGTGTTAGAACCATTGGTAACATTTTCAATCGCCACTATCTGCCCTTGGACGAAAAATATTGGTGCTTGGGCTTCTGTGGTGGTCTTTCCACGAGAATCATACTTACAAGATACTTGCAGATCAGTAACACTGTTATAAGCTAATGTTGCTCCAGTAGAAACATAGAAATTTCTCCGTTGCCACTGGTGACGTTGTTCCATCATTTTGAATACAGGGTCGGGAGTTGCAATCTTCCGAAGCCGTGTAAGATAAGAGAAGAAGGGAGATTCCTGCGGTCGCAGTTCTGCAATCTCTCCACTCAGATCGAAAGTCCGACGCAGATTGTCGAGACTTATATTCACAGGAGGAACAGTAGTTTGAGTATAAGTTCCGCCTTGTGAAGTTGTGTAAAAGTTAGTAGCCATTTTTCATTTCTCCTATTTTCAATATTGAGTATTCTTGTTGCTCAGTGCAATTGCTTGACGAATAAGTTCAAGTGTTGGGTCAGTTGCTCCTTCGGACTGAGCGTTATGCACTCCCATTGTGGGTGGTATGCTTTGCGCTCTCTGTCTTTGCAGAAAATCCGGAGAAGGAACATTTGCTCCATAGGGATTGTACTGAGCTCCTGGATTTGGAGGCGGAGAGTACATAGGTCTTGGAACGGTTGGAGCTGGAGTTGTTCCACTTTGCTGTTGCATCTGTGCCTTCTGCAACTGATACAGCTGAAAGAGATTATCAAGCGTCACAGACTTATCGTCCGACATTGTCTGAACAAAGTCCATAGCGGTATTGTAATCTACTCCATAATTGTTCATAACCGTACTAATCACGCTATCCAAAGCTGTCTTCACTTCGTTGGCACTTCTCAATTGTCCAATTTTCGCTTCCTGTTCTCTTTGCAAGGCTTCCAGTCGTTCCTGCTGTTTTGCTTGGAGCCACTCATTTTTCAGTGCATTATACTGATTCATTCTGGTGTTGTAATCAATGAGTGCAGCCATATACTTTGCAGAATCCGAGTTTGGATCACTATATGCTTCCACCTGGCTGAAGTTAAATGGTCTTACAGGTGCAGGCGGTGGATCAGGAAATTCTTCGTCTTCTTCTTGTGTTTGGTTTTGGGTTTGCTGTGAAGCAGTATTAGCAAGTTGCTGCTGAATACTGTTCAGCTGTTGTTTCAATGCTTCATTCTCTTCCTGAAGCTTTTTGTACTGATTCTGGGCTTGATCAAACTGCGACTGCCAATATTGGTAACGAACCTGATCGTTATCCGAGGGCTGCGTAGCATTCTCGTCCTTTTTTTCGGGTGTTCCAAAGGAAGCCGAGTTTGTATCATCTTCCCAAGAGTCATCAATGGGTACTCCGAACATGTCATATTGTGGTTGTAGCATTATTCCTCCTTTTGGGAATTTCGACGAGTTTGTTCTTCCACCATCATTCTTTGTGTTTCCAGGGCAGCGGCATTGCCGGCATTTCTGAGCGTATCATTTAATCTTGCACTGTATAGTTCTTCCGCCTTCCTCTGTTCAAGTGCGGTTTCACGCAACTTCATTCGTTCAGTTGATACAGCTTGATCAAGACGTGAATGGAAAAGTTCTCGTTCTCGAGTTTGAAGGTCTCCTTCAAGCTCTTTGATTTTTTCTTGTGCTTGTTGTAGTGCTTGCTGAAGTTGTTCAATGGTGTCAATACGACTCAGAACTCCTTCAATATCAAATACATCTGTTTTCTTAAGTACTTCTACTCTGTCAATGATTTGGTCTCGATACATGTCTCTATAGAATTCTAACTGAGCATAACGATTGGCTGGAAGTGTAGAACCAGGAATAACCATTAGGTCATACTTTCCTACGCTTACATCGTTCATTACGCTTATCTGTTTTCCATAATCGTCATAGAGACGCTTATTGATAGCGAATTCAGAGAGAGAGTTGTTTGGCTGCAATATCCGAATCATCTTCTCCGCAATGTAGAATTCTTGAACGAAGCTAATAATAACTTTTCCCAGAAGAGTAAGTGCTTGTTCAATAACAGCTTGCTTTACTTTGATTCGTCTCTGCCCAAACTCATCGAGCATCATTATTCCACGATACGTATCTGGTGCCGCCTGAGGACTTCCCATCATGTTCTCAAACAGACCAAGTTCGTGGTCGATATCCTGTTTCGCCATGATCTCATTCTGATAGAGTTCATTGGGCATTGGTAGTGGAGCTACGGGAACGGGCTGACCTTCAGTGAAGTCAAGTTCGATTATTGCTCCGGGTTGAGCCCATTGTTCTTTTAGGGCTTCCACATCAGTTCCTCTTGGAACAAGTACTTTCACGTTTGTGGAAGTGGACGCATGCGCAACAATCAGAGACCGAATCTTGTTGATATATTTCTGCATATCTTTCACCAGCCTGACATCGGACAGAGGGTATGGTGAACCGGTATGCATATTCATCAACGGGATTATCGGATACTCTTCACAATTGAGCAAGCGTCGGTAAAGGGTCTTGTCTCCGGCAACGAAACCCATCTGAATCCGTTGCATAGGCACCTTTACCGCAGTAATCAATCCTTGCTCCGCAAGTTCCAGCATTGTGACTTGCTGAATTTGTGGAGGTTGAGGGGGTTGCATCCCCTGCTCCGCAATGGCTTGTGCATATTCTGGATTTTGCTGAGCAACTTGGATGAGTTGCTGATATTGGGCAAGAGCCTTTTCATACTCTGCCATAAGACGTTCTGCTGCCTGACGAGCAAGAACTTCTTCGGTAGTTATGTTTCCGTTAATAATCCAAACTGGGCGCTGGAGGTATTCTTCAAACTTCTCAGGGGTAAGAGTATACTCTGCCCTGCTCCAGCTTTCGAATACTCGAACCAATTCTACCCAGACCTTGGTATAACGCTCATAACCACGGATGTATTCACCATCGAAGAGATCCGGATTCTCAACTCCGGCAAATACGATAAGATTATCACCCTTATTCCCAGTGTTGATCATATCACTGCGAAAACTGTTTCCACTTGCCGTATCGATTGCTTCAGTGTAGGATGGGTACAAACGCTGAAGTTGCCCCTTGGTGTAAGTGCGGCTGATGATAATATCAGATGCATCACTACAGAATTCATCTTGAGAATTCGGGTCAATATATACTTGAAGAGGATCGATTGCTTTGAATTTCACTTCACCTCTTCCACCATCGGCATAAGGATCGATATACACAAGTAGAACGCCCATTCCCGTGACATAAAAGTCATCTATTGCTTTGGAGAGTTGTCTGTCACCTTGCGAAATATTCCAAATATACTGAATAAGTCCATTCATTGCTCCCGCTGTTTGATTGTCTGAATCTTCTGCAGCAGTTACTCGAAAAGTTGGATGATTGGAAGTAAGAATACCTTTTGCCAACTCTACTGCAGGATGAATACGATTGATAACAAGAGCTGCTTGAGAACGAGATTCAAGTATCTTAACATCCTCTTCAGACCATTGTTTTCCATAGCGAAACTCTCTGTCCTCGACTGCCTGATTTGCCCAAATAGTTCTATTTCCAGAACTGAACTTCGCAAACAGTTCCTGAGTTTCTTCGGCATATTCCGTATCTTTTGAGTTTAATACATTTTTCTTTTTCTTCACTTTGTTCTCCCAGATATTACATCTTCTTCAAATAGGTCTGTCGTTTCGCCTATGAAGCCAATTGCAGAGCTTCCAGGAAGGAGTTCTTCTTCTCCTGGAAACGCTTTCTCTATTATGAAGCGAATAAGTTCTGTGTTGTCTGTGGCAGAGATACCGTGTTCTTTCAACTCTTTCACCACAGCTCCCACTCTATTTGTCCAAACGATGCATCGGGCAATACCTTCGGCATCGATATCTTCTTCTTTCTTCTTCATACTACCATCCAACTCAACCGACCTCCATTCTTCGCAACATTCTGCTCCGAAACATTGCTATTTTTTCTTTTCGGAGGTCTGAAACCAAAGTTTGTCGCCATCCAAATACTGTCAAGTATATCGTCATGTTTTCCTCTGGGGAATGCCAAGAATTCCCTTTCTGCTTCTATATCGAGGGCTTGTCGAAAAATAAGTTTTCCCTGAGCCATTATCGGTACGAGACCAATCAATCGCTGAGACTTATTCGTCCGATGTGTGATTTTCTTTTCAATTCCAGGAATATAGATATTTTCCTTCAACATCATCTGTCTTACCGCCTGCCGACACGCTTCTTGATAGGATTGCGACTCAATATATACACCACGATGGTGCCACTTCTTGTAGAGGTCAATAATCATCTGTGGATGCTCTGCAGGATTACATTTTCTTCTTACCATATCTACAACAAATTGGTATCCATCGGCATCAATACCAATGGTGGTCATCACAGTATAGTCACTATGCCGAGAAAGAGCCGAAGCCAAGTCAATACCCATGAACAGATATACTAATCGTTTTTCTCCCAAATAGTCAATATACCATTCTCCGTTTACTTCTTCAATCTTTCCCTCATAGGTATGAATATATTCCGGTCGGAAAGGTGCATCTTCTGGAGCTTGGGGTTCATTCATATATTCTTGAAAGAATCCAGAAATATTGCCCATGTGTTCGAAACCTTGTCGGATTTCTTCGATCTTTTCCATCGGATACATTTCTTCCCAGATACTCTTCCCATCGTCATCAATAATCGATTTCCAGATTACTTTCCAATCCGGAGCATCCTTCACCCACTGAAGGAAACAATCTTCAGAAATAGTGGTACCAATTACGATTATTCTTCCATCCGGCTGAGAAAGAGAAGGAATCACAGCTTCCGTAATCCACTTTCGGTTGGAAGCACGAGATTCTGCAGTATTGGCATTCATTTCGGATTCGAAGTCATCAAGAACAATAATATTCGCACGAGTGTCATCTTTGATCAATCCCCGTACTTTCTGACCAGTACCAAGAGAAAGAACCCGAGCCCCATTGGCAAGAATAATATCATCTTCTCTCCAGCGTTCCGCAGTGTTGGAACCGAGGTCTCCGAAGTATTTCCGAATTTTCCTATTGTGATCCAAAGTATTCTTAATTCGGGTAAGAAAGTTAATTGACTGACTGCGGGACTCGGAGATAAGAACAACGAATAAGTCTTTGTCTGGGGACTTATGGAGGACTTCCCAAAGGATGTAGATAAACGAGGCAATCGTACTCTTCGCCATTCCTCTCGGCAGTGCAATCGCCAACTTCTTCGTTTCTCTATCCTGAAGGAGATCGTAGATTTCAAAGTGTACCTTCGGCATTGTCAAGGGTACCGACCTGGGAAGACAAGTGGTGGCAAAGATGGGAATAGAAATCCGCATCGCCATCTTCAATATCTCGAAGTCGGTTGCTTCGGGAAACTCTTTCTTCAATTCCTTCAGAATCAGAGAGAAATCAGATATCATTTGTTCGCATTGAGAGCAAATACTGCTCGTCTTATAGTTCTTGTATCATAACGAGACTTATTCGCCAAAACATGTCTGGCATAAGCAAGAACATCGTTATATCCAGCGGCATGTGCCTGCGCAGTGAAAGCACCTTCCGTTCCCTTCTCGGAAATGCTTTTTGCGGCTTTGGCAATCCAATTAGATTTCTTTGCCATTAGTATCCTTCCTTTCCGGTCAAATCCCAGAATGTTGCAAACACTGGGTTTCTCCCAGCAATTTTTTCATTTCGTAGATAATTGTACAGATTTTCCCATGTATCTCCAGTTTCTGGATCAAGCGGAGTACTACAACCTGGAGTAGCATAACTTAAATCTTTTGCAAGTGCAACCATTCGTCCAGTACCAGAATGAAGAGCGTTTGCAAGTTGCTGAAATGGTTTAAGATATTGCGCCGAAACACCTTGAACACTGAGATATGGATCATTTCTATCAAAGCTTCCTGGAACAACTAACTGGTATGATTGCTGATGTGCCTTGCTCCCGAATTTTTTTGTCCAATATTCTGCAGCTTCTGGATAAGTAGCCGGATTAAGCCAAGAATATTCTTTCCCGAAAAGTTGAAAAAAACCACTCTTTCCTGGTATTTCTGGATTTTTCTTGCCTCCGCTTCTTCGATCATAATTTTGAATTTGTTTTGCAGTGAGAGGAACATATTCTTTCACGTCTTCCAAATTTCTTGCCTTTCCTGCAGTTGCAGCCGGAATTACTTGAATCTGTTTTCCGTCTGGAGAATAATAAATTGTTCCGCTTTTTTGCTCTTCGAGAATGAGTGGATTTCCTTTTCCATATCTATTCCTTTTAATCATACTGAGGACATACTCTGTTATTTCCGGAGAAGCTCCAGCCTGCCGGAGTATTTGATAATTCATATTATCGATATCCGTAGTATCTGCAGACCTTGATTCTTTCCTGATACGTCGTATTTCTTCTTCTGAATGTCCACTTGTTGGAGCGAAAAGAGTATCTGTGAAAGAAATTTCTCTTCCAGGCATAGTTGCAGATTTCTTAGCAGGAGAAGAGGAGAAAGAAAGACTTTTTCGCAAATTTCCCACAGCATTGCCTAACCAATCTCCAGTATTTTCTATAGCTTCTTCAATCCAGTTTCCTGCTTTTTCTGCCGCATATGCTCCTCCAGCAATACCGCCACCAACTATCTTGGCAATCGTATCCCACACATTTTCTGCTCCGCTTTCCACAACACTTGGAACCCTTTCTCTCGCCTCTCCGGTGATTTTCCCAATTTTTTCAAATACATTTTGTGAAAGCGAAGAAGCCTCTCTCTCTACTTTGTCAGCAACATCTTCAATCCAACTTCCAACATTTGCTGTTCCTCGGTCATAAGCTGCAATTATTTCTTTCTTCCTTTGAGAAAACGAAGTTTCAGTTCTTGTTTTTTTTCCTGGAAGCTCTACATCCTTCTTTGGAGGAACATACGGTTCCGGTTCCGGTTTCCACACTGGAATTACTGTTTCTGGGTGTTTCTGAAGATAATTTCTGCGATTTACAAGTTTATTGAACTCCTGAGCACCGGAATCATACGAATGTGCAGCTCCTTCATAAGTACCTCCACCGACTCTATACATTCGGTTAATTATCTCCTGAAGTTGCTCTTTGGTAGCATATTTCAAGAAATCTTTAGTTGGTCTGGGCATCTTTCTCCTCCTTTTGAGTAAGTTTAAGACGATCGGAGACTTTCTCCAGCTTCTTTAGGTCTTCCACTTCGGACTCCACTTCGAAAGTTCGAGTGTCAATTTGTCGATCTTTCTCCTTCATTCCATACATATCCACAAAGTTTTCTGCAGCCCGAAGCATATTGGCAGCATCTTTCTTCTCCAATGCAACTTCTCTTGCCTCCAGAAGCATTTTTACTACCGCTTCTTCGGTAACTCCACAGTTTTCTAGTATTTTTCTGACTTCTTCTCTTACCATTCTGGTACACTCCTCGCTTTTATAGAACTGTTTTATCTTTGTCGCTCGCTGACTTTTCGGAGAAACGCACAAAATTTTGACAATTTCTCCCACATCGAGACCATTTGCCGCCATTCTTACTACTGCTCCCCGTAAAAGTGCCCCAGGAGTGGACTTATAATTGATATAATCCTCGGTTTGAGAGCGATTTTCGGTAAGAACGAGCATTTTTGCTCGGTCATGATAGTACCGAGACCCACTATTGGGGAGATGAAACTCTCCAAAAGCGCTTCTGAGGACGATTCCGGAGCGAATGAAGGAAATGGAGTAGATGGGAACCACGATTCCGTCATCGGAAAGGACAAAAAAGGGCACTTTCTCTGCAGTTTCCTGGGAATAGTGGATATCCTTCCAGTAGGAATAGGAAATCCCACGCTTTTTCGCCTCTTCTTCGTCAAAAGCTTGCCAGGTAATAGTCTGACCACCGAAAAGGTGGCGGTGTGAGACACGTCGTTCCATAATCATGATTCATAAATTAAACGAATTCTGGAATTTGTCAAGAAAAATTTTTAGGAAAGGCGAATAAGTTCCTTGTGGATACGCTTCGGGAGATTCGGAAAGAAGTTGATCGGATTCTCAAAACATATTCCACACTTTGAGAAGATGAAATAACCCAGAGCATACCCAGGTCGAACGCGGATCGCTTTTGCAAACGCGGTTGACCTGCGTTGGCATCGCTGGTTGAGCAATTGCTTCCGGATTCTGAAATCGTTGAAGGAGGTGGAGCATGGCTAGCTTCACAGTGTACACGTTCAAGACTACGGATTACGAAGAGAAGCCTGAGCTTTGGGATTGGGATGAAAATCGTCCGATCTCAAAAGAGGATTTGGAGCTTACGCAGTCTTCGTATGCTGAGTGTTGGGTTGCACCAGATGTTGATTTGTCCCAAAAGGGATGGATCAAGGTTCTGGATGCCGCTGGAAACCCTGTGGTATCTCAGTATGGGAACATCCTTTGGGTGTTTCCGGAAGTTCGTAGAAGGAGACCTAAACCGTTCCCAAATAGGGCTCCGGGTCTTGATGCTGATGTGCCCTTTTAGGGTGTGTCGTTGAGTGATAGTGCGGAGATCGTTTCGGTCTCCGCCTTGTTGCTATAACTCCTATCTGAGATGAGGAAGTCCGAGGAGGGGCTTCTTCGTCTCTTTTTTTTAATCGCTCCGAAGAAGCAGTGGAATATGCCAAAAAACGAAAAATGAGATAGCTCTCGTGCACAATCGGAGTGGAAGCAGTATGAATACACTATTTCGATTCCATTTGCTCCAGAGGGGCTTATTCTTTCGTTTTTGGAAGATTTCTTTTATTGAAGCGAATAAGCCTGTTGCTCTCTCCGGAGAGAAGGATGCTTTTTCGACTTCTTCGAAAAGAGATGTCATCCCCTGGAAGAGTATTCCAGCAAAGAAAAGAAAAAAAAAGCATTTGTATTTAAAAAAAAAGAAAAGAAACGCTGGAGTCGTATGGAAGAGTATTCCAGCGAAGAAGTCTACTCTCTATGCTTTCCGACTGTTCGAAGAGAGTATTCTTCTTTCGGAGTAGAAGACTGGAGAAGTAGTCTTCTCTCCATCTAGAGAAGTAGTCTATTCTCTGAGAGAAGTAGAGAGAGAGAAGGCTTATTCGTATTCTTCTCAAATAGAGAAGACTGTTTCTTAGAGAAAGCGAATAAGTCTCTTCTTCTCCACTGGAATAGTAGTCTTCTCTCTGTTTCTAACTAGAGAGACTCTTCTTCTCTCTTTCTCTTTCTTTGGAGTATATACGTAGTATATACTCTTTCTTTCTCTGTTCTCTCTACTTCTTCTCGCGGTAGACTAGATAGAGTATACTACTACGCTATAGAAGTAGTAACGAATAAGTCTCTGTTATAGATATAGAGCTATAGAGAAGAAGAAGTAGCTTGAGCATCGCTTCCCAATAGGCTTCCTCGTCTTTTCCTTCGCTTTGAAGTAAAATAGTCTACCGAAGCAGTAAATGCTCAGTCAATTTCTCCCCGAATTCTTAATATTGAATTGCTGGAGGTAAGCAAAAATGTTATGTTTTCATAAGATTAGAAATTCGGATAATATGTCCGGATTCCGCCTTGGAGAAGTTCTAGGTGGAACTTCAGAATTCGATCCGATTCGGATCGAAGATTTTACCGGATTGACACAGAGACTTCCAGACTTTGGAGAAGCTCTGTTAGAAAATTTTGCAGTTATTGCTTACGATAACTGCATTGGTATCAATACGAATATAGTGAATTATGAATGTCCAATACTGTTTAAGTCCAGATGTGCAGTTACGGTTTTGAAAATGGACTTAGCAGATGTAGAGAATCTGATTCAGATTCTGTCTGCTACTGGACTTAGATATTTCGTGTTTCCAGCAGAGTTCGGAACATTATTAGTGTATTGCTCTTTAGAATTGGAGCCAGAAATCGTATATTCTAGAGTAATGTACACAGAAAAACCAGGTGTTTATACTGCCTGGTTTGATACAAACGCTTAATTTGGAGCCGCTCCCGGGGCGCCGTCGCATATTAGAAAGCCGGGAGACCTGGACAGTGCTACGCTGCAAGCCTGTCCTTGTATATTGCAGCGATGCCGAGCGGAGCAGGCTTTGCTTGCTTCGCTCCATTTTGTTTTAAATATTGGTAAAGCAAAGCAGTTTTGAAACGCTTTGCCAATTTCTCCCAGTATTTTGAAATAATCGTAGGAGGATACGATGAAAGAAGTAGAAAAGAGAGTAATCGACCAGCTGATGAGGCTGGAAGTTTTGTTCGATAAAGTAGCGATACTTTGTCGAGCAATCGCAAGATATGGTCTATTTAATGGACAAGTCGATTATGATGGAGAGTTTAAGTTCTTTCCGTTCAGAGAAAACGAAAGTTGTATAGACTTCGTTTATGATCCGGAAGCCTATGCACTTGAATTAAGTTGTGCGACTTATCCAGATGGAAATTGGTATTGTCTTTTAGTTTCAGAAGATGACCAGAATTCAGTAATGCTTGGTTTCAGCACTGAAACTGGTGATCTTATGGAGGTAGACCCAGATGATAATGAACATAGTTACATCTGGAATTCGAAAGAAAAGAATGAGCGTATTGCTCAGATTCGTAGTCTTGCAAGAGGCTATGATCCGATTGATGTTTATCTTTGATTCGTTCGGAATGGAGTGAGACGTTTTGTTTCGCTCCGTTCCGTTTTCGAAAAAGACAAGCAAAGCAGCTGTTTTGCCAATTTCTCCCCGAATTTTGAAATATGTACCGTGGAGGTAAGTTAAATGGACAAGGTTTTTTTCGTTCCGCTTGGTTCGTCTCGTTCAAGAGACGAACAGCCTTGTTTCTTTATCGATTATGAAACAGGGATTTTGTCTTATCAGAAAAGTTACGATGCGGATCCACAGCTTGTGACCAGGCAAGCTGCGGAAGAGATTATTAAAGGATTGGGTTATTATCCAGTCTATGGGTTGAACTGGAGTATTTTAGAAGGTTTCGATAAACGTAGACAAGAAGTCTACGATTTTACCAATGAAATCGTAGACGAAATAGAAGAAGGAATCGAAATCTGCAGCAAAATAGGAATCGATATCGATTGCTATATCGAAAGAGATATAGCATATCGAGATGATTCTAAAAAATTACGTATTGATATGAAAAATGGCAAGATTGCCGTTTCTGTCATAGAAAATGACGACCCAGAAGGTATTGCACAGATTGCAATACCAAAAGATTAAAGCTTCTGGAGCGATGCGCTTTGTTGTGGATCGCTCCGCTTTTTGTTTTTATATTGTATAAGCAAAGCAGTTTCTGTTTTAATTGAAATTGATAAGCAAAGCAAAAATGTTCTTGTTTTGCCAATTTCTCCCCGAATTCTAAAATTTGTATCGTAAGCAGTTTTGTTTCCGCTTGCGAAATAGTTACGTGGAGGTAACGAAAATGTGTGCAACAATTAGATTGTACCGCACGACCAGCCGGAAAGAAGAACCGGTTATTCGTTCGTTTGATCCGTTAAGCGTTCCCATCAGCGAGGAACTGCTTAACGATCCGCAACTCGGCAAATTCGCAAGAGCCGAGATTTGGATTGCCAAGGATATTGACATGACTCCATTTGGTTGGAGTCGTGCCAAGAAAGCTGACGGAAGTTTCGTCAGTGAATCCG
>Ga0209097_10000104_pt1 | contig 103601 bp, 87 predicted proteins | sample AD_UKC052_MetaG_FD_184419 | JGI IMG/M metagenome (GOLD analysis project Ga0209097, IMG submission 184419) | Active sludge microbial communities of municipal wastewater-treating anaerobic digesters from USA - AD_UKC052_MetaG (SPAdes) (version 2) | ecosystem: Engineered > Bioreactor > Anaerobic...
GGCTCTACTCGGTGCGCTTCACTGCTGACGCCACTGGCGGCGGCGGTAAGGCGGAACTGCTGAACGCAGCCGGCACTGTGCTGGAAACTGTCACCGTGACCACGATGGCTTCTGCTTCAACCATTACTTTCAGCTCTTACAGCTACACCACTGCTGCTGTCAGCACTGGTGTGACCGGCCTGGCCGCTGGCTCGACCATCTCGGCGAACCTGGCTATCACTAAAAACGGCGATTACAGCATGCGCGTGAACGGCAATGGCGGCCAGACTTCACCGACTGGCGCTGCCCTGACCACCGCCGCGCAGTTCAACAGCTACATGACCTACCTGGACGGCAAACTGAACGAAGTTTCGCAGCAGCTCTCGCTGGTGGGCGCGATGACCGGCCGGTTGACCTACAAGGAAGACCAGGTGACCTCAGCGCAGATCAACCTCGAAGCCTCGTACAGCCGCATCATGAACGCCAACATGGCTGAAGAACAGGTGAATGCCAGCAAACTGCTGATCTTGCAGCAGACCGCGACCGCCATGTTAGCCCAGGCCAACCAGGCGCCTCAGTTCCTGCTGTCCTTGTTTCGCTAACGCGCTGAATTCCATCTCGGGTTCAGTTGCACGTGATAAAGGACCACCGGAACAGGTAGCAAACTTATCCCCTCCGGGGTAATAGAAAGAATGAATGAAGTGGCGATATCTCCGCATATCGCCACTTTGCTTTTTTGTAAGGTAAACGACTCAAGTTTTACAATACCTGTCCGATATTGTTACTACAAGATAATAATAACACTGGGATGGATCCCTTTTATGACACACAAGGAGGTGTGAGATGGCACAGGTAGATGTAACCCGTATCGCGAGTAACATTGGGGCGCTCAACTCGCTGATGTATTTGACCCAGATCAATAATCAGCTTGCAATTCACCAGACCCGCCTGGCAAGCGGCAAACGCATCAACAGCGCGGCCGATGATCCGGCCGGGCTTGTGATTGCCACCAAGTTATATTCCCGCTCAGAAGGTTTGAAAGTGGCCCTGGATAACATTGCGGATGCGAAGAACCTGCTTTCAGTGGCGGAATCGGGCGTTTCAGGGCTTTCAACCATTCTGATTGAAATGCGCAACAAGGCAGAACAGGCCGCCAGCGACACCCTGGGGGTGGCAGAACGCGAAGCGAACCTGACGCAGCTGCGGGCTTATGCCCAGCAGATGGACGATGTGGTGCAGCAGACCGAATGGAACGGCAACAAGCTGATTGACGGCAGCCTGGCATCGGTGGGCTTGACGTTCCAGACCGGCCCTGGGGCCAAAGATCAGACCATTTTGAGCGGCCTGCGCAACCTTTCGGCGACAGGCGCCAACAGCCTGAAGATTGGCTTCATCGCGGCGTTCCGGCAGGCAGAAATTGCCTCAGACCCCAATTCGATCATCAGCGCCACGCCTTTCACCTACCCCGCCTCGGGCGCGTACAGCAATACAAATGCCAATGTCGGCGTGGCCGATCCGGCTTCAACAACCCCCCTGACGAATGAACTGTCCACCGGCCTGTACCAGGTGAAGGTGGAAGTGAAACTGGCATCTGACGGCAACGCCGCGCACCGCGACCTGGTGATCAAGCTGCAGGATGCTGGCGGCTCAGACCTGACCAACGCCATCACCGTTACCAACTATGCCGGCGCAGCCGTGCAGACAGTGGATTTCAGCACCCAGTATGTCGGTCAGACGACCTCCCGCGGCATTGACCGCGTGGACCTGGCCACCAGCCTGGCCACCGCCGCCGTTGGCACTTACAGTGCCGTGATTGGCTACACCCGCAAAGACGACTACAACATCAAGACCAACGGTGCTGGCACCGAAGGAACGCTGACCACCGCCGGCGCCAACGGCCGCTCTGATGCCACCAACAAGTACCTGGCCACCGCCCAGCAGTATAACGACTTCATGTCCTACCTTGAGACCAAGGCCAATGAAGTGAACCAGCAGATGGCCATGATCGGGTCGTTTGTCGGCCGCCTCAGCTTCAAGGAAGACCAGGTGACCAACGCCCAGATCAATGTGGAAGGCTCGTGGAACCGCATCATGAACGCCAACATGGCTGAGGAACAGGTGAACGCCAGCAAACTGTTGATCTTGCAACAGACGGCCACGGCGATGCTGGCCCAGGCCAATGCCGCTCCGCAGTTCCTGCTCTCGCTGTTCAAGTAATTCAGCAATCTGATCGTGAATGACAGGGTGGGGATGAGCCCCACCCTGATATAAAACCCAAAATTGGGATGGATCCCTTTTATGACACACAAGGAGGTGTGAGATGGCACAGGTAGATGTAACCCGTATCGCGAGTAACATTGGGGCGCTCAACTCGCTGATGTATTTGACCCAGATCAATAATCAGCTTGCAATTCACCAGACCCGCCTGGCAAGCGGCAAACGCATCAACAGCGCGGCCGATGATCCGGCCGGGCTTGTGATTGCCACCAAGTTATATTCCCGCTCAGAAGGTTTGAAAGTGGCCCTGGATAACATTGCGGATGCGAAGAACCTGCTTTCAGTGGCGGAATCGGGCGTTTCAGGGCTTTCAACCATTCTGATTGAAATGCGCAACAAGGCAGAACAGGCCGCCAGCGACACCCTGGGGGTGGCAGAACGCGAAGCGAACCTGACGCAGCTGCGGGCTTATGCCCAGCAGATGGACGATGTGGTGCAGCAGACCGAATGGAACGGCAACAAGCTGATTGACGGCAGCCTGGCATCGGTGGGCTTGACGTTCCAGACCGGCCCTGGGGCCAAAGATCAGACCATTTTGAGCGGCCTGCGCAACCTTTCGGCGACAGGCGCCAACAGCCTGAAGATTGGCTTCATCGCGGCGTTCCGGCAGGCAGAAATTGCCTCAGACCCCAATTCGATCATCAGCGCCACGCCTTTCACCTACCCCGCCTCGGGCGCGTACAGCAATACAAATGCCAATGTCGGCGTGGCCGATCCGGCTTCAACAACCCCCCTGACGAATGAACTGTCCACCGGCCTGTACCAGGTGAAGGTGGAAGTGAAACTGGCATCTGACGGCAACGCCGCGCACCGCGACCTGGTGATCAAGCTGCAGGATGCTGGCGGCTCAGACCTGACCACAGCCATCAATGTGACCAATTACGATGGCGCCGCAGTTTACACCGCCACCTTTGCCACCGCTTATGTCGGTCAGACGACCTCCCGCGGCATTGACCGCGTGGATCTGGCGCAGGCTCTGGCGACCATGAATGTGGGTACCTATACGTCGGTGATCGGCTACACCCGCAAAGACGACTACAACATCAAGACCAACGGTTCAGGCACCGAAGGCACACTGGGCACTGCTGGCGCCAACGGCCGTGCTGATGCCACTGCCAAGTACCTGGCCACTGCACAGCAGTACAATGCTTTCATGTCTTACCTTGAGACCAAGGCCAATGAAGTGAACCAGCAGATGGCCATGATCGGGTCTTTTGTGGGCCGGTTGACCTTCAAAGAAGACCAGGTGACCAATGCCCAGATCAATGTGGAAGGCTCGTGGAACCGCATCATGAACGCCAACATGGCCGAGGAACAGGTGAACGCCAGCAAGCTGATGATCTTGCAGCAGACGGCCACGGCGATGCTGGCCCAGGCCAATGCCGCTCCGCAGTTCCTGCTCTCGCTGTTCAAGTAACAGAGCAGGGATGAACGAACAAATTTGCAAACCAATTCAGAGCAATTTGACAAGGAGCTCTAAAGTTTACTAAAAGTTTGACGATAAAGAGAACAGGAGTTATATTAAACGCCAATCCTGTCCTCTATACAGGGAAGGATCCCGACAGATATCACATGGAGGTGTGAAATGGCGACGAACGATATTAATCGAATTAGTGGAAACATTGAGGCGCTCAGCAACTTAGTTGGTCAGGAGCGTATCAACAACAGCCGCAATGCCAGCCAGGCACAACGGACCTCTTCAACTGAACCTGTTGAAATCTCGGTCTCGAAGATCAGCGCCCACAGCGAAGAGATCAAAGTTGTGTTGAGCAATATTGGTGAAGCCAAGAACCTGCTGACGGTTTCGGATTGGGGATTGGACAAAATCGGCAGCCTGTTGGAGCGGATGAAAGGCCTTGCCGAAAAGGCCGGCCAGGAAACCTCAGCCCTGGTGGATCGCGATCAGGCCTTGAGCCAGATCCGCCAGCTGATGGGCGAAATGGCCGAGACGGTGAAGCAGGCTACCTGGAATGGCAATAACCTTCTGGACGGCAGCTTTACGGCCACATCCATCACCATTCAGACCATCACCGGCAGTGTTGATGAGACCTTCCTGAGCGGCCTGAAGAATGTCAATCCTGAAGCGGAAATGGGGCTGGGTGAAAAAGCCGGGCAGCGCCTGGTTGGTGAAGGGCCGGAATTGACCGACCTCTCGCCAAAGTCCATTCTCAAGCTGCTGATCCCGGGCATCATTCCAGATGCCTATCCGGTGAATGTGGCCCCGGCTGACAAGGAGATTCCGAATGAGCTGGCTTCTGGCCTGTATCAGGTCGAAGTCAACGTCAATGAGGCTGAAGGCGGCAAGACCTTCCAGGCGCGGCTGCTGGATGCGGCAGGCAATGAAGTGGCCGCGAGCGCGGTTGCTCCATATGGTGAAGGCGCTGCCAAGGCTGTCTTTGGCGAAGCCGGACGCGGAATCAACTCGGTCAACATCACCCCCGGACTTGATGCCGGTTCATACAAAGTGGCTGTTGGCTATACTCGCAAAGGCGACTATAATATCAATAGCGGCAAGCAGCCAGCGCTGCAGGCACCGCTGACGAACTACCTGGCTGCCGCCTCTGAGTTTGTTGACTTCGCCGGCTATCTGGAATCCCGCCTGAGCGATGTGGTTGGGCAAAAGAGCCTGATGCGCTCGCTCAAGGAACGGCTGGATGAACGCGAAGCGCAAATTGCCAGCCAGCCGCGCATCACCGACGCGCAATCGGCGGAAGATCAGGTGAATACCAGCAAATCCTTGATCACACAGCATGTGAATGCGGCCATCCTCTCACAGGCCCAATCAGCGCCGCAGTTCCTGCTGTCACTCTTCAAGTAGCAAGCTTAATAATCTCGAAAACGATGAGATGGTAATGGGGAGCAAATCCTTGCTCCCCTATAGCCATATCTGCACGGGATGAAAGAGGTGAATTATGGCGACGAGTAGTGTTTCATCAACGGCTTCGACTGCGAATCTGGACTCTTATTTTGTCAACCTGATCAACACGCAGATGAAGCAAGCGAGTCAGCCCCTGACACTGCTTCAGACGCAAAAAGATACGCTGACCGTTCAAAAGAGCGTCTATACGGACCTGAAAAGCTATCTGGATGCTTTTCAGGCGCCGCTGCGTAAACTGATCAGCACCCAGGCCACCTACGCCCTGACAACGGGCGTAAAAGGTACGGTCACGCCGTTCACCAGCGGTTCAACGGTGCTGACGGCCAATACCACGTCCAGCGCCATCAAAGGCACTTACAACTTTTCCGTTACCCAACTGGCCAGCGCCCATGTTTTACGCTCAGACCGCATGGCCAGCGCCACCGAACCCCTGGGACTGGAAGGCACCTTTGTGATTGGCGGCGCGGCTGCCCGCGCAGCGGCGGCTGGGGTGACCAACAGCAGCGTGACCGGGTTTAGTACCGGCGACCTGACCAGTGGACAGTCGGAACTGACCAGCGGTAATTATTTTATTGAAACCAAGCAAGACAGCGGGACATGGAAATTCCGCGTGGTGGATGCCAACGGCGATGCTGTCAGTGTACAGAGCGGCTCAACGGGAAGTTTTTCTTCCGGTTGGCAGGCCATGCCGACCAGCAGCACGGAATATGACACCGGCCGCGGGCTGAAAATTAATTTCAGCGGCGAAATGCCGGCGGCAGGAAGCAATTATATGAATGGAGCTGCCCAGCTTGCTTACACAGCCAAGGGCCAATCCATCACCGTTTCAACCAACCAGAGCCTGGCCGATATTGCCAGCGCGATCAATGACGGCACTTACGCTGAGGGCAACGGCATGACGGCCAGCGTGGTGGACCGCCGCCTGGTGCTGACGGCTGATAAATCAGGCGCAAGCTATAAAATTGCCCTGGCCAACACGGATGCCAACAACGTGCTGAACAGCCTGGGCCTGCTCAATGGGGACGGCTCATATAAAAATGAAGTGGCCAATTCTGCCCGCAACGCCCAGTTCACCGTGAATAATTTGGCCATTGAACGCTCGTCCAATACCGGTCTGACCGACGTGATTGGCGGCGTGACCATCAACCTGGCCGCGGACGCAGAAGGAAAATCGGCCACCCTGTCAGTGGCGGATGATAATTCCGGCGCCCGTGAGGCCATCAATACCTTTGTCACCAAATATAATGAACTGCAGACCTACCTGCGCACGAAAACCGCGGTGACAAAAAATGAAAACGGCACCTACACCCGCGGCGCCTTATCTGGTGAAATGGTCTTTCGCACCCTCAACCAGGATCTGACCAATATGATGAACCGCTCGGTGGTCAACAGCGGGGCCTACACGCGCCTGAGCCAGATTGGATTGACCCTCGATGACAACCTGACCCTCCGCGTGAGCGATTCAGCCAAGCTGGAATCAGCGCTGGCCAACAACGCGGGTGATGTGAAGGCGCTGATGGACGCGGTGATGGGCGCGGTGGATACGCGGGTGGGCGCTTTTACGGGCAGCTCAGGCTACGCCAGCCGCCAGCTGACCAGCACCACCAACCAGATCAAATCCCTGGAAGACCGCATCACCTCGCTCACTGACCGCCTGACCAAGCGGCAGGAACTGCTGATCAAGCAGTATTCGCAGATGCAGGCGACATTGACATCGCTGGGATACACCATGACGCAATTGAATTCGCTCAATTCTGCAACCAGCAATATTAATACACAGGCATAGGGGTTTCAACCTCTAAAATAGACCTAAAAATGGAGGTCGAGATGTCAGATAAAATCACCAATCAAATCGGGCGAGTGGATCCCCAATCTGTTCAAGTGAACCGGATGGCGGAACAGGCGGCGGCAGCGCGTTCAGAACGGCGCAGCAAGGTGAACGCGCCTGCTCCTGAAAACCAGGCAGATACACCTCAAAGCAGCACGGAAGGGCAGCACAATACCTCTTCCCTGGCCATGGCCCTCGGCAACACCACACTGCGTTTTCAGGTGGATTCAAAGAACAACGATATCACCATTCTGGTGGTGGATCGCGCCACAGACAAGGTGATTCACACCATTCCACCTGAGGCGGTCAAAAAACTGCCTGCCGGGGAACTGCTGCAATATTCGGTTTGAAGGAAATTGACATGCCTTTCCCCCTTTTCTTAAACTAAAGGGTAGGGTATGATTCAAGGAGATCAGTTACCCCTGTTTTAAACATAAATTTCGGGCTTTTCTTATGCCTTTTTTATGTCGCAGTGTTACAGGTTCAGGTAAACTTACCGATAAAGATAGTGTGTAAAGTTCTCGCAGAGTTCAACACGCTGAAAAAGGAGAAACGCCATGCAGATGGCTTACGGAGCGAACCAATATAAAAAGCAGGAAATTCTGGGAGCCAGCCCGTTGCGTTTGGTCATTATGGCATATGACCTGGCCATTCGGGCCTGCGACAAGCAGGACTTCCAGACGGCTGTCAAGGCCATCACTGCGCTGCGCGACGCCCTCGATTATGATTATGCTGAAGTGGCGGCAGGCCTGTTGAGCCTTTACCAGTGGTGCCTGGATTGCATTCGCAAGGGGGACTATGATTCAGCCAAGAAGACCCTGGTTGAGCTGCGCGAGGCCTGGGCCAACGTGGAAAAGCAGTTGAACACCGTTTCTGAGCCTTCAAGCCAGACGGGCATTTCCCCGGCTTTGCAATCAGCCTGAAACAGGTAGAACCCTTCACTGCCCACCCGAATTCACCGGTGGGCATTTTTTTTGCCTTCACGTGTTTTTTATCCATCCTTCATTGGTGATTTACGGTTATTAGAAGGGGCGTGTGGTATCCTCCAGGGTAGGAGCCATTGTGCCGCTCCAGGTTTATTTGGTGATGGAGATGGAAGGAGAAGACCATGAGTTTCTGGAGAGCCCTACGCATTGGATCATCGGCATTGACGGCCCAGCGCCTGCGCCTGGATGTGATTGCCAATAATGTGGCCAACGCAGAGACCACCAGCACCGCAGAAGGCGGCCCCTATCAGCGCCAGGATGTGGTTTTTCAGACCCAGAGCAAACAGCCCTTTTTGGGCAATTTGATGCTGGCAAACCGCAAGATCAACGATAACATGCTCAATTTGAACGGCGTGCGGGTGAGTAAAATTGTCACCGATGACACCCCCGGCGCCAAGGTATATGACCCCACCCATCCCGACGCGGATGCGGAGGGTTTTGTTTTATACCCCAATGTCAACCTGGTGGTTGAAATGACCAATATGCTTTCAGCCACACGGTCGTATGAAGCCAATTTGACTGTGATTGACGCTGCCCGCACCATGGCGCAGCGCGCCCTGGAAATTGGCCGGTAACCCTGTGAGGTGATGGTATGAACATTTCGAATGTTCGCTCTTCACTGTATGACCAGGCGGGTAACACCCAGCGTCTGCAGCAGAGCCAAGCGGCGGACAAAACCACTTCGGTGAGCGGCTCAGTAAAGAATGTGCAGAGCACCTTCAACAGCATGCTGCAAAACCTCAGCCAATCACAGCAGACCAGCGACAACCTGCTGCAGCAGCTGGCAGCTGGGGAGGATGTGGATGTTCATACCCTGACCATTGCCGCAGAACAGACGGATATCAATTTCCGCATCGCCATGGGGATTCGCGACCGCCTGGTGGAAGCTTACCGTGAAGTGATGCGCATGAACGTCTGAGGATAACAGAGGAGACTGATGTTTAACAACCTTTTCCAACGCGTTCTCGATTTCTGGCAAAAACAGTCCAACACCCGCAGGATCGTCATCATTGTGATAGCTCTGCTGCTGTTGATTGTGGTGCCGGTCATTTTTGTGTGGGCCAGCACGCCAACCTATGGGGTGGCTTTTTCGGGGCTCAGCGAGGCCGATGCCGGAAAAGTGATTGAACAGTTGACGGCGGAAGGAATCCCTTATCAAATTCGCAACGGCACCACCGTACTGGTGCCTTCAGATAAAGTCTATGAAGTGCGCCTCAAGTTGGCCAGTCAGGGCTCCTTCCAAAGCGGTTCGGTGGGTTTCGAATTGTTCAGCGGCAATACCCTGGGAATGACCGAATTCACCCAGAAGGTGAATTATCAACGCGCGCTGGAAGGGGAACTGGAACGGACCATTTCCAGCATTGAAGCAGTGGAATCGGTGCGGGTGCATATTGTCACCCCTGAAAAAGCTCTGCTTTCCTCGAACCAGCAGCCCACCACGGCAGCCATCACCGTGCAGGAGAAGGTCAACCAGAAACTGGATGCGGCCCAGGTGCGGGCCATGACTTACCTGGTGGCCAATGCTGTGGAAGGATTGAAGCCGGAAAATGTGACCATCGTAGATGGCAATGGCAACCTGCTGGCCTCGGGCAGCGGCGATTCGGGTTATGCCTCGCAGTTATCTCAAATTGACAGCCGGCGTTCATCAGAACTGGTGGCGGCAGCTGAATTGCAAAAAAAGGTTGAAGAGCTGCTTCAAACTGCCCTGGGCCCCAACCGCTCGGTAGTCCAGGCGAATGTGACTATGGACTGGCGCGACCGCGAAGTGAAAACCCAGGCCTTTGAACCCACCCAGGTGGCCATTCGCAGCTCGCAGAAAATTAATGAAAGCTATGTGACAAATGGTGAAATTGGCGGTATTCCGGGGGCAGCCAGCAACCTGCCCACCCCCGTGCCCAGCCAGTATTCCACCTCAACAGGCGAACTGGTGTATGTGCGCAATGAGGAAACCCTCAATTATGAAATCACTTCCACGGAAACGACGGAAGTGATTCACCCCGGCGAAATCCAGCGCATCAGCCTTTCAGTGCTGGTGGATGGCGTGACCGACACTGTGCAGCTGGCCGATTTGCAGACCGCGATCATTGCGGCGGCGGGCATTGACCTGGCGCGCGGGGATATCATTTCGGTGCGTTCGATGAATTTTGACCGGAGCACAACCACTGCCGAGGCAGCTGCGGCTGCAGAGAGTGAGCGTAACGATTTGTTAATCAAAATTGCCGAAATTATTGCCGCTGTTCTGATCATCCTCTTCGTGCTGTTCTATGTGATGCGCCTGCTGCGCAACCTGCGCACCACTTCGGTGGAAGTCTGGTCGCCAGCCTTGAAGCCGGGAGAAATGCCCCAACTGGCCGGACAGAACGCGCCGCAATTGACGGCTGAGATGCCCGTCTCTCCGCAAGGTTTGCCGGTGGGGCAGCCCACTGCTGGCGGTTTGCCGCAGCCCACCGCAGGCGGGGCCAGCCAACCGGTTATTCCGCCGCTGCCCATGCCCAGACGCGAACCCAAAAAACCGCAATTGACGGCTGAAGATGAACAGATGCAGCGGGTGGTGGCGCGCCTGGCAGAAGATAACCCGGCTCGCGTGGCTGAAATTTTACAATTGTGGTTGAACGAGGATAAACGCTAATGCCTGAAGGAAATGTCGCGACCAGTGGTCTTGAAAAGGCAACCGCCCTGCTGTTGACCCTTGGGGTGGAAACATCCTCGCGGGTGCTGCAGTATCTGGGCGAGGCGGATATGGAACGCCTGCTGCTGGCCATCAGCGAGAGCCCGGCTGTGCCGACGGATGTGGCGCGGGATGCCATGGAAGAGGCCTATGTGATGGCCATGTCGGGCGGCGAACAGCTGGGCGGCGGCGCGGAATATACCCGCCAGCTGCTGGCCCGGGCTGTGGGTCCGCGGCGCGGTGCTGAAATTCTGGAGCGCATTTCGGCGCGCCAGCAGCTTTCATCGTTTGAGATGCTGCGCAACGCAGACCTCTCGCAGGTGGCGCAGCTGCTGCAGGATGAACACCCACAGACCATTGCACTGGTGCTTTCATATTTGGAAGCCAAACTGGCAGCTGATATTCTCACCAATTTTCCGAACGATTTGCAGGTGGAAGTGACCCTGCGTCTGGCCACCATGGACCGCGTTTCCCCACAGGTGGTGCAGACGGTGGAACGCAGCCTGAAGCAGAAGCTTTCGGGTGTGCTCAGCGCGGCCGATTTCCGCGCAACGGGCGGCCTGACCTTCCTGGTGAAAATGTTGAACCAGGTGGATCGCGATGTGCAGAAGCGCATTTTTGAGGCTTTGGAACCCACTGATCCCAAATTGGTGGAAGAAATTCGTGCCAGCCTGTTCACCTTTGATGACCTGGCGAAACTGGACGACCGCACCATGCAGCGTGTGCTGCGCGACATCAACAAGGCCGACCTGGCCCTGGCGCTCAAGGCAGCCCCCGAACGTCTGGCGGAACATATTTACAAAAATATGTCAGAACGCGCCCGCGAAAACCTTAAAGAGGAAGTGGAAATATTGGGGCCGCAGCTGGCACGGGATGTGTATGCGGCGCAGCGTAAAATTGTAGAAACAGTGCGCGCCCTCGAAGAGTCTGGCGAAATTATCATCGCTGGCGGCGGAGGCGGAGATGAAATCATCATGTAACCTTCTGAAAGGCGGGGCAGCCCATATTCCGGCGCAGGCATGGATGCCAGCAGAGGAATTGAAACCGGCTGCTCCGGTGGAGGGCGAGGAAAGCGGTGAGATGCTGTGGGCGCAAATGCCCCAACCGCCTCAACCTGAAGCGGGATTTTCAGCTTTTGCCATGAGCCAGGCAGACCAGGCTGGCGGAAGCGCCGTGCCAATGGAGCCGCCAGCGGTGAAAAGCAAAGCCCCGCCGGTTGTGCCGGCCGATGCCGCGATGATTGCAGCACAGCATCATGTTCTTCATGAAGAAAATGGGAAAGGAACTGTGCGCAGCTGGCATGTGGGGCAGCTGCGCCTGGATCAGGTCGGGGCAGAACCCGACGCAGAGCAAGAAAATCGCCAGCGCATTCTTGAAGAAGCGCTGAACGAAGCCAATGAACGCCTGCAGGAGGTGCAAAAACAGCTGGAAGCCGCCCGATTTGAGGCGGACAACCTGCTGGGGCAGGCCCACAGCGACGCGCAGCAGGTGATTGAGGAAGCCCGGCGGCGGGCGGCTGAAATTGAGGCCGAAGCCCGCTCCAGGGCAGAGGAGATCACCCGGGCGGCCCATGACCAGGGTTATGAAGAGGGAAAAATCGAGGGTGAGAAAATGATTCATATCCTCGAAAATATCGTTTCAGAAACCCAAACCTGGCGTCAGGAAGCCCTTTCGCAAAACGAAGAGGATATGGTGCAAATTTTGCAGGTCATCACGCGCAAACTGTTTGGGCACGGTGTGTCACTTGAGCCGGCCATGCTGGCGCAAACCATCAACCGGGTGATGGGCGAAGCAAGCCGGCTGGGTGATTTGCGCATTTACCTGCATCCTGATGATTTCGCGGCGCTTTCTTCCCTTTGGGGCGAAGCTGATGCGAGGCACAACGGCCAGCGCATTGAATTGATGGCCTCTGAGCGCATTGTGCGCGGAGGCTGCTATGTGGAAGGTGAATTTGGCTCTATAGACAACCAGCTTGATGTACAGGTCAAGCTGGTGATAGATGCCCTGCAGGATACCTTCAACTCACGCCTGGAGGAACCAGAAGTATGAGCGGCCTGCCGCGCCTGACCCGCTACCGCCATGCCATGGAATCACTGGAGACCATGAGCATTTCGGGGCGGGTTTCGCAGGTGATTGGCCTGACCATCGAGGCGATGGGCCTTGATTGCCAGATTGGCGAAGCCTGCGAGGTGCATGGGCGGGGTGGAAAAACCCTGCTTTCAGAGGTGGTGGGTTTTCGCAACCGCAGCACCCTGCTGATGCCCCTGGGAGATATGGAAGGGGTGCAGCCCGACAGCCCGGTGAGGCCGCTGCGTTCGGTGCTGAAGGCGCCGGTGGGTATGAGCCTGCTGGGACGGGTGCTGGACGGCATGGGCGAGCCAATGGATGACCGGGGGCCGCTGGGGGATGTGCCGATGATGCCTATTTACAATTTTGCGCCCCACCCGCTCGAACGCACGCGCATCACCGAACCGATGATCACCGGTGTGCGCGCCCTGGACGGCATGCTCACCTGCGGCAAGGGACAGCGCCTGGGCATTTTTGCGGGTTCAGGGGTTGGAAAAAGCACCCTGATGGGTGCGATTGCCCGCAGCTCAAAATCTGATGTCAGCGTGATTGCCCTGATTGGCGAGCGCGGGCGCGAGGTGCGCGATTTTGTGGACGGTGACCTGGGGCCGGAAGGGCTTAAACGCTCGGTGGTGGTGGTGGCCACGTCTGATAAACCCGCCCTGGTGCGTTTGAAAGCCGCCTGGGTGGCAATGACCATCGCTGAATATTACCGCGACCAGGGCCTGGATGTGACTTTTCTGATGGATTCGACCACGCGCTTTGCCATGGCCCAGCGCGAAGTGGGGCTGGCCATCGGCGAGCCGCCGGCCAGCCGCGGTTACACCCCTTCCGTGTTTGCCCTGCTGCCGCGCCTGCTTGAACGCGCTGGCACGGGGCCCAAAGGGTCCATTACCGGCTATTTCACCGTTTTGGTGGAAGGCGATGATTTCAATGAGCCCATTTGCGATGCCGTGCGCGGAATTTTGGACGGGCATATCATCCTCAGCCGCGCGTTGGCCACCCGCAACCATTACCCGGCCATTGATGTGCTGGGGAGCATTTCCCGCGTTATGCCGGCCATCACCAGCGACGATCACCGCAAAATGGCCGGGCAGATCCGCAAGCTGTTGGCCACCTATGAGAAGGCCCGCGATTTGATCAATATTGGCGCCTACGTGAACGGCTCGGACCCTGAAATTGACGCGGCCATCAGAGCCTTGCCGGCCATGAATGCCTTTTTGCAGCAGGACCGCAACTTCACCGATTTTGAGGTTACCCTGCAGATGATGGCTGATATTATCAACACTTGATGAAACGCCTGAAGGGGGGAGGGGGTTAAAAGGGCGTAAATTTTCTTCATATAACATTTATTTGAATTTAGCCCGCCCTTTACTGAATTTTACGCGGGAATCGCTATAGTAAGGATAGAGATTCTTTTTATTGAGGAATGACGCGATGCCGCCAAAATTTTCTCTCCAAAATATCCTCGAATATCACCACCATCGGGTCGAGATGCTCGAAATGGAAGTGGCGCGGCTGCTGATTGCCAAACAGCAGGTGCTGGACAGCCTGGCAATGCTGTTTGCGGAACAAAACCGCCTGATGGATGAGCTGGTTACCTACCAGACCGGAGTGTTGGATTTACAGGCCATCTCGCTTTCCCGGGCTTATTTGAAGCAGGTGCAGGTTTACATTGCCAAACTGCAGGATGAACTCAAACTATTGGAAGATCAGATCGAGAATACGCGCATGGAAGTGGTGAAAGCCAAACAGGATGAAGCTGTTTATGAAAAGCTGCGCGAACGGGAATGGGCCGCTTATGAAGAAAAAGTGAGCCAGATGGAAAAACGGATACAGGACGACATCTATACCAGCAAAGCACATGCCCAGAGCCGTGCGGACCATTCTCATGAAGGAGATTTGTGATGATTGATACCAACTACTTCAACATGGAAATTCAGCTGGTTTTGATGCAGCTGATGCAAAAAATGAGCGGCACCGAGCTGAGCGGCCTGCTGGACAGCGCTCAGAACACGGGCGCTTCGACATTGAAAAGCAGCGCAGATGCCACAGTAACCGGGTCTTTCGCTGAGATTATCCGGGAGAAAGCTGCCAAATACAATGTGGATCCGGCCCTGGTGCAGGCAGTGATCAAAGCGGAATCGAACTTTAACCCGGATGTGGTTTCGTCGGCCGGCGCGCAGGGGTTGATGCAGCTGATGCCGGGCACGGCCCGCAGCCTGGGCGTGACGAATGCCTTTGATCCAGAACAAAACATTGAGGGCGGGGTGAAGTTCCTGCGCCAGCTTTTGGACCGCTTTGGCGGCAACACCACCCTGGCGGTGGCGGCTTACAACGCCGGGCCTGGCGCAGTATCCAAGTATGACGGCATTCCGCCATATCAGGAAACACAGACTTATGTCAGGCGCGTGCTGGGATATTACCAGAGCGCGATGAACGGGAGGGCTTGAAGCATGTTTGACCCGATTTATGGCGACGCATCATTGACGGCGGCCAAGGCTGCACTGGATGGTCTTTCGCTGCGGCGCGACCTGATTTCCCAAAACCTGGCCAATACAGATACCCCCGGATACCGCTCGCAGCAGGTGCGTTTTGAAGACGCATTGAACCGGGCCATGAATTCCACCGGCCGATTGGCGCTTTCCACCACCCATGCCGGCCACCAGCTTTCGAGCAACAGCCTTGCGCAGCTCTACCAGGTGGAGCTGCGGCCCGGCGGAACACTTCGGGCTGACGGCAACAATGTGGATATTGATACGGAGATGACGCAGATGGTGGAAACCAGCCTGCGTTACCAGACCTTTTCTCAGGCCGTGAGCAAGAAACTGGCCTTGCTCAAAAATATTGCATCCACTCGATAGGAGGTGAACCGTGAAAAATAAAGTAGGCGACGTGCTGTCAATGCCGCGGGCGGCCCCCATGCCAGCCCGGCAGCAGACAGCCAGCGAACCAGCCGACGCCCCCAGGTTTGAGGACGCGCTGGACAGGGCACAGAAGCCGGATGAACGGGCCGAGCAGGATTTGCAGCGTTCCCGTGAAGCCGTGCCGTTTGTGTCGGTGATGGTGCAGCAGAATGCAGCGGTCAATGCCAAACCAGATGCCGCTGCTGCGGCACAGGTGCAGGCAGCGGTGGCATCTGAGGTGCTTTCACTGGTGCAGGCGGCTCCCCAGGCCGAAAAGCCCGTTGAAGTGCTGCAGGCAGCCCTGCCGCAAACAATCCCTCAAATGGAGACTCAGACAGTGAAAACGGTGATTGATATGGCGCCTCAGCCAGCCGCAGCCGCAGCCGCGCCGGTTGAGAATATGCCTGCCAAAGCCGTTCTGGAATCTCTGCCTGAAACCCGTCCACTGATGGAAGAAGCCAAACCTGCCGATGCCGCGCCGGCGCGCCAGACTCTGGCGGCCAATCTCTATGCAGCGGCCCAGGCCCCGGTGCAAACCGCAGTGGAAGTTGAAACTCAGCCGGTGAAAACCATTCAGGTTCCGGCAATGGAGGTCACTGGAAAACTTGGCAGCGAAATTAACCAGATGGCGCAAAGCGGCAAAACCATGCTGCGCATTCAAATTAACCCTGAAGAATTGGGACGCATTGAGGTCAAACTGGTGGCCGAACCGGCCGGGATGCGCGTGGTGATGACCACCGATCAGCCTGCCACCGGGCGGCTGCTGGAAAACCAGATGCACCAGCTGCAGAATGCCCTGGTTGAAGCCGGGGTGAAGGTGAGCGGAATGGAAGTGAACAGCCAGAATGCAGGCAGCCAGTTTGCCGGCAGCCATCGCGACCCGCAGCTCACATTTGCCACACCCGCTTATGCCAGCGGACGTTTTGAAGAACAAAGCCAGGAAGTGGCTTTGCAGGTGACCGGCGCCCTTTCAGGGCTCGATTACCAGGTTTGAAAGAGAGGCGATGATGACAACGACAGTCGAATCAAGCCGCGCAGCTCTGATCGCCAAATTAACCGGCGGAACCAGCACGAGCGCAAAATCGACCAGCAACAGCATGGGCGAGGAATTCATGGCTCTTTTGCTGACCCAGCTGCGCAATCAGAATCCGATGGAACCGATGGATAACAACCAGTTTGTATCGCAGATGACTCAGATGAATTCGCTGATGCAGCTGGAAAAGATGAACAGTTTTCTGGAATTGATGGAACTTTCTGGCCGCTTCAGCAGCGCTTCGAACCTGGTCGGCAAGGAAGTCAAATATACCAACAAGGCAGGGCAGGAAGCCACTGGCCTGGTCAGCTCGATGAGCTTTAAAGGCAATTATGTGACCCTGATGGTGGGCGGTGTGGAAGTGCCCTTTGAAAATGTTCTCGGCGTGGCCATGCCCACAAGCACCACCCCCAGCATCTCTGCCCCCGGCCAATCAACCGTCGGCGAACCCGTCACGCCAACCACGGCAGTTTGAAAATTGGAGGCACCATGACGGACCCCATCCGAACCAACCCGACCCAGCCCACAAACGGGCAAAACAACACCCCATCCACCGGGCGCACTCCGGCTCAGAACAGCAGCGGCCCATCCTTTTCAGATGCCCTGGAACGCGCCAGCCGCCTGCGTTTCACCAATCATGCCCAGCAGCGCATTGAAGCCCGTTCCATCGAACTGGACGACCAGCATTTGAACCGGCTTTCTTCAGCCGTGGATAAAGCCGAAGCGCACGGCTCGCGCGAATCGCTCATCCTGATGGATGACCTGGCTTTCATTGTGAATGTGCGGGAACGCACCGTGGTGACCACCGTGGATGTCAAAAAGCGCGGCGACGGCGTTTTTACTCAAATTGACAGCGTTGTCCTGGCGGACGACGAAGACAAGAAAACCAATTCTGCTGATCCGGCTGCCAAGGCCTGAACCGCAGAAAAATCACTGGGCCGGCCCTCTTTGAGGAAGCCCAAACACTCAAACCTTACTGGAGGGTAACATGTTACGCTCACTTTTTACAGCCATTAACTCGCTGCGCTACCATCAAATGTATATGGACGTGGTGGCCGACAACCTGGCCAACGTCAACACACCTGGTTTTAAAGGCAGCGCATTCACTTTCAAAGATCAAATTGCTCAATTAATCAGCGCCGGTTCGGCGCCGACCACTACCCTGGGCGGGGTGAATCCCACTCAGGTTGGCCTGGGCACCAATGTCGGCTCCATCACCCGCGTTTTCACACAGGGTGCGTTGCAAAGCACCGGGCGCGACCTGGACATCGCCATTTCGGGCGACGGCTTTTTCATCTATAATGATGGAACAAACCAGACCTACTACTCGCGCGACGGCGGCCTGACGCTGGACGGCCAGGGCTACCTGGTGAATGCCTCGACCGGCGCGCGCATTCAGGGCTGGATGGCGAATGCTGCTGGCGTGGTGAACACTGCCGGCGGCCTGACCGGCATTAACATCCCGATTGACGCTTCAGTGGCCCGTGCCACGCAAAACGCCTTTTTGAGCGGCAATCTGGACTCGACTTCGGCCATCGGTTCGACGTATAATGTGACTATTGGTGTGTACGACGCCTTGGGCGCCCTGCACAGCGTGGCGCTGCAGTTCACCCGCTCTGGCGCCAACCAGTGGACCATGGCCACCACCACCATTGACGGCGTGGCGAATGTGCAAAATGCCGGAACCGTGACCTTTGATCCGGCCACCGGCCAGTACGATCCGGCCTCTGGCAGCGGCACCATCACTGTGCCTGGCAGCACCGGCACCACCAACTTCAATGTCACCTTGAACCTGGCCGGACTGACCCAGCTGGCAGAACCAAGCACGGCGGCCCTGAACAGCCAGGACGGCCTGGCGGCTGGCGAGCTGATTGGTTTCAACATTTCGGGCAACACGGGCGAACTGTTTGGCGTCTATTCCAACGGGGCGCAGCGGCTGATTGGTCAGCTGGCCATGGCCGATTTCAACAACCCGGGCGGTCTGATGCGGATGGGTGAAAACCTGTACCTGCCCAGCCTGAATTCAGGCGTGGCGCGGGTGGGCGTGGCCAACACCGGCGGGCGCGGCACGGTTTCATCGGGAACGGTGGAAGGCTCAAATGTGGATATGAGCCGCGAATTTACCAACATGATCCTGGCGCAGCGCGGTTTCCAGGCTTCAACCCGCATCATCACCACCTCGGATGAGATGCTGCAAGAGCTGGTGAACCTCAAGCGGTAGGCATCACCACCCGGCTGGTTCCCTTCTCTGGGTTAATGAGAAGGGAACCAGCACCGGGAGTTTAGCAAGGGCTTCTGACCTCAGAAGCCAGCGAGGCAGAGCAGGTTATGACCATCGGGGGTCCGCTTCCTATCGCGATCATCGAGCGGCCAAGTGGAGAGCAGCCGCTCACTTTACGCGTTAATCAGCGGATTACGGCTCAGATTTTGAATGTTTCGGGTGATCAGGTTTCTCTGGCCATTCAGGGCACGCGTGTGGTGGGGCGGCTGCCCCCCGGCGAACAGGCGGGTTTGAATGAACGCCGCAGCGCCCAATTTGTGGTGCGGGGCATGGCCGACGGCGTGCTGCAGCTGCAGCTGGTGCGGCAGGGCACCACCCCCGGACAGACCACCAGTGTTTCGCAGTGGCAGGCGCTGGCGCAAAATCTGCTGCGCCTGAACGGCCTGCAAATCAATCAGAACAACCTGACCATTGCCAGCGCCCTGCTCAACCGTGGGCTGCCGGTGAACGCCCGGCTGGTGGATGAACTGCTGCAGGCGCTGGGTTCGCTTAAGAACTGGGGCGCGGCAGAGGCAGACCTGGCGGCGATGTTCAAAGCCAGCAACCTGCCGCTGACGCCGGGCACGCTGTCACTGGCCATGCAGCACCTGCCTGGTTTCACTGATTCACTGCAGCAATTGCAGGCCGGGCTGAGCAGCCTGCTCAAAGGACATGCCTCAGCTGAGCTGAAGTCGCTGGCGCAAAAAGTGATGACCATGCTGGAAGGCGCCGTGATTAACTGGAGCGGCACGCCGGCGGAGATTGCCGAACAACTTTCGGAGGCGATGGCCCTGTGGGGTAAAACGCTGGAAGCGGGGCTGGCCGAACAGGCCAAAACCGGTCAGACCAACCCGAATGATCCTTTGACCATGCTGGCGCAGCTTAGGCAGGAGTTGGTGAAGCAGGGCGAGAACAATATTGCCGGTCAGGTGGACCGTTTTATGGATGGGCTGCGGCAAATGCAGTTTCTGAATGCGGGCTCCAGCCAGAAACCGGGCGAGCCAGTGTGGCTGGCGATTAATTTCCCCCTTGCCCAGCAAAATCCGCCGGGAGATATGTTCCCTGCCAACCTGCGGGTGGCTTACCGCGAGGCAGGCGGCGAAAAAACCATTGATCCCAGCAACACGCGCCTGATCTTAAACCTGGAACTGGAAGAAGGCGAAACTTTGCAGGTGGATCTTTCGATGGCTGGCAAACGGGTGGGTGCCTGGATGACGGTTTCATCGGAACAATGGCGCGGCCTGATTGACGAAGAACTGCCGAGTTTTACCGAGGGATTGGAAAAACTGGGCTTCAAGCTGCAGTTTGCCCAATGCCAGGTGCAGAATGTGATTGGTGAAACAGACGCGGCTTCGGGGCAGTTCATCCCCTGGAATGCCAAGCGCATCAATCTGGAGGCCTGATGATGAGCGATAACCCGGAACAAAAGCCCAAAATCGCCGTCGCCCTCAGTTATGACCCCGAAAAGGACTCGGCGCCGCGCGTGGTGGCCACTGGCCGCGGCGAGATAGCCGAACAGATTTTATCCATTGCCAGGCAAAACCAGGTGCCGATTCGGGATGACACGGCCCTGGCAGACGCCCTGGCCCAGGTGGATTTAAACCAGGTGATTCCGCCAGAGCTTTATGCTGTGGTGGCTGAAGTGCTGGCTTTTGTTTATCGGGTACGAAACAAGAAATTGAACCTGTGACCGGGAGGATGCCATGACGCTGACCAATAATACCAGTCTTTATACCGCTCTGGCGCGTACGGCGGCTTTAAAATCGGGCAGTACTGCCAGCAATTCCAGTTCAGGCAGCAGCACAGATTTCACCCAGCTTTTCCTGACCATGATGATGACCATGAACATGAACAAAAACAGCGACTCTGATTCAGGATCGGGGTCAAGTTTTGGCCTGGATATCAATACCCTGATCATGCCCATCATGATGAATTTGCTGGAAAAAATGCAATCGCAGCAGCTGCGCGGCGAACGGACACAGGCGGTCGGCAGCGCGCCAACCCCCGCGGGCACGCCAGTTTCTGGCGTGCTGACCCAGGCATATCATTCCGGACATAACGGACTGGACTTTGGGATTGTGGAAGGCACGGAAATTAAGAGCACCATGGATGGCAAGGTTATTTACTCGGGATGGAACACCCAGGGGTACGGCAACCTGGTGATTGTTGAAAATGGGGATTACCAGACTTATTACGCGCATTTATCCAGCTTGAATTTGCAGGTGGGGGATACGGTTCGCAAAGGCATGACGCTTGGCCTTTCAGGAAATACGGGCAATTCCACCGGCCCGCATTTACATTACGAGATTCGCAGGAATGGGATAGCCATAGACCCTACCCGGCTGACCCTGAACACGGAAACCGGTATGACCGTGTAGGCACTTTTGAAGAACCATAAATATTGCGCTAAAATCATTTGCATACAGTCCATTTTCCTGTTAAAATGATTGAAATGGCCACAGAGACAGGAAGAAGCCTATGGAATTAAGGTTCGATATTGAAAAAGAAGAACTCCCAATTTTCATGGCAGAGTCGGATGAGCAATTCCAGCTTCTCGATGATGGCATGGTGCAATTGGAACGGGAAGGGGAGAATCCTGACCTGTTGCAGTCTCTTTTCCGTGCCGCCCACACGCTGAAAGGCGCTGCCGGCATGATTGGCCACAAACGCATGGTGGCGTTGACCCATGCGTTGGAAACCGCGATGGACGGATTGCGGAAGAACAGCTATCCGGTTTCCACCTCCCTGATTGATTTATGCCTTGAAGCCACAGATGCCCTGCGCAATTTGCGCGGGGAAATTTTAACCCTTCAGCCAGCGCCGGTGGATGTGGATGGGCTGGTAGCGCGGTTTAATGCCTTTGTGGCACAGGCCACAGGCGCGGCCGCGGCGCCAGCTGCAGAAACAAAACAGACTGTCCAGGCTGTTGTTCCGACGGCTGCCAGTGCTGAGGCGGCGAGCCAGACTGTTTTCAAGGTGGAAGCGGAAATTTCGCCCACCAGCATTGCCTCGGCAGCACGGGCTTTTCAACTGGTGCTGGCCCTGCAGGATGTTGGCGTCATTCAAACGCAAAGTCCTACACAGGCTGAAATTGACTCTGCTAAGCCGGTGCAAAAATTTTCTGCCACATTTCAATCTTCCCAAACTTATGAAGAAATATACAAACTGCTGGATATGGTCAGCGAGGTTAACAAACTGACTTTGCAGCAGGTTTCAGGCCCTGATACACTGGAAAAACCCACTGCACCGCTGCCGGCTCTGGATAAGCCGGCCGAGGTTGTTGAAACGGCCAGGGTACCCCAGGCGGCAGCGCCGGCAGTCCCGGCAGGGGCTTCTGCGGCAGCTGCACCCAAGGTGGCGCTGGAAAAAACCGTTCGCACCAGCGTGGAACGGCTGGATAACCTGATGAATCTGGTGGGCGAATTGATTACAGACCGCAACCGCCTGTACCAGCTCAGAAACAGCCTGGATGCGCGTTTCCGCAATGATGATCATGTGGAAACCCTCTCAGAAACCGTCAACCACATTGGCCGCATCACCGATCAGCTGCAAAAAGAGGTGATGAGCATCCGCATGCTGCCGGTTGGCAACGTGTTCAGTAAATTTCCGCGCATGGTGCGCGACCTGGCCAACAAATTTGGCAAAAAAGTGGACCTGGTGATTGAAGGTGAAGACACCGAGATGGACCGCTCGGTGATTGAGGAGATCAACGATCCCTTGATTCACACCCTGCGCAATGCGGTAGATCATGGGATTGAACGGCCTGAAGTGCGCCTTGCCGCGGGCAAGCCTGAGCGGGCGCGGGTGTTGCTGGCGGCACGCTACGAACAAGGCCGCATCATTATCACGGTTGAAGATGACGGTAAGGGCATTGATGGCGAGAAGATCAAAGCCTCAGCTGTGCAGAAAGGCTTTCTTTCAGAAGCCGAGGCGGCCGTCATGTCGGAAGATGAGGCGGTTAACCTGATTTTTGCTTCTGGTTTTTCCACAGCCTCCACCCTGAGTGATATTTCAGGCCGTGGCGTTGGGCTGGATATTGTGCGGAACAACATTCAGCGGCTGAACGGCTCGATCATGGTGGAAACCTGGAAAGGACAGGGCACGCGCTTTCAGCTGAGCCTGCCGCTGACACTGGCCATTGTGCCAACCCTGCTGGTGCGGGTCAGAGAAATGACCATGGCCATCCCTCTGGTCACGGTTTTGGAAACGCTGCGGATAGCGAAAAGCGATATTCAGACGGTCAATGCCCGGCCGGTGATCATCCTGCGCAAGAAGGTCCTGCCGTTGGTGAGCCTGGCGAGCACTTTTGAACTCGAGAAGGAAGATTATTCTGCCAGGCAGCATTATGTGGTGGTGGTGGGTTCTGGAAAGCTGCAGATGGGGCTGATGGTTGACCGGCTGTTGGGCCAGGAAGAAGTGGTGGTTAAATCATTGGGCAGCCTGATCGGAGAAGTGCATGGCATTGCCAGCGCCGCAATTCTGGGCGATGGACAGGTGATTTTAATTGTGGATGTTCAGGATTTGTTCCGCATGTCGGGCCTGCAGCATGCCATGACCGGTTGAGGAGGATGAGATGGCTGAATTAACCCCCGAGATGAACCAGACCCTGCTGGAAAACCTGCGCAACATTGCCAAAGAAGGTTTTCGCAATGCTGCCCGTGGTTTTGCGGATATGATTGGCAATGAACTTTCGGTCTGGAATCCGGATGTGCGTGCCATCCCCATCACAGAAATTCCCGAAATGTTGGGCGGGCCGGAAAATGATGCGGTCGCCATTTATCTGCGCATGACTGGCGAGGTGAGCGGCCAGATTGTTCTGGTCATTCCCTACGACAAAGCTCTGGAAATGTGCGACCTGGTGCTGGAGCAGCCCTATGGGACGACTCAGAACCTGGGCACGCTCGAGCGTTCAGCCCTGGCCGAAGTGGGCAACCTGGCCGGCACTTTCTTTATGAATGCGATGGCTGAAATCACCGGCATCACCGCCCGGCCAAGCCCGCCAGCCGTGATGGTGGACATGGTGGGATCCATTCTGGATGTGGTGGTTTCCACGATGGGAGATGTGGGTTCGCAAGTGATGCTGTTCCAATCCACTTTTATGGCTGGAGAGCGGCACACTCAGGCTGATTTCTGGGTCATTCCGGATACATTTACCGTTGAGAAATTAGGTCAACATGTAAAGGGCAAACATGGCTAACCATCTGGCAGTAGGATTGGGCGAAATTAAAGTCAGCCGTGATTTATCGGACGTGCTGGTTGCCTTTGGCCTTGGATCGTGTGTGGGCGTGGGCATGTATGACCCCGGCACCCATGTTGCCGGGCTGCTGCATGCCGTTCTGCCCATCAATAATGATGCTTCTGAAGAATTTCAGGCAAAATATGCTGACACAGGTATTCGCCTGTTATTAGACATGGTGCTAAAAGCGGGCGCTGTTCGCTCGCGGATTGTGGTGAAAATGGCAGGCGGCGCCAATATGCTGACTGCGCCTGGATTTACCAATTCATTTGATATTGGCAGCCGGAATATCACTTCGGCGCGCAATACCTTAAAAGAGCTTGGTTTTCGCCTGGCTTCTGAAGAAGTCGGCGGGCAGACCGGCCGCACTGTTCGCCTGTATGTTCCGGATGGCCGGATGACCATCCGTATGATGGGCGGACAGGAACGTGAATTCTAGTTGTTGTTTAGTTGATTTTTTATAAGGAGAAAAAACATGGCCAAAATTCTCATTGTTGATGACGCAGAATTCTTAAGGATGCGTATCTCCAAGATGTTAACGGCGGAAGGCTATGAGATTGTGGAAGCCGATAACGGCGCCAAAGCAGTTGAACTTTACAATCAGGTGCATCCTGATGTGGTGATGATGGACATCACCATGCCTGAAATGGACGGCCTGACTGCGTTGAAGCATATTAAAGCCTTGGACCCGAAGGCCAAAGTGATCATGCTGACGGCCCTGGGACAGGAATCGGTGGTGCTTGAGGCCATTAAATCAGGCGCCCGCGATTTTGTGGTTAAACCCTTTGAACGTGAACGGGTTCTGGGAGCGATCAGCAAGCTGCTGGCATAGGTGCTTCATGGCTTTACCTGACGGGACGAAACCGGTGCGTGTTCTGGTGGTGGATGATTCCGCTTTCATGCGTTACACCATCACCAACCATCTCAACCAGGTGGCGGGGTTGACGGTTGTGGGCGCAGCGAGGGATGGGCAGGATGCCCTGGAACAAATTCCTAAACTGCAGCCCGATGTGGTCACCCTGGATGTGGAAATGCCGCGCATGGATGGTTTGGCAACGTTGCGCGAAATCATGGTGCGCTTCCCACGCCCGGTGATCATGTTAAGCAGCCAGACTAAAGAAGGCGCAACAGAAACCATTCAGGCGTTGACGCTGGGGGCGGTTGATTTTGCAGCCAAGCCAGATTATAAAGCCAGCATGGCCTCTGTGCTGGATGAGGTGGCCAACAAGATTATCCGTGCAGCCGGGGCCAAGGTCACCCCTCTGATGAGCGCGGCGGCAATGGCCAGTCAGACCATACAAATGACCATGGCTGCGCCAGCGGCGCAAGGAGAAAAGCGCACGCGGCCGCTGCTGCGCAGTGATAAGATTTTGATTATCGGCTCTTCAACGGGCGGACCGCGCGCGTTGAACGCCGTGGTGCCGAACATTCCAGCCAGTTTGCCGGCAGCAGTGCTGATCGTGCAGCATATGCCGGCCAATTTCACCCGCTCTCTGGCTGAACGGTTGAACAACCAGTCATCCCTGCTGGTGAAGGAAGCCGAAGCAGGCGATGTGATGGAAGTGGGCAAGGCTTTATTGGCACCGGGCGGTTTTCATATGACCCTGGATGCCCAGGGCAAAGTGGCGTTGAACCAGAACCCCCCGGTGCATGGGGTGCGGCCGAGCGTGGATGTGACCATGCTCTCGGTGGTGCCGCATTTTGGCTCGCGGGTGGTGGGTGTGGTTTTGACGGGTATGGGCAGCGACGGCACCAATGGCGCCTCACTGATCCATGCTTCGGGCGGCAAGGTGATTGCTGAAGCTGAAGAAACCTGTGTGGTTTGGGGTATGCCGCGCGCTGTGGCTGAGGCCGGCGCAGCAGACCTGATTGTCCCGTTGGGTGATGTGGCGGGCGCAGTTAAAAAACTGATCGAAGGATAAAACTGCCATGGATTTAGCCGTTTATGCCCGAATAAAGGAAGCCATCCGCACGCTGCTGGATATTAACCTGGATCATTACAAGGATGAACAAATGCGCCGCCGGCTCGATTCCTGGCTGGCGCGTTCGGGGAGCGCGAGCTGGGACGATTATTTCGCCCGCCTGAAAAAGGAGCCGGCAGAGCTGACCAAGTTCAGGGATTATCTGACTATTAATGTCACCGAGTTTTTCCGCGATTTTGACCGCTGGAAATCGGTCAAGGAAAGTATTTTGCCCAACCTGCTGAAGGAATCGCTGGGAATGCGGGCGCTGGGCAGCGGGGTGCGTATTTGGAGCGCAGGCTGTTCCATTGGTGCGGAACCTTTCAGCTTTGCCATGCTGCTGGATGAACTGGCCCCGCAGCGCAAACATTATATCTGGGCGACGGACCTGGACCGGGGCGCGCTGGCCAAAGCCCAGGCGGGGGGACCTTTCACGACAGAAGAAATGCAAAACGTGACTCCCAAGCAAAAGGAAGCCTATTTCAGACCGGGCGGGCCACCGTACTTCGTCAACAGCAATATTGTTCGCAAAATCACCTTCAAGGAACATAATTTGCTTTCAGATCCAACTGAAACAGATTTTGACATGGTGGTTTGCCGGAATGTGGTCATTTATTTCACCACAGAGACCAAAGATATGCTCTACCGAAAATTCCACGCTGCGCTGCGCCCGGGCGGCATCATGTTTGTGGGTGGCACAGAGATCATTCCGCGCCCGCAGGAGATTGGTTTTCGCAGCACTGGGTTTTCTTTCTACGTTAAAGTATAATTATCGAACAGGCAATTCATCTTGAGCATTTGATGCGGGTGGAGGTTGTGTATGACCAATGTCAAGTTTCTTAACCCCTTTGTGGATGCAGCTGCAGAAGTTCTCAAAGCCGAAGTTCAGCTTTCAATTCGGCGCGGCAACCTCTCGCTGCAGAAATCGGCCATGACGGCTGATGATGTGACGGTGCTGCTCAGCCTGGTAGGCCAGGTGCAGGGGGTTGTGATGTACGGCATGTCCACAACGACAGCTCTGGATTTGGTTTCGCGTATGATGGGCCAGGAGTTTACCGAGTTTGACAACCTGGCCCAGAGCGGCGTGGCCGAGCTTGGGAATGTCATTACAGGACGCGCAACCATCAAATTATCTGAGGCTGGATATCAATCCAATATATCGCCGCCCACCTTGATTCAGGGCCATTCCATTCAAGTGTCAACACTTGATTTTTCGCGCATTGTGGTGCCGTTGATGACAGAATCAGGACAAATTGTGGTCAACCTGGCCTTGCGTGAAAGCCCACCCGATTCTCAGGACCGGAATTTTGTTCCTATTTCGGTTCCCTAAACGGCGGCATGGAGCCACTATCCATGGGTTTGTGAGGTACGGATGAATGTCAAATACCTGATCCCATTTGTTGAAGCGGCTTATGAAGTGTTGAAAGCTGAAGCGCATATCACCATGACGCGCGGTGAGCTGTCGCTGGAAAAAAGCCCCTATGTGACCGACGATGTGACTGTGCTGATCAGCCTGGTTGGCGATGTGCAGGGTACCGTGTTTTACGGCATGAATGCAAAGACCTGTGTGGCCATTTCATCGGCCATTATGGGTGAGCAATTGAAAGAACTGAACAACCTGGCTCAGAGCGGTATTGCTGAATTGGGAAATGTGATTACCGGCCGGGCGAGTGTGAAACTGTCACAAACGGGTTTTCAATCGACCATTTCGCCGCCCACCTTGCTGCTGGCCAAAGGCGCCACCATTTCCACACTCGACTTTGCCCGCCTGGTGGTTCCATTGACCAGCGACGTGGGCAATATTGTCATTCACCTGGCCCTGCGCGAATCGGCCACCAAGGGAGCCAATGCGGCTCTGCTGAAGGTGCCCTCAGCGCCAGGCGTTTAGTGAGCGCAGCAAAAGCAGGTCAGGCACAGGTGCTTACCAGCCCTGTGCCTTTACATTTTAAGAGTATAATAAGCCTATCTGTGCTGCCAGCCGGCAGCGTTGTGTTTTGGAGTGTTCATGCGCCTGTTGATGAACGTGAACTGGAGCGCCTTTATTGGCCGGCCCGTTTATCCTGATTCGATGACTTCGGACGGAAAACGAGTCTTCTTTATTGCCGGACAGGGATGCGACCGGGTTCTGGGGATGGTGAGCCCCACCACGTTTATTAACAATCAGCCGCTGCGCGATCCGGTGACCAGTGCTTTTGAAGGCGCCGACCAGCCGGTGCAGGTGAACCAGCAGCGTTTGATGATGAAGGTTTGCCCGCTTACCCCAAGGAATGCCGCCATTCTGCGCATGGTGTTCCCCAGGCTCAGGCCGGCGCCGATTGGCCTGCAAATGTCCTTTGGTTTTGGCGACCGGCTGGGAATGGCCACGCCGGGGCATGTGCAGGCAGTGCGCGGGCTGGATCTGGTGCCGGTGTTTGCCCAACAGAGCGTCAAGGAAATTAGCCGCACAGGGCGTACACCAGCCGAAGTGCTGGACGATGCCATCTGGGGGGCCTTTCAGGCGGGCTGGCAGGATAACATGGCTGCGGATGCCGATTGCATCCGTTCGAAAGATGACGCGGACCCGTGGATTGAGGCCGGCTTTAGCTGGTACACGCTTGATTTGCATGAATATGTGGATCAACGGGCGCAGCCCATTCGGCCGCAGGATTTGCAGTCTCGCCTGGATATCTTGCCGTGGGCCCTGCTGGAAGATACACTGGAAGGGGTGGAAGGACGCTACCTGCATCACAGCTTTGACCTGGGTCTATTCCGCCTGATTTATGACCGCGATACGCTCTACCGCACGCTGATCAAATATGGCAATGCCATTGTGCAGGCCATGCGCATGTATCGCTACCTGTGCCTGCGGCTTGGAGAAGGGCGTTTTGATTTTGAGATCACCATTGACCAGTGCGACACGCCAACCACCCAGGCAGAGCACTTTTTCTTTGTGAATGAATTGCAGCGGCTGGGGGTGCGCATCACCTGTTTTTCACCGCGCCTGGTGGGACGCTTTGAACGCGGGGTGGATTACATCGGCAACCTGTCAACTTTGAGTTATGAACTGGAACGGCATGCTGCCATTATGAGTTATCTTGGTCCGTATAAGTTTGGGCTGCATTCAGGTTCGGGCAAGTTCAGTGTTTTTCCGGCGCTGCAGCAATCCTTCAACCGCTTGCTGCATATCAAAACATCAGGATCGAGCTACCTGGAGGCGCTGCGTTTGGTGGCCATGTGCGAACCGGCGCTGTTTCGCGACATTTTGTACCTGTGCCGCGAGGAATATGCTTCAGACCGCATGGATTATCCGGTCAGCGCGGATGTGGGGCGGGTTCCAGACCCGAATCGGATTGGAGATGACCGGCTGCCCAACCTTCTCGATGAAATGAACACACGCCAGGTGCTGGCGGTGACCTTTGCTTTCCTTGCGACAGCCCGCGATTCCACTGGCCAGCCCATTGGTGAGCGGATCAGTGATGTGGTGCGGCAGCACGAATACCTTTACAGTGACCTGCTCAGCTCTTACTTCAAGCCGCATTTGTTCGCCCTGACGCAGTCAAAATGATCCATGCTTTTCCCTTGTAATGAAGTATAATCAATCCCTGGTGAGGTAAAAATGAAACTTTGCACTTTTTCGCAGGATCCCTCTCCCCATGTGGGTCTGGTTTGGGACGAAACCTGGCTGGTGGATTTGCAGCGAGCGGCGCCGCATTTACCGCTGAGCATGCTGGAAATGCTGCAGGACTGGGATGCCAGCCTGGAACAGTTGCGGGCTTTACACACCCATCTGTTGACGCAACCTTTTGAACAGATCAAACCCCTGCTGTTGGCCATCAGCGAAGTGCGCCTGCTGCCGCCGGTGCTGGCGCCATCCAAAATCATTTGCGCCGGATTGAATTATTATGATCACTGCCGGGAACAGAATGTAAAAATTCCTGAACGGTTGATCCTTTTCACCAAGCATCCTTCAGCGCTGGCTGGCGCGGGAACTGCCATCACATGGCCGGCCGGCCTGACCGAACAGGTGGACTACGAGGCTGAACTGGCCCTGGTGATTGGCAGGCGGGTGCGGGACCTGACCCCTGAAACAGCTCTTTCAGCTGTGGCAGGGTACACCATTTTGAACGATGTTTCGGCGCGCGATTTGCAATTTGCCGAAAAACAATGGGTGCGGGCCAAGTCGCTGGACAGCTTCTGCCCGATGGGCCCCTGGCTGGTGACGCCGGATGAGGTGGGGGATCCGAATGCTTTAAAGATAGGCTGCCGCCTGAACGGTCAGGTGATGCAGGATTCCAATACCAGTGAAATGATCTTCAAGGTGGCCAATGTGCTGGCGATTGCCTCGGCTGGCGCCACCCTGCTGCCTGGAGATGTGATTTCAACCGGCACGCCGGATGGGGTGGGGGTGTTTCGCAAACCGCCGGTCTTTTTAAAGCCGGGAGATCAGATTGAGATTGAAATTGAAAAAATTGGCACGCTGAGCAACCCCGTTGCGGCGTAGCTTTTGAGGAGTTTTTATGCCTTTACCGTATTCGATGGTGAATGCGCTGGCCATGCTGCCCTCAGACCGGACTGTCAGTGTGATCATGCGCCATGGAAATCGTTATCCCATTGTGGATGAAGCCACCGGACATCTGGTGGAACTGACGCCAGAGGGCGTTGCCCTGGCGGAAGATTATGGGCAGATGTTGAGTCTGCTGCGTCAGCCCGGCCGGCTTCTGGCCAGCCCGGTGGGGCGCTGCGGACACACAGCCCGCGCCATTGCCCAGGGAGCCAGGTGGAATTTACCTGTGTTCATTGATGAGCGGTTGGGTTTTCCTTATGTGGAACCGGCCTGGCGGGCGATGAAAAATGGCTGGCAGCCGGGAGATGCCCTGCCTGAGCCGGTTAACGGCGCGGTGGAATTGGCCCTGGAAAATGACCTGGGTCCCGGCGGTTTGAATGTATATGTCAGCCACGACTCCAATGTCATCTGCCTGGTACATTTTTTGCTTGGCGAGCCAGTGATGGGTGATGACTGGCCGGCCTTTTTTGAGGGCCTGTTTTTCTGGCGTGAAGGCGACAGCGGCCTGCATATCCTCTGGCGGGAGAAGGTGTATCAGTTTGAATGGGACCAAAGAACATGGGGGATTTCAAAATATCCTGCGGCTGGCATCAATGGTATAATTAATCCATATTTTCAGAAGAGAGAACTCTCCATAACAGACAAATCTCAATAAGGTTTTTTGCGGCTGCAATTTCCTCTTGTATAAAAAGCATATTTGTAGCAAATGCAGACCTTGAGTGAAATTAACCCTACCCCAAAAATGAGGCCAAAAATTATGAAAGATAACGAATTAAACAATTTAGAAGGTATTATTTTTGAGCTAGTAAAGGATTTACTTCAAAAGTTGGATAAGGAAGTACCCAGTTGCCTATCTCTTGATAGCTCACTTTACCGAAGTGGTTTAGGATTAGATTCACTGGATACAGCCACACTTTCTGCTATGTTGGAGAATAAATTTGGGTTAGATCCTTACTCTCAAGGAATATTTCCACATACGGTTCGAGAGATTGTAAATTTTTACAAGGACCGATGATGATATTTCAAAAATTAAGGGAAATTGCTGAGGCACGACCTGACCAATTATTCCTTGTTGATCAGGTTTATTCCTTTTCTTATGAAGATGCAGTAAATCGAGTAATCAAAATCGCTGGACAATTGGAAAATTCAAAAGAAGATTTGGTCTATTTATATTTAAAAGACGGTTGTGATTTAGTTTTACTTTTAATTGCAATTGATTTGCTTGGAAAAAAAGCCTGCATATTGAATCGTCAAATGGCCGAAGTAGATTTTGCAGCAATTTTTCACAAGGTGGGCCCTGGCATTTTGATTTCCGATACAAAGTTCGATGATGCCGTTTCTGGAACTAGAATAATTTCATATTCTGACCCATTATGGCATGAATCCTTCCCAGATTCAAAGAAGGAATATAATTATCCTGTTGATAGAGAAAATGATCTGATCATTTTAACCACTGGTACAACTGGATTGCCCAAGGCTGCTTTGTATAAATGGGAAACGATCATTAAGCAAATTCGCCCCAACAAACGAGATTTACAAGAAGTATGGTTATTGGTGTCACCTTTAAATCATTTTGCGGGCATTCAAGTATTATTACACTCTTTGGTGAATGGTAATGCATTGATTATTCCCCCTTCAAGAAGTTTTGAGGATATTTTAACCTATATCCAGAAATATAATGTTGATTCAATCTCAGCAACGCCGACTTTTTGGAGATTCTTTTCCGGAAAATACACTAAAGATTTGGGACCTTTGAATCTCAAGCAAATTACTCTGGGTGGCGAAGCTTCGACACCTGAATTATTAGAAAAATTGAGAGGTATCTTTCCAAAAGCAGTTATTACCCAGGTTTATGCAACAACCGAGTTGGGTTCCTGTTTTTCTGTCAAAGATGGGTTACCAGGTTTCCCGTTAGAATATTTATCTCGACCAGTTGGAAATGTAAAATTAAAAATTCTGCAAGATGAGCTGTATATCTTATCCACAAAAGCTATGCTGGGATATGCTGGCGGTGATGTACTTCAAAGAGATAATGATGGTTGGATAGCTACTGGTGATATTGTTGAAATTGTTGGCGATCGGGTTCTTTTTAGAGGAAGAAAAAGTGAGATTATCAATGTGGGGGGAGTAAAAGTACACCCTCTAAAAGTGGAAGCAGTTATTCTTGCTATTCCAGGAATAAAGAATGTGCGTGTGTATGGGAAAAAAAATCCAATTACCGGACAAATAGTTGCTATTCAAGTAGAGATTTCGGATGATGTCTCAAGTGAAGCAATTGAAAAGGAAATCAGATTTCGTTGCCAATCATCTTTAGGAAGATATGAACAACCAAGGCTGATTGAATTTGTCTCATCAATTCCAAAACAAAACCAAAAAATAATCAGGAGATAAATTATGGTCTCTATTTTAGTGAGTGGTGGAAGTAGAGGCTTAGGAAAGGATATCATTAAATACTTCCTAAGTTTACCTGAGTATGAGGTTTCTACTTTTAGTAGACATTCATCAGAATTCATCGATACATTGCAGGCGGATTCTGCTATAAGTCGACGGTTTTATTTCAGTCAGAACGATATTTCTGAAACAGAAAAGTTACCCCAGTTTATAAAATCCGTGAAGGAAAAATTTGGTAAAATTGATGTCTTGATAAATAATGCTGGAATTGCAGTGGATGGGGTCTTGGCTAGTCAAAGTGAGGATCAAATTGATAAAATGTTATCGGTTAATCTCAAAGGGACGATTATCCTTACAAAATTATGCGTCAGGGATATGTTAATTAATCGGTCTGGGAGGATTATCAATATAACATCAATAGTTGGTAAAACAGGATATCGTGGATTATCCGTTTATTCTATCACAAAAGCGGGATTGGATGGTTTTACCCGAAGCCTAGCCCGTGAATTAGGGGATCGTGGTATCACTGTTAATTCGATTGCACCAGGTTTTCTGGAAACAGATATGTCTCATGGCTTATCTGAAGAGCAAAAAAAACAAATTACCCGAAGAACACCAGCAGGCAGATTAGGTTGCCCCGCGGATGTAATTCCATTGGTTGAATTTCTTATCTCTCCCAAGGCTAGTTTTATTACAGGTCAAACAATATATGTGGATGGAGGACTTACAGCATGAACATGTCAGGCTTTGAGAGAGGTATGATTAATCCATCAGCAATGATTAGCCCGAATGCAGTAATTGGTCAAAACGTGACCATTGGGGCACATACAATCATTTACGATAATGTCCATATTGGAGATAATTCAATAATTGGACCCCATTGTATTTTGGGTGAGCCGGCAGCGGAATATTATTCACAAATGGACTATCAGAATCCGCCTTTATCCATAAGCGAAAGAGCAATTATTCGATCAGGTTCCATTATTTATTCCGGTTCTGTAATAGGTCCGGATTTTGAAACAGGTCATCGCGTATGCGTTCGGGAAAAGACCAAAATCGGAAAGAATTGTAGGATTGGCACATTATCGGATATCCAAGGGGACTGCATCTTAGGTGATTATGTGAGGATTCATGGTAATGTTCAAGTAGGTCAGAAGAGTAAGATAGGAAATTTTGTTTGGGTATACCCATATACGGTTTTAACCAATGATCCATATCCTCCTTCAAATATTATAATGGGAGTAGAAATTGGCGATTATTCAGTTATTGCCACTAAATCAGTTTTATTGCCTGGAATAAAAATTGGCAAAGATTCATTAGTGGGTGCTATGTCACTTGTGCGTCATGATGTTCCTGATGAAACCGTGGTGATTGGAAACCCGGCCAAGAATTTGGGATCCATTCATCATATCTTCAATACACAACCTGGAATGGAAGGAAATCAAATGTACCCCTGGCGAGAACACTTTGAACGGGGTATGCCTTGGCAAGGTATTGGTTATCAACAGTGGAAATTGATGCTTCAAAAAAAAGATCACAATGTCTAATTGTCCATTAATTCAACTGCCAAAAATTATTGATCCGCGCGGTAATTTAACCTTTATAGAATCTTATAAGCATATTCCATTTGAAATTAAACGTATCTATTATATTTTTGATGTATTTGGGGGAGAATCTATTGATGGTTATGCTTGTTTGAAAAATGAAAGCTTGATTATTGCTTTGTCAGGCAGTTTTGACGTTGTATTAGATGATGGAAATAAAAAATCAAAGTATCATTTAAATCGACCTGATTTTGGACTGTTGATTCCTCCATTGCACTGGTGTGAAGTTGATAATTTTTCGACAAATTCTTTAGCACTTATTGTTTCGTCAATGGAATTTGATGAAAGTGATTATATTCGTCATCACGACAAGTTTGTTGAATGCTTAAGGATGATGAGTTGCTATGAATAGTTCAACTATCCACGATTGCTCGATGCTGGTGCTGGAAAAAATGGGATTCAGCAAGGGAAATATAACTGTCCTTGAAAGTTACAAGGCCGTCCCTTTTGAAATAAAGAGAATTTATTACCTTTATGATGTTCCAGGAGGCGAAACGAGAGGTGGTCATGCACATCGAAATCTGTATCAATTATTAATTGCAGCCAGTGGTAGCTTTGATGTGATTTTGGATGATGGCAGGAATAAAATCACATACAGGCTTAATCGTCCCTATCAAGGATTATTCCTTGTTCCTGGTATTTGGCGAGAATTGAACAACTTTTCTTCAGGTTCAGTATGTCTGGTTTTGGCATCTCTGGTGTATGAAGAATCAGATTATCTTCGAAATTATGATGAATTTCTTAGATTTAAAGGATTTTCGCTCTGAAGCGAATTTATCATGGCTGATAATTGATGGTTAAAAGCCAAATATTGAAAGGACAAACCATGGAGATCCCGTTTTTATCATTGAAAGAGATCACCACATCTTTTGGAAATGAACTCATTGAAAATGTAATTCAAACCGTTAATAGTGGATGGTATATCCATGGAGATCGTTGTAGGCAGTTTGAAGATGCTTATAGCACTTTTACCGGGGCAAAACATTGCATAGGTGTGGGAAATGGTTTGGATGCATTGATTTTGATTTTGCGGGCATATAAAGAGCTTGGGTTAATGAAGGATTACGATGAAGTGATTGTGCCTGCTAACACTTATATTGCCACACTTTTGGCGATAACGGCTAATAATTTGACCCCCGTCTTAGTTGAACCAGATATTACCCATTATTGCATTGATTCGAACAAGATCGAACAAGTAATTACACCAAAAACCAAGGCCATCATGCCCGTTCACCTATATGGCCAACTTTGTGACATGGATCGTATTCTTGAAATTGCAAGAAACTTTGGCCTTAAAGTAATTGAAGATGCGGCACAATCACATGGCGCCATTTACAAAGGAAGACGGTCTGGCAACCTTGGTGACGCCGCAGGTCATAGTTTTTATCCTGGAAAAAATTTGGGCGCATTAGGCGATGCTGGAGCGGTAACCACGTCAGATGATGAATTGGCCTCTATGGTTCGCGCCCTTGCAAACTATGGATCACAAAAGAAATATGTGAACCTGACGAAGGGATTTAATTCGCGGCTTGATGAGATTCAAGCTGGTATACTTACTGTTAAATTAGCCAGGTTAGATGCTGATAATCAGCTTCGCAGAAACGTAGTTGAAGCTTATCAACAAGGCATTAGAAATCACAAAATTGTGTTACCCGTAGTTCTTCATGGTGAAGCGGCACATGTCCATCATGTGTATGTCGTCAGAGTTGAGGATCGGGAGGACTTTCAGCGGTATTTAACGCATAAGGGAATTCAAACGGTGATTCATTACCCTATTCCGCCCCATAAACAGGAAGCGTACAAAGAGCTGGCACATCTTTCTTTGCCTATTACCGAACAAATTCATCGCCAGGTGATCAGTTTACCGCTTAGTCCGTTTCTAACAAAGGAACAGATAGCATATGTTATTGATGTGGTCAATGCCTGGTAAAAAGTAATGGCTGAAGGAAAAACCTACAGGATCGCATTACAAACGACCGCGATTTTTGGCGGTGTGCAGGTATTCCAGATATTGCTCTCTATTCTCCGGGGTAAGCTCGTTGCTGTGCTGTTGGGTAGCGCTGGCGTTGGTATATCTACACAATATATTTCTTCACTGGTTATCATCAGTGCAATAGCTACACTTGGCCTTAATTTAAGCGGTATTCGGAATATTGCTCAAGCCTGTGAGGAAAACGATCGAGAAAAGCTTAGTAGAACATATACTATTTTTGTTTACTCCTCCTATGCCACAGCTGCATTAGGTGTAATACTAACCGTAATATGTGCCCCTCTGTTAAGCATTTCTGCATTTCAGACGCCGGATTATACCCTTTCCTTTATTGCCCTGTCCGTTCATGTCGCCTTTACAATTTTGTGGGGAAACCAGAACACAATTTTACAGGGCACTAAAAGTTATAAAGAGTTAGCAATTTCTAATTTACTTGGCACTCTGCTCAGTCTGCTGCTGATAATCCCACTCTATTATTTCTGGGGGCAAGAAGGTATTGTCCCTGGTTTAGTTGGGAGTTCATTCGTAAATTTTGCTGTCGCTCATTATTGCGTCAGACGTCTTAATATACCCATTGTCCAAACCTCAGTCAGAGAAATAATTGAATCTGGTATGGAAATGGCTAAATTAGGAATTGCCATGATGCTGACATCTTTGATTGGTAATCTGGTCATTTTCTTAATCAATACCTATATCACCATCAATGGCTCTCTTTCAGAACTTGGATTATATCAATCGGGCTCAAATATAACGACGCAATATGTTGGCCTAATTTTTTCAGCCATGGTAGTAGGCTATTTTCCGCAATTGTCAGCAGCCAGTAAAGATAATCTGAATATCAGAAAAATTGCCAATGAACAATCAGAAATTACCCTATTGCTGATCAGCCCAATTCTTAACTTCCTCATCTTATTGGCTCCGGTTGTTATCCAAATTTTATTATCTCCCGAGTTTTTGCCGGTGGTTACTTTTATTAGAATAATGTGTTTAGGTACGATTCTGAAGGCTGCATCTTACCCAATAGGTTATATTTCTTTTGCCAAAGGCGATAAAAAAACTTTCTTTTTACTGGAGGGGATTGGGGGAAATCTTCAGAATCTCATTGCTAGCATTATTGGATATTCCTTGGGCGGGCTCAACGGCATAGCTATTGCATATTTCTGCAATTATTTTGTTTATTTCATCATTCTGTCTATAGTAACCTACAAATTATATGGATATTCAACCAATAAAGCAATCATAAAATTCATAATGATTGCGATGACTTCTGCCATAATACTCATATTCTCTCTGATTTTTTTTGTTCATCCTGTCACCTATTTATTGATGTTTTTGGTATGCGCGGGTTCTTGTATCTACTCATATATTGAATTACAACAACGGGTCCACATTTCTCCTCAAAAAATAATAAAAAGGGCGGTCAAAATATTTAGACCTTGAGACGGCATTGCTGATTGATACAAATTATTCATTATGAGGCTCTTAACCAGTTAATCGCATGAGAATTAAGCGTTTTCGGAAGAAGATAGACAGTTTTATTTGGAGATAATTCAAAATCTGGTTTAAATTGAATGATTTAATCAAAGTAACTAATGAGATCTGTTGCCAGAAATATTGCGCTATTATATATTTTTCATTCAATAAACTATTGATGCATATATGCATCAATAGTTTAGCTCGTTTGTATTCAGGATTGATCACTTTAGCTGAAGACAAAAAATACTGTTGAATGGATATGACAGCTTTATTAAATTGAATATATTTTTCTTCATCCGCACTTCCAGATAGCGAAAGGGGGGACATCCGGTAAACTGCCACTGCCTGAGGTAAAGCAGCAAAATCAGTATGCTGCGAGAACTCGAGCCACATTGGGTAATCTTCCATCAAAAATCCTAGAAAAATCTCTTTGTTAATATATTTGGTATATAATTCTCGGCGATAACACACAGTTAACGTGGGAATAAAGTTACCCTCAAGAAGCGCATCAAAATAACTGGATTTAGGAATGACTGGCGGATTTCTATTTTCAATAAGCATTTTCTTATCTGTGTCATAAATATGACAAACGCCATATAACACACCTACCTTAGGGTTCGTTTCCATGAAATTCATTTGGATTGAAATTTTTCCAGGGAGCCAATAATCATCGCCAGCGCATAACATAATATATTTTCCGGAACAACGATCGAGAATTGAATAATAATTCTTTACAACTCCCAGATTCTTTTCATTTACATAAAGCTTAATGATATTGGGGAATTTTTCCTGGTAGGTTTGAAGTATCTCTATTGTGTGGTCGCTTGAGCCATCATCGCCAATAACGATTTCATAAGGGAAGGTATGATCCTGAGTTAAAATGCTTTCAAGGGTTTGGCGAATCGTTCCCTCTTGATTGTAGGTCAGAACGATCACTGAAATTAGAATATTATCTTGCATTATTGCTCCGAAAGGATATATGGGCATGGTCGAAACATAAATCAGGTATTCCTATTCATTTTCGACTTGGCCGATTTAAAAAAACGGTAAGATAATTCAGCTGATTTTTTTATCCAATGGATGCGCCTGATTTTCTCAAAAAAGATGTCAATAGGCTCAATCAATTTGTGTTGTGCTGTGCCTGCTGTTTGAAGGGAATTCAGATAGGCAGCAGCAAGCCCCTGATTGGCGATCTGGCGTGGAATGGATGCTGGTTTTTTTTCATCAAGCACCCTGATGAAACATGCCTCCAGACGATCAATAAAAGTTTCCCAGGGCCAATCAGCGGCTGTTTGGAGGCCATTCGATATCAATTGCTTCCGCAGCGGCACATCATTGATCAATCGTGAAACCGCGGCTCTGGCAGCAGGAATATCTTGAGGGTCCACCACCAGCGCATTATGCCCATCAACGATATATTCATCATAACCGCTGACTTTTCCCACCACCACGGCGCCCCCGCAGGCCATCATTTCCATGGGGGGACCAAAAAAACCTTCAACGCGGCTTAATTTTAATAGAATATCACAACTGGAATAGATGTGCTTCATTTTACTCATGGGAACATGGTCAAAGAAACGGTCACATCTCCATTCGGGTTTCGGTTTGCCATTTGAACTGACACACCAGATTTCAGCGTCGAGGTCCATGACTGCCTGAAATGCCTCCTCCATGCCTTTATAGGGCAGGGCGATGGAGCCTTCTAACAAGATACGCGGTTTTTCCCCTTTGGGTTCCAAAGGGCTGGCAGGGTGAAAAAGATTTTCATCCAACCCATTGGGCACCAGATCAGCCTGATGGCCGAAATGGGTCAATAACCAATCCTGAATCCAACGGGCTTCGGTCAGGTAATGAAAATCCATCAGGTATGACACGGCTGCCAATTGCTGTTCCAGGCTGCCCGCAGGGAAAAAACGGGTCTCATCGGACTGCACAAAGTAGAATTTCTCTTTTGCCGGCAGGTGAACAATATCGTAGGCTGTTGTCCAGCCTGTTGCAACCAGAATATCCATATCAGAAGGATATTCATCCGCATTGATGATGGGCGCTTTTTGACCGGGGAACCAATCAAGGTAGCCGATTCTTAAAGGAGATACCAGGTAAACCTGATGCCCCCTTTTCATAAGGCGGTTCACATGCTGACAGACAACGGCAATGCCACCTGAAATGCCAGTTGATGGAATAAAATAGGCAATTTTCAAATTCATTTTCTCCCGGCGCCCATATTATACATGGTTTTGCGCAAAATTAGCCTTTGTCAATAAATAAAATCGCGGATGTCGTAGCGGCTGATATGGGGGGTGCTGCCGCCGGTAAAAACCAATCCCTCTTCGATCTGGTGAGCCTGCTCCTGGCAGGCATCCGGTGAGAGCGGGCGCAGTGAAGATTTGAAGGCATTCCGGGCGGTTGGGGGGCCTTCTTCTGTTTCGACCAGCTCTGAGAAATACACGATATCGTCCTGATCGAGGGGCATGGCGTTGAGGGCGGCAATGCTTTCGGCCACATGCCGCCGGGAGTAGGCCTGCCCACCGGCGCCCAGCAGGATGATCACGCCCACTGCCAGGCCGCCTTCTTTCATGCGCCGCACAGCGCGGATGGCTTCTTGGGGCGTACCCGGCTTTTGCAGCAGGTTTATCAGGTCAGGGCTGCCGCTTTCGAGGCCGATGTAGGTGCGCTGAAAACCCGCCTGGACCAGGGCGGCGTAGTCCTGATAGGATTTTTGCTCGCCGCTGAAGCCATCACAGAAGGCATAGAGCCCGCCCAGAGCAGGCACATCCAGGTGCCGGTGAATGACCTCAAGCTGGGCCATGAGCTGCGGCATGGGAATGGAGAGGGCATTGGCATCGCCGAGGAAGAGGGTGCGCCGCAGGCTGAGCCCGCGTCCCAAATAGCTCTTGACGGCGCGGATATGGTCTGCCAGTTCTGGCGGGGTTTTGACATGAAAGGGGCGGCTTTTGTAGAAAGAGCAAAAGGTACATGTGTTAAATGGGCAGCCGCTGGCGGCCTGCAGCACCAGAGCAGTGTAGTGATCGGGGGGGAGGATGCCAATGGGGGAATAGACCTGGCGGAACTGCCCGGCATCAGCAGCGGCCCTTTCAGGGGTGAAGGCGGCAGCGGCTTCCAGAACCTGCCGCAAAAGCGAATCTGAAGAGGGCGGCAGGGCTGCCAGGGCGCTGGCGGCCATCTGGCTGGTTTCAAGCAACAGCTGTTGGGTGTCATCCGGCGGCAGGCTGCGCCTCTGGCGGATTTCGGCAGCCCCCCATTTGGCAATGATTTTACCATCCAGTCCGCGCCGGAAGGCTGCGCCGCCGCTCATGGCTGTCCAAAGGCGGCCTGCCAGGTCAAAACTGGCGACCCGCGTTTCCTGCGGCAGCTCCTGGCTGATGGTGAGACAGGCGCTTTTGAGGTTGAGCAGGAACGGCGGCGCAGAAAGGATCATTTTGCAGTGCTGGCAGGGAAATACTGGCGCAGGTGAGGAATCTGGCGGGCCAGCACAGATTTTTCGTTGCGCCAGGCAAAGGGCTCGCCCACGCCGCCGTATTCAAATGAAACAAAGCCGGGTGCATGCCAGAGGCCGGTTTTCACGTTATCCAGCAGCCATTCCACCAGCGCCCAGTCTTCATCCTGCATGGGCAGGTGATCGGTGAGCACGCCTTCGTGCCAGATGATGCCGGTGAGGTGCAGCTCCTGCATTTTATGCATGGGCAGTCCTTCGATATAGGCGCGCACATTGCGCTGCAGGGTGTGGGCGGTGATGCGGGCATGAGCCAGGTCGAAGAGGAACCCGCAGCCGGTTTCGCGCACCACATGCTGGATGGCATCCGGTTCGAGGACGGGCCTGAGGTAGGGGCGGGTGTGGTTCATTGGGAAATTTTCAATGATGACCTTTTCTTTTCCGAAACGGGCGGCCACCACCTCCACGTCCTTGATCACCTGGGCCACCGCTTTCTCGCAGGCAGCCGGGTCATCCGGGTTCAAATCTTCCGGGCTGACAATGTGCATATTGACATGACGGGTGGCGGTGGTGGAGAGAAAATGTTCCACCCGGTTCCAGTCGGTTTTCCCCACTGAATCATCACCGGCGCAGAGGGGAAAATGCACATAAACCGGCTTCTGGCGCTGTGCCTCAGCCACCATGTCGGGCCAATCGGGGCATTTAAAATAGTCAAAATCCACCTGCCGGTTGGAGAGCAATTCGGCGGTGGGATGAGAGAAATTAATGGCGAGGTCCATCAGGCGTCCTGGTAAGAATCCCCGGGGGTCCAGGCAGGCACACAAACGGCCATAAAGGTCAGCGGGGTATCGCCGGCATTGCACATCTGGTGCACCTGGCCGGGGAGGATGAGGCAGGCATCACCGGGTTGCAGGGGGTGTGAAACGCCGTCAATGATCATATTTGCGCTGCCAGTGAGGATGTAAAAGGTTTCTTCGCCAGTCAGGTGGTGATGACGGATGGAAGCAGCGCCTGCTTCGATGGTGATGTGAGCCAGGCTGTGGCTCTGGCTGTTCTGCCGGGCCGCGCCAACCAGCTCGCGCACGGTTTCACCGTGGTCTGAATGCATGGGGGGAACTTGGGTTGTGCGTTGAATGTTCATGGCTCAATTTTACCTCAATTAAACGGCATGGACTACCTTTAACTTTTTGAAAATGCTAAAATCAAATATCCAACCTGATCAAGCGAGGGCGCATGAAACTGAATATTCTCATCACTGTTCGACCTGGACCCCAGGCAGCCAAACGCCTGAAAGCCACCCTGCAGACTCTGTCAGCTCAGACCCATTTACCGGACATTTTCTTGCTGTGCACCGAAAGCGGCCTGCTGCCGGAAAATGACCTGGCTGGCAGGCTGCAGGTGCGGCAGCTGGATTACATGGAAAAAACCACCGCCGAAGCGCTTAACAGCAGCCTGAAGGTATTGGAAGACGGCCTGGTATGGATTCTGGAAGCAGGCGACGCCCTGGTGCCGCATGCTGCTGCCCTGGTGGAGGATCTCTGGCGCAAACACCCTGAAATGGACCTGCTGGTGATGGGCACGCCGCTGTTCATGGCAGAAGAGGGCAAAATGGCCGGCACGCGCAGCCTGGTGAAGAATGCTTCAGCGCAGTTGATGCGCATGGATGCGCGGCGCTGGGGGCTAAGCATGGCCTCTCAGACGGGCATTGGTCCTGAAGCAGCTGATTCCTTTCCAACAGCCAACTGGCCTTCTGGGCAGGTGAGCCGGCTTGACCTGCTGCGGCGCACAGCGGCTGCTCAAGGAGGAATTTTCCTGCCGCCGGCCATGGAAAACGGCCTGTTGGGGTGTTTTTTCAATACGTCAGAAGCCTGCTATCTGGATTTGCCGCTGGTGGTGCTGGGTGAATGGAGAGATAAACCGGTGATCCGGCGCCAGACACTGACATGGCCCATGGGCGAACCCGTCTGCAGCCCTTTGCGCGGGCATACTCTGGTCAACGGCCTGGCAGAAACGCGGTTGAAGGTGATGCTGGCCAACCGCGTGCTGAGCGGGGTTGAAGGCAGCCTGCGGTTGGGATTTTATCTGCGCCACCTCGAAATGCTGATTGAAACAGAGCAGAACGATTCGGATTTGCAGGAGGGCATGGAAGCTGCGGCAGCGGCGCTGCGCCAGCAGAGCGGCGATAATGAGCAAACCGCGCGGAAACGGATAGAGGAATATGCGGAAGATGTGCGCAAGAAGGGGAGCCAGGGGCAGCCTGGTTTGCACACAGAGGGGACTTTTGGTGGGCTGGCAGATTTTGCCGGTTGGCTGGATGCTTCATTTATCCAGCCCAAACTGGAGAAAATTGATCTGGTGATTCATGCCAGCGTGTTCAAAGCACAGGCTGAGTCTCACCTGAAAGCAGGAAATCAGATTGAAGCGGAAATGGCGCTGCGCGAGGCACTGCTGCGCCTGCCGCAGGACGGCGAAGCCCTGGCGGGCCTGGCGCGCCTGTGCAGGGCAGGCGGCCGGCCGGAAGAAGCGCGGGGCTGCTGGATGAAACTGGCTCGCGCCAACCAGATGCCGCCAGATGGCTGGCTGGAGCTGGCCCGCGCTGCCTGGCAGATGGGGGACCGCGCCACGCTGGGCCTGGCTGTGGAGCAGGGGCGTAAGGCGGCGCCGGGCCTGGCGGATGAGGCGGTGAACCGGCCTTTACCTGCGCCCACGCGGCGGGTGGTGGGGGTGTGGAATGCCTATGAAAATTTGAATCCTAACAACCAGTTGATGGCTTTCGCCAGCCTGGGGTTGGGCGACGATTTGCTGAAGCCCATGAACGTGCTGGCCAAAATGGGACTGGAAAGAGGGCTGGCTTTGCTTTCATTGGATTTGCTGCCGCAGGTTGAGCAGGCCGATGCTTTCATTTTTTTGGACAGGCCGGATGAAAACCACGAATGGGTGAAGCAGGCGCTGGGCAGCGGCAAACCTTGCATTTTGTTCCTGAATGAAACAGAAATGATTCTGCCGGGGAATTGGAAACGCGAGAGCCACACCGCCTACCAGCGTATTTTCACCTGGAATAACGATTGGGCGGATGGACAAAAATACCTTCATTTTTATCAGGCGCAGGATTTGCCACGCGGCTTATCTGTGACCCTGGCGCAGAAAGAAAAACTTTGCACCCTGATTGCCAGCAATAAAATGCTGGACGATCCGTTGGAGCTTTATTCTCACCGCCTGGCAGCCATCCGCTGGTTTGAGGCTCATCACCCGGAGGATTTCGACCTTTACGGCTATAACTGGGATGAGCAGACATTTCCCAGTTACAGTGGAACATTGAAACGAAAGACCGAAACGCTGGCCCGCTACCGCTTTGCCATCTGCTATGAAAACACCTTTGCTTATCCGGGATATATCACCGAAAAACTGTTCGACTGCCTTAAAGCCGGCTGTGTGCCGGTTTATTGGGGCGCGCCCAATGTGACGGATGTGATTCCGGCGGACTGCTTTGTGGATCGGCGTCAATTTGCTTCGCTGGGTGAGCTGTATGCCTTTATGGTGGGGATGAGCGATGCGGATTACAGTGCCTATCTGGAACGTATTTCAGCTTTTCTGGCCGGGCCGGCCTCAGACCGGTTCCGCTGCGAGTATTTTGCCGAGCAGGTGATTGAGGTTTTGCAGACTCTTCTGACGAACACAGCCAGATCTTTATCACCAACGCGCAAGGATCTTCCCTCGGCAGAGGAACGCTTCCAGAGGATTATTGAATCCCCCAATGTATCCGCTACCCTGGTAGTGCATCAGGATTGGCTGGATGATGATTTGATGATGTTTATCAGTGCTCTGGCGGCGTCGGCGCGCAAAGAGAGACGGTATAATTTGGAGAAGAACCTGAACCAGTTGATGGATGCCATCCGGCGGCAAATGCGCGGGCGGCACAAACCAGAAGCTGGTAAAAAACGGAAATAAGAGGAGAAGGCATGAAGCTTAGATACACATTGTTTCTGTGTCTGTTGATTCTGGCGACCCTGGCCGGATGCGTTTTTGGGGGCAGTTCAATAGCAACCCAGCCGGCCCAGCAAACCCCGGCCCCTCAGGCGACCCAGGCCAATCAGGGTGCAGAACCGGCGGCGACAGCTGCGCCAAACGGGGCGCTGGATCCTTCGGATCTGACCATTGACCCGGCCGCCGGTTTGATTCAGGCAGAGCAGGCAGGTTCGGCCGGGCAGAGTGGGCTGACGGAATACCGCATTGACCTGCGTGTTGCGGGTGACCTGAGCAGCTATCAGGGCCGCCAGCTGGTGAAATACACCAACCGTGAGGATAAAGCCCTTGAAAAAATCATCTTCCGCCTGTTCCCCAACACCTCAAAGGCCGGGCTGCAGGTAGACTCAGTGAAGGTGGATGGAAAGGATGTCACAGGCGAAACCACCCATGAGCAGACGGCTTACGAGGTTAATCTGCCCCAGCCGCTGGAACCGGGCAAGAGCGTGGAACTGGATATGATCTTCTCTTCATCTTTGCCGCTGGATATGGGCGGCAATTACGGTTTGTTTGGCTTTTTTGAAGATGTGCTGGTGATGGATCAATTCTACCCGGTTATTCCGGTGTTTGATGATGAAGGCTGGAACGTGGAGAATCCCCCGCCTGTGGGTGACCTGACCTACAACGATATCAGCCGCTACATCGTGCGCCTGCACCTGCCCAGTGGGTATGAAGTGGCCGGCAGCGGCAGTGAACTTTCCCGCAAGGAGAGTGGATCAGAAGTGGAGATTATCTATGCATTGGGCCTGTCGCGCGATTTTTACTTTGCTGCCAGCGCGCAATTCACGGTGATCAGCGAACTGTTTGGCGAGACCAAAGTGACCGCTTATACCCTGAAAAAATATGAAAATAAGGCGAAGGATGCCCTGAAAACCACCATCGACGCGATGCGGATTTACAGCGAGCGTTTCGGCAGTTATCCTTACACTGAACTGGATGTGCTCAGCACCCCGATGCAGGCATTGGGGATGGAATATCCTGGCCTGGTGGATATTGCCCTGATGCTGTACGATCCCAATGAAAAGATTGGCGATAATCCGGCAACATTCTTTACCGAGGCGACGATTGCCCACGAGGTGGCTCACCAGTGGTTTTACAGCATCATCGGCTCTGACCAGGTAGACGAGCCCTGGGTGGATGAGGCCATCACACAGTATGCCACCGGCCTGTATTATCTTGATATGTACGGACCGGGCGGGGCAGAGGCTTACCAGGAAAGCTGGTACCAGCGTTGGGACCGCACAGAACGGGCTGAAATTCCTGTTGGCATGCCCTCGGCGAACTATGAACCGCAGCAGTACAGTCCCATTGTTTACGGCCGCGGGCCTATCTTCTTGAAGGCGCTGGAAGAGAAACTCGGCCAGGAAAAAATGAATGCACTGATGAAAGAATACACCGCCACCTACCGCTGGAAAATTGGCACGGCTGCAGAATTTCGCGCCCTGGCCGATAAGACCTGCGGCTGCGACCTGAGCGAATTGTTCAACGCCTGGGTCGGAGAGTAAATCCGGTTATGATCTAAAAAGAGCCCCTGGAAGGTCATCTCCGGGGGCTCTTTGATTTTCTTATTTCGCAGTTCCCAGCATCATCACCTGCAAAACCTGCAGAGCATTGAGGTTGCGCCAGGGCCAGGCGGCTTTCATCACGTTGGGATCGTCGAAGTAGTTGCGGTCGTGCGTCAGGTGGATTTTATCTTCCTGCAAGCCGTGGTTGGGCAGGGGCTGGACCGTGCTCCAAAAATTCCACAGCGGCATGTCATATTCCAGGGCCAGCTTGGCGATGGTGGCGTTGAGAGAGTAATCGCCTTCCACGTTATCGGCCTTGGTGACCAGAATGGGCACCACACCCTGAGCCATGCTGAATTCAATCACAGCGCGCAGGTTGGCCTCAAAGGACTTTTTGCGTGAAACGTCGTTGGTGCCTATTATAATGAAAGCGAAAGATGCTTTGCTCAAGCGGTATTCGCAGCCCAGGGGAGTTTCGTCATTTTTGCACTTGGAGCGGTCGGTCCAGAAGTTGCTGAGCAGCGAGGCGGCGTTGAATCCCTGTTTGGCGGCCAGGCTGGTGCGGTTGAAGGAACCGGCAAAATAGGTGATCACATCCTGCAGATCAGAATAAGGGCCCAGTTTGTAATCTTTGGAACCGGCTTCAAAATTGGCCAGGAACCAGACCGCGCTGGCTTCGCAATCGCCAACTTTGGAAAACACATGGGGATCGTTGCCTTTGGCCTGCCCGGCTTCGAACACGGCCAGGGCTTTGGCGCTGAGGGTGGGAATGGGCGGCAGGTTTTTCCAGTCATCCGGGCCAAGGGTGGGCAGGGAGGCCGGGGTGGCGGTGGGGGAAGGCTGCGCGGCGGGGCTGGTTTTGGCGGTTTGCGGGGTGGCTTTTGGGGTGCCGGCAGGGGTGGAGATGATTTCAACCGGGGCCAGGGTGAGGGTGGGCGCCGGCAGGCTGGGCGCGGTTGTGCTGATTGGGGTTTCGGCGGGGGTGGACGCCGGCGTGGGGGCAGCCGCGCAGGCGGTGATCATCACTAATAAAACAAGAAGACCCCCTGCCAGGCAGAGGGTGTTTTTAAGGGAAATGTCTGGTCTCATTCAATCATCTATTATTTGGGGTTGGCATCTTGCAGTTCGCGGATGCCGTTGCGGATTTCACCCATCAGGCGTTCAAGCTGCGCCTCCATGGAGGTGAGTTTTTCCAGGGCATATTTATCGGCGCCAACACGGATGGCTTCGGCATCCACATTGGCCTGTTCTATGATGGCGCGGGCGCGGGCATGGGCAGATTGGACCTTTTCATCCTGTTCCACCATTTGTTCTTTTTTCTCGCGGGCCATAGCCAGCAGGCGGTTGGCTTCTTCCTGGGCCTTGGCCATGATGCGGTCTTTGTCAGTCGTGATCTGCTGCGCCTTTTTAATTTCTTCAGGGATGGCCACCCGCATCTGGTCGATCAAATCGAGCATGCGGTCTTCATCCACCATCACCAGGTGCGTGAATGGGAGGGGGCGGCTTTCGTTAAAAAGCTCCTCGAGGCGATCAACAAGATGAAGAATATCCATAATAACATTTCCTCCAGATCTACAATGGTCTCATCCTGAAGTTGCAAGTTCTAAGCCAAAGTTTAGCCTTAAATTTGATTTTCGTCAAATTAAAACGGCTAATCGCGCAAAGAGGTTTGCGGAACCACCGTCTGGGTCTCGCCTAATTCATGAAAGCGGCGGTTGAGGGCTTCGATGACAAAGGGCGGCACCATGCTGGTGAGGTTGCCGCCCAGAGAGGCGATTTCGCGCACCGTGGATGAGGAAAGGAAGGTGTGTTCCTCGCTGGTGATGAGGGCCACCACTTCGATGCCGGGGGCCAGCCGGTTGTTGGCCAGAGCCATGCGGAATTCGTACTCGAAATCTGAGAATACGCGCAGGCCGCGCACAATCACCTGGGCGTCAATTTTTTGACAGAAATCCACCGTCAGGCCGTTGTAGCCGACCACACGGATGCGCTCATCATCGGCAAAGGCGCGCCGCACCAGGGCCAGACGCTCTTCGGGCGAGAAGAGCAGGCTTTTGAGTGGGCGATCATATACGGCCACCACCACTTCTTTAAACAGCTGGGCGGCCCGGCGGGTGATATTGATATGTCCGAAATGGATCGGATCAAATGTACCTGGAAAAACGGCGCGTACCATGGTTAACTGATATCTCCCTGTCCTTCTTGCCAGAAACGCCGCAGCATGAGCTGCATGGGCTGGTTTTCCGGCTGGGTCAAATCCGGGTCATCTTTGAAGATGCGCTGAGCCTGCTGGCGGGCCTTTTCGATGAGATGGATATTGGTGAGACTGACCATCTTCAGTTCGCTGAAACCGGCCTGGCGGGTGCCGACGAAATCGCCGGGACCGCGCTGTTCAAGGTCGCGTTCGGCCAACACAAAACCGTTGCTGGTTTCAGCCATCACGGCCAGGCGTTCATTTTCGGTGCCATCAGGTGAATCGGGAATGAGCAGGCAGTACGATTTTTCGCTGCCGCGGCCCACGCGTCCGCGGAACTGGTGCAGCTGAGCCAGGCCAAAGCGGTTGGCCCCTTCGATGAGCATGACGGTGGCATTGGGTACATCCACGCCCACTTCCACCACCGAGGTGGAGACGAGAATGTGGAAAGCACCGTCACGGAACTGCTTCATCACTTCATCTTTTTCTTCAGGCTTCAGGCGGCCGTGCATGAGGCCCACCTTTAATTGAGGGAAAATCTCATTCTGCAGGCGTTGGCTTTCTTCCACCGCGCCCAGGTCGGGGCTGGTTTCGCTCTGTTCCACCAGGGGGTAAATAATGAAGGCCTGGCGGCCTTTTTCAACCTGCGAGCGGATGAGCGAGTAGGCGCGTTCGCGATCAAGCGGGTTGAGCACATGGGTTTCAATGACCTGGCGGCCGGCAGGCATCTCATCCATCACAGAGAGATCCAGGTCGCCGTAGAGGGTGAGGGCCAGCGAGCGGGGGATGGGGGTGGCGGTCATCACCAGCAGGTGCGGGTTGGTGCCCTTGCTGCGCAACATGGCGCGCTGCGCCACGCCAAAGCGGTGCTGTTCATCCACCACCACCAACTCAAGGTTGTTGAAGGCGATGGGGCTTTCAATCAGGGCATGCGTGCCAATGATGAGCTTGATGCGCCCATCGGCAAGCTGCTGGCGGATGGTTTCCTTATCGGCGGCAGAGGTGTCGCCCAGCAGCAGGCAAATTTCTTCGGGCTGCAGCAGGCCCTGGGGGTTGTCATCGCTGACGGCCAGCAGGCGGCTGAGGTTGCGGTAATGCTGTTCGGCCAGAATGCCGGTGGGCGCCATGAAGGCTGCCTGCCCGCCGAGGCTGGTGATGATGGCGGCAGCCAGACCGGCGACAATGGTCTTGCCGGAGCCAACATCCCCCTGCAGCAGGCGGTTCATGGGGTGGCCGCTTTCAAAATCGGCGCGAATTTCAGCGATGACGCGCTGCTGGGCCTGGGTGAGGGTGTAGGGCAGGCGGCTGGTTTGGTCAGCCAGCCAGTCGTCGCTGACAGAGAAGGTGTTGGCGGCGGCCGACTGCCAGGACTGCTTCTGGCGCAGCACGCCCAGCTGCAGCAGGAAAATTTCGTCGAAAGCCAGACGTTCACGTGCCTGGCGCAATTTCTGTTCTGAAGCCGGAAAATGGCTGTTCTGAATGGCGGTGGATAAATCCACCAATCCGGCTGCGTCGCGCACCGAATAGGGCAGATAATCGTGCAGGCGGGGTGCCCAATACATCACTGTGTCGTAGATCAGGCGGCGCAAGGCGCGCTGGGTGACCTTGGCGGTGAGGGAATAGACCGGCACAATGCGGTTGGTGCTGAGCTGATCCTGGTCGAGGGGCTCGCATTCCGGGTTATTGATCACAGGGCGGCCGAGGTACTGGTCAATTTTGCCAGCCACAGCCACGGCGTCGCCTGGTTTGAGGCGCTTGGCCTGCCAGGGCTGGTTGAACCAGACCAGGCGGATGAAGCCTGTGCCATCGCCCACCACAGCCTCGGTCATTTGCATGGCACCGCCGCGCAGCGGGCGGTTGGCCACGCTTTGAATGCTGGCGATGAGGGTCACCTCTTCGCCGTATTTCAGGCGGTTGATGGGTTTAAGCTGGCTGAAATCATCGTACCGGCGCGGAAAATAATAGAGCAGGTCGCCGAGGGTGTTCAGGCCGAGGCCTGAAAGGGTTTCAGCGTGACGGGGGCCGATGCCCGAAATGACGGTGAGAGGGGCATTGAGGCCTTCCAGATCCTGAGCCGTGAAGCGTTCTTCAGGACGCGAGGGCCGGGGCCGGGGCAGCGGCTGCACGGGCTGGGGCACAGGGGCAGGTTCTTCGCGGAGGGGGGCCTGGGGTGCCGGGGGTGCCGGGGCTGGAACACTTGCCGGGGCAGCTGTTGTTTCGGCCGCGGGTTGGGGTTGGGGTGCAGGCGGTTCAGGTTTAGGCTGAGGAACTGGCTGCGCTGGCCGGACCGGCCTGGCAGCGGGAGCCGGAGCCGCAGGAACGGTTTTTTTGCGCATTGCGATGCTGCTCAGAGGATTTTCGTCGCGGCTGATTTTGAGCGAAATCCAGATTTGCTTTAATATTCCGGCCCGTTCCTCCGGTTCAACCTGAGCGTAGCGGCGCAGGCCTTCAAAGACCAGCTGAACCTGGTCTTCAGGTAAGTTGTCGGCGCGGGCCGCGGCTTCCCAGGTGGCAAGCACCTTATCCAGCCCGCCAACCACAGCGCGGTTATCATAACCGCGCTCAGCTTCAAGTTTAAAAATTTTCTGTAGCTTGTCGAGGGATGGCAAAATCATGCAAACTCTCTTGCGTTGGGGTTTTCAATGGCAACAACGCCCATGGTGCGCGGTCCAAAAAGGGTGGCAATGGGCAGGCTGATGGCATGCTCAGTGAAAGGCGATTTGGAAAAATTGGACATGGCATGTTCGCGCAGGCTGTGATTCTCGTGTGACAAATTGGGGACGCTCTGAATAATGGAAATATGCGCCAGGTCGGTGAACTCATCCAGAAATTCCTGGAAGAAATCCACCACATTGCGGTAAGAACGCATTTTTTCCAGCGGGGTGAGATGGCCGTCTTCCATGGAGAAAATGGGCAACAAGCCCAGCATTTCGCCAACGACCGCCTGCGCATAATCGACCACACCGGCATGGTACAGATAAGAGAGGCCGGGAATGCAAAACGCGGAGTAAATGTGGGGCGTCAGCCCGCGAATTTTGTGTTCAATCTGGCTGGCCGGCGTTCGGCCGGCAGCGGCAGCCTCAGCGGCAATTTGCACCAGGTAACCCATGCCCACCGACAGGCTGAGGGAATCGATCACCTGCACAGGGATCAGGCCGCGCACGCGGTCAGCCGCCTGCAAGGCATTATCGCACAGCGGGCTGAGGCCGGAGGAATGGAAAATGGCGATGACATCCTGATATTGCCCGGCCAGGCCGGCAAAAACCTGGTAGATTTCTTCAGAACTGGGAACAAGCAGCTGGGGTTTGAGGCCGTTGCGGGCGGTGGCGGGCAGCGGCATGCGCGCTTCCTGAGGTGAGCCATTGTCGAGGCGGCATTTCAGGGGAATGGTGACCACATCCCGCTGGCCCTGAAATGCGGCGCGGGTGAACTGGACGGCCTGGTCGGTGACGATGCAAATTTTTCCCATATTTTACTCAATGGCCACAATTAACTGATAGTAGGGCTGGCCGCCTTCATGGACTTCAATTTCATGGGACGGGTATTTTTTGCGGATGAGATCAGCCAGGCGGTTGACTTCTTTGACGCCCAGATCGGCACCGTAGTAGAGGGTGATGCGCTCTTTCTCGTCGGTGCTGGCATTTTCAAGCAGGGTGAAGATGGCTTCTTCCAGGGAGGTGGTGGAGTGAATCAGTTTGCCGTTGAGCAGCGAAATCACCTCGCCTTTGTTGACCTTGACTTCATTAATTTCAACGGAGCGGGTGGCGGTGGTGATTTCGCCAGTTTCAACTTCGCTCAGGGCTTCCTTCATTTCGCTGACCATCTCGTCAAAATCGCCGTCGGGGCTGTAGCGCAGCAGGGCCGAAATGCCCTGGGGCACGGTGCGGGAAGGAATGATGGCAATGTTCTTGGTGGTCAGGCCGACCACATTCTGGGCGGCGAGGATGATATTCTTATTATTGGGCAGGATGATGACATTCTGGGTGGGGAGGTGTTCAAAAGCCTGCATGATTTCTTCGGTGGAGGGGTTCATGGTTTGCCCGCCCTGGATGATGGCAGAGACGCCAAGAGAGGCAAAGATGTTATCGAGGCCTGGCCCAGGCGAGACGACCACCACCGCCACCTGGCCGGGTTCCACCGGAGTTAGCTTGGGGCGGCGGTCGGCTTTTTGCGAAAGATCCTTCATTTGGGCCTGAAGGTTTTCAATCATCACCTTGGTGATGGTGCCGAGCTTCATGGTGTAATCAATGGCTTCGTAACGTTTCTCAGTAGGCACATGGATGTGCATGCGGTACATGCCGTCGCCCTCGCCAATTTGAATGGAGGTGCCAATATCGGAGAGACCCGAGTAGAACTCTTCAAGCTGGAGTTCTTCATCGGGGTAGAAATCAATCACGACTTCATAATCCTGGCCGGGTTCAATGGTTTCCATCGATTCTTCCATTTCCAGAGCCGAAAGCGGTTGGAGGATATCCTGCACGGCCTCGAGGCTCTGCCCTTTGATATAACGCAACATGCCTTCAAAAATGAAGAAAAGGCCTTTGCCGCCGGAATCCACCACGCCTGCCTGCCTCAGAATGGGCAGCAGTTCGGGGGTGCGGCGCACCGAGGCATCGGCGGCCGCCACCAGCTCTTCGAGCAGGGCGCTGAGGCTGGTGCTTTTTTCGAGGGCTTTTTCGCCAGCGATGGCGGTATCTTTGATCACGGTCAGGATGGTGCCTTCCACAGGTTTGACCACACCCTTGTAGGCGGTGGCGCGGCTTTCGGAGAGGGCGTGGACGATCACAGAAGCATCCACAGTATCCAGAGTGTCCATGCCGCGGGCAAAACCGCGCCAGATCTGCGAGAGGATGACGCCTGAATTGCCGCGGGCACCCATCAGCGCGCCCTGGGCAATGGCATGGGCCATTTTTCCGGCATTGCGTTCTTTGGAATTAGCAATTTCATTCCAGGCTGCCTGCATGGTGAGAACCATGTTGGTTCCGGTATCGCCATCGGGCACCGGAAAGACATTTAAGGCGTTGACGGACTGCTGGTTGCTTTTCAGCCAGGTCAGCCCGGCTTCGGTGAGAACCTTCAGCGCCTGACCATCAAGGGGGCCTGCCAGAATCTCCTGGCGGATTTTTTCGTCAGATAAGGTCGAATCGGCAATAACCATAATACTCCTGCAAACGTACAATCATAACACGCTTTGCGCGTTAGCGGAATGTAAAAAATGAAAAAAGATGAAATTAATCGGGATCGCTGACGCGCAGGCCGCGCACATGGACATTCACATCACCGATCGGAATTCCCAGGGCTTTCTCAACATTGAACCGCACAGCGTGGGCGGCAGAATCGGTGACGGTTTTGATGCGCGTGCCATATTCAACAATGACATATAGATCAAGATTGATTTTTTCGTTCTCCCGTTGAATGCGAACGCCCACCGTTGGTTTGCGGGTAATGGCGTAGGAGAGCGCTTCAAAAACGTTTTCAGCTGCCAGACCCACCACACCGTAAGAGGCGAGGGCGGAATAGCTGGCGACAGCAGCAATGGCTTTATAGGATACATAGATGTTTCCGAGTGGATTATTTGCGTCTCTCATTATAAAAACCCTTTTCTGGAATCATTAACAATCGTCCTTGATATTCGTTGCGGTTTGTGGTAAGATTATCAGCCGTTGCTGAAATGTTAATTCTCTGATGCACCCGGCTACAGGTGCAATTATAATGCGAAAGGAACGAAAAAAGATGGCTAAATGTGAAGCTTGTGGCAAGACGACGACGTTTGGACATAATCGCAGTTTCTCGCTGCGTGCCACGAACCGTGTCTTTCGCCCAAACCTGCAGAAAGTTTCTCTGCTGGTGAACGGCAAGAAGGTTCGTAAAGTCCTGTGCGCCAAGTGCATCAAGACGATGGCAAAGAGCGCGTAAGCGGATGCCCGGTTCAGCAAAAATCACGGCGAAGGCCGCGATTTTTGTTTTAACGGCCAGGTTCGGCCTTTCGCAGGGCCTGAATGCCGGCGGCAATGCCAGCCGGGAATTTATACACAGACGAGGCAGCCACAAAAGCGCGGCAGCCAGCTTCGTAAACTTCCGGCAAGTTTTGCGCGGTAATGCCGCCGTCAATTTCAATGACGGCTGGCGAAGCGGCTTCGGCCAGCAGGCTGCGCACCTGGCGAATTTTTGGCACAACAGAGGGGATGAAACGCTGCCCCGAAGCGCCCGGATTGACGCTCATCACCAGCACCAGGTCCAGCACATCCACCACAGCAGAAATGCTGCCAGCCGGGGTGCCGGGGTTGAGGGAGACGCCCGCCTTGCACCCGAGGGCGCGAATGGCCTGCAGGGTGGCGTAGAGGTGGGGGCAGGCTTCCACATGCACGGTCAACCAGTTTGCGCCGGCCTTTGCAAAGGCTTCCAGATGGCGTTCAGGGTGTTCAATCATCAGATGCACATCCAGCGGCAGGCTGGTGCTGCGCCGGACGGTTTCGACAATAAAAGGGCCCATGGTGATATTGGGCACAAAAGCCCCATCCATCACATCGATATGGACCCAATCGGCGCCGGCGGCTTCAGCCTGCTGAAGCTGGTCTCCCAGGCGGGCAAAATCGGCGGAGAGAATGGATGGCGAGATGATGATGGACATGCGGCTTAGCCTCCGGTCAGAGAAAACCAGATAAACATCCAGAATGGAATGAGGCCGCCCACGGCCAGCACAGCCAGCAGGCCAAGGCCAATGGTTCCCCAATCTATATTTAATGAAGGATCGGTCTGAGGTTTGACGGGGGCAGGAACAGGCGGGCGGGTGACTGCGGTGCTGGCGGTGGAAGCTGCGCTGGGTGCGCGGCGGGTGGTTTCGCCAGTGGGCACGGTGGCAATGGGGCCAGTTTCGGCTGGCTGGCCAAAAGACTGCAGCACACGGCCAAGTTGATCGGCCATGCGGTAGCGTGCCGAGGGTTCTTTTGAAAGCACTTTGAGGATGATCTCTTCCAGCGCTTCGGGAATATCGGGGTTGAGTTGGCGGGGCGGGGGCGGCGGGGCTTCGCGGTGCAGGTGGGCCAGTTCCACCGGGTCGGTGGAGGTGAAGGGAAGCTGCCCGGTGAGCAATTCGTAAAGGATGACGCCCAGGGCGTATACATCGGAAGCGGGAGAGGGAGCCAGGCCGGCGGCCTGTTCAGGGGCGAAATATTGCGGCGATCCCCAGACCATTTCGCTTTTTTCTTCCGGATGAATGGTGGAGAGGGCGCGCGAAATGCCAAAATCGGTCACTTTAAGGCGCAGGTCGGGGGTGACGAGCATATTGTGGGGTTTGATATCACAGTGGACCAACCCGGCACGGTGGGCATAGCCTACCCCGGCGCAGGCCTGCACCAGCAGGTTGATGGCTTGCTGGATGGGCAGACGGCCGTGCTGCAGCACATACGATTTGAGGTCCATGCCCGGCACATATTCCATGACGATGAACAGGCGGTCGTGATCAAAGCCAAAATCATGAATGGTGACAATGTTGGGGTGGGTGAGGTTGGCGGCGGCGCGGGCTTCCTGGCGGAACAGGTCGCGAAAGGCCGGGTCGCGGGAAGCTTCTTCGCGCAGAATTTTCACGGCAATGGGGCGTTCCAGCATCAGATCACGGGCGCGGTAAACCACAGCCATGCCGCCCTTGCCAAGCTGGCGCTGCAGAATGTAACGCTGGTTAAGAACTTCTGCCTGCTGAGTCATCTATGGCTGATTATATCACATCCTTATTTTATGGAGCGTTACGATGGGTTGATTTTCGAAAGCCCTGGCGAGGTAACCGGTTCCTTTCAAAGGGAAATCGCACTGCTCAGATGGTTGATAAAATATGCCACATTGACCCTTTCACCGCCAGGACCGCGAAGCACGCAAAGGAGGGTTGTGTCCTTTGCGCCTTGACATTTCAAAACTCTGACTGAGAGGTGACCTTCAGGTTTAGCGGCATGCCAATTCTGGTTTCCAAACCGCACCTGGAATGGGGATAAAAAGATCACTTTGCTTGTGTTCCCATGAAAATTGAGAACTTAATATATAATTAGGTCATACCCTTCTGTTGGAGATGTTTTTTGATGAAATGGCTGGCTCACTTTAAAAGTAAACCCCTGGATGCGTTGTTAATCGGCCTGGTTCTGGCCATTATGGCCAAGCTGTTCGGGTGGGACCCGCTATGGGTATTCATCTTTTCGGCTGCAGGGCTGATTCCCCTGGCAGGATATATTGGCGAAGCCACTGAGTCTCTGGCGGTTTTCACCGGACCGCGCATTGGCGGCCTGCTGAATGCCACCCTGGGCAATGCGGCAGAGCTGATCATCACTCTGGTGGCCATCCGCGCCGGCCTGCTGGACCTGGTGAAGGCTTCCATCACTGGCTCCATCATCGGCAACCTGCTGCTGGTTTTGGGGTTTGCCATTTTGCTGGGCGGCCTGAAAAACGGGATGCAGAAATTTGACCGGCGGCAGGCGGGCAACAATGCCATTATGCTGGTGATGGCGGTGCTGGCTCTGGTGATTCCTTCCATGTTCAGCCATTCCATCGGCGGCGAAACCAGTCCGCAGGTGGAGGCCCTGAGCCTGGGCGTGGCGGGGGTGATGATCGTTCTGTACGCTTTGGGCATCATTTACAGCCTGAAAAATAATGACAGTCCCATCACCTATTCATCTCAGGAAAAAAAACCGCATAAGGCTGGCTGGTCGCTGCGCACCTCGTTTATTGTGCTGGCCGCAGCCACCCTGGGCGTGGTGATTTCCAGTGAAATGCTGGTGGGAGCAGTGGAAGTGGTGGTTGAAAAGGTGGGCCTTTCTGAGTTCTTCCTGGGCATCATCCTCATCCCGGTGATCGGCAACGTGGCCGAACACCTGGTGGCGGTGCAGGTGGCGATGAAAAACCAGATGGATTTGAGCGTAGAGGTGGCGGTTTCATCGAGCCTGCAAATTGCCCTTTTTGTGGCGCCGCTGCTGGTGTTTGTCAGCCTGGCGATGGGCAATCCCCTGACCCTGATTTTTAACACCTTTGAACTGCTGGCCCTGGGCGCGGCGGTGCTGACGGCGGTTCTGGTTTCGCTGGACGGCGAATCGAACTGGCTGGAAGGGGCGGCTCTGCTGGCAGTTTACCTGGTTCTGGGCATTGCCTTCTTCCTGTGCTACCACTGCTAGTATATGAGCACAACGCAGAAAACCCTGATTGTCATTCTGGGAGGCCTGATCATCGCCTTTGTGCTGCTGATGGCGGCTGCCCTGGTGACTCTGGCGTTTAAAAACCCAGCCACGCCGGGACCGGCGGGCGATCCGCTGGTGACGGTGATTCCGGCGCAAAAGGTCACCTCAAAGCCCACCACAGCCACTCCGGCTCCTGGGGTGACGCCGGCAATCATTGCCACGCCGGAACCGCAGACCACACCAACCGCCACCCCGCAGCCGGGCAGCATCGCTGTGGGCGTGTATGTCAAAATTACGGGCACGGAAGGCGGCTTGCGGCTGCGGGCGGAACCGGGGCTGAACGGGGCGGCGCTGTTCCTGGGTTATGATGATGAGGCGTTTAAAGTGGAAGACGGACCGCGTGAAGCGGACGGGTATATCTGGTGGTATTTGCAGGCGCCCTATGATAAAACCCGCCGCGGCTGGGCGGTAGGCAATTACCTGCAGGTGGTGGATACCCTTCCGGCGGTTCAACCGTGATGATGAGAAGCAAAAAAGAGGTGAGTGTGAGCGAACATTTGCCAGAACGCGAAAGCACAGAGCGTGCCCTGTACCGGATTCAGGCCGGGGATGTTCTGACGGCCTGCCTTGAACAAAGCAGCGACCAGCCGATGCGCAAGCTGGTGGAAAGTTTGCTGGCTGCTGGAACCAAAAGCCTGGTGGCAATGCAGGAAACCATGGCCGAAACGCAAAAGCGCCGCCGGCTGGTGGAAGATGATCTGCGCCAAATTCTGACGGCGCTGCGCGCCAACCTGGAGAGCTGCGGTTTGCCCATAGACAACCAGGAAGACCTGGTGGGGTTGCTGCGCTACCGGCGCAGCCGCCTGCAAACTCTGATGGATTTGCACGGCATTGAAGATGATAATGCACGGGAAGAGTGCCGGCGGTTGGTGGCTGATGCGCACGACCTGATGAAGACCCTGCGCGCGCGCCTGACCATTTTGCAAGACATTGAGAAATATCTTAACGACTGGTCATGGGGCATGATGTACCAGTCGGTGCATCAAACGGAACGGCCGGTGAATTGAGTGCGGCGTTTCGAGGCTGCCGGTGAACACGGCAGGTTTCGGACCATAAAAATCCCCCGCGGTAAATGATGCCAGCGGGGGATTTGCTTTGATAGGACAGGGGATTAGAGATCGAAATAGAGCTCGAACTCGTAGGGATGAGGGCGGGTGCGCAGGGCATGCTCTTCGGCAGCCTTGGCCTTAATCCAATCCTGGATGGTTTCTTCGTCAAAGACTTCGCCGGCCAGCAGGAAGTCATGGTCCTTGTTGAGGGCTGCCAGGGCTTCGCTCAGCGAAGTGGGCAGGGCCTTGATGGTGGCGCGGCGTTCAGGCGACCAGGCGAAGATATTTTCATCGATGGGGCCAAAGCCGGCGGCGGTGGGATCAATCTGGTTGCGGATGCCGTCGAGGCCGGCCATCAGCATGGCCGACATGGCCAGGTAGGGGTTGCAGGTGGCATCGGGCGGGCGGAATTCAAAGCGCACTTTTTCGGGCTGGGTGGCGTATTTGGGGATGCGGATGGCCGCAGAGCGGTTGCCTGAGGAGAAGAAGCAGTTGACAGGGGCTTCGTAGCCGGGAACCAGGCGGCAGTAGGAATTGGTGGAGGGGTTGGTGAAAGCCAGCACCGCCGGGGCATGGGTGAGCAGGCCGCCAATGTAGTAGAGGGCGGTTTTGCTCAACAGGTTGGGGCCCTGGGCGTCATAGAAGGCATTGATGCCGTTTTTGAAGAGCTGCTGGTGGAAATGCATGCCGCTGCCGGCTTCGCCAAAGAGGGGCTTGGGCATGAAGGTGGCCACCTGGCCTTCCTGATGGGCGGCCATTTTGACGATGTATTTGATCAGCATGGAGGCATCAGCAGCTTCCATCATGCCGAGGATGGGGGTTTCAATTTCGCACTGGCCGGGGCTGCCGACTTCGTGGTGATGGTATTTGACCGGGATGCCGGCTTCTTCCAGCAGGGTCACCATGCGGGTGCGCAGCTGGAAGGTCTGATCGCGGGGCGGAATGGCGTGGTAGCCGCCGTGCTGGGGAATGACCGGGGCAGCGCTGTTCCAGAAGCCTTCCACGGCATCGATCTGGTAATAGGCAGATTGGGTGTGGTTCTCGTAGTTGACGTTGGAGAACACATAAAATTCAAATTCAGGGCCCCAGCGGCTTTCATCGGCAATGCCGCAGGCGCGCATGAAGGCTTCAGAGCGGCGCAGAATTTCACGCGGATCGCGGTGGAAGAGCTTTTTGGTGTCGGCTTCAACCGTGTTGCAAATGAAGCTGAGGGTGGGCGTATCCCAGAATGGATCAATAATGGCGGTGCTCAGATCGGGGATGAGGGCCATGTCGCCAGATTTGACGCTTTTGAGGCCAACGCTGGAGCCATCAAAACCCACCCCGCCAGTCATCAGGCCGGGTTTAAACTCCTTGGCTGAAAGGGTCACATGGTGCCAGCGGCCGGTCAGGCCGACGAATTTAAGATCCACCATGCGAATCTGGTTTGTTTCGATAAAATCCAGAGCTGATTCAAAATCCTTAAACATGCAGGTCTCCTTATGATAGATTTATTCAGAGAAATCTGAGTGAATGCGCCGGGCCATCTGGCGGGCGCGCAGGGGGGCAATGCCCGTGTGGGTGAAATGGGTGGTCAAATCCTGAATCGTTTCAGGGGAGAGATAGGCAGTGATGCGTGGATCGGCGGCGAGTGAAGCCAGCAGAGGGTTGGGCTGACCATTTTGCACGGCGGCCCAGGCCTGCAGGGCCAGTTCGCGCAGCACTTCGTGCATTTCCTGACGGTCGGCGCCGGCGCGGGCCAGAGCCATCAACACGCTTTCAGTGGCGGCAAAGGGGGCATAGGCAGCCAGGTTGCGCTGAATGGCAGCGTGATTGATTTGCAGGCCGGCAACCAGGCGGCGGCTGACATTGAGCAGTTCCGAGCAGAGCAGGAAGGCTTCGGGCAGCAGGGTGCGGCGGTTGGCGCTGTCATCAAGGGTGCGTTCAAGCAGCGAATTGGCGGCGTTATCCCAGGCGGTGCGGGGGAATTGCGCCAGCAGACGGGCCAGGGAATCGATCTTTTCGGCGTTGATGGGGTTGCGCTTGAAGGGCATGGCGGATGACCCCACCTGTTTGGCGCCAAAGGGTTCGGCAAATTCACCCACCGGCGGGCTTTGCAGAATGCGCAGGTCAAAGGCAAATTTGTGCAGCGAGGCGCCCAGCCCGGCCAGGGCCGCCAGAATAGAATAATCCTGCTTGCGCGGATAGGTTTGCGAAGCGGCGGGATAAAACGGCAGGTCCAGGGCGGCGCTCATCTGGTCTTCGAAGGTTGGGTACGTTTCATCACCCAGCAGATCCATATAAGCGGCAGCGGTGCCCACGGCGCCTTTGAAGCCTTTGCCGCGCACTTTCTGACGTTCGGCGTTCAGGCGCTCCCAATCTTCCAGCAGGTCCTGGGCATAGAGGGTGAGGCGGTAGCCGATGGTGGAGGGCTCGGCCGGCTGCAGATGGGTGAAGGCCATGAGGGGGGTATCCGCGTAGGCGTCCATTTTCTCGGCAAAGGCCAGCAGCAGGCTGCGCAGGTCGGCCAGAACCAGGTCGAGGGCCTCGCGCAAGCGCAGGGCATCGGCGTTGTCTTCAATATCCATGGAAGTGGCGCCGAGGTGCAGGGCGCCGCCACCGAGAGGGCATTGGGCGGCAAAGGTCTTTAATTCGGCCATCAGGTCGTGGCGAATTTCTTCCTCTATTTCGAGGGCGCGCGGGATGTCGATATCGTTGGTGTGGGCGCGGATATCGGCAACCTGGGCAGATGTGACCAGGCCGTGGCGCGATTGGACATCGGCCAGGGTTGTCCAGATATGCCGCCAGAGCTGGCGCTTGTGGTTTTCGCTCCACAATTGCCGCATGGCGGGGGTGGCATAGCGCCAGCTAAAAGGAGATAGGTAGTTGGTGTAGTCTGTCATAACATGAAAGAAGATGCAATGATGGGATTATCGGTATGATAGCTTAATTTCCAGCGGGCTTCCAGTGTAGAATAACACCTTGTACGGCGGGCTGTGTCACAAGCGAACCATGTCTTACGACAACACCGGCATCTCAAATGGACTTGAGGAGTCGGCGGCAGGTGGAAACCTATTTGAGTTCCTGGGCCTGCCTGGCCAGTTCAATATCAGCAGGATCGGTTGGCACGATGGTGATGCCGTGAGGGAATGGCTTATTATCCTGGTCAACATGAATGAAAGTGATGAAGCCGCTGACGGCAACATCATTACGGATTTCCACGCTGACATGAGCCACCAGGCGGGTTTTGCCGGCCAGGACGATTTTGCTCTTAAAACACACCACATCGCCGCGCCGGATGGGGCGGGTGAAGGTCATGCCGTGGATTTTGAGACAGACGATGTTTTCGGGCTCGGTCAGGCTGGCGGCGGCAATAAAGCCCGCCTCAACAAACCATTCGGCTGTGCGGCCGGCGTAAAGTGTGCCGTGATGGTTCAGGTCTTCGCTTTTCACCAAATGGTAATTGGTATAAGTGGGAACGTCCATTTTACTCTCCTTCCAAAAAATGACGCGATTAACTTGATTATACTCACTGGTCATCAAATGATCTTCCTGTTTTGCCCCTTGAATATCACATATCTTCTTGCTCGTCAGCCGCAAAACAAAAAGGCCTTCAAAACAAGAAGGCCTTTTTGTTTTTTTACCTGGTGATTATTCCACGCGAATGCCGCGAATGCCGGGCATGGTGGCCAGTTCGTCCACCAGAGGCGTGAGGTTTTCGGTGCTTTTCAGGCGGATCATAACGGTGATGCGCAGGCGGTTCTGATGCACATTGCGTTCCATGCGGGTGATGGTGTAATTTTTGGTGCGTTCAGCCAGAATGGTGTGCAGACTTTCTTCAATGCCAGGGTGAAACGCATAGGAGAGAGAAAGCTGCCGGACCACATTCACGGTGAGCTTGTTTTTTTCAATTTTGCTCAGCACTGAAAGGGCGGCGAAGAGAAAGGCCGATGTGCCAACAGCCACCCAGATATAACCCGCGCCAACAGCCAGACCCACCACGGCCATGGTCCACAGCGAGGTGGCAGTGGTGAGGCCTTTGATGTTGGGACCGTAGCGCATGATGGCGCCGGCGCCAAGGAAGCCAATGCCTGATAGCACCTGGGCGGCCAGGCGGGAGGGATCGCCATTGGGCGCAATGTGATTGAACTGCATGGACATGTTAATAGACAGGATCATGGCCAGGGCAGCCCCGGTGACCAGGATGATGTGGGTGCGCAGGCCGGCAGGCTGGTTCTGCCTTTCGCGGTCCAGGCCGATGAGTGCGCCTAACAAAGCCGCGACAACCAGGCGGATGGCAATATCTGTTTCTGAAATCATGGTAAAAACCTCTGGTTCCCCGCAGAGTGAGTTTAACGCGGGGATGAATTATACCGCAAAACAGTTGTCTGATAAATGCCTGATTGTGCTAAATCGTGTCATTATTTTGAGGGACGTTCCTCATAGGGCAAGACATAACTGGTGGATGGATCGAAACTGACTGCCACCGGGGTGCCTTCGCTCAGGATATTCTCAAAATGCGGCTGGGTATCAACAGCCATTAACATCGAGCCGCCGTCATCCACCTCATATTCAACGGAAGAGCCAAGGTAAATGGTTGAGCGGATTTGAGCCTTGCTGCCCGTTTGGGGAGTGAGTTTCATCATTTCGGGACGGATCATCAGGTAGGCTTGTTTGCCAGTCTCGATGATAGGGCTGCACGGCACTTTGAAATCAGCGCCAAAGGCTTTGACCACGCAGGAATCACCCTGGCGGCCCAGCACCGTCACTTCGATAAAGTTGGCGCGCCCGATAAAATCGGCCACAAAGAGAGAGGCCGGGCGCAGGAAGATTTCCACCGGTGTGCCCACCTGTTCAATGCGGCCTTTGTTCATCACCACAATGCGATCCGAAAGGCTCATGGCTTCCACCTGGTCGTGGGTGACATAGATGCTGGTGATGCCCAGGCGCTGCTGCAGGCGGCGGATTTCCACGCGCATTTGAATGCGCAGCTTGGCATCAAGGTTGGAGAGCGGTTCGTCAAAGAGCAGCACTTTGGGTTTCATCACCATGGCGCGGGCCAGGGCCACGCGCTGCTGCTGTCCGCCAGAGAGCTGGCTGGGACTGCGCTTGCCCAGGCCGGTCAGGTTCATCATATTGAGCACAATTTCAACGGCTTCGCGGATCTCGTTATCCTTCATCTTTTTCAAATGCAGGCCGTAGGCCACATTTTCAAACACGTTGAGGTGCGGGAAAAGTGCGTAGCTCTGGAATACCATGGCCATGGGGCGCTGGTTGGGCGGCAGGTTGGCAATATCCCGCTTATCCAGCACAAGCTGACCGCTGCTGGGAAGCTCGAAGCCGGCGATCAGACGCAGGGTGGTGGTTTTACCGCAGCCGGAAGGGCCCAGCAGGGTGATAAATTCGCCGCCGTGAATTTCCAGCGAGACGTTATCAACCGCACGCACACGGTTGCTGCCCTGTTCAAACACTTTGCTGATGGAATTCAGTAATAAATGACCCGAAGGTGAAGTCTGGGTGGTCATGAGGTAAGCCTCCTGCTACAGTGAAACACCAAAATCGCGTTCAACACCGGTGGTGGTGCCAACGACAAAATACAATATTCCGATCACAATCAACACCATGATGATCAGAATATCACAATAGGCAAAGGCGTTGCCGAAGCGCCCGGCATCCACCTCGTTCAAAATCTGGGCGGTCATGATTTTGGCATAGGGTGTGGAAAGGAAGATGACGGCCGAAAGCGAGGTCATGGAGCGGGCGAAGCTGTACACCAGGCCGGTGAGGAAGGCCGGGCGGATGAGCGGCAGGGTGACTTTGCGGAAGGTGGTGGCATTATCGGCGCCCAGGCTGATGGAAGCCTCTTCAATGGACGGGTCAATTTGCTGGAGGGAGGCCACCCCGGCGCGCACCCCGGCTGGCACACTGCGCACCACATAAGCCAGAATGAGGGCGATGGTGCCGCCGGCGATGGCGGTGCCGCCGGCCAGCGGGGGCAGCAGGGTGATGGAACCAATATCAGCGGGTTTGTTGAAAGCCAGCAGATAGCCGATGCCGAGCACGGTGCCGGGCAGGGCAATGCCGAGCATGGAGATGAAATCAATGAGGCTGCGGCCGGTGAAGTGCTTGCGCACTACCAGCCAGGCGATGAGCATGCCCAAAACGCCGGCAATGGGGGTGGCAATGAGGGACATTTTGGTGGTGTCCATCATGGCCTGTGAGCCCAGCCCCAGGACGACAAACTCAAAATGGCGCAGGGTGGGGGTGTAGTTGATGCCAAAGAGCTCGGTGAAAGCGCCAACGAACACGGTGCCGTAAATGAGCAGGATGAGCAGGGAAAAGAACATGGTGAGGGCGAACAGACCCCAGCGCACAATGGGGTTGGTGATCATGGTGGGTTTGCCAGCGGGTTTGCCGGTGACGGAGATGACCGATTTACGGCTGACCCAATAACGCTGGACAATGAAGACCGTCAGGGAAGGCACCAGCAAGATCACCGACAGCACGGATCCGGCAAAGATATCATATTCGCCCGAGATGGCGATATAAACCCGCGAGGCGAGCACAGTGAAATCGCCGCCCAACACCAATGGATTGGCCAGATCGGCAATGGCTTCAACAAAAAGGAGCAAGAATGAACTGGCAATGCCAGGGATGAGCATGGGAAGGGTGATGGTGCGGAAGACATGCCATTTGGAGGCGCCCAGGTTGGTGGCGGCTTCGTCGAGAGAAGGGTCGAGGGCGCGCAGCATGCCCTGAAGGTTCATATAGGCCACGGTGAAGAGGGACAGGGTGAGCACAATGGTCAGGCCGGTGAACCCATACAGGTTGTAGCGGATGCCAAAAAGGCGGTAGGTGATGAGCCCGCCGCGCCCGAAAAGGACAATGGCGGCGGTGGCCACCGCAAAGGGCGGGCTGATGATGGGCATGAGGGCCATCAGGTTCATGAATTTCTTGAAGGGTACATCCACACGCACCTGCACATAGGCAAACAGAAAGCCAAGCGCAGTGCCAAACAGGCCCACCACCAGGCCAAGCTGGATGGTGTTCCACATGATGCCCTGATAAACCGGCGAAGAAAAATAGCGGACATAATAAGCAAAAGATTCAGCGGTGAATGAAACGCCCAGCATTTTGGAGAGCGGGTAGATGATGGCGACGCCCAAAAACAGCACCACCACCAGCAGGCCGACCAGGAGGGTCCAATCGGAACCAATGCGGCGAAATTCGCCCAACCTGCGTTTTAGAGAGATCGTTGCCATGTTTGACCATCCTTTCTCTGATAAGAAGGGAGGCTGCCCATCTGGTTGGGGGGCAGCCTCCCCGGGCTGTGTTTATTTGCAGATCAAACAGTTACTCTTTGGGAGCCGGGGCAATTTCGGCGTCAAAGCGTTCGGTGATGCCCTTCTTGGCAGCGGCTGAAGCCACAAAGTCATAGTTGACCAGTTTGAGGGTATCGAGCTTGACAGCTTCGGGCGGAACGGCAGCATCCGGATTGGTGGGAAGCTGGAAGGATTTGACCGTGGCAGCAATTTCCTGCACTTTGGCGGTCAGCACCCAGTCAACCCATTTCTTGGCCGCATCAATGTTCTTGGCGCCTTTGACGATGCCCACACCGCCAACTTCGTAACCGGTGCCTTCAGCGGGGAAGCTGGTCACCAGGGAGGTCATGCCTTCCTTCTGGAATTTTACGCAGTCATGCGAGAAAATGAGGGCGATGGCAATTTCACCGCGGCCAGCCATGGGGCCGGGGGCAGAGCCGGTTTTGGTGTATTGCAGGATGTTGTTGTTTAATTTCTTGAAGTATTCAAAAGCCTTGTCAATATCGCCGCCGTTAAGGGTCACCACGGTCCAGAAGGCGGTGAAGGCGGTGCCAGAGGTGGCGGGGTGAGCCATGGCGATCTGGCCTTTGAGCTTGGGATCGAGCAGATCATCCCATGAATTGGGGACATCGAGACCGAGGGAAGCCAGAACATCCTTGTTGGAGCAGAAGCCGAAGGCGCCCACATAGATGCCGGTCCAATAACCATCTTTATCTTTGATGCTGTCTTTAATCACAGCGGCATTCGGCGAAACATAAGGTTCCACCAGACCTTCGGCCTTGGCCACTTCGTAGCCATCCATGGGGCCGCCAAACCAGACATCAAATTCGGGGTTGTCTTTGCCAGCGCGCAGGCGGGCCACCGCTTCGCCGCTGGAGAGGCGTACATAATTGGTTTCAATGCCTGTTTCGGCCTGGAAGGCTTTGGTGAGGGCCACGCACCAATCTTCCTGAGGGGTGCAGAGCACAGTCAGTTTGCCAGAACCAGCGGCAGGCGCAGCTGTGGGCTGGGCGGCTGCCTGGGTGGGGGCAGTGGTGGGGGGAACAGGGGCGGTGCAGGCCGCCAGGATGGAAAGGATGGTGACGCAGAGAACCAGAACCCAAATCCGACGATACATGTTTTCCTCCATAGACTTTGAAATTTGAACGGATATGTACAGGATAACAAAATCAGCGCGGTTTTAGGTCACGCAAGGGTCACACATGGTAACGGTTTGGTTACAAAGCAGTGTTTTCCTGGCGCGGCATGGTGTAGCCGGCGCCGCGCACGGTGAGAATGCAGGTGGGGTTATCGGGTTCGTCTTCGATTTTCTGGCGCAGGCGGTAGATGGCGGTTTTGACCATTTCCTTGCCGCCATCCCAGACTTCGATGCCCCAGGCGGTTTTGAGCAGAGCCTGCCATGAAAGCACGCGCCCGGTGTGCCGCACCAGGCAGGAAAGCAGGGCAAATTCATTGGGGGTCAGGTGCAGCACCTGGCCGTCGAGGGTGGCCTGGTGGGTGTTGAAATCCACCTTGAGGCGCCCATTGGAGGCGGTGGAGCGCATTTCTCCCCAGCCGCTGCGGCGCAGCAGCGCCTGGGCGCGCAGGGCCAGCTCGCGCGGATTGAAAGGTTTGGTCATGTAATCATCGGCGCCCAGCTCCAGGCCGTGAATGATATCATCGTCTTCGCGGCGGGCGGTGAGCAGGATGACGGGGATGGTGGTGTTCTGGCGCACCATGCGGCAGACTTCGAAACCGTCCACGCGCGGTAGCATCACATCCAGCAGCACCAGGTCGAGGGGCTCGCTGTTGATTTTTTGCAGGGCTTGCTCGCCGTCATAAGCGGTCAGCACCTCAAAGCCCTGGGTTTCGAGCGCATAACCCACAATGCCGACCATTTGCGGTTCATCATCCACCACCAATACCCGCGGTTTGTTCATTGTTCGTCCTCCAACGTGGCAAAGTAAACAAAACAGTTGTACCGCGGCCCAGAGAGGTATCCACCATGATCTGGCCGCCGTGCAGTTCGATGATCTGCTTGGTGATCACCAGCCCCAACCCGGTGCCATCGCCGAGTGGGTGGCCGCTGCTGAAACGCTTGAACAATTTTTGCCGCTCTTCCGGCGACATGCCAGCGCCGTCATCCATGATGGAAATGACCAGGCCGTCGTCATTTTCCGTCAGAGAGATATAAATGTGGCCAAAGTGGGAGGTGTGGCGGCTGGCGTTCATCAGCAGGTTATTCAGAGCCTGCATGATCAGATTGCCATCGGCATAGGTGCGTTCAATCACCTGGGGGTAATCAATCACATAGTGCTGGTGCCGCTCTTCGGTCAGAAAGCGGGCCTGATCCACTGCTTTACGCACGATGGCCTTTAAATCCACCAGTTCAAGGTGCAATTTGAAAAGGCCGGCCTGAATACGCGCCTGCACCAGCAGGTCTTCAGCCAGCGAAATCATGTGCTCGCCGTTCTGGCTGATGGTCTTAACAAAAATGAGCTGCTGCGGGGTGAGCGGCCCCGGATTGCCCTCCAGCAGCAGGTCGGAAGCGCCCTTGATCATGGCGAGGGGGGTGCGAATTTCATGGCTGAGGGCGGCCACCTGGTCGGAGCGCACCTCGGTGAGGTTTTTGAGGCGCTGGATTTCGGCCTGGTTGGTGCGCGACACCTTGATCTGGCGGGCCAGCAGAATCACGGCCAGGATGAAGGCCAAACCCAGGGCCGCGCTGACCAGGCCGTGCCAGGCGGTGTAACTGAGGACCCAGCCGGCCAACCAAAGAACAGACAGGGTGAAGAAAACAGCAAAAATTTGCCGCTCACGGTAGCCGCGGCGGAAAAGCCAGGCGATCATGCCCAGGGGAAGCAGGGTTCCGGCGATAAAGATAAACCACCAGAGATAGGAGGCCCACACGTTAAAATTTTACCATAGTTGCAGGATGGCTCAGATGGTGGGCATCACATTGCCGCCGGAGACGGAGATATACTGACCAGAAATAAAATCGGCCAGGTCGGAGGCCAGGAAAGCCACCAGATTGGCCACATCCTGGTCATCGCCGCGACGGCGCAGGGGTACGGATTCGCGGTAGCGGCGCTGGCCGGCGCTATTGCCGTCAAACACATTTTCACTGACCATCCAGCCGGGCGCCACCTGGTTGACGGTGATCTGATGCGGGCCGACCTCACGGGCCAGCACACGCAAAACGCCATCCATGCCGCGCTTGCCCGCCACATAGGCCGATTGGGTGGGGAAGTTTTGCATGGCGCATTCGGTGTTGATGGCGATGACGCGGCCAAATTTTCTTTTGATCATGGCCGGGACAAAAGCCTGGATCATCATGACATTGTGCATCACGCAGGAACGGAACTGGCTTTCATAATCGGCCAGGCTTTGTTCCAGCACGGGCACCCATTTATATTGGATGACGGCATTGTTGACAATGATGCCGGGCTGTCCCAGTTCTTTTTCAATGCGCTTTTGCATGTCTTTAATGGAAGTTTCATCGGTGATATCCGCCTGAAACGGCCTGGCGCGGCGGCCGGTGGCTTCAATTTCGGCGCAGATTTTTTCAGCGCTGGCCTGGTTTTGATGATAATGCACGGCCACATCCGCGCCGCATTCCGCCAGGGTGCGGCAAATGGTGCGGCCGAGCTGGCCTGAACCGCCTGTGACAACGGCAAGCCGCCCCTTCAAGTCAATTTGCATGGCTTCTCCTTCCTGGAAGGTGGAAAAAAAGCAAGAGGCTCCAAGATCACTTCATTTTCTTGAGGCCTCTTATCGGTACAATGAGGGCAGGGTTGCCAATGACTTGTCAGTCCTTTTTGTCTTTTTTCTTCTTTTTCTTTTCTTTATCTTTGTCTTTACCCTTATCCTTGTCTTTACCCATGGATCAAGCCTCCTTTCAATGTGGTTAATTGAGAATAGCATCTTTCATGAGATTAAGCAAGTCGCAGGTGTGATAAAATGGAGCCGTTACCATCCAATGGGAATCAATTATGAAAAATAAATCCTTCAATCTCTTGCCTTTTTCACGCTGGCTGCTGGTTTTAGAGCTGGCGCTGATCATCGTCACAGCCAGCATCACCTACTTACCCAACCTGAGCCAGGCGACCATTTACCGCGACGATTGGTATTACACGCTGGACCGTTCGATTGGCGGCCCAGGCACCTTCGAGGCCATGTTCAGCATTGACCGGCCGGCGCGCGGCCCCTTTTTTGAGGCCTATTACCAGCTTTTTGGCACCGAACCCCGGCCTTACCACCTGACCAGCTTTGCCTGGCGGCTGCTGGCCGGGTTTGCCGCCCTGTGGCTGTTTCGCCAGCTCTGGCCGCGGCAGCGCGCCGCCACGTTTTTGATGACGGTGCTCTTCACCCTTTATCCGGGATATTTCAAGTGGATGGAGGGGTTTGAAAACCAGCCCCAAATTGCCAGTCTGTGTTTGCAGGTGCTTTCGACGGCGCTGACGGTGAAAGCCGTGAAGACGGCCTCACTATGGCAGAAGGCACTGTGGTGGGCCGGGGCGGTGATCAGCGGGTGGGCCTACCTGGCGCTGGTGGATTTTGCCATTGGCATGGAGGCTTTCCGGCTGCTGTGCGTGGGGCTGGCGGTCTGGCAGCCCGGAACAGAAAAGAAATGGATCGGGCAGGCGGGCAGGGTGCTGAGGGCCTGGGCGCCGGCGCTGCTGATTGCCGGCGGATACCTGTTCTGGCGGCAGGTTTTATTCACCAACACCCGCGCCGATACGGATGTGGCCCTGCAGGTGGGTTTGTTGGCACAGGCACCCCTCAGCCGCGGTTTTGCGTGGATATCCGCTTTTTTGTTGAGCGTGTTCAATGCGGCGGTGGAGGTGTGGGGCGGGCCCTATTTTCGTGAGTTTTTTGGCCTCCCGCCGCGCCAACTGGCCGCCGCCCTGGTGGGCGTGGGCGCCGCGGCGGCCCTGGTTGCCGCCGGCTTGTGGATTTTTGAACGAAGAAAAGAAAGTGGTCCTCAACCTGAATCAGCCGGTGCAGACTGGCAGGGTTGGGCTGTGCTGGCGGGCGGCCTGGGGGTGACCGCCGGCGTGATTCCCGTGGTGATGGCAAACCGGAAGGTGGCTTTTGAGGCTTTCTCGCATTATGCCCTGCCGTCATCACTGGCGGCGGTCGTATTCATCACAGCCCTGATTTTCAGCCTGAAGGGCAAATGGCTGCGTATAGGCGTAAGCGCTTTGCTGGTTTTTCTGGCCGGCATCACCCAGGCGGGTTATTCCAGCCAGGTGATCCATGAGGAAAAAACCATCGCCGCCTTCTGGCAGCAAATGGCCTGGCGGGCGCCGGATATCCAGCCTGAAACCACCCTGCTGGTCAGCTATCCGGAGATTAATTACGGTGAAGATGGCGATGCCGTGGCGGGCCCGGCCAATTTTATCTATTTTCCGGAGACGACCCTGGAAATTCCGGTCCGCCACCCGCTTTTCTCATTGGTGCAAATGCCCTGGACGGGAAATGATGTTTTGCTGGGCGGGCGAGAAGAGCGCGGTTACCGGACGCATAATGGCATTGTGGATTATAGCCAGATGCTGGTGATCAGCCAGCGGGGTGAAAACTCCTGCGTGCATGTGCTGGATTCCCGGTGGCCGTGGACGGCTTACGGAGAACGCGATGCGATCATTCTCAGCGGAGTCTATTCACACCCGGAACGGATACGAGCGGACGCTCCGTCGCACCCTGTTCCAGCGGTTTTAGGCCCGGAACCGGAGCATGGCTGGTGTTATTATTTTGAAAAGGCAGAACTGGCCGTGCAAACCGGTGACTGGCTGACGGCGATGCAGCTGGAGCAGGAAGTGGAACAGCTGGAGCTGCGGCCAGTGGATGAAGTGGAATGGATGCCGTTTTTGCAGGCAGCCGCGTCAGCCGGAGAGGTGGATCGTTTCCAGCAGATTGCCACACGCCTGGCTTCTTCACAGCACAACCGCAGCCAGGGCTGCCGGGTGATGCGCGCCATGCAAGAGGAAGGTCAGGCTTTCAGCGCAGAAATTGCCGGAAAGCTGGACGAGATTCTGTGCACAGGATTGAACCGCTAAATGGACCGTTTGACCGGCTTGAAGGGCCATGAGTGGAAATGAACCGGCTGATTCTGATGGATTTCAAATGGATCTGCAATACCATAAAAATATGATAGTTTATTTTTATGGAGGCAGTGATGAGCGGATTGCAGGCATTTGAAAAGCAAAGTTACCTTAATCTGGAGACCTTTCGCAAAACTGGCGAAGGGCTGCGCACCCCCGTGTGGTTTGTCGAGGACGGCGGAACATTATATGTGCGCACCGTGGCCAATTCAGGCAAGGTGAAGCGGGTGCGCCGCACCAGCCGGGTCAATGTGGCGCCGTGCAAAGTGGATGGCAAGCTGTTGGGAGACTGGCAGCCCGGCGAAGCGCGCGAACAGCTGGACGCAGAAACCGACCGAAGGGTGAATGCCCTGTTGAACAAGAAATACGGCCTGATGAAGTTTCTGTTTGAAATCATGTCAAAGCTGCAGCGGCAAAAATATACCCTTCTTGAGATTAAATTGACCCGGAATTGAAACAGGAGCGCTGAAAAGCGCTCTTTTTCATATTCAGAAAGGCCACGGTTAATTGCAAAACCGCCGGGGAAATAATTTATCAGTCTTCTGCGTGGGCTCAGAGGCCTGAAAAGTTCATGCTATAATTCATGATATGGCTGAAAAACCTTCCCTCAGGACCGGAATTAACCTGGAACCGCCAGCGCCTGCACCGGCTGAACTGCTGCTGGATCATGAAAAGGTGCTGCATAACCTGCCGGCGCCGATCACCCGGTTTGTGGGGCGGCGGGAGGAGCTGGGCAACCTGCAAAACCTGCTCCATCAGGAGAGGTTGGTCACGGTGGTGGGGCCGGGTGGATCGGGAAAAACCCGCCTGGCGGTGCAGGCGGGCTGGCAGGCGATGCCAGGTTATGCCGATGGGGTGTGGCTGGTGCCGTTGATGGGGGTGACTTCGCCCGATTTGTTCCTGTACGCCGTCAGCGAGGCCCTGCAGTTGCCTTCCAGCAACATGGAACCGCAAAAACTGCTGGCCAATGCGCTGCGCAGCAAGCAGCTGCTTCTGATTCTGGATAATTTTGAGCAGCTGGCGCCCGTGGCGGGACTGTTGACCGGCCTGCTGCAGGCCGCCCCGCAGGTGACCGCACTGATCACCTCACGCCAGCGGCTGAACCTTTACGGTGAATGTGTGTTCAGCCTGACGGGGCTGGACCTGCCGGCGCAGGCGGACCCTGAAAGCATCGCCGCATCTGGCGCAGGGCAGCTTTTCATCCAGAATGCGCGCCGTGCCCGGCCCGATTTTACCCTGACCCTTGAAAACAGCCCGGCTGTGCAGCGCATTTGCCAGCTCGTGGAAGGCATGCCGCTGGCGCTGGAACTGGCCGGCACCTGGGCGCGCGGCATGGACTGCGGGCAGATCGCTGCGCAAATTGAACACGATCTGGATTTTCTGGCCGCCGGCTGGCAGGATCAGCCCCGGCACCGCCGTTCGATGCGCGCCCTGCTGGAACATTCCTGGGGCATGCTGCTGCCCGGAGAACAGCGAACCCTGCGCCGGCTTTCGGTATTTGCCGGCCGCTTTGATGTGGCCGCCGCCCGCGAGGTGGCAGAGGTGAGCCAGACTGAGCTGGTGGCCTTGGTGGATAAATCGCTGCTGGCCTGGGATGGCGAAAGCGCTCATTATGAGAGTCACCCGCTGCTGCGGCGTTTTGCCAACGAACGCCTGGAGGAGAATCCAAAAGAAGGATTTGAAACCCGCCAGCGCCACAGCCGTCATTTTCTGGAGATGGTGGAAAAACACCGGGCAGCGCTGCGCGGCCCGAAAATGAAACCTGCCCTGCATGAATTGAGCGAGGCTTTTAATGATATCCGCCAGGCCTGGGATTGGGCGCTGGAAAATGGCGAGACCCCCCAGCTGGATGGCGCTCTGGAAGGATTATTCCTCTTTTACCACTGCCGCAGCCGTTTTCAGGAGGGGGGAGAGCTGTTTACCCGTTCAGCCGGCGAGCTGACGCAGCTTTCCACCGCAGCAGCCGGCCGGCTGGCGGCCCGGCTGCTGAACCGCGCCGCTGTATTTCTCAATGGGCAGGGGCGTTACCCTGAGTCAAAGGTTTTGCTGGAGGAACACCGCACCGCGATTCTGAATCTGGCCGAACCGGCTGAGACGGTGCTTTACTGGCACACCCTGGGGGTGGTGATGACGCGCAGCGGCAAACTGGATGAGGGTTTACAAATGATGGAAGATGCTCTGTCCCTGGCCCGGTCGGCCAATCTGCCAGGCCTTGAAATGGATGTGCTGACTTCGCTGGGCTACCATCACTGGCTGCAAAGCGCGTTTTCAAAGGCTGAGGACATTCATGAGAACGCGCTGGCCATCAGCCGCCGGTTGCAGGACGTGCGCGCCGAGGGATATATCCTCTTTCTGCTGGGTGTCATTAAAGAAAACCGCGGCATGCTGGCTGAAGCCATGACCGCCAATGAATTCTCGTTAAAAATTGCCCGTGAGCTGGGCGATATCCAGAGGGAAAACCAGGCTCTCAACCAGCAGGCGGCCTTGTGCGACCGTCAGGGCCTGATTGAAGAAGCCCTGGAACACTTCACAGGTGTCCTTAAAAATGCCCGTCTTTTGGGCAACCTGCGCCTTGAAGCCATGTCGCTGAATAACCGCGGCACGGTACTGCAGCGCCTGGGTGATTACGCTGCCGCGCGCAAAGATTACGACCAGGCTCTGCAGCTTTTCACCGAGATCAACTTCCGGCGCGGGGTGAGCATGGCTTTGTGCAACTTAAGCGACTTCAATAATACCATTGGCGACCTGGCCGCGGCGCAGACCTATGGCGAACGCCTGCTGCATTTGGTGGAGCAGGACCAGGACCGGCTGGGTGGGATGTATGCCCATATGAAGCTGGGCATGACCTTTCTGCTGCAGGGGCAGCCTGATCGGTCAAAGGAACATTACCAGCAGGGATTGGACCTGGCCATGACCCTCGAACAGCCAGACATGGCTCTGGAAGGCTATATTGGCCTGGCAGCGGCGCGGCTGGCCGCAGGCGACCCGGCGCGGGCAGCGGCCGGGCTTGAACCCGTCTTCAAACCGCCGGTGGAACGGACTCTGGACAAGGTGCGCGATTTGACATTGCTGCTGAAAATGGCGCAGGTTTTGCTGGCTGGAAAGGATGCGCGCGCAGGCGTAATTCTGGAGAAAGCCCGTTCTCAGCTGCTGGCTTCGGCGGCGCATATTCAGGATGAACGCCTGCACCGCCTGTACCTGGAAAATGTGACTGCTCACCGCGAAATTTTGGCTTTGAGCGCAGAACTGGCCAAAACTTCTGCTCCGGCCAAAGCGCCGGCTGCCCTGGCTGATCCGTTGACGCGCCAGGAGGTGGAAATTCTGCGCCTGCTGGCTGCCGGCCTGACCAACCAGCAAATCGCGGAAAAACTGGTCATCAGCGTGGGGACAGTCAAGTTCCATGTGCACAATCTTTACGGCAAACTCAACGCACAGAGCCGCACCCAGGCAGTGGCCTGCGGGCGGGAATTGGGGCTGATTCAGGATTGACCGCGGATGAGACGGCCGGGGGATAGGGAAAAACAAACGCAAAACCTATCTTAAGATAGAGGACAAATAATCTCGCTGCGGGTATGATGGGGGAAATCTGAAAGTGAGAGGTTTTTATGTCCAAATCCATCGATCGTATTTTTTGCCTGGTGATGATTTTTGCCCTGCTGTTGGGCATCCCGCAGCATGCCGCGCAGGCAGCCTCATTCCAGCCCGCAGCCAGCGGGCGTAATGCCGTTGGCAACCTGCCGGGCACGGCCGGCTGGACCACGCAGAGCAATGCGCCGGAGGCCAATTTTGGCGCGGCGGTGGCGCCGGCGGGGGATGTGAACAACGACGGCTATGCCGATTTTCTGGTGGGGGCGCCGGGGTATGACGGCGCGGCCACAGACACCGGGCGGGCGTATCTGTATTATGGGTCGGCCAGCGGGCCGCGCCTGGGCTGGTTTGTGGATACCAGCGCTGCCACCAGCAAGCTGGGCACCAACCTGGCGGGGATCGGGGATGTGAACGGCGACGGCTACGATGATATTGCCATTTCAGCGCCGTTTTATGAATACGGCGGCGAGACGGATGAGGGGACGGTGTATGTGTGGCATGGGGGAGCCGATATGGACTGCGGCTATGCCACCTGCTCGGTGAGCACCACAGTGAGCACAGCCGACTGGCACCTGGATGGACAGCAGAGCTACGCTTATCTGAGCCATATTGCCGGCGGTGATGTGAACAATGATGGATACAGTGACCTGGTGGTGGGCATTCCTTACATCGATAATTACGGTGTGGTGGATGTGGGCGGGGTGTTTGTGTGGTATGGCTCAAGCAGCGGGCTTAACTACGGTTATATCCCCTCGGAGCCCCGGTCAGCGCAATGGAAGGCCTACGGCACAAATACCAATGACCGCATCGGCTACCATGTGGCGGTGCTGGATGTGAAAAGCGGCGGGGGAGCGGATGTGTTCGCCTCGGCGCCATACTACTCCAACGGGCAAGCGGAAGAGGGGGCGGTGTTTGGCTGGTATTCGCCGTTGAGCGGCGACGGCACGGTAGATAATGCCAACTGGAAAGTGGAAAGCAACGAAGCTGCAGCGCACCTGGGCTGGCGGCTGAACCCGGCCGGCGATGTGGACGGCAACGGCTGGGGCGATTTGATCACTTCAGCCCCGGTCTATGGCGCCAGTGATGCAGGCAAAGTGTACGTGTTTACCGGCGCCGCAAATGGCAGCGGGTTTACAGGCTCGGGCGCACCGGGAGCCTGGACAGACGCCAACACAGCCGCCTCCTGGACGGCGGTGGGCGATGAAGCCAATGCTCAACTGGGCTATTCGGTGAGCAGCGCCGGGGATATCAACCAGGACGGCCGGGATGATGTCCTGATCGGCTCACATCTCTATGGGAGCTCTGACACGGGCAAGGTTTTTGTCTTCCTCACCGACAGCACCTCCCTTTCGTGCCACGGAACCTGCCCTGTTTCCACCAGCAATGCAGATTGGTCGGCTGTGGGAACAGAGGCTTCGGATGACTTTGGCAAGGCCTCGGTGGGAGTGGGCGATGCGAACGGCAACGGCGCGGCGGATATCCTGGTGGGCGCGCCGCGCATGGATACCGCTGGTGAGGATGGCGGTAAGATCTTCCTCTACTACAATATCAACCAAAACCCGTTGGCGGTGGCTGATACGCCAGCCGCCGGGCGGGAAGACCAGGTGATGACGGTGGCGGCGCCGGGCGTGCTGGCCAATGATGTTAACGAAAGCGGCGTGGGCACGCTGACGGCTTCGCTGGTGAGCGCGCCAGCCACTGGCAGCGTGGTGCTGAACAGCAACGGCTCGTTTACCTACACCCCTGCCAGCAATTACTTTGGCGCGGTGACCTTCACCTACCGGGCTTACAACGGCAGCTTCTATTCGGACCCGGCAACGGTTTATCTCAGCCTGTCAGCCGTCAATGATGCGCCTTCGTTCACCAAGGGCGCAGATGTGACCATCGACCGCACCAGCACCACCACGGTGACCATCCCCGGCTGGGCCACCCATATCTCCTCTGGTCCAGCCAATGAGTCAGGGCAGACATTGCAGTTCCTTTACAGTTATATTACAAATGTAAATTACTGCCTAAATGTCAGCATTGATCCTGTCAGCGGCAACCTGACCTTCACGCCCGGCGGTGAGCAGAATGGCACCTGCACCGTTCACACCTATTTGAAGGATAACGGCGGCACAGCCAACGGCGGGTCTGATGTCAGCTCTGAGCAGGCCTTTTCCATCACGGTGCTGCATAACAATGCGCCGGATGTGGTGGATGACACGGCAGGCACCCAGCAGAATGTGGCGATTTCCATTCCGGTGCTGGCCAACGACTCGGATGCGGACGGCGACACTTTGACGATTACATCCGTAGGTGAAGCCAAATTCGGCACAGCGGTCATTTCAGGCACCCAGATTCTTTACACGCCTGCCGCCGATTATATTGGAACTGACCGTATTACCTATGCTGTTTCAGATGGCACCGGACATACAGGATCAGCCAAGGTGGATGTCACCATTCGCAACGCCAACACGCCTCCTGTAGCGGTGGATGATGAGGCCACTTTGGGCGGCGAACCTCCCAAACCGGATACAAATAAGGTTGGAGGAGATACGGGTACCGTTTACACATTCATTGATGTTCTGGCCAACGACACCGACGCCGACGGCGACCCCCTGTCCATTACTGCACTGACCCAGCCAGTCCACGGGACGGCGACGATAGCCGCCGGGCCAGCGGATGCCCATGTCCCCACGGCTTTGAGCCAGATGTATATCAATTACACCGTCAACAGCACGTTTTTTGGCACCGACACTTTCACTTACACCATCAGCGATGGATTTGCCACCGATACAGCCCAGGTGACCGTGCTGGTCATGCCGCTCGCGGGTTACATCATTTTCCTGCCAGCGGTCATCCATCCGTAGGCAGCCCCGATAGACCCTGCCCCGCTGCATGGATGCATTTGCGGCGGGGCTTTTTTTCTGGGTCATTTCTGATCGGTTTGGATTGAATCCAATTCGTTGAATATGCTACAATAATTTCATAATTGGACCCATCCATCCTATAAGATGCCTGTCTCGATTATTTGGTCATTTACAGGAGGAACCATGTCTGCACACCGGCACGCCATTTTTTCGCTGATGGGGGGCAGCCTGGGGCTGCTTGTTCTGGCGGCTTTAATCATCACCTGGCTGGGCAGTCCAGGGGGCGTTCAGGCAGCTGAGCTGGCAACCATCCGTTATGTCACTACGGACGGGCATGATTTGTCCAATACCTGCGTGAATGCCGTCCTGCCGTGCGCCAGCGTGCAGCACGCGGTGGATGTGGCGGGGGAAGGCGACGTGATCAAAGTGGCTGCGGGAACCTATGCTGGCGTTTTTACCCAGGCTGCACCGTCCGGCTACATGGGGGGAACCAGCATCACCCAGACCGTGCTGATCAGCGGTAAAAATAATCTGACCATTCGCGGCGGCTATACCCCTTCCGATTGGGATACTTTCAACCCCGATGCCAACCGGACCATTTTGGACGCCAACAGCGACGGCCGGGTGCTGGTGATTTTTAATGCTTCCACCATCACGGTGGAAGGCTTTATCATGACCCAGGGATATTCCAACGGCCAGGGCGGCAGCAGCCCGTCCATGGAGCCAGGCGGGGCGGTTTATCAATACAATGCCACTGCCACCCTGCAATACAATGTGATCCAAAACAGCAGCGCCCGCGGCGGCGGCGGGGTTTATATGAAAAACAGTCCCGGCACGCTGGCGCGCAACCTGATCCAGGACAATTTCTCGGTTTCAAGCGTGTCTGGCGGGCACGGTGGGGGCATTTATCTGGACAACTCCAATGCGCATGTGGATGAGAACACCATTATTCGCAATTCGGCTGACTTATATGGCGGCGGCATCTACACCAATGATAACTCGAGCTATTACCGCAACAAGCTGGCCAATAATTCCGCTAAAATCGGCGGCGGCTTTTACGGCGAAGCCAACAGTTTTCTGTTCAAAAACGGCACCGTCATCTCCAACACAGCCAGCGAAAGCGGAGGCGGTTTTTACCTCATCGGTGCTGCTGCCAGCATCTATTATTCCACCATTGAAGATAACCAGGCAGCCGTCAATGGCGGCGGCGTCTATGCTGAATTGAGCAGTCCCTACATCAACAACAGCAAACTGCTCTCAAACCGGGCAGTTTCAGGCTCAGGAGGAGGTTTTTATTTTTCCAACAACACGCCCAGCGTGAGCCAGGTGGAAATCCGCTTCAATACTGCCGGAGGAAGCGGCGGCGGCGGGTATTCCACCAATACCAATAATTTCTCACTGGAACGGAATTTCATTTCGCAGAACCAGGCGGATACGGGCGGCGGCCTGGCCTGGGAAGGCGCCACGGCAAGCCAGATGAATAACTCAATAATCGTCCATAATCAGGCTGGCAATGCAGGCAGCGGCCTGTTTATCAATGGCAGCGACGTGACCGCTTATTACAACACCCTTGTCAACAACACCGGCGGGGGCGGGCAGGGCGTTTATATCAGAACGGAAACGGATGGCCCTACCAGCACGGTGGAATTAAGAAGCAACCTGTTTGCCTCACAGACCATTGGTGTGGAGGTGCTCACCGATAGTTACGCCTATGTCAACCATTCCTTCTGGGGAACGGGCGCCTGGGGCGGCAGTTACACGGTGACCGGCACAGGTTTATATTCCGTGACTGATTCCTACGCCGGCGTGCCGGAATTCATGGATCCAACGCGCCTGAATTACCGCATTCGCTGGAACAGTCCGGCGATTCAAAAGGGTATCGTCATCGGCGTATCGCAGGATTTTGACGGCGAACCGCGCGATGCGGTTTTTCCTGACATCGGCGCGGATGAGTTCCATGCGGCGGCGGCCTGGAGTTCGCCGGCGCGGCACGATGCTGCGGTGCCCAATACGGCCGCCCTCAAATACCAGTTCACGGGACCGGTTTACCAGCCTTCACTGGCCACAGACACTTTTCTGGTGTATGGTTCTTACCATGGATTGATGCCGGTGACAATGACGGTGGACGCCACGCTCTCTTCCATGATGTATGTGGATCCCACGCCGGCTTTCCTGCCAGGTGAAACGGTTCAGGTGCTGCTGGCGGGCAACCTTCAGGTGGGCGACGGCTCCACGACGTATACCACGACCATCATGAAGTATATGAGCTGGAATTTCACGGCAGCAGCTGCTGGCGGCAGCGGCACCTTCAGCCGGCATGTTTCCACCAACACGGCAGGAAGCTATGAAGCGGCCCTGGGGGATATTGACGGTGACGGCGACCTGGACGCCGTGATTGCCAATTACGGTACCGACAGCGTGGTGTTGATGAACGATGGTCTGGGCAATTTCACCGATTTGAAAGCGGCCACCACCACCATTGCTGGCGCAGCCACCTGCACAGCCGTGGCCCTGGGGGATCTGGACCGCGATGGCGACCTGGATGCCTTCTTCGGCAGCAACGGGGCGTATGACAAGGTTTGGCTGTATGACAAGGCCACCGGCTGGACGGCCAAACCTCAAATTGGCATGGACGGCTGGATGAATTATGACGTGGTGCTGGCAGATATGTCCAATGAGGGCCGGCTGGATGCGCTGGTGGCCACGGATAACGGCGTGAGGGTGTATAACAATCAAACCGGACTGGGCGGGTTTAATCCCTATGCCGACCTGATGAGCGGCATGGTGGTGAGAGGGGTTGGCGCAGGCGATATTGATAACGACGGCGACCTGGATGTGGTGGCTGGCATTTACAATAACCTGAACCAGATTATGCTCAACGACGGCTCAATGCTTTTTGTCACTTCGGCCGCTTACCTGGGCCAGGGAAAGACCACCGATTTGAAGCTGGGCGACCTTAACGGCGACGGCTGGCTGGATATATACATCACCTATGAAGACAAGCCCGATGAAATCTGGTTGAATGATCATTGGGGCGGATTCTACCCGGGGCCGAAAATCAGCACAGGCGCAGCCGATAAAAAGATTGCCCTGGGCGATCTGGACGGCGACGGCGACCTGGATGTGATGACAGTTGCTCCTGGCCCCGGCATGGAAACCTGGATCAACAACGGGAATATGAAGTTTTCGGCCAGAGACCTCACCGGGGCGCTGGCGGTGAACGGCCTGGCGCTGGGCGACCTGGACGGTGACGGCGACCTGGATGCTTACACCACCCTCAACGGCATTGACCATCAGGTGATGATTAACGCCAATTCAACGGACCTGGCGGTTTCGATGGAAGCCCGTCCAGACCCGGTGGTGGCAGGAGAAACCCTGACCTATACACTCAAGGTGAACAACCGCGGCGGCATAGAGGCCACGGATGTGGCGCTGGTGGATAACCTGCCGGCAGCCGTGTCGTTTTTGGATGTGACGCCGCCCGGCCCCATTTGCACGGAATCGTTGAAAAAAGTGACCTGCAACCTGGGCGGCATCCCGGCAGGGGGCGCAGCCACGGTCAACATTCGGGTGACGCCGTTGCTTCAGGGCACGTACACCAATGAGGCCACCGTCACCTCCAGCCTTGAAGACACCAACCCGGCCAATAACCGCGCCGCCTATGAGGTGCGGGTGATGCCGGCCGCCACCCCGCGTGATCCGATGCTGGAGAGCGTCGCGCCGGATCAGGTTTATAACACCGGAACGGTGCTGGTGACCATTACAGGCCAGTATTTTCAGGCAACTCCGCAAATTTCCATTTCAGGGCCAGCAACTCTGACCTTTACCCCAACGACGTATTCCTCCACCACGCTGGTGTTCAGCCTGACAGCTGGACTGCCGGCCGGGGTCTATGACGTGAAAGTGACCAACCCGAATGGAAAATCGGGCGCGCTCGTGGCGGGGTTGAACATCATGGAACCCCTGCCGCCCACGCTGGTCAGTGTTATCCCGGCTGAAGGGCCCAACAGCCGTCCGATGACCGTGCGCCTGAAGGGCAGCAATTTTGCTCGCAGTGCCACCGCGACCCTGCGCCAGGGAACAGAAGAGGTGCTGGTGAACCGGATGGCTTTTATCGATAATGAAACGTTGACCGGGGTTATCCCTGCCGGCATTGCCGCGGGAACGTATGATGTGACAGTTTATAACAACCCGGGCGACGGTGACAGCCTGAATGCCGCATACACAGCCTTGAATCCGAATCAATGCCAGGAATTCACCGCTCTGAACGAGGATTTGTGGCTGGATCCGGTGTTTATTCGCCAGGGGCAGCCGGCCACGGCCACCCTGCGGGTGCGCCGTCTGTGCGGCGGAGATGTCATTCCGGTCAGCGTGGCGTTCTATATGGATGGCGTCAGTCCTGCAAATCAGCTGGGCACAGGCACCATTGCCGCATTTCCTGGTGCGATCAGCGTGGCTACCGCCACCACAGGATTTGTCCCGACGAAGGCCGGACGGCAATATCTTTATGCGGTGATCCATTCAGGCGTGGCCGAGTTCAACCCGGATAACAATGTGGTCAGCCGCAGCGTGGTGGTGCTGCCCGACCTGCCTGATCAGCAGCCGCCAGTGGTGGTGAGCCTGCTGGTGAACAGCGGCGACCAGAACACCCGCCGCCGCCAGGTGACTTTGGATACGGTGGCGACCGATAATGTGGCGGTGACCCGCCTGCTGTATGTGGAATATATCTATGATCCGACAGTGCGCAACTGGCAGGCGGTGAAGTTCTCGCCCTGGCTGCCTTACGAGACGAGCAGCAGCGCTTATCCCTGGCAGCTTACTCCTTATGTGGGCGTACATTACCTGCAGGTCTGGGCGGCTGACCGTTCAGGCAATATATCCCCGCATTCGATGACCCGGATGATCAACCTGCTGACGCCGCTCAGCTTCAGCACAGAAATTCTGGCGGGCAGCGTGGATTTTTACCGCCTGGCGCTGCCGCCTGGCGTACAGATTCTGGCCCGTCTGACCTCGGTAAAAGGCGATGCGGACCTGTATGTGTTCGATCCCGCTGATATCCGGGTGGGATTCAGCGAAAACACCGACATGGTGGAGAATGTGCTTTTCACAACCATCACTGGAGGTGTTTATCAGGTGGAAGTGGAAGGTGCCGCCGATGCCTCTTACCGCCTGGAGTTTTTCCTGACCTCAGGCTTCACCGATGCCCCCGAAATGGATGTTAATGAAATATTGAAAGGCCGCAATGAACCTTTTGCGCCTGTTCCGAATGACCCGGATACGGATTTTGGCTGTCCAAGTGCCATGTATGAGGTGATCTGGCTGCTGCTGCCGTTGATTTTCCATCCGTAGTCTGAAAGGAAGTGTCATGTCTGCATCAATCTGGACCTCTTTTATACCGCACATCCTGTTGGATGACCTGGTCAGCCACCCAGGACAAACCCCGGTTGGGCGCGAGCAGCGCTTTCAGGCGGTGACTCTGTTTGTGGATATCACCGGTTTCACCAGCATGAGCGAGGCGCTGGCAGCCACTGAAAAAGCCGGAGCCGAGGAACTGACCGCCATTTTGAACAGCTACTTTGAGCCGATGATCACGCTCATCCAATCCTACGGCGGCGTCATCGGTAAATTTGGCGGCGATGCCATGCTGGTGCTGTTCCCGGCGCATGGACGCCCGCAGCAGGCCATGCGCCAGGCGCTGCAATGTGCCCTGGAAATGCAGTCGCGCATGGGCCGCTATGCTGCGCTGAACACCAGCGCCGGGTTGTTTGGGCTTTCCATGCGGGCCGGGCTGGCTTACGGCCGGGTGCTGAGCACCACGGTGGGCGACCTGATGGAACGGTTGGAATATATCCTGGCTGGCGGCGCGCTGGATGATTGCGCGGCGGCGGAGCATCATGCCCGGCCGGGGCAGGTGGTGGCGCATGAGAGTGTGGTCCGGCAACTGCCCAACCTCATTGCCGAAAAATCAGCTGAAGGTTTCTGGCTGGTGAAAGGACTGAAACGGCGGGTCAAACCGGCCGGCCTGGCTCCGCTGCCCGAACTTTCCTTACAGGTCACAGAAACCATCGCGGCTTTCATTCATCCCAGCATTGCCGCCCGCCTGCGCCAGGATCTGGCCAATTTTATTAATGAACATCGCAAAGTGACCACCCTGTTTATGCAGTTCAGCGGGTTTGATTATGATGGCGATCCGAAAGTGGGGACGAAACTGCAGGATTACCTGAGCCAGGTTCTTTATACCATTCAACATTATGACGGCTACCTGAACAAGGTGGAAATGGGCGACAAGGGCAGCAAATGTCTGGTGGTGTTTGGCGCTCCCATTGCCCACGAAGATGATGTGGAAAGGGCATTGAACTGCGCCCTTGAGTTAAGCCAGATGATGCGGATTCCGGTGCGCATTGGCATCAGCACCGGTTTTGTCTATTGCGGGCAGGTGGGGTCGGCGGCGCGGCAAGAATACACGGTGATGGGAGATCACGTGAACCTGGCAGCGCGCCTGATGCAGGCGGCCCGCGAGGGGCAGATTCTGGTGGATGGGGACACTTACGCCTTGGCGCCGCAATTGTTCACCTGGCAAAGCGGCCAGGAGCTGACGGTGAAGGGCAAGCAGGAACCGGTGCAGGTGCATACGCTGCTGGGCTTGAAAAAACAGGCCAGCATGCATTTGCAGGAACCGCAATATGCCCTGCCCATGGTGGGACGCACAGCCGAGATTTCCCGCGTGCGCACCCTGCTGGACCTGGTGAAGGGCGGGCAGGGGCAAATTTTGGGCATCACTGCAGAAGCGGGTATGGGAAAATCGCGCCTGACGGCAGAGGTGATCAGGCTGGCATGGGAAGCCGGGCTGAGCGGCCTGGGCGGAGAGTGCGTGTCGCACGGCACCACCACCAGTTACCTGGTGTGGCGGAATGTGTTGGGTGGGCTGTTTGGCCTGGAGCCTTCAGAAACCCCTGAACAGCAGGTGCGCTGCGTGCGCGAATGGCTGGAACACATGGCGCCCGAGGTGCTGCCGCGCCTGCCCCTGCTGGGCCAGGCTCTGAACCTGCCGGTGGCAGACAACGAGTGGACGGCAGGGATGGATGCCCGCCTGCGCAAGGCTTCGCTGGAGGCTCTGGTGGTGGATGTGGTGCGCGCCCATGCACTCAAAAAGCCCACGCTGCTGGTGTTTGAAGACTGCCATTGGATAGACCCGGTTTCCAATGAACTGCTGGAGGCCGTGGGCCGCAGCATCATGGACCTGCCGGTGCTGATGGTGGTGGTGTACCGCCCGCCGGAACGTGAACATATCCACCCGCGGGTCACGCGTTTTGCCCATTTCCATGAAATGCGCCTGACGGATTTCACCCCGCCGGAAATGCAGATTTTGATCCAACTTAAATTGCAGTTTTTGTATGGAAACGCGGTGCAGATCTCTGAAAAATGGTTTGAGCGGCTGGTTCAGCGTTCCCAGGGAAATCCATTTTATATTGAAGAAATGATTAACCTGATTCGCGACCGGGGGATTGACCCGGCCGACGCCGAGGCGTTGGAGAATTTTGAACTGCCCGACAGCTTGAACAGTCTGATCATCAGCCGCATTGACCGGCTGGAAGAAAACGCCAAAATCACCCTGAAAGTGGCCAGTGTGATCGGCCGGGTGTTCAGGGCAAGCTGGTTGTGGGGCATTTACCCGCAGTTTAAGGCGCCAGAGCGGGTGCGCGAACAGCTGGATCAGCTTTGCGGGCTCGATTTCACCCCGCTGGACAAACCTGCGCCGGAACTCGAATACCTTTTCAAGCATATTGTGACGCGCGAGGTGGCCTATGAAAGCCTGGCGCTTTCCACCCGCCGCCAGCTGCACGAACAGGCCGGGCGGTACATCGAACAGACTTATGCTGACCAGATAGACCGTTATCTGGATTTGCTGGCTTACCATTTTGGTCTGAGCGAGAACAAGGCCAAGCAGCGCGAATATTTTTACCGGGCCGGAGTGGCAGCCCAGGCTGTGTTTGCCAATGCAGCAGCCATAGAGTATTACCGCCATGCGGCGCCATTGATGGAAGCGCATGAAAAACCAGAACTGCTGCTGCGGTTGGGCGGGGTGCTTGAATTGACCGGCAGTTGGAAGGACGCCGAGGCAACTTACCTGGAGGCGGAACAAACCGCGGAGGCAGCCGGCCGGCAGGCTGATCAGGCGCGCAGCTGGCTGGCGCGCGCCACTCTGGAACGGCGCAAGGGCAATTTTGAACCAGCGCTGGCTTTGCTTGAAAAAGCGCGGGCTCAATTTGACGCTCTGGGTGATTGGGAAGGGGTGAATGATGTGCTGCGCGACAGGGGGGTGGTGTATTGGAGTCAGGGCGCTTACCCGCGCGCGCTGGCCTGCTTCGAGGAATGCCGCAACCGGGCCATTTCCACCGGCGACCGCCGGCGGCTGTTCCGGGCGCTGGGCAACATCGGCCTGATTCATGATGCCCAGAATGACCCCAAAGAGGCGCTGCAAAGCTATGAAGATGCGCGCAGGATTGCCCTGGAAATTGACGACAAGCTGGGGGCGAACACGGCAGTGGGCAATATGGGCAACGCGCACCTGACCCTGGGCCATTACCCGCAGGCACTGGCCTGTTACATGGAAAAACTCTCTTCAGCAGTAGAACTGGGATACCAGCTGGGCGTGGGCATTGCTGTAGGCAACATGGGGCTGATCTACTTTGAGCGCGGCGATGATTACAGCGCTCTGCAATGTTATGTGCTCTCGTTGAAGGTGGGGCTGCTGTTAGGCGACCGGCTGGGCGTGGCGATTGCGCTCTGGAATGTGGCGCGGGTGCAAATGGCCGAACAGCAGTATATGGAGGCTGAGGCCAATCTCCAGCGGGCGGTTGATATTGGCCGCGCCATTGATACGCCCTACGAATTGTGCGAATTTCTGTACACCCTGGCTGAACTGCACCTGCTCCGCGGCCATTTGCTGCCAGCGCGCGGAATAAACGGGCAGGCACTGGATATGTCGGCGGAGGTGGAGCGCGATTATGTGCGCATTCGCGCGCTGCTGCTGGAACGTGAAATTTGCCTGGCGATGGGAGAAATTTCGCGCAGCGAAGCTCTGGCTTCCCTGGAAGCGCTTTTGCCTGATTGGCCGGGCGATGAAGACCAGGCGGCCATTCATTTCAACTGCTGGCGGGCCGAACCAGGGCAGGAGACTCACCGGCAGGCCGCGGCAGGTCTCTATGCGCGGCTGTTTGAAGCAACCCCCAATATTGAATATGCCCATCGCTATCGTGAACTGACCGGACAGGGACTGCCCGATGCGCCGCTGCTGGATCCGCTGCCGGAAGTGGTGACGCGCGCCATCCTGAGTTTGGATACTCTGGTGCTGCAGGTGGATGCGATGATGAAGCAGTTGGATTGAAAAAAAGGACAGCTGCATTTTTGGCAAGATACAAAAACCTCCGCAAATTTTGCGGAGGTTTTTGTAAGACTCAAACAGCGGGCGGCTCGGCGGGGGCTGCTGGCGGGGCTTCGGGTTCATCAAAGGTGATTTTTTCTTCCATGCGAATTTGACCGCGCAGAAAGGCGCCTTCTTCCGTGGCAAAAGCGCCCACCACCACATCTCCCCAAACCCGGCCGGTGCTGCGAATTTCCAGTTTTTCAGCCAGAATGTTGCCGCGCACAGCCCCGGCCACAATCACCGTGTTGGCCTGCAGGTTCTGACAGGTGATGCGGCCGGTTTCACCGATGACGACCATGCCGCGCAGGTTGATTTCTCCTTCAAAGGCGCCTTCAATGCGCAGGCCGCCGCTGCCGCGCAGGTCGCCGGTCCAGCTGATGCCGGAACCCAGAACAGAAGTGATGCGTTCCACCGGGGCAACCGGGGCGCTTTGAGCTTTGGGTGGTTTACGAAACATGGGAACTTGCACTCCTCTCATCAGCCGGGCGCTCCGGCCAGATTCCGCCAGCGCGCACCAGGCCGCCATCAGGAACATCTGATTTGATGGTGGCTCCGTTGCCAATGCGCACATCGGCGCCCAGACGCACATTCAGGTTGATGGTGACGCCCATACCCACCAGGGTGCGTGGGCCCACCTGCACCATGCCGGCCAGCAGGGCTCCGGGGGATATATTCACATAATCACCCAAAACCACATCGTGGGAGGCCACAGCGCCGGTATTGATAATGACCCCATAGGCCACACGGGCATCGCTGCCCACATAGGCCTGGGCGAAAATTTGACCGCCCTCGCCCACATGGGCGCTGGCTTCCACCCAGGCAGTGGGGTGAACAACGGTGGGGCAGGTGAAACCGGCAGCAGCCAGTTTTTCATAGACTTTCAGGCGCGAGGTGATGCTGCCGATGCCGCCAACGGCATTGACGGCCAGGCGCAAACCCTGGCGGTAGAGGGATGGCAGCATGCCGCCGCCGCCCAGCACCGGCACACCCAGAACCGTATCGCCGGGAGCCATCTGATCATCCAGCACGCCGGCAAGGCGGTATTTTCCCTGCGCCCTGATCAGGTCAATCAGGGCTTTGGCATGGCCGCCGCCGCCGTAGAGGATGACGGAATGGAGATCTGGTTGGGCTGCGCGGCTTTGCAAGTTTTCAAGCAAAGAAGCCACCTGTCTTTCTGTTACCAGTGGACCCTGCGGCAGCAATGACAGATCCAGGCCCTGGCTTTGGGCCAGCGCCAGGGCAGGCTTACTGATGCGCAGGCCGGGGGGAAGGATGGGGGAGGTATTGGCAGACGCAGCTGGCGATGCTGAAACCGGCAGGGCATCGCCGGCCGACTCAGCCAGGTAACCCAGCAGGTCACCGGTGTGCACGGTCTGTCCGGTCTGCAGGCGCAGGCCGATGATAAAACCGCTGCGCTCAGCCAGCAGATCGCTGGAGGTTTTGGTGCTTTCAAGGCTGGCGAGGATTTGCCCGGCCTGCACCGCCTGGCCTTCTTTGATATAGAGAGCAGCCAGCAGGCATTCCGATTCGTTGGCATTCAACAGGGGAATGAGGATGGGCAAAGGTGAAACGCTCAATGTAATTCTCCTGTGTTCACCAGGCGGCGGGCCGCCTGGCAGATATCTTCCAGCCCGGGCAGGTGCGCGGCTTCGAGAGCTGGCGAAGCTGGAACGGCTGAATCGCGGGCCGCCACCCTGGCAGCAGCCAGAGGACGCCCACCCAGGCCTTCCACAGCGCGGCTGATCATTTCGGCGCCCCAGCCCAGAGTATGGCTGCCTTCCTCAATGGTCAGCAGGCGGCCGGTCTGGGCTGCGGATTCGAGCAGGAAAGCCGGTTCGACCGGAGAAAGGCGGGTGTAGATCAGCAATTCAGCAAAAATTTCCTCTTCATAAGCCAGTTTCAGCAGCGCCTGCCGGGCCAGTTCGGCCATGTACCCATAGGCCGCCAGGGTCAGGGTGGGGGACGGCGCGCCGCGCACGCTGAGACGCATGCAGGGGGCAGACTCTGGAGATGAAATCAGTTCGAAATCGGCCAGGGCCGCTTCATCAGGAATTTTCAACAGATATTGAAGCTTGTTTTCGATGAAGAGAACCGGATTTTCGGCCGTCAGAATGGCGTGTTCCAGCAAGGGGGGGCCGCCCGGACCGGGAAGACAGGCCGGAGCCAGCACTTCCAGCCCGGCCACGCCGATGAAATGCTTTTCAAGGGTCTGGCTGTGGGTGGGACCGTATCCGCGCCTGCCGCCCATGGGCGTGCGCACCACCATGGGAACCTGCACCTGGCCGTGATACATCTGACGGAAGCGGGCAGCATGGTTGACCAGCTGATCGGCGGTGAGGGTCAGGAAATCGCCGAACATGATTTCGACCACGGGCCGCAGGCCGCGCAGTGCCATGCCCGCGGCCACACCCACCAGCCCGCCTTCTGCGATGGGGCTGGCGAGCACGCGGGTGGGAAAAGCGCTGGAGAGGCCGCGGGTGACCTTGAAGGCGCCGCCATAGGGATCGAGAATATCTTCCCCCATCAGCACCACGCGCTCATCGGTTTGCATGGCATGGTGCAGGGCCTGGTTGAGGCCATCGAGCATGCTGATCATGGTTTCACCTCGCTGATCAGATGCCAGTGGAGTTGGGGGATATCCTGGTTGGGGCCGCCGTTGGTGATGAGGCGGTATCCGCGCGTTTCAAGGTTGAAACGCGCCACCAGCTGCTGCACCACGTCCACCATTTCGCCGAGCAGGGGCGCATCTTCAGGGCGCAGGTCTTTCAGACTGGCAACGGCGCGTTTGGGCACCAGCAGGATGTGCAAGGGATAAGATGGACGCGGATGGAAAAACGCCAGCCAATGCGGCGTTTCAACCAGCCGTTCCACCGGCAGGGCAAATGGAATCATGGCAAACACAAACCCAACCAGCGGGCGCAGCAGCGGGCTGCGCGCCAGGCTGAACAAAACAGATTTATAGGAAAACGATCTTTCCGTCATCCATCGAGGCAATGCTGACCAGGGAGACCACCGGAACGCCTAATTTTTCCAGTATTTTGCGACCGCCTTCGAAATCTTTCTCAACCAGAGCGCCAATGCCCACCACTTCCGCGCCAGCCACCTGAGCCAGGCGCACCAGGGCGGCGATGGTTTCGCCAGAGGCGAGGAAGTCGTCAATGATGAGAACCTTTTCACCGGCAGCCAGGTATTCGGGAGAAACGATCAATTCAACCATGCGGCCCTTGGTATGAGAGGGCGCCACGGTGAGAAAAACCTGACCGGGCATGGTGATGGGTTTGTGCTTGCGGGCATAGACAACAGGGAGTTGGAGATGCAGACCAGCCATCAGGGCTGGGGCAATGCCCGAGATTTCAGCTGTGAGGATTTTGGTCGCGCCAATGCCTTTGAATTGGCTGGCAAAGGCCCGCCCGCAGGCATCCATCAGCATGGGGTCCACCTGGTGATTGATAAACCCGTCCACTTTCAAAATGCCGTTGCCGAGGTTTTTACCTTCTTCTTGAATACGCTTTTTGAGCAGATCCATAATAACACCATCCCAGTAGAGTAAGATTGAACCTCTAAATTATAACACGGACAGGGTTCCAGGTTTGTCTGAGTGAAGAGAAAATCTTAATGGGTAACTGCTCAGGCATGGCTCATAAGGCCAACTATAACGGCCGTTCCGTGAATGTTTTTCTGGGTTAACGCGTATTTTGCAACGAAGCGTTTAACCGTAAGTGCTGTTTCCGGCTCGCTTTGCGAGCCGGAAACAGCACTCAATTATCTTTAGCCCCCGCCGGCGGGCGGGGGTTGGGGGTGAGGAAGCCTCAGCAGACGTATTATGTGATCCTTCTGAGTAGTTCCTTTAATGGTAATAAAACACAGGGCTGGAAACCTATGTTCACATCGCGGCTTATCCAGCCGGTTCAGCCGTTGGTTTTGAGGCGAACTGGGTGGCCAGCCGGGCATAATAGTTGAAGCTGGCAAGCAGCAGGGCGCCGCCAATGGCCAGGTATACCACCGCCAGGTATGGTTTGGGAATGAGAGAATTGCGCAGCCACATGCCGCCGGTCATCATGACGGCGATGATGGCGTATCCTTTCCAGGCCTGAAAGGCAAACAGGCAGGCTTTGGAAGGGTAGGCCAGGATGCGGTTGATGTTCTTGCGGGCCAGGCTGGAAAATTGAAACCGGTTCGCGGCCAGCGCCATAACCATGCCCAGACCGGCCAGAATGATGGCGCCATCAGGCACAGGCTGGGTGAGCCAGGTGAAAGCCATGCTGCCAAGCAGCAGTCCCACTGTCGACCACATCAGACCGGCGAGGGCTAGCAAAAGGTATTTGGACACGGATGGATTAAATTTTTGCAACCATTGGTTCTGTATCATGGCGTGATTCTCCTTTCTTTAGCGGGCCATGGCGATAAACATGCCGGAGATGAACGGCACCAGCCAGATCAACCAGACGGCGGTGCTGAATTTATGGAAGTTCTGGATCGCCTTCTGATCTTTTTTGATCAGCACCCAGGTGGCCCACAGAGCATGACCCAGCATCAGAATAATGGCCAGAGCGCCGGTGATGCCGTGCAGGTCAAAATCGAATTTTCCGGCGATGTCGCTCATCAGGGTGGTGCCAGTGGTGTCAAAGACCAGGCCAATCCAGAAAAGGATCAGGAAGGCCAGTTTCAGTTTTCCAGACAGTCGCTCGCTCCACACGCCGATGGTGTAGAAAACCAGGGCAGAGACAATGGCAATAATGGCAAAAATCAGTTGAGTGGACATTTTATTGCTCCTTGAATTTGGTTTTGTATACTAACCAGTATAGTTATACTAGTTAGTATACAAAATGTCAAGGGGAGAATTTGGCATTTGCCGCATTTTAACTGGATATTGTAAGGTGCCTGCAAGGTTAAGGGGTGAAATCGGGTGATTCTTAGAAAAAATGTCCGGTTTACCACTTGACACAGAACGAATGTTCGTGTATTATAAGGCTAGCACAAATGAGCGATTTACCAACCCATTGTACCTGCTGGTTGCCCCCTTCCCCAACCAGGGGTTCAAGAAAGCGAGAATAAACATGGGACGCAAAAAAGAAGGTCTTGGTGAGCGGCATAAAAGGATCCTGAGTTACCTGGAATCCTATCAAAAAGAATTCGGCTATCCGCCATCCATCCGCGAAATCTGCGACAGCACGAATATCTCTTCCACTTCGGTAGTGAATTATTACCTGGAGCAGCTGGAGGAAATGGGCTATATTGTGCGCGAAAACCACATTTCACGCGGAATCCGGGTGATTAAATCTCTGGAGAACAAGCTGAAGGAAAGCGCGCAGGCTGTGGTGGATGCAGCTGAAAACCTGATCCGCTTGCCCCATCTGGGGAATATCGTGGCTGGTCAGCCCATCAATGTGCCCTCCATTCCACTTCAGGAAGTGGATATGGAAACCAACGGCATTGATATTGCCCGCAGCATGCTGCCGTCCTATGAAAAACCTGAAAACCTGTACGCGTTGAGCGTCAAAGGCGATTCCATGATTGACGCCATGATCAATGATGGCGATATTGTCATCATGCGTACCACGCGCGAAGCGCATAACGGTGAAATGGTGGCGGTATGGCTGACCGATCGCGAGGAAACCACGCTGAAGTACTACTTCCATGAACCCTGCCAGCATGCCCAAAAGCACAAAGCCGGGCATGTGCGTTTGCAGCCGGCCAACAGCACCATGGATCCCATCATCATTGACGATCCCTCCACGGTGGAAATTCATGGCAAGGTGGTCATGGTCATTCGCCGCCCGCAAACCCTGCACTAAGACTTGCCTGCCTGCAAAAAGACATCCCCACCTGGGCCCAGGTGGGGATGTCTTTTTGCGGTTTGGAGAAGTGGGGGATTAGGGAGCAAATTCCACATAAACCGGCTGCCAGTTGATGGAGGTGACAGCACTGGCAGGCAGAGCCTGGCCCCAGGTGTCGTAAACTGCAGCCGGCGCCGTTCCCCAGGCCACATCCTGCGGCCCGCTGACAGACCACAGCACCCAGAACTGCCTGCCATCCTGTGTAAAACCATAACCTTTCAATCCGGGGCGGCCGGTCATCTCGGTGGCATATTTTGCATTGCCGAGCATGTGTGCAGCAAACGTGTATGCCGCATAGGAGGGGCGGGCGCTGCTATCGGGGTTGAGCAAGCCTGAACCGCGCCAGCCCACAGCGCTGTACCAGATGTTGGCGCGCAGGCCCAGGGCGGTGGCCAGGGCATAAGATTGCACCAGGTAAGCGCTTTTGGTGTTTTCGTACTCTGCACCCTGGCACTCAAGCTCGGTTCCATCTTTGGGGCAGATCAGGGCGTTTTCAGTACTCATCAGGTATTTACCGGACAACTGGTACTGCGTCAGCAGATCTTTCAAATACTGCGCTTTGACGCCGAAAGCCGGACCGGTGATATCCCACTGGGCATTCCAGTTGGAATTGCCGTAGACGCCCGCCTGGTAACCATAATAGTCGTATCCATGGAACGAAACGCCGTCAAAAGCGCTGCCGGCGCCGGCTTCGAGCACGCCTTTGAAAAAGAGGGCTGCCCGCTGGCTCTCTTCACTGAGCCCGGTTTTGGCCGGGTCAGCGTTCAACAGCAGCCCGCCTACCAGCACTTGGGCGGTGGGATCAGCCGCTTTGATCATGGGGGTGATCTGCTTGAGCATTTCACCATACGCTTTTCCGCCGTAATATGGGTCATTGGGTTCCCCCCAATCGCCCAGCACCTGGGCGGCATCTGGTTCGTTCCAGAGTTCCCAATATTTGACATTGTAAGGCGGCATGCTGTAACGGCGCACCAGGTCGGTCATAAACTGGCCGAAGGCAGCCATTTGTTCAGGGGCAACCGCCCCGGCTGTATGACCCGGTTTGAGCGCCCAGGCGGGTGTTTTACCGACCACCAGGATCACCTGGCTGCCCTGGCCGGAGCTTTCAAGAATCCATTTTTCCAGGTCGGCCACAGCCGCCCAATTCCGCTCGCCGGGCTGGGGTTCAATGCTTTCCCAGAGCGGATATTGCTCATGGCTGCGCGCCCAACCGGCCACGCTGCCGGGGAAGAGCCCAGTCAGATTAAAGGTGCCGGAGATGCCGAACAGGCTGCCAGGGGCAGGCAGAGAGGCAGACTTTGAAGCGGGCGTTTTGGGCGTCTGGCAGGCGGTGAGCGCGCTGGCGAGAAGGGTCAGGCAGAGAAGAAAATGGATCCAATTTATGCGTTTTTTCATGGCCGGTTTCCTTTCAGGGTGCGGTTTGGCAATGATAGATTTCCATGTTGATTTTCTTTTCAGACGGGTCTTCGATCAGATGAATGGGCTGACAATGAAGATTGACATAAGCTTCGCGAAATTGCGGCAGGGTGCCGGCAGCCAGGGCCAGATATTCCGGCTGATATGCTTCAACAGCCCACAGGGCGGCATCGTCATAGGAGGTTTCGCGTTTAAGCTGCCGGGCCACGGCAGGCTGAATCAGGCCGGCAAAATCCACCAGAGATTGCGGGGCGTAATAGCCGATGATGCCCACTTCCAGCAGGCCAACCCTGGCTTCAGCGGGGATATTTTGCGCCAGCCAGAGGCCAGTCTGGGTGTAGCGGGGGAGGCGGGTATCGCGGACCTGGCTCAGGTGCAGGGCATCCTGAGCCTGCATGGCGGCGGCGGTGAGCGTGAGCAGAACGGCAACGCCAGCCCAGCCGCGCCACTGGCTGCGGCCGGCCCACAGCGCCTCCACCCCCAGGCTCACCAGCAGAACAAACCCGGGCACCAGGGGGGCATAATACCAGAAGTACTGGCTGACGCCCAGCAGGGAATAACCGGCAAAATAGACCGCCACCCAGGCCAGAAGAAGCCAGGCCGGACTGCGCCGGCGCACGCACCAGAAGGCGCCCAGGGCTGCCAGCCCCAATTCAAGCCAGTAAGGCCAGGTGTTGTACCAGCCGGCGACCTTGAAAAAACCGGCAAAGAACTGCTGGCTGATGGCCATGCTGCCCTGCTGCTGCTTGGCAGCCAGGGTGACCGGCAGGGGATAGCCAAAATAGAACCAGGCGAAACCATACCAGGCCAGATTGATGGCCAGGTAAATGGCCAGGGCGGCCCAGGGGATGGCGCGCGCGCGGCGCCATTCGAAAACCAGGTAATGCAGCCCCAGCACCCCGGCCACCAGCACGCCATCGGGGCGGGCCAGACCAGTGAGGGCCGCCAGCACGGCTGTGGTTTTATAGCGCCTGGCCTGATAGGCAGCCAGGGCGGCCAGGCCCAGGGTGATGTAGAGGGGCGTTTCAGAGCCGGTGGTTTGCAGCAGCAGGCTGAAGGTGGGATAGAGCGCCAGGGCAGCCCAGCTGGCGGCGTTAAGTTTCCACTGGCGGGCCAATTGCCAGAGCAGCAGGCCCCCGGCTGCGATGCTGACGGCGCTGATGAGATTGGCGGTTTGGGGAAGGTTTTCAACGAACAGACCGAGCGCGGCCAGCAGCATGGCAAAGAGGGGCGTGGTGGTGCTCAGCACCTGTTCGCCGGGGTTAAAAACAAAGCCTAACCCGTGGCGGAGATTATTCGCATAGCGATAGGTGATGTAAGGGTCATCGTAGCCGTAAGCGGCGAAAAAAAAGTAAAGAACAGCGGCAACCCCGATCAGATAAGCTGCCGCCAGCCAGAAAGACCGGCGCTTGAAAAGAGAGAAAGACATGCTCACCTCATTGCTGACAGAAGGGTTGCAGGGTCACTGTGGCCGTGCCCGCGCCGTACGAAAGATGCAGGCCGTCGGCCTGCAGCGACACGCCGGGCAGCAGGGGCTGATTGTTTTGCCAGGCGGCAGCCCCGTTAAGGGTGACGGTGGTGCTGGCAGTGTAAAGGGGAACAATCACTTCGCCGCTGGAGCCAGCCGGAGCGTTAATAGTCAGATCGGCCTGAGTGCAGCCCTGGCGCGTCCAGCTGGCCGCAAGGGCATCGCCAGACAGCGGCAGGCTGCCGGATACGGCGTCCAGGCCGTCAAAAGCGGGCTTAAAAAGCCAGGTATGGGGGCCGGTCTGGCGTAATCCCAAAACATAGGTACTCATGAACCAGGTTGGGCTGGCGCCCCAGGCATGAGAGTAGCTGTTGTAGTAGTAATAATTGGCGTAGAAATTTTCCCACCAGGTGGTGGCGCCGAGGTCGAGCATGCGGCCGTAGTAGCTGCGGATGATGGCAAGGGCAGGGCTGATCTGGCCATTCTGGCCGAGCGCTTCGAGCAGCCAGTACATGCCGTAAGTTTGCACGCTGGCATTCAGCGGATCGGTGGAGAGCATGCTCACCAGGGATGCGGTGACGGCAGAGCGCTCGCTTTCGGCGGGCACACTGTAGGCCAGCGCCCAGGCCTGGGCATGTACGCTGGGGGCGGCTTTTTCTCCGTTGCGAATGGAGGCGTTGTAACGGTGCTGTTCAGCATCATAAAGCCGGGCGTTGATTTGACCGCGCAGGGCATCTGCCTGGGCGCCCCAGGCGGCGGCGCGGGCGGGGTCATTGACCGCGCTGGCCAAGGCGGCTGCCTGGCGCAGGGTGCCGTAGTACATGGCGTTGACCGCGGTGGAGAAGCCGTGCCGGTCGGCATCCAGCCCCACATCCACATAGGCGGACATGGCCCAGGCGCCTTCAGGCACATTCAGCAGCCCTGATTCAGCATCGCAAAAGATTTGCAGGTAGGCCATGTAGCGGGTGAGGGGAATGTATAATTTTTCGAGCAGGGCTTTGTCGCCTGTGCGCAGCCAGGCATCGTGGATGGACTGCACCCACAGCATGCCGTAATCAAGCATATAAACGCCCTGCCCGTTAGGGGCCATGGCTTTGGCGCGTCCATTATCCTCAAGAGCATTGGCCATGAAGATAAGGCCGCGTTTGAGCAGCAGGGAATCGCCAAAGGTGACGCTGTTCACCCGGTCGGTGACAAAGGCATCGCCCCACCATTGGCCGCGTTCGCGCCAGGGATCGGCATAGGCGTCGTTCATGTTGGGGATGAGGGTGGTGGCGCCGGTTTGCCAGATCTGGTTAAGGCGCGAATCGCTGCTGGTGAAATTTCCCGTTTGTGCGGCCGGGTAGTTTTCTTCGATAAATTGCAGCTGCGACAGGGTGACCGGGCCATTCCCCCAGACGGCGATCAAAATATAGCGGCCGGAGCGGGCATCGAGGGTGGTCAGGTCGCGGGAGGCGCCGTCCAGAATCCAGGTATCGGCTTCGTTCCATTCCGGGTGCATATGCCCCGGATAGGGCAGGGGGCGCAGCCCATTATAGAGGCGTTCATCCCAGCCAATATCCACAAAGCTGCCGGCCGGGCCGGTGATCTGTCCGGTGAGGCGGCCCAGGCGGGTGCGCCCCAGGTCCAGCACCAGATAGGAGGGCGTGGCGTTGAACACGGCGGTGAGGGCGGCTGCCGAGCTGGCAACGGAAACGGCGCCGTTCCGAGGAGAGAGATCGGCCAGCAGCAGGCGGCTGCCGGTGTGCGCGCCAGTTTCCAGCGGGCGCAGAGGCCATCCGGCGGGAGGTGAATAGACTGCAAAATGCAGGCCGGCAGCCGAAAGGTGATTTTCGCCGGCAGGCAGGTTCACCGCGGCCGTGAAAACATCCGGGCGGGAATCGCCGGCGGGCTGCCAGTTGAGCATCTGGCCCGAAAGATCGGGCGTGTTGGCGGCAGGCAGGCCGGTGGGTGAGAGCATTTCAAGGGCGATGGCGGCAGGGGAGGCAAGGGTGAAAGTCAGGCTGGCTGGGGCTGTGAAATACTGCACGGCGCGGTCAGGTGAGATCAACCCGCTTTCCACAACCGTGGGAAGGATGGCAGTTTCGTTCAGCAGGGGCAGGTTGCGCGGCTGGAAGATGGGGGCGGGGACGGAGTCGGGCCAGGTCAGGTCGGGCAGCACTTCGGGCCGGGCATAGCCAAAATCCATATGAGCAACCAGCAGATGGTTTGGGGCCGCCACCTGCAGCGGATTGACGAAAACAGCTGCGTTCCAGGCCTGGTCATCGAAACCGGGGTTCTGCCAGCCAGCCGGCAGCTGGCGCAAATCCAGCAGTTCGGTGGCCCCAATCAGGTTCCAGGCATGCACCGGGGCGGCATCGGCGCGCCAGGCAGGAGAAAGAAGGGCTTTCCAGGCCAGCCCGGTCTGGATCAGGCGCTGGCCTCCGGCGGTGATGCGCGCCCGCAGGTGGGGGCGGGTGGATTCGGAACGGCGCTGGTTGGGTGACCATTGAACCAGAACGGCCACCGTGTGGGTGCCGGGCTGAAGTTCGGGGGAATTCAGGCTGTCATATTCATGAAGGGTCCATGAAAAGCGGGCCGGGCCGCGGCCGATGGAAACGCCGTCAATCCAGACCTGATAGCGGGTATCCGCGAAAATATCCAGGGTGACGCTGCGGGTCGATTCGAGGGAAAAAGCGGCGCGAAAGAGGGCCACCTCGTGGGCGGCCGGCGGATCATTGACAGGCCAGATGGGCGGCACCTGGCTGAAAGATTCACTTTCGACCGCCAGGGGCAAAAAAAGGGTGTTCGCCGCCTGGCTCTGCCCGGCTGCCCCGGCGAGGGGCAGTAAAATCAGGCCGAATAATAGCAAAAAGCGCAGGCAGCGAACCCTTGTCATCTTACTGGTGCCATTCGATATAAATGGGGCTCACTGAAACAGGCACTTCATAATAAGCGCCAACTGTGGCCGGGGTGATCACGTTACCGTTGCGGTCATAAGCCGTGATCCATTGAGATTGGGGAATCTGGATTTTTTTGGGTTCATTGACATTTGCCCAGACCACATCAACCAGGTAGCCATCTTTTTTGAAGGTATAGGCTTCGATATCCTGGCCGTAATTGTGGGCCGCCTGGAATTCACCGTCGCGCAGGCGGTCCAGGTATTCAACATAGGCTGCATAAGCCGGGGTGACCAGATTGGTGCTGCTTTCCACAAGGCCGGTGTAGCGCCAGGCAGGTCCATTGAGCGTGTACCAACTCACATTCATGATATCCACAGACCAGGCGCGGGTGAACACTTTGACAAGAAAATCGGCCTGCACTTCAAAGAACTGGCTATTGGGCGGGGTGCAGTAGCTGACGGGTTGCCCGCCGACCACTTCAGCGCACATGAGGGCAATTTCGTTCAACGCCAGGGGTTTATTAACGCCGTATTTAGCCATGACATTGCGCAGGAACTGGGCTTTTCCGCGCACCCCACCGCCCAGGTTGTGCCAGGGATAGAGGACATCATAATCACGCACTTCGTTGAGATAAGGCGGGTAATAATGATAGGCCACAATGTCAATATAAGGCGCGGCGCCGGTGCTCAATACGCCGTCAAAAAAGCATTCCGGGCAGCCTTTGGTACCCTGGGTGTCGCTGGCGCTGGTGTCTGGCGAAGCCAGCAGCAGCCCGCTCATCCAGATGACGGCGCTGGGATCGGCCTGCCGGATGGCCGGGCCGACCACTTTCAACATTTCGCCATACTGGCTGCCGCCGTAATCGGCCTTAGAAATATCACCCCAACAGCCGTATACACTGTCTGTTTCCAGACCCAGGTCTGAATCCACATCCACTTCATTGCCAAGTTCCCAATCATGGACGTTAAATTCGGGAGCTGAATAACGCTGGATCAACTGGGTGATGAAGGCCGCGTAGGCATTAAATCGGTCCGTGCGAATGGCAGCGCAGGAGGTGGGTTTGACGGTGGCCCAGCGGGGTGAATCGTTCAGAACAATAATCGGCCTGATATTCAACTGCGATAAGGCCCGCAGTTCTTTTTCAAAATCAGCCAGTTTGTTCCAATCAATCGGATCATCGGGACCATTGGGCTGAAGAAGACGCCAGGAAACCCGGCTGTTGAGGCGCACCTTTTGCGCACTGATCTCTCCCATACGATTAAACAGCACCTGCCCCACGGCAAAATGTTCGTTGGATTCAACCGAAAAAATGACCGGCGGCCCGGCTTTGAGCAGGGTGGGTATAAATATCTTTTGTTCGGCTGTGGCAGCCGTGACGGTGGGCGGAGAGGTGAGCGTGTTAATGGGGGCCGGGGTCATGCTGGCGGCCGGCTTTTTTTCGATGGCTGCCTGGCTGGGGGTGATTTTCCAAATGGTCGCAGCCTGGGTTGGTTGGGACCTGAGGCAGCCAACAGCCAGAAGGATGCATGTTGCTAATAACAGGAAGAAACGGACTGATTTCTGTTTCATACAAGATCCTTGTCAAGTTGTGGTGTATTTAAGCAGATTATAACATACTCATTTGGCCTGTCTTCAACCAGATGTTGACACACCCCTTTGGCAGGGCTAAAATATAGGCATGCATGAAGATCCCTCCACACATTCGACCTCGCCTCTATGGGGACCGACCACCAAACTGGTGGTGGCCCTGACCATTGTTGCCATTATCGCCTTCCTTTTTGCCACCCTGCGAGATGTAGTTGGCCCGGTGCTGGTTTCATTTATTATCGCTTATTTGATGTACCCCATTGCAGCCGGAATGCGCAAATATTTGCATCTGCACTGGCGGGTTTGTGTGGCAATTCTGTATCTTTTCCTGGTGATCCTTTTGCTCAGCTCCCTCACCATCAGCGGGCTGGCCCTGTTTGAGCAGCTGCAAAGCCTGGTGGGCTTTTTACAGAAAGCCGTGGTGAATGTGCCGGCTTTCCTGGAGGATCTCTCCAAGCGGGTGATCATCATCGGCCCCTTCACCATTGACTTTGTGCATATGGATTTCAATGCCGTCAGTAAACAGGTGCTGGACGCGGTGCAGCCTTTGCTGGGTCAAATTGGCACGGTGCTGGGGCGCGGGGCGGCCAGCGCCGCCACCCTGGTGAGCTGGGGCGTTTTCTCGCTGCTCATTTCTTATTTTATCCTGGCTGAGACCAACGGCGAAGGCGGAAAACTGCTGGATATTCAACTGCCGGGCTACGGCGATGATTTCAGACGGCTGGGCGTTGAACTGGGGCATATCTGGAATGCCTTTTTGCGCGGCCAGCTCTTTGTCATTTCAGTGACCATCCTGCTTTACACCGCCTATTTGAGCGGCATGGGGGTGAATTACGCCTTTGGCCTGGCCTGCGTGGCCGGGCTGGCCCGGTTCATTCCCTATATTGGCCCGGCCATCGCCTGGACGGCTTATGCGACGGTGTGTATTTTCCAGGGATATACGCCATTTGGCCTGACGCCCGTCACGCATGCCGCGGTGGTGGTGGTTTTTGCCCTGCTGCTGGACTACCTGATCGACAGCTTCATCGCCACGGCCATCATGTCGGGCACGCTCAAAATTCACCCGGCGGCCATGCTGATTGCCGCGCTGGCGGGGGCTGCCATTCTGGGCATGGTAGGGGTTTTGCTGGCCACGCCAGTGCTGGCCACCATCAAGCTCATTTTTGAATACATCCTCAACAAACTTCTGGACCGCGATCCGTGGGAACACATGGCGCTGGCTCCCAGGCCTGAGCCCACGGCGCTGCAGCGCTGGCTGGTTGAACGCTGGGGGCGCTTCAGGAGCTGGCTTAAGAACCGCAGCGCCAAAAAGACCGCCGGCAGAGACGGCTGAAACCGCCAGCTGTATGAAATTTTTCCTTTCCGGAACAATACAACCCTGATCTCTGATAATCGCAACCGGCTTTTGCGCTTCGTTTTGGCGCCCCCGCCGCCCGTCTGAAGGAGCCGGGCATTTTCCCCGTTAAAAAAACCTGGAGCGGAGCCCTTTCTGATTGGAACCCGCTCCAGGCTGGTTGATTGAATTTATGGCTGGGGATAAGCTGGCGGCGTTGAGGTGGCCTCAGGGAGCTGCATCTTCTGCGGCGCGGGGTAGGGTTCGGTGGGTGAAGGCACGGGCGTTGCGGAAGGCCAGATGA
>Ga0209097_10000106_pt1 | contig 103043 bp, 77 predicted proteins | sample AD_UKC052_MetaG_FD_184419 | JGI IMG/M metagenome (GOLD analysis project Ga0209097, IMG submission 184419) | Active sludge microbial communities of municipal wastewater-treating anaerobic digesters from USA - AD_UKC052_MetaG (SPAdes) (version 2) | ecosystem: Engineered > Bioreactor > Anaerobic...
GTCGCTTGACGTTCCGCCTGGCTCAGCGTATCATTTCTTTTGGGAGTCATGGTTTTTCCTCACGTGGTTTGGTTACCTGTAAGGATACCAGGACTCCCGCTTTTTACACAATTCTCGTTATATCACCCCTTAAACGCAACCATCCCTGCCAGGCAGGGATGGTTCGCAAACAAAATTTTTCTAAAGCCCGCGCAGGCGCGGATCCAGCGTATCGCGCAGGCCGTCGCCCAGCAGGTTGAACGACAGCACGGTGAGCATGATGGCGAAACCCGGGAAAAACACCAGGTGCGGCGCGTTGAACACACTGTTGCGTTCCTCGCCCAGCATCAGACCCCATTCAGGCGTGGGGAATTCCGCGCCCAGGCCCAAAAAGCTCAGCGCGGCCGCGCTCAAAATGGCTGTAGCAATGCCCAGGGTGCCCTGCACAATCAGCGGTGTGAGTGCGTTGGGCAAAACACGAGTGAACAGCACACGCAGTTCCGAAGCGCCCATTGACCGCGATGCGGTGACGTAATCCAGCTCGCGCACCGACAGCACCCCTGCGCGCACCACGCGCGCATAGACCGGAATCTGCACAATGGCAATGGCCAGCAGGGCATTCCTTAAACCCGGGCCAAAGATGGACACAATGGCAATGGCCAGCAGCAGGCTGGGAAAGGCCATCAGCACATCCAATGAACGCATGATCACATCATCCAGCCAGCCCCCCACAAACCCGGCCACAGCCCCCAGCAGCCCGCCCACCAGAATGGCAAAGGTGATGGTGGTCAGGCCAATTTGCAAAGACAGGCGCGATCCGTAGATAATGCGCGAGAACAGGTCGCGGCTGTTGCCGTCCACACCCATGATATGCTCTTCCTGATCGGCCGGGCAGCCCAGCAGGTGAATGCACGGCACATCGCGGCGCTTGGCGGTCTTGATCGGCTTGATCGGGTCATACGGCGCAATCTGCTCCGCAAAAATGGCCAGGACCACCAGCACAAATATAATGAAAAGGCCAAGCTGCGCTGAACGGTGGCGCAGCAGGCGGCGCAGTGCTTCTACAGCCGGGTTCTGCTGTTTCAACAAAGATTTTGCTTCAATAGTGGCTTCAAATTCATCGCTCATGGGTTAATCCAGACGGATGCGAGGATCCAGGTAAGCATAAGAAATATCCACAATTAGGTTGGTGAAGACGAAAATCAGGGCCACCACCACGGCGAAGCCCTGCACCACCGGGTAATCGCGGGAAAGGATCGCTTCAACCATGCGCGAACCCACGCCGGGGAGGGAAAAAATCGTTTCCGTCAGCACCGCTCCTGAAAGGAGTTGGCCAGTCTGAATGCCGATGATGGTCACAATGGGGATCAGGGCATTGCGCAAAGCATGCTTGGTGATCACCACCCGCTGGGTCAACCCTTTGGCGCGCGCTGTGCGCACATAATCCTGGCCCAAAACCTCCAGCAGACTGGAGCGGGTCATGCGCGCAATCACCGCCAGCGAGATGGTCCCCACGGCAAAGGAAGGCAAAATCAGGTGGCGCAGGGCGTCCAACACCAGCTGCATGTCGCCACGCAACAGGCCGTTCAGAATGGCTGAATTGGAGATCAAGTCCAGCAGAAACTTGCCCATTCCGGTCGCATTTTGAATACCCCAGTAATCGGCCAGGGGCACAATGCTCAAGCCGGCGCTCAGGCGGCTTGAAGGCGGCAGGTAAAATGGGGTGCCTTTCAACACCAGAGCAAAAACATAGGCCAGCAGCAGCCCCAACCAGAATACCGGCATGGATACACCAACGTTGGCGACCAACATGGTGAAGAGGTCGGCAAAGCTGTTGCGTTTCAACGCCGCCATCACCCCCATCAAAACCCCAACCACAGAAGCGAAAATCATCGCCATAATGGTCAATTCGATGGTCATGGGCAGGCGTTCCGCCACCACATCGGCGATTGGCCTGCGGTCGCGAATGGATTCGCCCAGGTCGCCCTGGGCCAGGTTCTGTACATATCTCAGAAATTGAACAGGAATGCTGTCATTGAGACCATAACGCTCTTTAAAAAGGTTGCATTTTTCTGGGGTGGCTTTTTCACCCAGCATGGTGTAACAGGGATCGCCCGGTATCAGCCGGACAATGATGAAGGTCACCAACAGAATCCCAATCATTACAGGAAGAAGCATCAAAAGCCGGCGAGCAATGTATTGCAGCATGGGGAATCAGTTCAACTCCAATCATATAATCTGAAACGATACTGGCGTCGCTCTCTTTTTTCACAAAGCCCACCCGCAGCAGGCTTGAAAAATTGAAAAGCAGCACCCAAAAAAGCTGTCTGGGGAAGGGCGGTCTTCCCCAGACAGGAACTCAGAATAGAATTACTGGGCAGGTTCGTTCAGGGCCTTGGGGCCGAAGAAGTCTTTCCAGTACTGGTACACGCCGGTGTTACCCTTGCGGTTGGGACTCTTGTAGTCCCACATGTTGACGAAGCTGGCCACCACATCGTTGGCGTCCAGAGCTGCACCGTTCGAGAACTTCACATTCTTGCGCAGGGTGCAGGTCCACACAGTGCCATCGGCATTGGCTTCGCATTTTTCAGCCAGGCCAGGTTTGAGGGCAGTTGAGCCAAATTCGAACTCATACAGGGTGTCATACATTTGCAGGCAGGCGCGGAAAGAGCTGCCGTCGGTTTCATCGGCGCAGTACAGAGAAACAGGTTCACCATCCTGCGAGAAAACGAGCTGACCGTTGGCGGTTTCCATCTGGGTGAAGTTCTCGTTGTAGGGGCCAATCACCACGTTCTTGACGTCCTTGTTGAAAGCGAGCGAGGTCACGCCGTTGGCCAAAACAATCACCGGCACATTTTCAGCGTAAAGCTTGTTCACCTTGTCGTAAGCCGCCTGGCGCACAGCCGGGTCAGCGCTGGTGGCACCGATCTTGATCTGCTCGACAATCTCAGGGAAGGGCGTGCCAAAGCTCTTGGAAGAGCCGGTCAGGAACACATCGTACCAGTTGGTGGCATCGGGGAAGTCTTCGCTCCAGCCGAGGAAGAAGAGGCCTTTTTCGCCATTGCGGGTGGCAGGCAGGTAGGCGGCCCATTCCATGAGCTCGAGTTTGATCTTGACACCGATTTCAGCCAGCTGAGCCTGAACTTCCTGGGCGATCTTGGTGGGCTGGGGGAAATATGGGCGGGTGCGTTCAGCGTAGCTCAACACATATTCCTGGTTGAAATCAAATCCGGCTTCGGTCAGCAGGGCTTTTGCGCCTTCGGGATCATACTTGAAAGCTTCAAAGCCATCGGTAAAGCCAGGTTTCACGCCCGGGGGAACAAACTGGGTGGCGGGGCTGGCGCCTTTGGGATAGTAGTTATCCACAATGCGCTGGCGGTCAATTGCCATGGCGAACGCCTTGCGCACACGCACATCGTCATATGGTTTGATCTGGTTGTTGGTGGCCAGGTAGAGGAAGTTGTTGAATCTGCGGGGGTAGAGAGCCAGGTTGGCATCCGCTTCAACGGCAGCGTAGTCATCCGTGCCGAGGTTGTCCATGCCGCTGATATTGCCTGATTGCAGATCCAGCAAACGGGCAGCCGCTTCCTTGTTCCACTTCAGGATGAATTCCTTGTTTTTGGGCGCCTCACCCCAGTAATTGGGATTGGGGACGAAGGTCAGATGGTCGCCGCGCACCCATTCCTTCAGCATGTAGGGGCCGGTGCCAACAGGGGCTTCATTGATTTTTGCAGCATCGCCGCCAGTCTTATCCAGGTAATCCTTGTCCAGAATATGGAATGCCGGCACAGCAATCTTGGCCAGGAAGGCCGGATCAGAAGCGCACAGGGTGATTTTAACCGTCAGTTCATCAACGGCTTCAATTCCTTTCACATTGCCGCCATACGAGCAGTCAGCCACTTCCTGCTTCATGGGGGCCCATGCCACAACGGGCACATCGGTGGGCTTGGGGGCTTCAGTCGCTTTGGGAGCATCGGTCGGTTTGGCGGCCGGCGCCTGGGTCGGGGTCACGCAAGCAGACAAGATCATGCTTAATAACTCGATAGTTGTGTTTTAAACAGCGATGGCAGACGCAAGAGGTGTCTGCTTGGCAAATAAAGTTTCGAAGACCACCTGTACCTTAACATCCTGTTTCAATAAATCGTAAGTATGAAGGATCAGGGCTTGGATGAGCGCTTGAGCTTGGCCTCGACAGGCTTCGCCAATGGTTTTGATGGGAAGCTCTACCTCTTTAACAGGTAGGGTGGGCAGACAGTCCAGATGGAGTAATGAGTAAGCTACGAACACCAGACACCAATGTTTTCGAATGGCTTCGGCGCTGCGCATGCGATACTCATCCAATCCTAACAGTTGCTTGCCGTCCTGATAAAAGGTTTCGATGGGCCAGCGTTGTAAATAGACCTGAATGACTTGGATAGCCCGCCAATCTGCCCGATTGGTGACCAGGGTCACATAAGTTCCGGTCAGATCGGCGTTCTCGAAGCTAACCACGATACGCACCTTGCCCAATTCCGGGATGCGTAAGGCCAGGCTGAAGCACCAATAACTCTTTTGATTAATCTCGATCTGCTGGTAGGCAGTGGCCGGGATGAGAGGCACCAGATCTTCTACTTTGATGTGAGGCCCTTCGAAAGAAATCGGTTTTCCTTCGGCATCCTTCAGCGTGAAGCTGTTGGTTTCCAGGTTACGGTTCTTCTTCAGAATGCTGATCCAGTTCTTGTGTTGCGCTTCGATCTCAGCCACCAAACTTGGGGCGAGATACCAGCCATCGAACAGAACGGTATCAAATGGCAATTGGCGTTCCACTGCTTTTTTGATCAATTCAACGCCCAGGGCGATCTTGGTCTTGAATTGGGCGTCAAGCGCCTGAAATTCGGGATCTTTCAACAATTCAGGATCAACTTCCTTATGAAATTTGGTGCGTTCCCTCTTGTTCTTGGGGATTTCTCGCTCTGGAAAGTGCTTATGAACAAATTCTTCCCACTGCGTGGCTTCTTCATAGCGCCGATATTGGCGCAGATCCACCGGAAATCGCACCGCACCACTCACATAATGGCTGGTCACCAGGTTGTGGGCTAAGGGATAGCTGTTGTCGCCATGATTGTAATGACGATCCACATACTCAAACAGGCTGCCGACATGCTCGCACAAGGTGTCATCCAGCAGTAAATAACTATCCGCGCTTTTTTTGCGCACCACCTGCGTGCGCTCCAGCATATACGCGATGCGCCGATCATTGACTTTCTCGTCTGACCAGCCGCTTTCGGATAGAAAACGGGAAAGATTGGTTTTGTCAGCGCTATCCAGTATGCAACGAGCCATATTGGCCATGCTTTTGTTCGATAAAACGGTCAGTCCGGTCAGGTAATTCTGAAAATGACGATATTGACGCTTGTTTTCAAACAGATCCCGAAAGACCGCCGTATGCGATTCCACCAATGGAGCTGGAGTTATTATGGGTAATTGCATCGCACTCACCAAAATAGTAGACTTGATTTGAGCTTTATTATGATCCTATCTCGTCTTCATGTCAAAACACAACTATCGAGTTAATAACACAACCACAGTCGCCACATAGAAAAACATGTTGCGTTTCACAGTCACTCCTCCTTTGAAATGTGTGAAAAGTGGAAAAGATGGGCGCCCACCCATGCGCGTTCCGCCCGCATAAGGCAGGACTTACCCCACCACGATACATAAAATTATATTTATATACAGGCGAAAGTCAACCGAAAAAGCCCTCATTTGGGATGATGATTTAAATCAGGAACAATGTCATTACATATGTCCTTTACAACCCACGCCATCCCCTTACAGGGATGGCGTGGGCCGAACATCCTCCCGACTGCCGGTCCTGCGGCAGGAGTAAAAGGTCAGGGCTTCAGCAGAATCACCAGGGTGTTCTTCAGCAGGCCGCTGGCCGGGGCCGATTTGCTGAAAGCCAGGGTCGAGAACATGCTGAAAGAAGCTGTGCTCTGGTCAAAATTGCTGCGGTCAGCATCTGTTTGCGCCTGGCTGCGCAGAGCGGCCAGCAGGCCTTCCACATCCACGAATATCGCCGGTGGTTCAGCGCCGGAAAACTGGCTCATGGTTTTTTGGTAGCGAACTTGCGTTGAAAGGCTCCCGGCATTGCTGCCCGCCATGCTGCGCAGCAGCGCCGCATCGGTCGAAAACGACAGGGCTGTATCGGTGATCCCATAGGCCACCGCCGAATTGCCATTGGACATCAGTTCAAACAGGCGCATCTTGCCGACCACGCTCTGATTGATCACCATCCCGTTGTTCTCGGCCGTACCCAAAAATTCATCTGACGCCTTATTCAACATGCCCGCCTGGGTGGACTCAAATACCCCCACCAGGCCCACATTGCTCAGTCCCGGCAGGCTTGAGGTCTGTGATTGCGCCACGATCCCCAACGCCCATTCCCCATCCAGGTATTTGAATACATCCTGGTCAGGATTCACGCCAATGGATGTTTTGGCGTCGCTCATGGCCTGGTCATAATCCACTGTTGAGCCGCCCAGCGACTGGTAAAAATTACGCCACATGCTCGCGGCATCCTGTCCCGAAAAATACGCCAGGGTGGTTGCCGGCAGTGTTCCCGGAACTTTGGCCGCCCCTGCCAGGTTGGAGAACATCAATTTCTGCGCATCCGTCAGGCGCACCGGATCATAGCGGGTGATGATATCCATTTTAAGGCCCGCATCCACCACGGAAAGGCCAATCACCGAATCCACCCAGGCATCTGAAAGGCCGCCCACATTGGCAATGGACATCAGCGGCGTCAGCATATTGGCATTATACGAAGGGGTTTCAGGAAGCGGAAATGTGCTCGAATCAATGTATAAAGTCACCGCCCGGTTGGCTGGCAGTTTCTGGATCAAATTCTGATAATTTTTGCTCTGGCCCAGCGAGTTCTGTCCCTGGGTGTCAATCGAACGCTTCAGGTCATCAGGGTTCGTGGCCATCAGCACCACAGATCCGCTGCGGCAAAACGCCAGGCTGGTTTCCCCGTTGTCCATTGCAAATATTTTCACCCCCAGCCAATCTGTGGTTGAAAAACGGCCGCCCGTGTTGCTCTCCATTTTTCCAGCCAATTTCTGCAAAAACTGATCTGCCGCATTCGGGTCACGTGCCTCAACCGATACCACCACCCCCATTTTTTGCACCGTACCGCTGCTGTCCACCTGCCAGTCTGTAAAGCCCACACCCACATACTGTCCGGCCCAGGGAATCACATCATCCACGCCCAACCCAGATCCCGAAAGCGCCGACAACAGCTCGGAAATTTCAGGGTTGGAAAGCGATTGGCCAGTGACACGGTCGCCAAAAGGCGTTAGAGCCAGCAGGCCCGCCAGCGAAGACAGGTTGCCGCCACCCTGGCCTGTACCGGTCAGGTCCGACAGCTTATCAGCCAGCGAAATCAGCTGACGCGGGCGGGCGTTCAACAGGTTCACCCCCAGGTAAACCCGGGTGTTCGAGGGCATGGCCTCAGCCGCCGCGTCAAATGAGCCATTCAGCCGTCCCAGCAGGCGCAATTTGAACGGGTCAGCCAGCAATAAAATGCCCAGCAGACAGCCGTACAGCATAAACGCCATCAGCGAACCGGTTCCCAATGAGAGAAAGCGGCTCCCGGCTGAACGTCTGGGTTGAGTTGTCGTCATTGCACTCATCATACCTCCAGGCTGTTCATCATCCAAACAGCAGTGGAATAAAATAAACACCAGCAACAATCAGGGTGATCAACAGCAGCAAGATCAAGGTCAGCGTAAACCCACCGAAAGCCCAGCCCCAATGGAATGAAGCAGAGGCCTTCCTGGGCTGAGGAACAGCCGCCGGTGGGTAAGCTCCTGGATAGGGATAATTCTGTCCTGCCGGATAGGCCGTTGGGGCGGGCGGATAAGCTGAGGGCGCCTGGGCATATGCCTGACCCTGGGCCGGGTAAGGGGATGGCATCGGTGTATAGGGGGCCTGAGGCTGCTGGGGATAGGGCGCGGGCGGGTAACCATGGGGATTGGCTGCCGGATATGAGGACTGCGGATATTGCACCGGAGGCTGCACCTGTGGGTATACCTGGGTGTCATAGGAAGGCGCCGGGCGGGCCGCCTGTGGATAGCCGCCAGGGGCATATGGATTTGGCTGCGGCGGCAGTGTGGGCATGTTTCCCGCTGCCGGAATGGGTGTCTGTGGAAGGGAGGATGGATCAATGCGCCGGATCACTGGCTTGGCGGTGGGCACGGATGCTGCCGCCGGAGCAGGAGAATCCACCCGCCGGATCACTGGCCGGACGGGTGTTTCAACTTCAACCCGCAGGGTCTCAGCCGCGGGTGGAATGATGGGCGGGAGCTCTTCCTTGCTCATCGCCAGGGTGGCGCGGTCCTGCGCAGGAAGGGATGCCTCAGGGCGCGCCTCCATTTTTGCCACCTCTTCAGCCACGGCTTTTTTGGAAACCACCGTGGTCGGCAGGTCGTCATCCGCCGCGGGCCGAGGCGCCGCTGCCGGAATCTCCACTTTGGCCACTTCTTCAGCCACCGCCTGCTTCGAAATCACTGTGGTCGGCAGGTCGTCATCCGCCGCGGGCCGGGGCGCCACTGCCGGAATCTCCACTTTGGCCACTTCTTCAGCCACTGCCTGCTTCGAAATCACCGTGGTCGGCAGGTCGTCATCCGCCGCGGACCGGGGTGCCGCTGCCGGAATCTCCACTTTGGCCACTTCTTCAGCCACCGCCTGCTTCGAAATCACCGTGGTCGGCAGGTCGTCATCCGCCGCGGGCCGGGGTGCCGCTGCCGGAATCTCCACTTTGGCCACTTCCTCAGCCACCGCCTGCTTCGAAATCACTGTGGTCGGCAAATCTTCATCCGATGGCGTAAAATCTGCCTTCTTCACCGCCTCAACCGCTGCCTGTCTGGTTGTTATCGCCGCGGTTTCGTCCACTGGCAGCGGTTCAACCTGCGATATCGCATCGGTGACAGCCCGTTTGGATATCGCCGCTGTGGGCTGGTCTTCCTGGAGAGGTCCAGGCACCTGTTTCGCTGCTTCCAGCCTGGCCAGCTCCGCTTCCAGGGCCTTCCGCGACAGGGTGACCATGGGTTGGTCGGTGGTTGAGGCTGCCGGAGCAGCAAACAGGTCTTTGGGCAGCCGGGAAACCAGCCGGGTGGGCATCTGTTCATCATCAGGCCGCGCCATCACGCTGCCCTGGCTGACGCTCAAGGCCGCCCCGCAATAAGGGCATGTGATCCAGCCTGGCTGAATCTTTTGCCGGCAGGAAGGACAAAGCACCGTCTGCTGGATCGGTTTACCGGTTATTTCGCAAAAAACCGTCCCCACGGGGTGATTTTGGTGACAATGGGGGCAAACAATTTCCTCAGGCATGCCAACCTCTTTATCATAACGGCCTGACGGGCAGCCCCCTGTGGCTGTCACTGCCCGCACACTCCAAAATAATTTCTGCTGTCGTCAAGTAGTATACCATTTTTCAGGTATAAAAAACACGTTTTCTCGCAGCTGCACTTTAATAACTGAGGCCGTCAAAGGCGCCCATTGCAATGGCCTGATCCAGAGACAGGCCGCTATGAACAGCCTGGTGCAGGGGCGGACTAAACTGCGCCAGTGAAAAGCGGATCACTGAAACTGCCTGGGTGACCTGGTCTGCCTGCGCCCCCTCCGCCCCGCACAGCATCATATGCCGAAAAATCAGGCGCCTCTCAGCTGCGCGCACCCCAAAACCCTCCAGTAAGGTGTTGAGGTTAATGGCCGACACAAACCGCGCCGTCTCTGAAAGCGCCGGCACGGGAATTTCACCCAGGTCAGCATAAAATTGCAGGTAATCAAATTCAGCAAAAAGGTCCGATTCTTGTTCGCCTGAGGCTGCAGAAGCATAGGCCAGTTCCATATAAACCGGGCCGGGCAGGCCGTCGAGGTCAATGGAAATCATCAGGTTTTCCACCGGGTAATCATCTTTGGCAGTAAGATATTCCACCGCAAAACCGGCGTCACGCAAAGGTTGTTCGAAGAGTTGGATGGTTTTCATGGCCCTTTTCTATTTCGCTAACAAAGGTAAAAATAGTTTCTGCCCGCGAATGGAAAAGCTCCAAACCGGACTGTTGGTAAAATTAATCATATCAGAACTGAGCACCCGCCAGTAATACACCTTACCGGCGGTCAGACCGTGAACCGTGCATTGTGTGTCACTCACGTCATTACACACAATTTCCGTGGGCGGGTTTTGCGTTCCCAGGCGCACATCATAAATCAGCGCATCCCCGTTGGGGTCCGTACCCGTCCAGTTCAGCGTCAGTGTACCTCCACCTGCCAGCACGTCCAGGGCTCCGTTCACGGGGTTGGGGCTGCCTGCCTGGGCAGGCGCCGCACCACTGGACACGCCTGTGATCAGGGTGATGGCCACGGTGGCCGCCGGGTGGGCCGCATCGCTGCCGTAAACCTGCAGACTGGTGGTGTAAGTGCCGCTCAGACCCGCAGCGTTGACCGATAATTCAACAGTGCGGCCCTGCCCTGGCGCCACCTGGAAGGGCAGCGCTTCCGGCAAAATCACGTTCAGCCAGGCCGCGCCCCCACTGATGTTGGAAATGGTCAGGTTGGCCGTGCCGTCGTTAAAAATGGTAAAATCGCGGGTTTGGGCGCCGCCAGTGCGGATGTCGCGCACCCACCAGGCTTCATATGCATTGGCTTTGACCCAGTCGTAGGTCAGATAGGCAAATCCGCTGCAGCCGTACCCCGTGCTCCACGAGTTGACCATTCTGAATCCGCCCCGGCCGGTGCCGCCAATATCATCCTCATAACCGACTATGGCCACCGCATGCCCGCCGCGGCTGGCGCCCTGCACGGGCAAATCAACCATGCAGTTCGTGCCAGCCGGCTGATCAAATTCCGGCGTCACCGGCAGAGCCATCAAAACAGGATTGCCGCCAGAAAGCCAGGCTTTCATTTCGTTGATGGTGGCATCGGTTGGACGCACCCCGCCCTGCTGGAAGAAAGCGCCGTAATTCTCGGCCCGGTAACCAGATGCCTGGTCGCGCATGGCCTGGGTGGGCTGGGCTTTGCAATCCACGTTGAATGGGAATACACTCAACGGCACATCCCCCTGCTCGCTCAGCACCCGCAGCGCGTCTGCCGGGTAGGTGCCGCCGCAGGTGGAACTGATTTGGATCTGATTCCAAATGTAATTGGGGCTGAACTGGTGGTTTGAACTGGAAAGCGCCCAACCCTGATCCACCCCTTCCTGCAGGGATTTGATGTAATAGCTGCTGGACCAGCCCACGCAGCTTCCAGAATTGCCCTGATTACCCACCGGCAGACTGGCATCATACAGGTTCACACTAGAAAGCAGAGTTTTCGGGTCGCGCGGCGCCAGGGGCAGCTTTGCCGGCGCCACATGGGTCAGCGGGGTCAGCTCGGCACTAGCCGGGTAAGCTCGCGCATCAAAGGCCTCCGCCCCGGCTGCCCGCTGCGGCATCTTCATCTCATCTCCCGCACTGGCTGGCGGCAGCATGATCGTCAGGCTGGCTGGCTGCACGCGCATCAGCGGCGCGCCGCCGGCCTGATTCCAGTAAAAATCGCGCGCGTACCAGTTATCCTTCTCATTGGCCTCGTCTACCAGGCCGGTGGGATCCACCAGCAGACCCAGGGTGTGCCAACCGGCCGCCAGGCCGCCGAGATTGTAATCTTCCAGATACAGGTACCAACCGCTGGGCAATTCAAAATTGATGGCCCAGCTTTGCCTCAGCGCTCCATCCACATAAATGGAGAAAACAGCGCCGCTGTTTGAAGCCACATCACCCCAGCCGTCATTAATCACCGCCCAATCGAGGTAAGCCGCCCCGCCAGCCGTCAGGTTATCCAGGGTGTGGGTGCCGGTGGCAGCAGATACCACCAGGGCGTCATCCCAGCCGTCCGGTTGGTAGGCGTGGAAATTCGGCAGCGAACTGCTCTCCCAGTAAAAGTCAGCCGACCAGGTGTTATTGGTTTCGTCAGCCTCGGCAACCAGGTCAGTGCAGTCCACCTCCAGGGTCACCGTGTGCCAGCCGCTCTCTGTGCTGATCAGCCCGGGCTGGTTTTCCCAAAAGTTGTAATAATTGGAATTGAGTGACAGAAAGGATCTCTGCAGGGCCAGCTCGCCGTCAATGTACACACAGTTGTCAAACATGCCGGCATTCTCTCCGCCGCCGTTGGCCACCCCCAGGCTGAAATAAACCGGCTGGTCGGCATATAAGCGCGGCTCCGATCCATCCGGGGTGGAGCTCAGCGCCAGCGGCCAGCTCCATCCTGGCGGTGCGTAGGGCAGCAAATCAGGTCCGGCCAGTTGATCCCAATAGAACGACTCCACATAAGTATTATCCACTTCATTGGTCTCAACAATGGCATTGGTCCGGTCCACAAAAAGCTGGAGGACATACGTCCCCTTGATGAAGCCGTAAGGGAAAGTGACCGGCACATTCACCAGGTATAAAAACTGGTTGTGAAGCAGGCCGCCGCTCCAGGTGTAGCAGTTGTCATTCATGATCGAGCCGCCCACATCCAGGCAAACGGCGAAAGGCACGCTGATATCGTCCCCCTCGTTGAGCACAGCCCAATTCATATAAACGGTGTCGCCAATCCAGAAATATGAATCGCTGCGGGTGGCGTCGAGCGAAGCGGAAAGAATCAGCGGCGCATCCCAGCCCAGCTGCCCTGCAGGCGTGTAGGGCCTCAGGTTATAAGACGCCTGTGGACTGGAAGGTGTTTGCAAGGTTCCAGAACCCACAATGCCAACCCTGCCTTGGGGCTGCATTTGCCCGTGCACCCGCGGCAAATGCGCAGGCATGGGGGCCGGTCCTTCTGCGCTTTGCACCGCTGGCGGTTGAATATTCTGAGCCTGCACCGGCATGGGCAGGTTCAGAGTGGAAAGACAGATCATGCCAACAAGAATAACCGTGCAGAAACGGGCTTTACGATCCATCGTCTCCTCTCCTGTTGATCAAATGGATACAGTCATTATCGCACAAAACAACCCTAAATTAAAGAACCAGCATCAGGTTAAAGAGCGTGTGGGCCAGCCAGACTGGCCAGATGCGCCCGCTGCGCAGTGCCAGCCACCCCAGGCCGTAATGCACCAACATCAGAGGTAAAAAAATGACCGGATTCAGCCAGAAGGCTGCTCCCGCCGCCGCGCAAACCAGCAGCGCCCCGGTTTCTCCCAGGCGGGGCAGCAGTTCGGGCAGCAAGCCGCGGCGGTAAAACCATTCCTCAACCAGCGGCGCCACCCCCGCCAGCATCAAGCAGTTGAGCCAGGGGCGGTTCTCCGGATGCACCTGCATGGGTGGAAACCAGGTATGCCAGATTTCCGGAACCAGGCTGTTAATCAGGCCTTGCAGAAAGAAAGCCACCAGCCACAGGCCCAGGCCGCTCAACAAAGCCAGTGCCATCAGCCAGAAAGACGGCCTTTCAAAATGGATCTTTTCCTTGCGCCACAGGTAGAGATATCCAAGCAGCCCCAGGAAAAGTATCTGGTAAAAAGCAAAGGGAGAAAGCATGGGCGCGCCGCCCTGGGCAGCTGGCAGCAGCAGCCCCTGCGGACCGCGCCAGGCTGAAAAACCTTCCGGGTTGGTTTGCAAAAACAGGCCAGCCAGGCTGAAAAAGCCCACCCAGGCCCACGGCAGCAGCAGCGCCAGCAGGTAGATCCACAGATAAAGCATGCCGGGGTTGCTCTTTCCACCCGCAGCAGATATCTCCCGCCGGAAAATCCGCCTGACCACCCAGCCAAGCGCCAGCAGCCCGCCTGCCAGGCAAAAAATGGCGCCCGCCAGCAGCATCCAGGCCTGCACTGCCGGCGCAAACAGCCCACTGACCACAGCAACCACCAATCCCAGAATAATCAGGCTGCCTGTGATCGCGCTGAAACGCCATTTGCGCCATAGATGCCATTTCATGAATGTATTATACACCCCCTGGCTTGCGCAACCCTCCCGCTTTCTGTTACAATAGGATTAATGACCCGCATCACCCTGCACTACCCCACTCTCGAAGATGCTGCCTTCCGCTTTGAGCGCCGGTCGGCGGATATGGATGAGCTGCGCCAGCATCTGCTGGCGCGCATGGAGCAGTTGCGCGGCGGCTGGATGGGCGACGCCGCAGATGCTTTCTTCTTCGAGATGGATGAATCCATCCTGCCAGCGCTGCGCCGCCTGATAGTGGCCCTGCAGGCCGGGCATGATGTCTCCTACCGGATTATGGAAACCATGCGCGAAGCAGAAAACAATGCCGCCCACCTGTTCAAATAACCCCCAAAAAGCTGTCAGCAAAAAAAGCGCCAAAACCTGTGCGGTTCTGGCGCTTTTTTTTGCTGATCCCGGCTTAGAAGCCGTATGGTGGCAAAATCTGGATGGTGGTCAGCCCGTTGAAAATATATTTATTCTGGCCTGAATCCCATGTGAAATCCAGCGCGCGCCACCAACCGCCGGTGCGGGATGGATCCGGCGCCGGCACGGTCAGGGTCTGCTTGAGGCCGCCGGCGTCGTAAATTTGCAGCACCACCCCATAATAGGTGATGCCGTCATACTGAGCCAGGTTCATGAAAACCGCGTAGGTGTGGGTGCCGGTCTGTCCGGGTTGAATGGTGAGCGTTTCCGGGCCAAAATCCTGGTTGTCGTTCTGCAAACAGGCCGTCAGGCAGTCGCCCGGCTTGGCATAATAGACATGTCCCGCTGAGCTCTGGTTCAGCCAGAGGTGGGCATCCAGATCCGAAGGGATATCCCGCACCAGGCTGTTGGCCCCCGCCCGCCCCCAGGTGGCGATGATGCGCACGGCGCCCTGCGCCAGGTCCTGCGGCGACAGCATCACATCCAGCGTGGTGCTCTTTCCCGCTAGCACACTGATGGAGGCCAAGGTATATTCCTGAAAGCCGGTCTTGTTCACAATCATGTTATAGGCCTGAGCAGAAAGGCCAAAGAAATAGTATCTGCCATCGAGGCCTGAGGTAATGCAGGTGATGCCGTTGAAATTGATGCACAATTCAGCCCCAGCCACAGGCGTACCATCCACCGCGTTGATCACCTGCCCAAACAGGGTTCCAAAAGACGGCACCCCCGAACTGGTTTTGAACACCATCGGCATATAAATTTTGGTCACCGATGGGGCTGCCGCCGCCGGCCAGACTGCGGTGAACATCACTGCCACCAGCATGAGAAGTGTCACAGCGCGTTTCATCAGCACCTCCTCCTTACTTCGTCACAAAAGGCAGAAATACAGTACTGCTCAAAATGGATACAAACAGATCTGAATCACCGTTGGATAAAGGCTGGAAGGCGTTGGCGCTGGTGGGGAAATTGGCCGAGGTGGTGGTGCCGGCCAGGTAAAACTGACTGTCTGAAACCGCCACAATCTGCTTTGGGTAATCTTCAGCGCCGCCGCCCAGCAAAACGCGGTACAGCAGGCTGCTGCCAGCAGGGTTCAGCCCCACCATGAACACATCCTGACCGCCGACCGTCGGGCCCAGAAAATCATCAGAATTGGTGCTGCCCACCACATAGGCTTTTTGATGGATGACAGCCAGGCTGTACACATTTTCCCAGCTGTTACCGCCCAGGAACGTGGCATAATTCAATCCGCTCCCCGGGGTCAGTTTCAGTGCAAAGCCTTCCTGTTCAGTTCCCCGCGTGACGTCATAAGCCCCGGCGCTGACCGGGAAATTATCTGAATAGGTATAACCGGCCAGATAATAGCTTCCCTCCGAGAAGACCATGCCCTGAGTGCGTTCCACTCCGGCGCCGCCAATGTATGTACTGTAAGTCAGAGCTTCAGCGCCGGTTTTCGTGATATCCAGGCGGGTAAAAAACACATCCTGCGCACCGTTCAGAGTGGTGTCAAAGGCGCCAGCCGTGGTTGGAAAATCAGCAGCATCCGTGCTGCCGCTGATGGCCACCTGGCCGTCACTGCTCAGCGCCACTGCGCGGGCTACCTCATTCGTAGTGGTGCTTTCGGTGCCCCCCACAAAACTGCTGTAAACCAGGGACGAAAGCCCGGTTCCGCTGGGGATATGGATGGCAATCAGCATTGGTTCAGTGGTGCCATTAAAAACCCGGTCAAAAGCTTCATCACTGGTAAGAATATCCGGCGAAGCCGTATTGGCCGCCAGGTACACGGTATGGCTGGCCACCACCATGGCGCGGGCATCCTCATTTCCGGTCCCGCCAAACAGTACAGATTTTCTCAGAATGTTCAACTCAGGGTCAAAGCGAGCCACGAACAGGTCAGACCCGCCCTGATTTTGAGTATAGCCGGGAATCCAGCCCACGAATGTGGTATTGGTCGAATAGGTCTGTCCGGTTACATAGACTCCCAGGTCATCAACCGCAATATCATAACCCAGGTCATCAGCGCTCCCGCCCCAAAAGACGGCAGCCGTCATGCTGCTCAGGTCAGCGTTCAACTGCGCCACCACCACATCCTGGCCGCCACCGTTGCCGCCCCATTTGCTCGGCGGGAAGGTGGAAATATCGCCGGTGTTGCCCGAAACATACACCGTACCCGTGGCCGTCACCGCAATGCCGCGGCCAGTATCTGTGGCGACGCTGCCCAGCAGCGTCGAGGCTGTCAGAGCGCGCGGCCGGTTCACCGCATTCTGTGCATCTCCTTCAATCGGCAGGGCCGGCAGCAAATCAGCCAGTGCAGCCCCATCATCCAGGCGGCGTTGACCCATTTCGACCATCAACCCGCTGCTTTCCAGCCGGGCCAGCGACACATCGCCGGTTTCGCCGGTAATTTTAAAGCCGTCTTCTGCCGCACTGATGCGCGCCCGCCCCTGCCCAATGCTCAGGCCGGCATAGCCTGGCACAGACGAAGCCCAGCGCATCTCTTCCCCCACAAAATACGAGAAACGGGTTCCGGTCTGCCCGGCGGGAACAGGCTGCAGGTCCGCGATTTCACTGAACCGCATGCGGTAGGTGGTATCCAGAGACCGTCCATCTCTGATCCAGAGCGCATCAGCGGTGATCCACAGCTGCTGGCTTCCCCCCCAGGTCTGGTAAAGCACTTCCGGAGCAAACTGTCCCCGGTTGGGAATGAAATGGACGGCCGGCGCCGGGCGGCTGGCAGCCGCGGCTGCAGGCGCGATGTTGGCCTGTGCTGGTGAAATAACCGCCGCAAGCACAATGAACAGGGTGGTGATCAAGGCAAGTCGTTTCATAATTTTCCTTCGTTTTCAGGGTGGATTGACTTCCATCAATTCATCTTATCATTTTTTCAGTTTTGATACAAGTTGAGTTGGCTATTGACAAGAAGGGGCGGCTTGAGGGCCGCCCCTGAAGATGCAGGGATGAGACCAGGCGGATTGAGGTGTAAAACAAGGCTTCCCCTCCTCACTAAAGAAGAGGGGAAGCCAGGTTCAAGATCGGTTTAGCAGTCCCAGCAGAACGGCGTGTTCGTCGGTGTGCGCGTGGGTGTGCGGGTCGGCGTCATCGTCCGGGTGGGCGTCTTGGTGAACAGACTTTCCGTGGCGGTCGGCGTCATCGTCGGCGTGGGTGTGCGCGTGGGCGTGGGCACCGTAACGGTGGGGGTGCGCGTGCGCGTCGGCGTCGGCACCGTCGGGGTGGCCGTGCGAGTCGGCGTCACTGTACTGGTCGGCGTGGGCACCGTCGGCGTTGCCGTGCGGGTAGCCGTGGCCGTGGCCGTGCGTGTGGGCGTGGGCACCGTCGGCGTGGCCGTGCGCGTGGCCGTGGCTGTGCGGGTCGGCGTCGGCACTGTGGCCGTGGCCGTGGCCGTGCGCGTGGGCGTGGGTACCGTCGGCGTCACCGTGGCAGTGCGCGTGCGGGTGGGCGTCGGCACCGTCGGTGTCACCGTGGCCGTGGCTGTGCGGGTCGGCGTCGGCACTGTGGCCGTGGCGGTGCGCGTGGCCGTGCGGGTCGGCGTCGGCACCGTGGCCGTGGCTGTGCGGGTCGGCGTCGGCACTGTGGCCGTGGCGGTGCGCGTGCGGGTCGGTGTCGGCACCGTCTGGGTCACCGTGGCGGTGCGCGTGCGGGTCGGGGTCGGCACCGTCTGGGTGACCGTCGGTGTGAGCGTGACGGTCGGCGTGCGCGTGGGGGTCGGCACCGTCACTGTCGGGGTCGCCGAGCGTGTGCGGGTGGGCGTGCGTGAAGGCCGCGAGGTGCGCGTGGGCGTCGGCGTATACGTCTCAGTGGGCGTCAGGGTGATGGTCGGGGTCAGCGTGCGCGTCCGTGTCGGAGTGGGCGTGGCCGTGCCAACCGTCTGTTCGTGGAAGAGGTTCACCAGCGGCACAATCTGCTGGGCCAGAGTCGAATTGGACCAGGAGAACTGCGCCACCGCGCCACCCGAGTTTTCGTAGTACTCAATCAGCACCGGATATTTCTGGCAGGCGGTCAGCGGGTACGGCATGGTGTAACTGTAGGTGGTGGGGCCCTGGTCAATCCATTTATCTATCACCAGGCTGCCATCGATCCACAGACGGATGCCGTCATCCGCGCGCACATAGAAGGTGTAGGTGTCGTCATCCATTGGCATCACTTCGCCGCTCCAGCGGATGGAGAAGTTGTTCTCGGCAATGCCCGGCATGGGGGTGGCGCCGGTGGCCAGCACCATGTTCACATTCTCATAGCGGAAGCCAAACAGGTTGCCCAGGGTCATATCAGTGAAATAGTCGCCGCGCAGGCCGTCGCCCACATCGCCGCAGGGGGTCGGGGTGATGGTAGGTGTGCGGGTGGGGGTGCGGGTGCGGGTCGGCGTGGGCGTCGGCTCAAACAGGGTCAGGTTGAACGGGCAGCGGTCGTCAAAGACCAGGTTCACCTGGAAATTGCCGTAAATGCCGGGCGTCCAGGGCACGTTCAGGCGGGCGCGCCAGCGGTAAGAACTGTCGGCAGGGAAATCCTGCGGCGCATGCGAGGGGTTGGTCGGCGAGTCGTAATCATCACCATCATAGTAATTCGGGCCTTCCATCTCGCCGATGCGCGTCCAGTTGAAGTAATCCACATAGGTGCTGCCGTCTTCCCAGGTCAGCGAACTGCTGGTGAGCGGCAGATTGGCATAGGAGGCGTTGTCCACATCCACCACCACGCTGTCGCCGTATTTATAAATATCTGCGGTCAGCTCAGAGCAGTCCGGCACCAGGGTCGGCGTCATCGTCTGGGTGGGCGTGGGGGTCAGGGTTTGGGTGGGCGTCAGGGTCACCGTCGGCGTGGGCTTGTTGATGATGAAGTTGATGGATACCCAGACGGACCACAGGCCGGCATTGGGGGCTGTGTTGCCCTGGGCGCGGGCGCGCAGGGTGTAAAGGCCGTTGGGCAGGCTTGAAAAATCGGGGATCGTGGTAAATCCTGGGCGCGGCGCCATCGGCTCGCAAGGTCCGTCGCCCTGGAAGGTGCAGTATGATTTGGTATAGTCAATGGACCCGAAGATTAATTTGTTATCCGGGTCGTAAATTTCAAAGGCCACTGCCGCAATACCGTCGCCGTTGTTCGTGCCCACGGTGGTATCCCAGGCTTCGGCCTGGAAGCGGGTCTCCTCAAGGGAGGTGATGGTCTGACCGTTGACACTCGGCGTGGTGATGCGCACGCGCAGCTGACCCGGATTGGCCACCTGCAGCGGGAAGCGGATCATGCGGCTTTTCCAGCGCGGGGCATCCGCCGCTTCACCGGGGTTGGTATCGTTGTTGCGCGCCAGAATGGCTACCGTGTAACGGCCGCCGTTGATGAGCTGCGTATGTGCATCATCCCAGTAGTCCGTCCAGGTGTTGCGTTGGTTGCAGTCAGTACCGTCGTCACCGAAAATGCAGAACGGTGAACCCGGATTGGGATCCTGTCCGGTGTAGATCAGGGTGCCGGCATCGTTGTAGACATAAAACCAGACATCATTGCCGCCTGAAACGTTGCTGTCATCGCCATTGATGATGGCGCGGATATAGAATGGGGTGTTGCCGCTCAGGCTGGTGCCCGGAGATGCGTCATATTCGATTTCAGGCGCAGGCCGGCCGGAGAAGGTCATGGAACATTCCACCGGACCCACCCGGTAATAGATCGTACCGTTAAAGTCAGCCGAAGCATAGAACAGCTGCGGGGTCGGGTTCGGGGGAATCACGCCGCCCGCCGCCGGCGCCTCGGTCGGGAAAGCGTTGTAGTAAGGCTGGATATAGAGGTTGTTGGCGAATTCCCAATTGAACCAGGTCGTATCGCCGCTGTTCATCACATAGGGGCTGCCAAAAGAGTGGTTGAAGGGGTTCGCTGTGGTGTTGGCCGGGTCATAAATGGTGCCCTGCGCAAAACCGATGTCATAGGTGTATTTATCAAAGTTCAGCGTGGGGCCGGGGTGCAGCGTATCATACCACTGGTTATAGTAGGAGAGGGCCGCGCTGTGAATCTGCACTGCTTCAGGACCGGTATTGTGGAGGTGCACCTGCAGCAGGTTGCCGCCGTAGCGGTAGGCTTCCACGCCCAGCGGCTCAGTATCAATGAGATTCACCAGCTGGTTACAGGCCTCCGCGTTGGTGGGGGTCAGCGTGGGGGTGGGTGTGGCCGTCTGGGTATGCTGCGGCGTCATGGTGGGCGTGGGTTGAATGGTGGCAGTGTGTGTTTCGCCGATGTTGGTGGGCAGAGGGATGGGCGGAGGCACATTGATGGCCTTGCTGGCGCGGAAAGATTCAACAATGCCTTCGCGCTCTGCCATCAGGTGCAAGAATTCCCATTGAGCGTTGATATATGGGGTGATCAGCGGGTGGTTGAATTCCACCGCCACAATCACGCGGTCATTCGGGCCGCCGGCATCCTGATAGGGTTCGCAGCGGGCATAGCCGCCAGCGCCCAGGTCAGGCGGAAAATAGACAAAATCGGTGGTCAGCGGGTTTTCATCCAGGTCGCGGGTGGAACAGATGGTCACCCGGAAATAACCCTTTTCAGTGATGATGGCTGTGTCATCGCGCTGAATGGCCAGGGCGCCGGCCCGGGCAGCGTCTGCAATGGACGGCAGGCGGGCTTCATCTTGAAGGGCGGCGGTGAGGGTGACCACTTCGTCAATGGCGGGATGAGCAGCGCCATAGGCGTCAGGGACCACGCAATCCACCGGCGACCCGCCGTATGAATCCGCCTCAGCGAAATCAATCGTCGAAGTCGGAATCCGTGCGTTCAGATTAACCGCTGCCTGCGCGCAGTAAGCCGGATTATACTCGCCGGTGACCGCGTAACGGACAGCAAAACGCGCTGAGTTCTGAATCGAAAGCCACACCTGAAACAGGCGTCCGGCTTCAATGATGGAGAACAGTAAAATCAGCAGCACAGGCAGAATCAAAGCAAATTCGACCATGCTTTGCGCCCGCCGCCGCTGCGGCTGCCCCATTTCATTGACCACCGGTCTGAAATGGTTTCGAACTGCGTGGAGGATATTCTTAATTTTCATGGCTCATCCCTTCCAATAACACCAATCGCGGTTTCGCGCATCAATGCGCGATGCGGGTGAAGATACGTGAAGCAATATCATCAAAAATGCGGTTCAGGCCGCCGGCAAATTCGGCAAAGTAGTAATTGCCGCAGGAATAACTGTCGTCCCCCGCGGTCAGAGAGCGGTACGGCACGGTAGCGCATGGGTCGGTGGCCGGGTCGGCGTCGTCGCCCACCGCGGCAATATAGCGCAGCAGAGCGTCGCCGTAAGGTTTGTTATCCGGCGCGGGCGAACGCGTTTGCACCTGCTGGCCGAGGCCGACCGAGAAAATCAACGAATTCTGACCACGCATGCCGCGGCAGGCCGCCGCGGGGCTCTTGGCTGCGCAGCCCAGCAGGTTGGCCATATCGCGGGCATAGTCGTCTGCATCATACAGATCCACCTGTGAAGCAAAATGGTAAGTGTCCACATCGCGGTCGCGGCAGACCGGCGCCTGGTTGTTGGTCGGCGCCGGGCAGAAACCCAGCGGCAGGCTGCCCGCCATCGGGCCCAGATCAGGCGGCACGCGCATCACGCCTGGGCCTGCCCCCAGGTCATCATTCAAGGATAATGAAGTCGCATTGGCAGCGCCGTCCGTCAGGATGACCGTCACCCAGAGGGCTGAAGAGCGCGGCCCGTTGGAAAACTGCTGGGCGGCCAGGCGCAACCCGCCGCCGATGTTGGTGGTGGAACAGGTGGACAGATCATGATACAGGCCGCCCCAGTCGCAGCGTGTGCCGTACACCCCGCCCGGGTATTCCCGGCAAATGCCTGGAATGGGCGAAGCCGTGCATTCGGGCGGTTCATACACCTTCAACCCCTGGATGGCCGCCACGGCTGTGGTGTGGTCATTCATCCATCCCGGAGAAATAACCTGCGTGCCGTAAATGCCGCCCTCCCATCCGTTGGAGAAAATCACCACCGCCAGGCGGTCTTCCTCGTCGGCTGCCGGCTTGTTCAACACCCAGTCGGCCATGCGGATGGCCGCGTTTTTCACATCTTCAAACGGGCGGCAGGGCTGGTGGTTGAGCGGATCGTTGCAGTAGTGCGGATCCAGAGCAATATCGCCTGCCGGGGCATCGCTGGTCATGGATTCGGAGATATCAATCACCAGCACCATATCCATGGAAGCTGCCTCGGCCACTGCTGAAGCGGTGATCGGCGCGCGGTAAAAGCCCAGCAGCACCAGAAATGTAAACCGCACCTCACCGGTTGCCGTCACCCGCACCATCTTGCGTTTTGGGGTGGTGCAAAGCTGCGGATCGGTGGGGTCATCTTCACAGGTGGTCACCGCGGCGCTCAGGTTGTCCATATCTACGCCGTTCAGCCGCAGCACCGTGCGCGCGGCTTCACTCAATTCAGCTGTATTGTAACCTTCGCGATATTGCGCAGCGGCCGCCAATGAAGCCGCATCAACGGCGCGCCGCAAATGCGCATAACCGGCCAGCAAAATGCCAAAATCCATGGCCAGGCCAATAAAGGCCAGCAGGCCCACAAAAGCAATCGCAATAATGACAATAGCCTGGCCTTTTTCTTTTTTACTGGCAACACGCCGGTTGGAAGTATTTTTTACAGGTTGCTCTGGCATAGATATCCGTCCTTAATTGGGTTCAGCCGCAGGCAAGGGCATGATGGTGTACGTGGAAACTGGAATGGGATCTGGCACAATCGCCAGGATCCAGGGCAGTTTTAAGACCTGTGGGTAATCATAGAACAGTTCAATCAAAATGATGCCGGTGGAGGGGGGCAGAGTCCCCTGCCGCAGCCGCGCTTCAATATCAGCCGCGGTGAACATGGTGCGGTGGCAGGTGATATCCGCTGCCGGGTCGCAGGTGCCGCCGTGCCCATACAGGTGATATTCTCCTGGCGTATTATCGAGGGCGCTTTCTCCCGCCAGTGTGGCGGCAGTGGGATAGCGCACAATGGTCACCGTGTCGGTGCCGGTGACGCGGATGCTGAAAACAGAGACAATCACATCATCGCGCGCCGGGTTCAGGGTGTAGGGATGGATGGCTGTGATGGCCTCACCGGCCACGGCAGTGTAAAAAGGCGGGTTGTCGTTGGTGCTGGCTCCCACAAAAGGCGAAATATCCACGGCAAAGCGGGCTGCCTCGCGCGGGCCATCCACCAGGTTCAGATAGTAGTTTAGAAGGAAGCCAAATTCCACCACGCCGGTGAACATCATCAGGAGAATGGGGATGAAAATCGCCACCTCAATGAAACTCTGTCCGCGTGCACCGCCGCGTTTCAAAGATTGAAGTTTTTTCAGCAAATTCGGCATCATCATTTTTCAACCTTAAAAACAAAAATAACTCCTGCCGCGCAGGTAAGAATCCTCTGCTATTACAATACCTCAAATCAATAGCTGGCGCAATATTTTTTGTCGGGTTGTTACCAGGCTGGGACAGCTTTGTAACAAAATTTAGACAATGTTCACTCCCCCGCACCCCACACGCTCAGCGTGCCGTCAGCCGCCGCGCTGACCAGCCAACGGCCGTCAGGCGTGAAAGCCAGGCCCGTAATATCCACTCGTCTGCCCTCCAGGGTGATCAACAGCCGGCCGATCGAAGTATCCCACACTTTGATGATCCCATCCTGGCCAGCTGTGGCCAGCAACTGACCATTGGGCGATGCCGCCAGAGCCAGCACAGCTCCGGTGTGACCGGTCAGCGTCAGCATTTCCTTGCCGGTTTCCATATGCCACAGGCGCACCTCACCATTTTCTTCGCCTGCTGCCACCCATTTTTGACCCGGGATCAGGCACAGTGCGTTAACATTGACAGCGCTGCTGCCAAGGGTCAATTTCAATTCCCGGCCCTCCCGCAAATCCCAGATGCGCACCAGGCCGCTCTGCCCGGCGGTGGCCAGCAGGCTGCCATAAGCCACAGCATGCACCCGCCCATCCGCAATGGTGATCATTTCAGAATCGCCGCCATCTGCCGGCCAGATGCGCACAAAACCATCGAAAGATGCCGAAGCCAGTCGCCCGCCGTCTGGCGAATAGGCCAGGCTGTCCACCGCGTCATCGTGTCCCCTGAGAACCATTTCCTCGCTGCCCGAATCCGGGTTCCAGATATGAATGGTTTCATCGTATCCGCCTGAAGCCAGCTGGCGTGAATCTGGCGAAAAGGCCACCCCCAGCACTGGCTCTTCATGTCCGCTGAGACGCAATTTAAGGCTGCCATCCAGAACCGTCCACAGCAGCACACTGCCGTCCTCTGCCCCGGCCGCCAGCCATTTCCCATTCGGGGCAGCTGCCAGATCGTGCAGGGCAGCCGTATAATCGGTCAGGGTCAGGCGTGCTTCGCCGTTTTGCTGATCCCACTCCTTCACGGTCTGGTCCAGCGAGGTGGTGACCAGGTATTTATCTTCGCCGGTGAAAGAAACCGATGTGACGCCCGCCTGATGCGTTTTCAAGTTCAGCGCCACGCTGCCGTTGCGCACAGACCACACCCTCGCGGTGCCGTCATCAGAGGCAGAGGCCAGCTGCGAGCCGTCACGATTAAACACCAGTGATCTGATCCAGCCCTGGTGTCCGGTGAGTGTGCCTGCGGCCTGGGCCGAAAGTGTATCCCAAAAAATAATCTTATTGCCGTAGCTGCCGGCCGCAATGGTTCTTCCATCTGGAGAAAAAGCCAGGCTCGACACCCCATCTGAGAACAGCTTTGCCCGCTGCAGTAGTGATCCATCCTCCACTTTCCAGATGCGCATGGTGCCGTCAGCAAAACCGGATATAAAGCGCTCTCCATCGGGTGAAAAGGCACCGGCCACGGCCCCCCAGGTTGAGCCATTCAGGGTCAGGCGTTCCACCTGCTGCCCCGCTTCCCAGAGAAGAATATCGCTATCTCCCGACATGGCCGCCAGCAGAGTCCCATCTGGCGAAAAAGCCAGGCTGACCGCCGGACGCGATGACTGCCAGATGACCGGCCGGCTGCCGGTATCTGGCATCCAGAGGGCCAGGGTGTTGTCATCCATGGCCGCGGCAATGCGGGAGCCATCCTCAGAAATGGCCGCCGCACGCACCAGGCCGGGCAGTTCCACCTCAGCCGCAATCTGCCAGGTGTCATCATACAGCACCAAACCGGCCGCTGAAGCCACCAGCAGGCGGGCGCCGTCTTTTGAGGCCGCCGCTTCGACCAGGCTGCCCCTGCCCCAGCGGGCAATCAATCCCAGGTCGCCGCTGTTGCCGCGGGTCAATTCAGGTGCATCATCCGGCAAAGCCGTTTCGGCGCGCAAAATCTGCCTGACGCGGGTCGGCCCGATAGTTCTTTCTGGCAGCGGCGTCAGGGTGGCTGTCTGCGTCCGGCGCGGCTGCGGCGTGAACAAAGCTGTTGAGGTCAAAAGCTGCGCCTGGGTGGGCGTGGAACTGTTCACCATGCTCAACCACTGCGGCTGTGCTGTCAGCACGCTGAACACCAGCGCCAAAACAATGCCCATCAGCACCAGCAAACCGGCGCCGCCCACCGCCCACATCCACCAGCGCGGGCCGTTTTCGTTTTCCAGGGGCAGCTGCGTCTGCGCGGCCGCCGCCGGATAGGGTGTAAACACCGCAGGAGGTGGTTCAGGAGGAAGCTGAGACTCCGGCCTGGTTTCCATCAGCACCGGCGCGGGGGCTCGCAAGCTGGCCAGCAGCGAAGCCACATTTGGACAGCGCCGCTGCGGTTCAATCATCATGCCCCAATCAATGGCGGCCGCCACGGAAGGCGGTACGGCCGGATTTAGGCTGCACAGCGGGATCAAGGCTTGCCCCTTGGCCGCCCGCGCCACTGCATCCACCGGCACCACGCCAGAGAGCAGGTTATAAAGCGTGGCAGCCAGGGCATAAACATCGCTGCGTTCATCCGTGATGCCCCCGCCATACTGCTCCAGCGGAGAAAATCCACCCGTCACCGCCTGGGCGGCCGTGGTGGTTTTTTGCTCAGGATCAAAAACCTTGGCAATACCAAAATCCACCAGCACCGCGTCCCCGCTGGCCGTGATCTTTATATTGGCTGGCTTCACATCGCGGTGAATGACCGGGGGATTCTGAGTATGCAAATAGCTCAGGGCCGCGCCCACCTGATCCGCCCACTTTAAAACCAGCGGCAGACTGAGTGGGCGGTGATCATTTTTCCGCAGGATTTGCCGCAGGTCGTCACCGGTGACAAAATCCATCACCAGATACTGCCCAACCCCCGGCACAGAGAAATAATCGTTGACTCGCGGCAAATTGGGATGTCTGAGGCCGGCCAACAGGCGCGCTTCGCGCATAAACTGCCGTTGGGCCTCCGGGGAGGCATCAAGGTTTTCCTTGACCGCCCAGACACACTCCAAATTCAAATCCCATGCCTGGTAAACCGCGCCATAGCCGCCTTTGCCTAGCAAAGCATCCATTCGGTAGCGGCCGTTGAGGATATCACCCGCATTAAAAGGCATGGATCAGCGCCTCCCCGAAAAGAGCGCCACCGCTCCCACAATAAAGACAACCATCACCAGCAAAAACACGCCAATGGCAATCCACATCGAATAATCCGGCATTTCAACTGCCGCGGTAGGCGTGGCAGTGGGCTGCGCAGCCGGCTGGAAAACCAGCGCCTGGCGCTGCCAGGGATATTCCTGGTTGCCGGCGCGGTCAATGGAACGCGCCAGCACCTCTGTGCCAATGCGCGCATCCACCGTCACCGGCTCTGTGTAAAGCTGCCAGGTTTGGCCGCCGTCGAAACTGTATTCTGTGCGCAACAGGCCGCTGCCGCCCAGGTCGCTGGCCGTCAGAACCAGGGTGATGTTGCCCAAAAATCCGCCCGGATTTTGCCGTCCCTGCACGGTCAGAGCCGTCACCGGCGCGAGGATATCTGAAATGGCTTCTCCTTCCAGTTTGACCGCCGTGAAAACGCGGTCTATCTTGCCGTCATTTTGATCATCCACCGTCAGAGTGGCCAGCCCCATCGCATCGGCTGGAAGGTGGAGAAAAGCGCCTGCCGGCTGCGGTACGGCCAGGTCATTCATCACACTGGTTTCCTGACGTGTGTACCGGCTGCCGCTCTGATCAAGAGAGAATTTTTCTATGCGCAACCCATTCGCCGCATTGGATTGTCCCTGCAGCTGCACGCTGACCGTTCCTGCTGAGGGCAGAATCACCTGCATGCCCCCCGGCACAATATCATAACGCAGTCCGGGAATGGTATTAATCACCAGGCCCAAATCGTCAATTTCAGCCGTGCGTCCGGCGGCGTCGCTGATGCGCAGAGCCGCATCACCCCACAGGCTGAGGCGCGTGAAAGTCTGGACAGTTTGCGGTTTAACGGCCGCAGCAGTCCCTGCCCCGCTGCCGGCACTGCCGCCGCAAAGACCCTGAGGAAAGCCCTGCCCGGCCTGAATGGCCGCGATCACCGTCTGCACGGCCGGGTCAGCCATTAGATGAAGATGATCTGCCTGGGCTGTGCGAATATTGCAGAAAGCCGCCTGCCCCATCCATTCCGGCCGCCCGCTGAGCTGGGCGCTGGCCCAGGTCACCCGTCCATCGCCCACAGCATAGCGTTCCACAGAGAGACATTGACCGCTCTGATCTTCGCGGCAGGTGAACTCGCGAATGCCCGCCGGGGTGATCTGGTTGGTGCTGAACAGCACATAAACGGGCACCCCATAGACATCGCCCAGCCCGGTGATGCGCGCCTGCGCCCGCCGCGCCTGCTCAAAGAGGGCTTCGTTTTCACCGTTGGCGGTGAAATTGGCCTGCGTATCAGCCCAGCTCTCCAGCCAGCGGCCGGCAAACCAGTAGCCGCGCGGCTCAAGCTGGAAGGCTGCCTCAAAGGGCAGGCTCTGAATAATACCTGGTGAATTGCGGTAAACCGCGCGCATCAGATCGCGGTCCACCAGGTGGTTGATATCCTCCACCGGCGTGCTGCCGCTGCGCAAATCGAGGGCGGTCAGCGTATCGCCCAGGTAAGGCGTGCCCACGGATATGATTTTTTCAATGCGGATGGCCCGCGCCGGATCAGAAATGTACTGCCGCGCCACCAGCCCGCCAGTGCCGTGAGCAATCAGCGTCACCCGCGTACCCTGGTTGCAGGCCAGGTAGGCATCCAGCTGACGGGCGTTGTCTTCCAGGCTCATGCGCCAGTCATAGGGGAAGGGGGTCAACCCGCCTGGCGCTGACCAGGTTTCGAGAAACGACCGGTACACATCCAGGTCGCGCAAATCTTCCGCCGCCTGTTTCAGGCGCTGCATGGGCGCAGAGTCATCATTGGTATAAACCAGGGTGCGCCAGAAATGATCCAGCGACATGATCTGGCTGGCTGAAATATGATCGCAGGTATTGGCGGCGCTGGCATCCGGGTTTAACTGCAGCGGCGTCATATCCCACGGAAGGATCAGTTTTGTTTTCAGGTACAGACCCACCGGCGAGGCCGGGTCGAGGCGGCTGCTCAACATTTGCAGCACGTCCATCCACACCTCGCCCTGGGTGCGCGCCTTGCATTCCACTTTGGCGGGGTCCGGCGCGTTGGAAAGGAAGGAGGTCAGAGCATCAGGCAAAAAGATGGCCCGGGTGATGCCGCTGGCCGGGCAAGGCACGGCTGGCAGCTGCTGCGAAGTGGCCGTCACCACCAGCTCATCATATTCGTAAGCCCCCGGGTCGCAAACCCGCTTGCCGTCCAAATTGCCGTCGCGCGGGCGGAACGAGCCGCGCGCATCGCGCGTGGCAGCCGCGTCACTGCAGCCAGCCGGGTCTCCTCCATCCACCAGCGGACTGGCCGGATCCAGTGCCCTTGAGGGCACCAGCCCGCCGTTCATTTGCAGCTCACCCAGCAGCGGGTCCACCGCGCTGCGGTCGCTGTTGAGGGCCATGAATAAACATGCGGTGGGGTTGCCCAGCAGGTTGTAGCCCTGCGAGCTCAGCCCGCCAGCCTGCGCAATGCAGTCCGGTCCGTTGGGCGCCGTGTTGCCGTAAATGAGGCTGTTGCGAACCAGGGTTGAACCATTTTCCAGGTCCAATCCGCCGCCGCTTTCCTGGGCGCTGTTGCGGGTCAGCGTCAGGTTGGCCAGCGCAGCCAGCCCGCTCTGCTGGAACAGCCCGCCGCCAAATTGGGCCTGGTTGCCGTCCATCGTCACGTTCACCAGGGTCAGGCTGCCGCCCTGGTTGTACAGCGCCCCGCCGCGCAGCAAGGCCTGGTTGCCTGAAAGCGTGCTGTTCTGCACCACCACCTGGGCGGCGCTTAAAACCGCCACGCCTCCCCCCGAAACCGCCGCATTTTGCTGCAGCCAGATCTCATCCAGCACCACCTTCACATCCGCCCCGGAGGGCTGAATCAGCACCCCGCCGCCCTCGCGGATGGATTTTCCGCCCTGCAAAATCAGGCCGTGCAGATGCACCACCGCCCCTTTTTCGGCCGGGCGGATGGAGAAAATCCGGTCCAATCCGCCGCCATCCACCACCACCCGCCGCACCGAATTATCGGCCTCAATCAGCAGGCTGCCGTTGATGTTCAGATCGCCGGCTGCACCCTGTTCTTCATCTATACCCAGCAGGCTGAGGGTGTAGGTGCCGCCCGGCAGGTTAATCTGATCGGCCCCCGCCAGCGCATTGGCTTCCATAATGGCGGCGCGCAGGGTGCATTGTCCATTGGCCGCTGCGCAGGCGCCGTTGCCCGGGGCGGCGTCCGCCGCATCCGCAAAGCTGTTCACCTTAAAAGCCGCCCGCGCCGCTGTCAGCGTGGGGGTGGGGGTTGGGAAAAGGGTCGGCAGGGGGGTAGCCGTGGGTGAAAACGGGGTGACGGTGGCTGCCGAAACCGGGCAGGCAGCGCAGCCGGAAATTTCATAATAACCCGAAACACTGGTGATATCGCGCGTGATCAGCCCCTTCTCTGTCTTGATCGGCAGGTCAAGCGTCTGGATGACCGGATTTTTGAGGTGATAAACCTTGTTGCCGGCAATGCCGCCGGTAAAAGGTCCCATCCAGCGCAGGCGTTCTCCGCTGGCGCAGGTGGTCAGCACGGGGTAAGTTAAATTGCCGATGCTTTCCATTTGCACCACGCCGCAAAGGCCGGGGAGCTGGCTGGTAGCCTGGCGTGCAGGCGCAGCCCGCACCGTCTGGGGCAGGCTGCCCAGGATGAGCAAAACAAGGATGGGAAAAATCATAAATGGCTTCAGGTGTTTCATCAGGCTTAATTTTACACGTTCCCGCCAGAGAAGGATAGTCTTATCAGCACTCCATCTGACAACTTTTCCCAGGGTTGCAACTAGAAAACTTGACAAAAATTTTGTCTCGCTTTTTCCGTTCATCATGCCTGAATGGGACAGGGCATCTTCGTAAGGGCAGACCTCGCGGCTGCCTCCGCAGTAGCGAGGACAGGCCCTTTTTACCTCTTCGGGCGAGGCAAGCCTTGCCCTTTCCCGTTATGTCGAAAACCTGACTGCCTGGGCTATTCTTGTTAAAGCCATGCAGATCTCCCAAAGTCATTGACAGGCTCTTTCCATTCACTTACAATGAATTTGATCGGTCCAATCCATATTTTTTTCATTTCCAAGGAGTATTTATGTCCTCCAGAAGCATCAAAACGCTGCAGATCATTGGCAACCTGCTGCTCATCTGCCTGTTCGTGTTCACCTCCGCTGCCCAGGCTGCGCCTGCCGCAGAACAATCGGGCCCCGGTCTGTTCATCGAATTTACCGGCCCCCTGCCTGATGCCACCACCCCGCCCCACACCCTCGATCAACGCATCGTTCAGGTGAACGCAGATGCACTCCAGCCTGTGCTGGATGGGCAAACCCTGACCCTCGATCTGCCGCTGTTCAAGGATGCCGCCTACACCGCGGTCTTCTCCAATGTATCCGCAGGGCTCAACAACGCCAGAATTTTCACCGGCAGCCTGGCTGGCGTCGCCGACAGCGACGTTTCGCTGGTCTGGAACGGCAGCGCCTTCTCCGGCTCCATCACCTTCCCTGGCGCGCGTTTCCGCATTGAACCCATGCCCGGCGGCCTGCACCGTATCCGCCGCGTGGATATGGGCAGCTTCCCGGATGAAAAAGGCGTTATCCCGCCCCTCACCGGGCCCGCAGATGCCCAGGCCGTAACCGGCGATGACGACGGCTCGCAGGTGGATATCATGCTGGTCTACACCACTGCAGTCAAGAATCATTACGGCTCTGCTGCCGCTGTTGAAGCGGAACTTCAGCAGGCTGTCAATGATGCCAACATCGGCTTCGCCGCCAGCCAGGTCAATATGCGCTTTCGGCTGGTACACATGGCTGAAATGGTCTGGAATGAAAGCGGTTTTGATTGGAACACAACCCTTTCCGGTCTGAGAAGCAAGAACGATGGTTTTCTCGACAATGTCCATACCCTGCGCGATACCTATGCCGCAGATCTGGTCAGCATGATGGTCATGGCTGACGGCGCTTATTGCGGCCTGGGATATCTGATGGGCAGCAATAATGCTTATTATGAAGCCACTGCCTTCAACATTTCAGAATATGATTGTTTTGTTGATAATTACTCCATGGCGCATGAATCGGGCCATAATATGGGCTCGCACCATGACCGCTACGCCGCTGGATCGGATGAAGGTGTGTTTTCATATTCTTACGGCTTCTATGTGAACGGCAATTTCCGCACCATCATGGCCTATGCCAGCGGCTGCTCCTCCTATTGCGGCCGCGTCAACCGCTGGTCCAATCCCAATGTGCTCTACAACGGTCTGCCGACCGGCGTGGTGGAAACCTCACCCAGTTCAGCTTATAACGCTCTGTCTTTGAATAACGTCGCCATCACCGTAGCCAACTTCCGCGATGGCCCCGCCCCCACGGCCCCAACCAGCCTGGGCGGCGCCCCTGCCCTGCCCAAGCAGATCAATCTGACCTGGACCGATAACAGCACCAACGAAACCGGCTTCCGCGTCGAACGCGCCCTCCAGGGCACCACCAGCTGGGCGCTGCTGGCCGCCACCACCACCAACAGTTATGTGGATAATTCTGTTGCCTACGATACCACCTACCAGTATCGCGTCTATGCCTTCAACGGCAATGGATCATCCGCCTTCAGCAATGTGGTCACCGTTGCCAGCCCCAGCGCCATCCCAACTGCGCCCAGCGGCCTCAGCATCATTGGTCAGGCTGAAAACACCATCACCATGCAGTGGACCGATAACAGCAACAACGAAACCAGCTTCCTCATCCAGCGGTCTGACAACGGCTCCACCGGCTGGGTCACGGTTTCCACTGCCATCGCCAATGCCACCAGCGGCGTGGATACCTCGGCGCTGTGCGAATCCACCTACTACTACCGCGTGCTGGCCAGCAATTCTGGCGCCAATTCCACCCCCTCCAACATGGCCAGCGGCACCACCGCCATCTGCACCCCCACCAGCCCGGTGGCCACGGCCGCGGCCCGGCCGGTTGCCACCGACATCAACCTGATCACCTGGAGCGACACCGCCAACGAAGGCTATTACCAGATCGAACGTTCCACCAACGGCGCCACCTTCACCGCCACCTTCACCGTGCCCATCAACCAGACTGCTTTTATGAACACCGGTCTGACCCCGAACACACTGTATTATTACCGGGTTTCCGCGGTCAATAAACTGGGCGCCAGCACCCCCTCGCCTGTGGTGCAGGCCCGCACCTATCTCTACGCCATCTTCACCCCGCTGATCAGCAAACCCTGAGCAGCGCTGGCTAAACAATAACAAACGCCCCCTCCAGCTGTTGGAGGGGGCGTTCTTGTTTTCTTTTTTCAAACGGTTACTTGCGCAATGCCACATATTCGGGGATGCGGGTTTGCATCACCGGGATCGGGTGGGCAGCCGGTTCCATCATGCCGTAGCGCGAAGCGCCCAGGTAGAGGATTTCAAGGATCAGCTTGCGGTAATTGACGCCGCTGGCGTTAGCAATCACGCACAGATCGCTGAAATCGGGGGTCAGGCCGGGCAGGGTGTTGATTTCGATGAGACAGGGTTTGCCCTGTTCGTTCATGCGCATGTCCACGCGCGAAATATCCACCGCGCCAATGGTCTGGTGGGCGCGCACCGCCAGGCGGTGCAGGGTCAGAGCCAGTTCGGCGTCAATCGGCGCCGGGCAGATGAAGCGGGGCACGCCTTCTTCATCCAGGGCCAGGGTCTTGGTGTAGTGGCTGTACACGCCAGGGGTCACGCAGCGGAAATGGTCAATTTCTTCTGCGGGGAACTGGTGGAAGCCGTCAGAACCGTAGAGCTCGGGGTTCGGCGAATAGAGAGCGGCGTCGCTGCGGCCCAGCACGCCGATGGTGAACTCGCGCCCGGGCAGGTAGGCTTCAACCAGCGCGGGCTGGTGGTAGTCGTTCAAAATCCACGAAACCCGTTCGCGCAGTTCGCGCATGTTGTAGACAATCGAACGGTCATCAATGCCCATGCCCGTGCCTTCGCGCGCCGGTTTGACAAACAGCGGGAAGTGCAGCGAGCGCGAAAGCGGCTCGTTGACATCAGTGAATTCTTGAAATTCCGCGATCGGCAGGCCGTTGTCGCGCCAGATGCGCTTGGTCATGGTCTTGTCGAGGGAAATGGCGTTTGCCTGCACGCGTGAGGCGGTGTAGGGAATGCCCAGCATTTCCAGCAAGGCAGGCACCTGGGCTTCGCGGCCGTCGCCAGCAATGCCTTCGGCAATGTTGAAGCAGATGTCAGGGCGCACCTGGCTCAGAGCAAACGGTAAATTGGAGTCAGCGGGAAGGAAAATGGTTGAATGACCGTCAGTTTCGATCGCATCCTGGATAGCCTGGATGGTTTCTCTACGGTCAAATTCCGCGCCGGCGTCAGCAGGTCCATTCATGGGTAAGATTGTCTCCCCCTTCACATTCGCGATAACGGCGACCCGCCAGGGTTTCACCGGACGCGGACTGAGAGACGGAGGTTTATCGTTATCCTGATTTTCTTCCATATCCATGATCGAAAGTTCGTCCATTTTTCCTATCATCCTTTTTTATTTTCAGGTTTCAGACATAGCAAGACCTGGTCTTTTTGTCCGTACAAAGCCTCATAATGGCCCGTAGTTTCCCGTCACAGAGGTCAGGGAAACCGCGTACAACAAAAAACCAGGTCACCTTGATCGCTTTCAGCATATGAGTATATCAAAAATTTTTCAAATTTCAAGAGGTTAAACCTATCAATTTATATCATTTTAATTTTTTCCCTTCTCGCCTTTTATGCAAAAGCACCCCGCAGAAACCATCTCTGCGGGGCGCTTTCATGAGCAAAAGAGATAATGATCAGTTTTCGACCACAATGCGCGGCAGCAGCCAGAAGGCCCGGTCCTGATCAGAAGGCCCGTTGGCCTTCACCACCAGCACAAACACCACCGACTTTCCCGCCAGCGAACTCAAATCGAGATCCACACGGGTGAACTTGCCGTCCGAGGTTTCCGTCCATTCTGCCAGAGTGGTTTCCGCGGCGCCGTCAATGCGTGCGTTGAGTTGGAATTTAACATTGCAGTTGGGCGCATCTGCCAGGCAGCCCAGCACCGTCTTGAAACGGCTGCCAGCGGTGATGATGATGGCCGGGTATTTACCGGAAATGGTGCCGTTATCAATAAACTGGGGATTGGTCCACAGCGCCGGTTCGTCATCTGTATCGCCGGTTTCCATCTTGGGGTTATCCACCTTTTTGACGAAACCGTTGGCGTCGGTTTCATTGCCCGGGCAGGGCAAAACGCCCGTACCGCTGCGCCATTCCACGCCACTGGCACACATGTTATCCACAAAATTATATTCGGAACCCTTGACCGCAATTTCCACCCAGAAAGGCTGGCTGGCGGTGGAGCCCAGGCCAAACAGCACGCTGGAGGCGTTGCGCAGTTTCCATTCGCCTCTGAAGGTGCCGGCGCGCGCCGGGGCCTTCAAATCGAGTGAAATCTGCACCTCCTGCCCGGGGGCCACCGTGCCGGTGGTGAGCTGGCGGGCAGCCGGGCCGTTCATAGCTTCCTTGCCAAAGAACACCACGGCATAACCGGAATTCCAGGTACAGGTGCCGGTGTTTTTCAACGTCCAGGTTTTGGTAAAAGCCGCCCCGGCCGCCACTTCCGTGCCGTCAGGGATGGTCTCCGAAACCATCTCTGCCCGGTCGCAGGGCACCGGCACCGGGGTGATGGTGCGCGTGGGCTGCGGCAGAGGGGTGAGTGTGGGCGTGGAAACCACCACCAGGGGCGTGCCCAGCGGCTGCTGGAAGGTGGGCGTGGCCTGCGGAATCACCGGCGCGGCAAGCTGGGTGGCAATGGCTTCCACCGTTTTGGCAGCTACTGTGTTGATCCGGTCTGCCTCGTTGACGTAAGGGGTTCCGGTTTTGGCGGCTGGTAAATTGCAGGCGCTGATCACCAGCATCGCCACCAGCAATAAAATCAAATTCTTCTTCATGGCGAATTTTTCTCCTCAGAAAAAATCAATGCCTCTATTTTCTCATTAATAGAGCTTTCAGGATAGGCTTTAATAAGAATTTTTGCGCTGAAAACAGCACCTCGCCACGAATCAGGCGCGCTGATACAGAAATGGTCAACCAGATGGCTGCCGCCATCAGGATCACCGAAACCACCAGCTGCCATAGCGGCACTTCGGATATGGCCAACCGCATGATCATGATCATTGGCGTCAGGGGAGGAATAAAACTCAAAATCACCGCAGTAGTGCTGTCAGGGTTCTGTGTGATGGGCCACAATCTGATCATAACAAAAATGGCGATGATGGAGAACAGCGCATCATAATAACTCGATTCAAGAACAAAGGAGGTCGTAGCACCGATCCCTGCCAATGCCGCGCCGTAGAGGATATAGCCCAGCACAAAGAAAATGGCGACCCACAGAACAAACGACCAGGATAAATTTAAATCTTGAGTCACATCCAGAATAAACGGATTGTCTCTGGAGAACAAGGAGCCGCAAACCAACCAGAAGCCCTGAAGGATAAAACCAACCAGGCCCATGGCCAGAATTTTGCCCAGCAGCAAGGATCTAAGATTGATGGATGTCATCGCCATCTCAAGCAGGCGCGAATTTTGTTCCCCTGCCAGGCTGTTTAAAAAGAAAGTGGATGTGGTTATAATCATCATGAACATAAAAATCATCATCATGAAAGGCAGCAGGTTTTTAAACATTGCCGCGGTAGCTTTCATGGCCGGTTTGGACGCAGCAGACAGGGTGGTTATTTGCAGGCGTTCCAGCGGTTTCTTCATTAAATTCCAGACAGGTTGATTTGCGCCTTTCAGGTTGAATGCCAGAGCATCGCGAAACTGATCTCCTTCAAAAAAGCCACCCAGCGGGTTGAAATCTTTCCGGCTCACATAGACGGTTGTGCTGACATAAAAATTTTCTGGAATCAGATACACCGCGTTGATATCGCCCACATCCAGGGCCGCCATGGCGGCTGGCAGATCAGCAAAGGCATGCAGTCCCTCAGATCCTTCAGGCAGAACCTTGATCACCCCCACCTGATCTACATAACCCTGTTGAAAAACTGTATCCGTGGAAATCGCATCTGGTGTGATGGCCTGATTGATTATCTCAGCGGCCGGGGTCTTATATTCAGCAGAAGTGATCAGTATCGAAAACAATATTCCCAAAGCCGGAAGAAGCAATGCAGAGATAATAAACCAAACATTGGTGAGAGTTTTGATCAATTCAAAACGAAAAACCGCCATCACCTTTTTCATTTTGCCACTCCCTTTCTTCTGAAAGCAAAGAATTTCTTCAGGGAAAGGTTGCTGTCGTAATTATAAAGGCTCAGCCTGAGCAGCCGGTTGCAAAGCCAGAACGATCCGCAGAGCCAGAAAATTTGTAGGGCGCAAGCCAGCAGAAGCTCCGGCAAGGGGATCACCGTCAAGCTCATCCTTGCCCCCAACACGCTCATCGCAGCCAGAGGGAAAAAGGTAAAGAAAACCGCAACGGGGCCGTTGGGTTCAATCATGATCATTGGGAAAAGCGCCAGTGGCAAATCACAAATAAACATCACAATGACAGAAAGTGTTTTCAGTACATCAGTCTGGTTAATGAAAGCGCCCATGGCAACTAACAAGGCAGAAACGGTCAGCAAATTGGAGATGAACAGTACAATGGTCACCAGAACAGCAGCCGGGTTCCATTCTAAAAACCAGTGCTGGTAGATATATTGAATTAGCGGGGAAACGAGCAATAGCAACCCCCCACCCCAAAGCGCAGGAATGGTCAGGCCGGCTGCCAGGTTGCCAGCCAGTTTTCCGGCAAACAACTGCGGAAGGGAGACCGATGAAGTGAGCATTTCCATGGTGCGGCTGTCTTTTTCCTTTTGAAAGGCAAGCAGCAAATAAGTTTCGAGTTGATACAGAAGATAGTTCAACCCCATGTAAGCAAACGCAGGAACCATGAGATTGAAGATGCTCACATTCGAAACATTTTTTTCTTCATCTGCTTTCAACTGCACGAATTCAGGCGCGACATAATCCGGATCGTAGGTGCGAATCAACCACTGATTAATCTGATCGGCCAGAAAGGATGAAAACCCCCTCGTTTCGGCATCTGTAAGCGGCGTTTTTTCGATCAGCCGCAGTTTTCCATCTTTCAGATAATCCGGGTCAATGACAAAATATGCCTGAATTTTTTCTTCATCCAGGGCCTGCCAGGCTGCGGTTTCATCTGCATACATATTGATCTCAGAGGTGGTCAAAAAAGATGAAAAGTATATTGAGGTTTCTTCAACTGAGGAAGTCAACCCGGCCAGATCAACAAAGCCAATGGGCCGGTTTTCCGGCACTGAAAGGTACAATAAGGCCACGCCAAAAAACATTACGAACACAATGACAATTGGAAAACCAAACAGAACCACCAGAAAACTCTTTCTGATGGTTCTGTTACGATATTCAAACCAGGCGATATGCCAGATTTTCTTCAATCCCGCCTTCATTTTTGTCAACTGCATCTGAAACTTCCCTGATCGCTGCACTTTCGGTTTGAATTTATGCCTTCAAGAACAGAGCCTTAAAAAACAGCTTGATGCTGAACGCCTGTCCTGAAAGCAGGGTCTGGGCGCGGAACAGGCCCGCCACCCCACGGATCAGCAGGGCTATGGTCCCCACCAGCAGCACCACCGCCGCCAGCAGCTGCCACAGCGGCACCTGGGTGGCCGCCATGCGCGTCATCATCGTCACCGGCGCGGTCAGCGGGAACAGGCTCAGGCCAATGGACAGCGGGCTGTTGGGCATCTCGATGATCGAGCCGATCATCGCCAGCGGGATAATCAGCGGAACCACCAGGATCATTGTCGCCTGCGAAGTTTCGCGCAGGTTGGGCACCATGGCCCCCACCCCGGCCATCAGGCTGGCATAGAGGAAATATCCCAGCAAGAAGAACAGCAACCCCCATGCCAGGAATGAAAGCGGCAGGCTGAAGGCAGCACCGAGGTTAAAGGCAGATCCACTGACCAGCAGCAGCGCATAACCGCTGCCCATCCAGAAAACCATCTGCGCCAGGCCGGCCACCCCCAAAGCCAGAATCTTGCCCGCCAGCATCTGCGCCGGCGTGACCGCCACCAGCAGAATTTCCATCACCCGGTTTTGCTTCTCGGTGGTGATGCTGTTGGCCATCAGGCTGGCCGAAGCCATGATCATCGAGTAGAACAGCATGGTCACAGCATAAGGCAGCATGAAGGTCATAATGTTATCCTCGCTGCGCTGTGTCTGCGGATCTTCCGGGGCCAGGTTCACCACTTCCTGGTTCATCAGTGGGTTGCTCACCCGCGTCAGCAGGAGCGGATCCTGCCCCAGCACATTGTAATCCAGCAGAGACATGAACGAATCGGACTGCATCATCCCGCCAAAGGGGTTGAAATCCTCGCGGATGTAATACACCTGCTTTTTTTCCAGGTAATCTGCAGGCAGGCGGTAAAACGCATTGATCTCGTCAGCCTGGAGCGCCGCTCGCGCTGCGGCTTCATCGGGATAGGCCTTCAGGCCCTTGCCCATTTCTTCTGGCACTGCTTTGATCAGGCCAGCTTCATCTACATAACCCTGCATAACCATTTTGGCATTGGGGTCTGGCATGAACACTTCAGAAACGATATTGGGCGAATCCTGGTTCAAGGCGCTCACCACCAGAAAAACAATCACCCCAATGATGGGACCCATCACCATGGATATGATAAAAGAGCGTTTGGTGATGGTATTGATCAGTTCGTTTAGAAAAACCCGCAGAGTCTTTTTCATGACATCAACCAGCCTTGCTGAACAATTTTTTCAACGAAATATGCTTGCCGTAGCTCAACATGCCCAGGCGGAATGCCCGCGCCGCCAGCCACAGCGACAGCCCGGCACAAACAATCAGCACCGCCGAAATGGTGATCAGCTGCACCGTGGGAATGGGTGTGAAGCTGCTGCGGATGGCCACCGCCACCGGCGCCGTCAGCGGGAAGTAGCTCAGCCCCAAAGCCAGCGGCCCGTTGGGGTCCATCATCAACTGGTAACTGAAGTAGTAAGGAATCATGATCGGCAGGGATACGAAACCCGAAATTTGCTGGGCCGTCTTTTCGTCTGCCACCGTGGCGCCCACCATCGCCAGCAGCGCCGCCACCATCACCAATGCCGGGATCAACGTGGCCACCACCACCAGGATATAGTCGGGGCTGATGCGGATGTACTGCATCCATTCAAAGGTGTTGCGTCCAAAAATCACCACCAGCACCGGCAGCAGCAGCCAGATCACCAGCATGGTCAGGCCCACAGGCAAATTGCCCAACACCTTGCCAATCATCATCTGATCCACCGAGGCCGATGTGACCATGATCTCCATGGTGCGGTTTTCCTTTTCTTCCACCACCGCCATCATCAAGTAGTTGCCGCCCGAAATGACCACAATGAAAAACAGCAGGCCGCCCATCAGCGGGATAATGAAATTGAACCATTCACGCTGCGACATTTCCTGACGGCCGTCCAGCGACTGCACCACCACATCCGTGCCGGAAATCATCAAATCCTGCACATTCTTGGGATACGCTTCCAGCATGTTCAGGCGCAGCATATCCTTGAAAAAGCCGGCATTAGATGAGGAGAACTTGGCTTTTTGCACCAGTTTAACCTGGCCGCTGGTAAAATAATCGGCGCTGACCACATAGTAAGCCTGCACCGCGCCCGCATCCATGGCCTTTTGGGCCTCATCCGCGGAAGCATAGGCAACAAATTTAGGCTGCGGCACGAAGGGCGGGCCATCCCAGATGCCCACCTCAGGGTTCTTAATGATCCCCGCCAGGTCCACATACCCCACTGGTGAATAATCTTCTGAAACAACCATTGCAATAATGGCGATCGCCATAACCACAATAATCGCTACCGGAACGCTCAAAACGCCAATCAGAAAGCCTTTGGAGAACACCCTTTTCCGGTAATCAAACCAGGCAATGTGAAGAATTTTGCTCATGCTGCAGCCGTCTCCGCCTGGCGCTGCACCACCTGAATGAAGATCTCATCCAGCGTGGGCACAGCCACTTCAAACGACTCCAGCGGCACATTCAGCTCCACCAGGGTTTTCAACACGCTCTGCGGGGTGGCCTCGGGGGTCAGCAGCAGGCGCACATGGTTGGTGTTGGGTTCCACCCGTTCCACCCCGGCAATCTTTTCAGGCAAGGGATGAGGCGAGCGCACCAGCAGGTCGCGGCTGGCAAAAGGCGCGCGCACTTCCTGCAGCGAGCCGTACAGCACCACCTGCCCCTTGTTGATCAAGACCAGCCGGTCGCACAATTCTTCCACCTGGTGCATCTGGTGGGTGCACATCACAATGGTGGTGCCTTTCTCGCGCTCTTCGTTGAGCAAATCTTTCACCATCTGCGTGTTCACCGGATCCAGTGCGCTGAACGGTTCATCAATGATGATCACCTCAGGCTGGTGCACCAGGGTGGCAATCAGCTGTGCTTTTTGCTGCATGCCCTTGGAAAGTTCCTTCACCTTCTTGCGGCGGTGCGCCGTCAGGTCAAAGCGCTCCATATAAGCGTCAATCCGTTTTTTAGCCTCAGGGCCTTCCAGTCCCTTCAAAGATGCCAGAAAACTCAGGCAGCGCTCCACGGTGATATCCTGATACAGGCCGCGTTCTTCCGGCAGGTAGCCAATGCGGTTTTTCTTTTCGTCCGTCATCGGCCCGCCCAACAGGCTCACGCTGCCCGCATCAGCCTTGAAAATATCCAGCAGAATGCGGATGGTGGTGGTTTTACCGGCGCCGTTGGGGCCCAGCAGGCCGAACAGTTCGCCTTTTTCCACGCTGAACGAAACATTATTCACGGCCTGGTTGTCGCCGAATTTTTTATAGATATTGGATACTTCCAGAGTCTTCATTAAGCGCATCTCCAAACGTTTCTGGGATCCTCTTCCAGACCCCGAAAAAATGAATTCATGATGAATTTGGATCAATCTAAAAACAAATTGATTATATCGCAAATTTATGCTTCTCTCTTTGATGGAGACCCGTCATCCATTTCGAATTTTCGCGCAGGTCTCATTATTCTCACACATCACCTCCAATAATGATCTCCCCATAGCATACCTGAAGAATGGAATTTCTGGATGGGCCTGCAGACCCGTTCGACACCCGTCTGCAGGCTTGTTTAATAATTGACAGCCCATGCCGGGTACGTTACACTACAAGATATGATCCACCATTTATCCCGCTTCAGCCTTCTGCTCAACCTGCTGCTGGCAGCTCTGCTGACCCTGCCGCCCTCACGCCCGTCGGCTCAGGCTGCCGTCGAAATTCTGCCCCTCTTTTTGGAAATCAAAACACAGCCCGATTTTCCGGCTGCTGCCCATGCCCTCTTTCAATATACAGCAGCCCTGAACCAGCCGGCACTGCAAACTGCCCTGACCCACCCTGGCGCTTTGCTGAGCCTGAAGTTGACCCCCGTTCACCTCTACACTGCCCGCATTCTGCGCAGCGAGCGGCTCCCCTCCGGCAGCACCATCTTCCACGGCGACCTGCCGGATGTGCCGGACAGCGACCTGACCCTCACCTGGAACGGCAGCCTGCTGGCCGGCTCCCTGAACCTGCCCGGGCAGCGCTTCATTTTTATCCCCGCCGCTGACGGCCTGATCCTGATTCAGCAGGTGGATCTTAACAGCTTTCCCGAGGAGCGCACCCTGACGGCGCCACCGGTCCTCCAGGCAGATCAGGCAGTGATCAGCGGTGATGACGACGGCAGCCAGGTGGATATCATGGTTGTTTATACCAGCGCTGCCAAAAATATCTACGGCAGCGGTGCGGCGATGCAGCTGCTCATTGAACAGGCTGTGGCTGAAGCCAACAGCGGTTTTGAATTGAGCCAGGTGAACCTGCGCCTGCGCCTGGTGCATATGGCGGAGATCGCCTGGGACGAATCTGGTTTTAATTGGGATGAAACCACCAGCCGCTTTGTCAACAAAACCGACGGCTTTCTCGATTTTATCCACCCCCTGCGCGACCAATACGCCGCCGATATTGTCAGCATGGTGGTGGTGGGCACCGGCGGCACCTGCGGCAATTCCTTTTTAATGGCGCCGCTCTCTCCCTATTTTGAATCCATGGCCCTCAACGTGGTGCGCCACGACTGCATGACCGGCTTTTTTAGCCTGTCCCATGAAGCCGGGCACAACATGGGCAGTCACCACGACCGCGCCTCCGCCGGCAGCGGTTTTGGTGCCTTCCCTTATTCTTACGGGTATCAGGATCCCGGCCGGACCTTTCGCACCATCATGGCCTATCCCTGCCCCGGTTTGAGCGGCTGCCCGCGCATCAACCGCTGGTCAAACCCAAACGTGCTTTATAACGGCCTGCCCACGGGAATCTCTGAAACCGCCCCCGATTCCGCCTACAATGCCCTCTCGCTGAACAATGCCGCCACCGTCTGCGCCAATTTTCGCGACGGCCCTGCGCCCGCGGCCGCCGTTGATTTGCGCGCGGCTGCCGTCCCGCCGCAGCAGGTCAACCTGAGCTGGGCCGATGTCTCTTCTGATGAAACCGGCTTCCGCCTGGGACGTGCCCCGGCTGGCTCCCATATCTATCAACTGCTGGCCGTGCTGCCGCCCAACACCACCCATTATGTGGACACAAATGTCAATTACGGCGCCGCCTACGATTACCTGGTTTATGCCTTCAGCCCCAATGGGTATTCCAATACCAGCAACACCGCCAGTGCCGCCCTGCCGCTGCTGCCTCATCCCCCCGCTGAACTGGAGGTCATCAGCACATCCGAAGCCTCTGTCAGCCTGGCCTGGGCCGACACCAGCGACAGCGAAGACCATTTTAACATCCAGCGCTCTGTGGACGGCCTGACCAACTGGACAACCGTGGCCACCAGCCCGGCCAACCTGCCCGCCGGGACCGATGCCAGCCCCTTTTGCGAATCGAGTTACTTTTACCGCGTGACCGCCGGCATCGGCGTTTTTGAATCCCTGCCCAGCGCCGCAGTGGCCGCCAACACCGGCCTCTGCACCCCCACCCAGGCCCCCGCTGCCCTCAGCGCCGCCGCCCATACCATTACCAGCATTCAGCTTGCATGGACCGATACCCCCAACGAAACCACCTACCGCATTGAGCGCTCTCCAACTGGCGAAAACACCTGGGCCACCCTCAGCGTGGTGACCGGCAACACGTTAACCTATATCGACAGCGGCCTTGCTCCGGGCAGTCAGTACGACTACCGCGTCTTCGCAGCCAACAAAACCGGCGAGTCGCCGCCTTCACCGGTGGCCAGCGGCAAAGCCTATACCGATGGTCTGTTCATTCCTGCCGTCTTCAAACGCTGATCTCACAACCAAAAACCGGTCCTCTCCCTGAATGGAAGAGGACCGGTTTTATTTCTTCTCTATTTAGCCGGCGCACTCGCGCAGGTAGGCAATGTAAAACACCACCATTGTCTCGCAATTTTCAATCGAAAGGCGCTCGTTCACGCCGTGCACCCGGCTGATATCATCGGCTGTCACCTGGTAAGGCGCAAAGCGCAGCACGCAGGGACAGATGTGAGCATAATGCCGTGAATCGGTGGCCCCCAGCATCAGGAAGGGCGCCACGGCTGCCTGTGGAAAGGTCTGGCGCACCACGCGCTCCGCGCAGAGATACATCGGGTTGTTCAGGTCTGCCGCCGGAGAAGGGTCCCAGCCAGAAATGCCTTCCAGCGTGTCGCTGCCAAGCGGCTTGATGCTCACCTCGCCATTGTTCACCGTCTCCATCACATGCTCGTAAGTGCTGCGCAAATCCTCACCGGGCAAAATGCGGCAGTTGACCACCGCCCGAGCTTTGCGCGGCAGGATATTATCCTTGATGCCGCCTTCGATCATCGTGGCAGCCAGGGTGGTGCGCAGCGTGGCATTGGTGGCCGGAGCAGCTTCCAATTTTTTAAGTGCCACCCCGCCAAAGAGCCACATATTGGCAAAGATGAGCTGCATGCCGAAGGGCAAATCTGACCCCACCGAACGGAACAGATCTACAATGAAGCGCTTGTGCGGCGGGAAGGGGTTGGCTTCCAGCCGGTTGATGGCCTGGGCAATTTTGCCGACCGCCGTATGGCTCGGCGGCATGGCCGAATGGCCGCCGGCGCTCTCGCTGCTGAGTTCAAGGCTCAGATAGCCCTTCTCGCCGGTGCTGATCAGCGCCACCGGCACCTTCACCCCCGGCAGCATGTTTTCCATCACCGCGGTTCCCTCATCCAGCACGCTGGCCAGGGTCACCCCGCGCGATTTAAGCAGCTGCACAATGGCCGAAGCGCCGTTTTTGCCGCCCAGTTCCTCATCATGACCGAAAGCCAGGTACACGGTGCGTTCCGGCTGGAACCCGGCCTCAAGCAAATGCTCCACGGCTTCCATGATGCCAATGACGCCGCACTTGATATCCATTGAACCGCGCCCCCAAACAAAGCCGTCGGCCACCCGGCCTTCAAAGGGCGGGTAAATCCAATCATTCAAGCTGCTCTCTTCCACCGGCACCACATCCTGGTGGCTCGCCAGCAAAATGGGCTCCAACTCAGGGTCGCGTCCCACCCAGGAATAGAGCAGGCTGTATTCATTCACCACTTCCTTGTGCAAAGCGGCATGGGTTTTTGGGTACAGCCGTTCCAGCAGGCGGTGAAGTTCAAAAAAAGCTCCGCCGTTATTGTTCGCCAGATCCATATTAGAAATGGTGCGGATGCGAATGGCTTCTCCTAGGTGCTGGGCCACCTTTTCGCCATCCACTTCAGCGCGCTCCAGCGGTGGAATATTGGGCACCGGCCGCGGAAAGCGTGCTGTGCGCAGTAAGATGAAGGCCCCCAAGAAGAGAACGAGCACAACCAGGGGGATGAGAATATACGATAGAACCTGATTCATAATGTAAACCTCTTTACAATGGTATCCAGCGACCGCGCCATATCGGTCAAATTATGGGCGGCTGCGGTCAACTCTTCGACCTGGGCATTGATTTCTTCCGTCGCAGCCGAAACTTCTTCGGTGGCCGCGCTGTTTTCTTCGGAAACGCTGGCAATATTTTCAATCGCATCCGTCACTGAACTGGAATTGGCGGTCATCAGGTCGGTGGAAGCCGCATTTTCTTCTGCCACGCTTGAAATGGCGTCCAGATTTTCCATCACCTGCGCGCGCATATTGCTGACTGTTTCAACCGCGGTCCGGGTGTTCTGGGCCAGCTGGTCCATTTTATCCATCCGTTCAACCACCACCTGGTCCAGCTCAATCATGTTGTCTGTTTCGTGCAAATTCCTGCCGGCAATCTTTTCCGCATCAGCGACGGAGTTTTCGAGAGCCGCGCGTGCCTTTTCCATGCCGTCCATGGCTGACCGAATCTCAGCCACCCGGTCGGATGAAGTCTTCGTTTCCACCACAATCGTCTCAAAGGATTCACGGGCTTTTTGCGCCAGCTCTGTGGCCGCCAGCACCTCTTCGCCCGATTTTCCCATGGCATCCACCGCCTGGGCGGCCCCGGTTTGAATGGCCTGCACCATGCCCGAAATTTCCTTGGTGGCCAGGGCGCTCTTTTCGGCCAGCTTGCGCACCTCATCCGCCACCACGGCAAACCCGCGGCCCTGTTCGCCGGCGCGGGCAGCTTCAATGGCTGCATTCAAAGCCAGCAAATTGGTTTGCGAAGCAATGTCTTCAATGGTTTCCACAATGGCGCCAATTTGGGCCGAGCGGCTGCCCAAATCGCCCACCCGCTGCGCCAGCAGGTCATTAGTGCGCCGCACCCGTTCCATGCTCTGGGCGGTTTGCTGCACAATTTGCGCGCCGCCGGCAGCCGCCTGGGCTGCCTTGGTGGTTTCCTGAGCCACCAGTTTCACAGCATCCATCACCTGGGTGATGGATTGGGAAAGATTATCCCCGGCCGTTTGCGCCTGCCCCAGGCCGGCAACCTGTTCTTGGGCGCCGCTGCGAATGGCTTCGACCGCCTCAGACAGCCGCTTCATGGCCTGGTGGGTTTCCTGTACTTCTAAAATCTGCTGATCGGCACTTTCACGGATACCGCCGATAGAATCGAGCAGCGCATTCACCGCCTGCGAAGTGTGAATGATCACCTTGGCCTGGTCTTCAGCCCCGCTTGAAACACCGGCAATGGCCTTGTTCAGGCCGTCCACATAGGTGGCGGTGTTGGTGATGGACTCCGCCTCCTGCGAGATGCCCATGGCCACCTGCTGGATGGTCATGGTGATCTGTCCGATGACATGGCTGGTCTGATTGGCAGCCTCGGCCAGTTGAACAGAAGAATCGTTGAGATCTGTGGCATTATTGGACACATTACCAATCAGATCGCGCAGGTTCTGGGTCATCTGCTGAAAAGCAGTCCCCATCTCCTGCAGGTAAGCGATCATCTGATTGAAGGAGCGTGCCAGGTCGCCCATTTCATCCTGCCCACTGTAAGCCAGGGATGAAGATTTGACCGATACCATGCTGGTCAAATCGCCCTGAGCGATCATGCTGGCAGCCGAAGCCAAATTTGCCAGATCCACCTCAGCAATCTGATCAGCCGCCGCTGCCATCAGCCGCGCCGCCCGCGAAATGGAGAAGGAGACAAAAATGCCCAGGGCCAGCGCCACCGCCACCGAAACAATCACCAAAATAAGCGTGAACGTTGTGGCCGATTGGAAGGCCGCATTTGAGTCCTTAAAAAATTCGGCGCCAATGCTGGCGTTTTTATCCAGCCACAGCTTGAGGTTGTATTCCACATCAGATAAGCCCGAGGTAACTTCCTTGCCCAGCAAAACAGCGATGGCCTGATCGGCCTGGTTGCTGCGGCTGAGTTCAAGAAAAGGCCTGCTTTTTACCAGATAGGCTTCCCAGCTTGCTTTTGTGTTATTGTAGAATTCTCTCTGGGTTTCATCCTGTTGAAGATACTTTTCATAATCTTCAAAATAGGTCTCCATCTGTGATTCGATCATCGTCAGCTGGGCCTCAAACAGTTTGCGGTCATCCTCCGTCGGCGACATCACCGTTTCGAGTTGTTTCTGCCGATACAGGCTGACCGTGCCGTTGATGGTGGTAAGGGTGTTGATTCCGGGCAGCAGTTCGTTGCCGATAAACCCCAGACTCTGGTTGCTGGCATTCAATTGAACCAGAGAATATATCCCCAGCCCCAACAGAGCCACAATCATCAAAATAAATCCACCCAGAATCTTGACCCGAATAGTCAATTTCAGGCCGGTCAATTTCTTCAACCAGTAAGAAAATTGCAAATCAGGCATTTTAAGTTTTGACAGCAGGTTGCCAGGAATTTGGGCCTTGGGAAGTTTCATCGTCAGCCTCCTTGAATTACTGCACCATGATTTTTCAGGTTTGAGGATACGGCCATTCGATCATGATTATTCTAGCATGAAAAAAATTTTTTGCATGGATAATGCCTCTTTTACACGGGGCAAAAATCGGTTACAATGGCCCTAACAAAATTGAAAGTTCTGATGGCACAAAAATACACTTTGTTCAGTATTTGCTTTTTGCTTGCGGCTGGATTGTGCGCCTGCACGGCTCACCCTTATCCAGGTCAGGCGGCTGCACCTGTTACGAAAACCATTTCCCAGGTCAATCTGACGCGCACGCAGACCCTGCCTCCCCCACCCACGCAAACCCCACCCCCGCCCAATCCGCTGCCAACACCCTCGCGGCTGCCCTTCTCCACAGGCACCCCCCTCAGCGCGGCGACCCTCACGCCCGAGGTATCCTGCAACCTGGCCGCACCGGGCACCCCGCTGGATGTGACCATTCCCGACGATACCCTGCTTGCCCCCAACCAGCATTTTGTTAAAACCTGGCGACTGCGCAACGAAGGCTCGTGCATCTGGACACAGGATTACAACCTGGTTTTCTTCTCTGGCAGCCGTATGTCTGCTGAACCAACCTACCGCCTCCTGCGCACAGTGATGCCCGGCCAGAGCATAGACCTGACCGTGGAAATGACCGCGCCCCTCCAGCACGGCCTCTATCAGGGCAACTGGAAATTGCGTTCCGCCTCAGGTGATTTTTTTGGCATTGGCCCCAACGGTCAGGCGCCCTTCTGGGTGCGCATTCAGGTAGATAATCCTTCACCAGAAGAAGACAACAGCACCCCCACGCCGGCCGCGGTCACCAAAGCCCTCACCGGGCTGGTCATCCTCATGCCCTCAGACGGCCTCAAGCTGGATACGCAATCCATCAGCAGCGATCCAGCAAGCGTGGATCTGCTTTATGATTCCATGGACGGCCTGGATCCCCAGAATGACGCCGAATGGGCCTTTTTTGGCAATCGTCCCCCCGAGCCCGGAGAATGTGACACATTAAATTTCAGCAGTACACCGCTCGATGTGCAAAACCTCACCAGCAGCGATTATATCTGCTTCCACACCGGTCTTGGGTTGACCGGCTGGCTGCGCCTTTCTTCATTTGACATGGACAGCGGCACCCTGCTGCTGGATATCACTTCCTGGCGTTGAGAAGACCCATAAGAGACCGCGTGTCTCTTATTAACAATAGAAAAAGCCCCTCATTTTCACTTCATATTCATGATTGATTGATGATAAGAAGTGAACCATAAAGGGGCATTGAAGGGATGGATAATTGCAATGGATAGGTACACTATCCTGTATCCTTTACGCAAGCACCATCTTGAAAGAAGATTTCTTCTCAACGAGTGCTGATTTTTTCCTGCAAAGTCATTCAACCGGATGAGCAATCAGGTGATTTTCAATGGCGAACAGCACCATCTGAGTGCGGTTTTCCAGATTCAGCTTGGTCAGGGTGTTGCTGACATGCGACCGCACCGTGCCCTCGCTGATGAACAGACGCCGGGAAATCGCTGTGTTGGTCATCCCCTGAGCGACCATCACCAGCACCTCTTTTTCACGCTCTGTCAGGGTATTCAGCCTGTCGCGGGTGCTGGGCCGCGGCGATTTGATTTCTTCCACCAACTGACGCGCCGCCTGGGGGTGCAAATGGGAAAGGCCCAGCGCTGTATCGCGCACCGATTGGATCAGATCCTTTGGCGTGGAATCTTTCAACAGACAACCAACCGCTCCCGCCCGCATGGCGGCAAAGGTTTTATCATCCGAATTGAAACTGGTTAAAATCATGATCTGCGCTTCAGGCCAGGCTTCAAGGATGGCGGTGATGGCCTGAACCCCATCCATCTCAGGCATCATCACATCCATGATGATCACATCCGGCCGGGTTTGCAGAGCCACCCTGACTGCTTCTTGCCCATTGGCAGCTTCGCCTGTCACCTCAAGGTCTTCCTGCATATTGATCAGCGTGCGCAGACCCTCCCTGACCACGGCATGATCATCCACGATCAAAACGCTTGTTTTTTTGCTCATTATTCCATCCTCAATATGTCAACACCACCTTGATGCTGGTACCCAGTTTGACCGTGGAATGAATTTCAAAAATCCCCTTCAACCGCTCCACCTGCTCACGCATGCCCGGCAGCCCCAGCCCTGGGCGCACAGTCTGCGGATCAAAACCGATCCCGTCGTCACTCACCTTCAATTGAGCCTGCCCCCTGGCTGCCTCAATAACCACGCTCACATGATGGGCATGGGCGTGTTTGCTGACATTGTTCAGGGCTTCCTGCGCCACCCGGTAAAGGCAATCTTCAATCTCTCCTGGAATGGGCTCTTCCACTGTGCCAGAAAATTCCACTGTCACGCCAGCGCGCGCCTCAACAATTTCCAGGCGCTGGCGCAGCGCTTCCAGCAGGCCTTTTGTTTCCAGTTCTGGCGGGCGCAATGTGAAAATCATCAGGCGCATTTCCTTGAGCGTCTGCTGTGAAACATCCGCCAGGCGGCTCAGAACACCTTGAAGCCGGGAATCTGATCCCATTTTAGCATAATCTTCTGCTGCCTGCACCAGCAAACGGATGGAGTAAAGCGACTGGCTGATGGAATCGTGCAAATCGCGGCTCATTCGCAGGCGTTCGTTCACCACCGCCATCTCGGCGCGCTTGCGTTCAGTGATATCCATACCAATGCCCGACATGCGCTGCGTTTTCCCCGCTTCATCTCTCACCGGCCAACCCTCTGAGAGTACATAGCTAATTTCTCTGGAAGGCAAGAGAACCCGGTATTCAAAAGCCGCTACATTTTCTCCACGACTCAATTCAGTAAATTTTTCCCACATCAGTGGTTGATCATCTGGGTAAACATGTGTCCGAATGAACATTTCCGGCGTCATTGAAACGACCTGGCCTTGATAGCCAATCATCTTGGCCAGTTCCTCTGAAAGGGTGAGCTGGTTGGTGGCGCTGTCCCAGCTCCACAGGCCGATCTGCCCTGCTTCGGCCAGATGCTGCAATTCCACCTGGTTCCGCTGCAACGACGCAATATGCGACCGGTTTTCAGCCTGAGTGGCGGCAATCAACAGCCCTGTCAGGCCAATGGCATACATGACACAGTTCAGGTCAAAAAATACATAGAATACCGGGGTATCGGTGAGAATATCCAGGTAGCGAGCAGCCACAATGCCATTAAACACTACCCACGCTGACAGAATGGCGGCTGTCTCCCGTATGGAAAACCGCAAGGCGGTCCAAATCAGCCACATGAAAACCATGCCGGAAAATAGTCTGAACATATCCCGATTAATCGAAAAACTGGCCAGGATGGCGGATAACACACACAATGAGCAAACAGTCAGGATTTCCAGCTGGCGCCTTCGCGTCCAGGGTCGGGCATCCCTTTCGCCTTGAAAAAACGCCACAGAGAGGGGGGTCACCACAAAGACCCCCAGACTGTGGTTAAAAAATGAGGCGAGCCATTCCGGAAGATAATGATTGGTATAGGAGATCCCCGCTGCCTGCAGGGCCAGCCAGTCAAAGCCTGCCGCCATGGCTGGCGTCAGGATGCCGCCGGCTCCTGCCAGCAGCAGCATGCTGGATATCCGCTTCAGCCCTGGCTGGTAGCGGGGCGATAAGGTCATTAATTTGGCAGCTGACAATGGCGCCAGAACATTTCCTGCGGTTTCCAATACGGCCACCCAGGGCGGCGCGCCCCAGGTCAGCAGAGTGATGGCAGCGCCAAACGCAATGCCCGGCCACAGTTTCAACCCGCCAATCAGCAGCGCCGCCAGTGCAATGCCAGCCGGCAGCCAGAAGAGATAGTCGCCGTCCGGTAACATTGAAAACCGGCTTAACTGTGCCGTCCCCCAATACAGCACAGCCACACCGGTTATTTTAAGCAAATCCATCATGGTTTCAGGTCTTTAGCGCTTTTTCAACATCCAGCAAAACAATCAATTTCTCATCCACGCGGGCCACCCCCATAATGTATTCCCTGCTGATCGGCGCCGCAATGGGCGGCATTTCTTCAATAATATCGGAAGGCAGGGTGTTCACCCCCGTCACCGCATCCACCAGAACGCCGGCCATCTCGCCGCTCACTTCCAGAATCAGAATGCGCTGCGATTCATTTTCTTCATCCCCGCCAGGCAGCCCCAGTTTGCGGTGCATATCCATGATCGGGACAATTTGCCCGCGCAGGTTGATCAGCCCGCGCACATGTTTTGGTGTGAGGGGCACCGGATAGACCCGCGGGATTTTAATAATTGACTGCACAATTAAAATATCCACCCCAAAATGCGTATTACCCAGCAAAAAGGTCACCACCTGCTGGTCTGTTTTCTCTTCTTTTTTGCTTTCCGGTTTTGATGGCTGGGTCGCCGCAGGTGCAGCCGGGGCTGCCGGGGCAGGTTTGGTGTCTTCATGGGCCGCCGGGGCTGCAGGGGCAGGCTGGGGCGGCGGTTCCGGCGGCAAGGGCTGAACGGCCGGCGCCAGCGGATGAATGAACGGCGCAGCCGGCAGCTCTGGCGTCTGAACAGCCGGGGCCGCTTCCGCTGGCTTCACCGGTTCGGGTTGCGCTTCTGGTTCCGGCTCTCTGGCCATATGCTCAGCCAGTTCCGGCTCAATGGCCGGCAGCACATCCTCCGAATGACTTTTTGAGCGTGAAAATAAATGTTCCAGACTCGATTCAAGTTTCTTCTTGCGGCTGCTCACAGAGCCTCTCTTTCTTCATGCTAACCCAAGGCCATCAATTCCTGGGCCACCTGACGATATTGCCCGCTGCTGCGCGACCGGGGCGCGTAAAGAATCACCGGCTCGCCAACCAGCGGGCTTTCCCGCAGGCGCGTATCCATTTCGATTTTCGTCTCAAAGAGATGCCCCTCAAAATTTTCCTGCAGTTGGGCTAACACCTCTCGCGAAATGCGATTGCGCTTATCATACAGGGTCACCAGTAAATGGTAGGTCAGGGGGGGATTGGTGCGCATTTTGATGGCCGTGATAATATCCATCAGGCGCATCAGGCCGCGGGCAGCATAAAATTCACACTGCACCGGAATCATTACCAGGTCCGCCGCCGTCAATGCCATCAGAGTCATGGCCCCCAGCGAAGGCGGGCAATCCAGCAGAACGTAGTCATATTGCTTGATCCAGTGCGCCAGCACCTGCAGCAGCCGGCTCTCGTAGCCCTCATGATGCAGCGAGCGCAGTTCGGCGTCCAAGCCGGCCAGGCGAATATCTGCTGGCAGCAGAAACAACCCCGGCATTTTGAGTTCATGAACGGCTTTGGCCGAATCGCCCTCGCCCAGCAGCAAATCAGACAGGGTATTCTCCAGCTCATCCGGGTCCAGCCCGGCCGCCATGGTCAGGTTGGACTGGGGATCCATATCCACCAGCAGCACCTGTTTGCCTTGTTCTGCCAGGCAGGCGCCCAGCGACATGCAGGTTGTGGTTTTGGCCACACCCCCCTTTTGATTGCTGACCGCAATCACATAAGCCATAGGTCCTGCTTTCCCGGCCTAAGCATGCATGGCCGATTTCAGTTCAGCGCTCTCTTCAAAAGACAGAACCTTCCCCAGGTCCAGCAAAATCACCAGCCGGTCAGCCACCTTGGCAATGCCAGTAATGTATGAAGAGTTCACGGTTGTGACCATGGGGGGCGGGGGTTCCACTGCATCATCCGGAATGGTCAGCACTTCTGACACAGCGTCCACGATCATCCCGGTTTTGACGTTGCCAATGGTGGAAACCACAATCCGGCTGTCCTTGGTGGCTTCCTGCGCGCCGAGACCAAAGCGTTTGCGCAGGTCAATCACCGGCAAGACAGAGCCGCGCAGGTTCGTGACTCCTTCCACAAAGCTGGGCGCTTGCGGCACAACTGTTATCGCCTGCATTTTGATAATGCTTTCAACTCTGGCGATATCCACACCATAATGCTCTGAGGCAAGATCAAAAACAACCACCTGCTGTTCCATAAGCATCCTCCAGATGAATTTATACCGGCAATAGATGAGTTGACGCTCTGCAAGATAGCTATTGCAGAAAACCGTCATGACGATGGTAAGATGGTAAAGCTCTGTCTTCATTCTAGCCAAAAAAGGCATTTAAAGTCAAGCGTTTTTGATGGCCAAATGCGGCCCACGCACTATGATATAATGTTTGCATTCCCGGCGAATGAAAACCGCCACCGGATCTTAAAGATTAAATTTGCAGCTGCGCAGCAGTCCTTTCCAGCTTACGCCTGCACAGCCGCCAGACAGAGTATTTACCATATGGAAGATGAAAACCTGACCCCTTCAGAATCACTGCCGGTTGAAAATAACAACCAGCAAATTGTTTTTTCACGCTTCGGCGTTCGTATCACCCTCCCGGCAGGCTTCAAAATCAACTGGCCCCTGCTTTTGGGTGGAACCATCCTCGTGCTGGCGCTGGCCGCCTTTCTTATTTACCAGGTCCCCAGCGTGAACAGCATCGTCAACTGGAAAATTGAGGAAATCTCCGCCTATTACCGCGGCGTGACCAACCCTGCCGGCCAGATGCCCACCGCGCTGCCCCCGCCGCGCCTCATTTACAAAGAACGCGGAAAAGACTCCAAACCCCATCATCCCGAAGAGACGCCCACAGCGGCGCCGTCTCCCACTGCCCTGCCTGCGGGAGAACCCACCCCCACCATCACCTTCACGCCGACCATCACGCCCACCCCCACACCCCTGCCTCCGCAGGCCGAGCTGCCAGCGCCAGAATACGAAAAACAGGATCAGAACAACTGCGGCCCCGACACCCTGGGCATGTATCTGCGTTTTTACGGTTGGACGGGCACCCAATACGACATCACCAAGCTGATCAAGCCTATTCTGCAGGACCGCAATGTCAACGTGGATGAACTGCTCTACTTCACCCGCACCCAGGCCGGCTGGCTCAAAACCGAGTACCGTGTTGGGGGAACGATTGACCTGCTCAAGGCCTTTATTGCTGCCGGCATACCCATCATGATTGAAAAATCATCCTCTTTCGATGAGTCTTACTGGCCCGGTGATGACCGCTGGTCAGGCCATTACCTGCTGCTGACCGGCTACAACGACGAAAAGAAAATCTTCACCACACAGGACGCCTGGTTTGGTCCCAACATCAAAGCCACCTACGACAAGGTGGATGCTGAATGGCGCTCCTTCAACCGCGTTTTTATTGTGGTATACCGCCCCGATCAGGAAGAAACGGTTAAAAGCATCATGGGTGCCCGCTGGGATGAAGATGAAAGCCGCCGCCTGGCCCTTGAAACAGCCAAAGCCGAAACCGAGACCATCAATGATGGCTTTGCCTGGTTCAATTACGGTACCAACCTGGTCTACTTTGAACGTTACCACGAAGCTGCCAAGGCCTACGACACAGCCCGCGAGAAAAACCTGCCCCAACGCATGCTGCGCTACCAGTTTGGGCCTTTCATTGCCTATTTCAAGACCAACCGCAACGATGACCTGCTGGCTCTGACAGAATATGCTCTGAAAATCACCCCCAATTCTGAAGAAAACCTGCTCTGGCGCGGCTGGGCGCTTTACCGCAAAGGCGATAAGGCCGCTGCGCTCACAGCCTTCCAGGACGCCCTCAAAGCCAATGAATTCTACACTGATGCCCAATACGCCATCAATTTTGTCAACAGCCATTAGGATCCGCTCATGAATGTTCCGCCAAAATCCCGCATCATCACTTCTTGCCTTATCCTGGTGCTGATCGCCTGCATTTTCACCAGCCTCATTCTGGCGGCCGGCCTGGGCATCAGCCTCTACAGCAACATGCTGCGCCCGGCCACCCCCACCCGTGCCCCCACTCTCACCTTCACGCCGCGACCCACCTTCACCCCCGGCCCCACCCTGGAACCGCGCACCACGGAACAGCCCAAAAATCCGCAGGATCCGGCGGCCACCCCGGCGCCGCAGTCCAACACCGATGCGGAAATGGCGATTTTGCAAAGCCTGGCCAGCCAGGCTGAATCCACCCGCCTGCTGACCGCTCTGACCGCCGTGCCGGTGACCTTCGCCAACACCGAACAGCTCAGGCAGCGCGTGCTGGAAGATTTTCTCGGCGATTATTCGCCTGAAGACGCTCGCCAGGATGTGCTCGTTTTATCCACCCTCGGCCTCATGCCTTCTGATATGGATCTGCTGAAACTTTACGAAGAGCTCTACACCGAACAGGTTTCGGGATTCTATGAGCCCGAGACGCCTGAAATGGTGGTGCGCGTGGATGACGCCCTTAAAGCAGCCGAAAAATTCACCTACGTGCACGAATATGTCCACCAGCTTCAGGATCAGTACTTTGATATCCGCAACAAGCTGGGGTATTCGGAAGAAGCCTGTGAAGGCAATGGCGACCGCTGCTCGGCCGTTTCAGCCTTGATCGAAGGCGATGCCACCATTGCCTCGCAGGAATGGCTGAAAAGCAGCGCCGATTTTTCGATGCTTAAAGAGTTGATGGAATACACTCAGGAAAACGGTTCCTCGCCTGTATATGACGCGGCTCCGCTTTTCTTTCAGAAAGACCTGATGTTCCCCTATGAAAAAGGCATGATTTTCGTGCAAAAAGCCTTCGATGCGGGCGGCTGGGAAACGGTCAACGCCATCTACCAGAACCCGCCGGTTTCCACCGAACAAATTATGCACCCCGAGCGCTACCCGCAGGATAAACCTGTTACGGTCAGCCAGCCTGACCTGACCGCCACCCTGGGCAGCGGCTGGGCGAAGCTTGAAGAAGGCGTTCTGGGTGAATGGATGATCCTCAATATCCTGGCCAATGCCAACGATCCGGCTCAGCGTCTCCCTTATAACACCGCCGCGGATGCCGCGGAAGGCTGGGGCGGCGATTTCTTCACGCTCTATACCAGCGAAACAGGCCAACCCTTGCTGGCGGTTTCGAGCACCTGGGATACCGCCCAGGATACGCGCGACTTTGCTTTCAGCTTCAATTCCTACGCGGTTGGGCGCTGGGGAACGGCTTCCGCCATATACGACTATACCCTGTGGAAAACCGGCTCTCAAACAGCCCTGCTCTATTATGATGAAAACCGCCTCTTCACCCTCTGGATCATCGGCCCCGATGAAGCCTCGGTCCAGGCGGCTTTTGCGGCCCTGCGCTGACCCATGCCCTTCGATCCGCAGCGCGTTCGCGCCATCTGTTTTGATGTAGACGGCACCCTCTCGGATACCGACGATCTCTGGACGGCCAACCTGGAACGGGTGATCAGGCCGCTGCGCTTTGCCCTGCCCGGCCGCGACGCCCGCAGTTTTGCCCGCCGCCTGATCATGGCCTTTGAAACCCCCGGCACCATCATTTACGGCATTCCCGACCGCCTGCAAATGGATGCGCCGCTGGCGCGAATTTCAAACTGGCTGGCGCGTCACGCGCGCACCCCCAGGCACACTTTCTGGCTTGTCCCCGGCGTGCGCGAAACCCTCCAGCGCCTGCAGCCTCATTATCCCATGGCGGTGGTCAGCGCGCGCGATGAGCGCAGCACCCTGGCTTTTCTGGATCAGCACGACCTGCGGCCCTTCTTCAGCGTGGTGGTCACTGCCCTCAGCGCTTCACACACCAAACCCTATCCTGACCCCATCTTCTATGCCGCCGGCCGCATGGGCGTGGCGCCGGATGAATGCCTGATGATTGGCGACACCACCGTGGATATCCGCGCCGGGCGCAGCGCTGGCGCCCAGACCATTGGCGTGCTGTGCGGCTTTGGCGAGGCCCCCGAACTGACCCGCTGCGGCGCCGACCTGCTCCTCAACAGCACCGCCGACCTGCCCCAGGCTTTGGGACATTAACAGGCCATCACCTGCCAGGCACCACCCTTGCCTCTGTGATGGGCTGGGGTAACCGCCTCAAATAAATAAAGCCCCCGTCTTTTTTTACGAAAGACGGGGGCTAATTTCATCTTGCTGTCCTACACTTTCATCAGGCCGACGGTGAGGGTTTCACCGTCAAAGCCGTCCTGAACGGAGGCCGCGCCGTGCGGCAGATCCTGATAGAGCAGTTCCACCGTCAGCGTCTCATTCATGATATAGCTCTTGAAAGCCTCCACCGCGGCCTGCAGGGCGGGCGTGGCGGTCACAAAGAGGCGAATGCGGTCGGCCACTTCCAGGTCAGCCTGCTTGCGCAAATCCTGCACGCGGCGCACAAATTCGCGCGCCAGGCCTTCCTGCACCAGTTCCGGCGTCAGGTCGGTCACCAGGGCAGCCAGGTAGGCGCCTTCGGAGGCCACAGCGTAACCGCTGCGCGCCTGCATGCGCACTTCCACTTCTTCCGGCAGAATTTCGAGCGTTTCGCCGTCCACCGTCACCGGCACAGAGAGTCCCTGCAGCAGGCGGCGGGCCGGGTCTTCGGCGGGCGCAGCCAGCAGGGCGGCCTTGATGGCCGGGAAGCGCTTGCCGTATTTCTGGCCGAGCTGCTTGGGCAGGGGGTTGAGCGAATAAGCCACTGCCTCGCCGGCCGCTGAAAGGGCGCGCACCGTCTTGACGTTCAGTTCATCAGCCAGCAAATCGGCATAGGTTTCGAGGGCGCGCTGTTCTTCCAGGCTGCCCACGGCAAAGGCGGCTTCAGCCAGGGGCTGGCGCACCTTGCGGTTGGCCTTGTTGCGCGCGGCGTGGCCCAGCGAGGCCAGCTTCATCACCAGCGCCATTTCGCGGTTGAGTGTATCGTTGAGCATGGCGGCATCGTAGGTCGGCCACTGGCTCAGATGCACCGACAGCGGCGCGCTTTCATCATCTGTGCGCACCAGGTTCTGGAACAGCTCTTCGGCCACAAAAGGCATGGTCGGCGCCAGCAGTTTGGCCACCGTGGTCAGCGCGGTGTAAAGCGTGGTGTAGGCCGCGTTCTTGTCGGCGCTGGCCCCGCTCTTCCAGAAGCGGCGGCGCGAGCGGCGCAGGTACCAGGTGGAAAGCTGTTCCACAAACTGCTGAATGGGGCGGGTGGCGCCCACCACATCGTAAGTTTCGTAGGCTTCGGTCACATCGCGCACCAGGGCGTTCAATGATGACAGCAGCCAGCGGTCCAGCGGACTGTATTCCAGTTCGCCCGCCGCGCCCGGCTGCCATTTATCCAGGTTGGCGTAAGTGACAAAGAACGAATACGTGTTCCACAGCAGCAGGGTGAAGTTGCGCACCACGTCGCCCACCAGGTCGGTGGAGAAGCGCCGCTCCTGCCCCACCGGGCTGGCGGTGTAGAGATACCAGCGGAAGGCATCGGCGCCGTGCGCGTTGATCACTTCCCACGGCGAAACAATGTTGCCGCGCGATTTGGACATCTTCAGGCCTTCCCCATCCAAAATCAGGCCCAGGCAGATGACGTTTTTATAACATTCTTCTTCAAACAGCATGGTGCTGATGGCGTGCAGCGAATAGAACCAGCCGCGCGTCTGATCCACCGCCTCGCAGATGTAATCGGCGGGGAACTGTTTCTTGAACATCTCCTGGTTTTCAAACGGGTAGTGCCACTGGGCCACCGGCATGGCGCCCGAATCGAACCACACGTCGATCAGTTCCGGCACGCGCTGCATGGTGTCGCCGCATTCCGGGCAGGTCAGGGTCACGCGGTCCACATGCGGGCGGTGCAAATCCAGCCCGGTCAGGTCGCGGCCGGCCATCTGCGAAAGCTCGGCCACCGAGCCCACGCAGTGCTGGTGGTGGCATTTCTTGCATTCCCACACCGGCAGCGGCGTGCCCCAATAGCGGTTGCGGCCCAGCGCCCAATCGATGTTGTTGGAAAGCCAGTTGCCAAAGCGCCCGTCTTTGATGTGCCCCGGATACCAGTTGATATTCTGGTTCAGGCTCACCAGTTTATCGCGGTACTGCGAGGTGCGGATATACCAGGTCGGCAGGGCGTAATACAGCAGCGGGGTGGAGCAGCGCCAGCAGAACGGGTAAGTATGGGTGTAGCGGGTTGCCCTGTAGAGCAGGCCGCGGGTTTTCAGTTCTTCGGTGATGGCCGGATCGGCATCTTTGACGAACTGTCCGGCCCAGGGGCGCACCGCTGAGATGAAGGTGCCGTCGGAGGCCACGGTCTGGATGATCGGCAGATCATTTTCCTTGGCCAGGGCCATGTCGTCGGCGCCGAAGGCCGGGGCAATGTGCACCAGGCCGGTGCCGTCTTCGGTGGTGACAAAATCAGCCAGGCACACGCGGTGGGCCGGCTTTTCAGGCGGCACATAGGTGAACAGCGGCTGGTAATGCTTGCCTTTCAGCGCCTTGCCCTTGAAAGTTTCCACCACCTTCACCGGGTCGTCGCCAAAGACTTTTTCAACCAGGGCCTGAGCCACAATCAGGCGTTCTGTGCCGCCTTCGGGCAGGCCGTGTTCCACCGTCACATAGTCCACGTCAGCGCCGGCGGCCACCGCCACGTTGGCGGGCAGGGTCCAGGGCGTGGTGGTCCACACCAGCAGCGAGGTGCCGGGCTTATCCACCAGGGGCAGGCGCACAAACACCGAGGGGTCCGAGGTTTCATCGTAGCCCAGGGCCACTTCGTGATCGGAGAGCGGCGTGCCGCAGCGCGGGCAGTAAGGCACCACCTTGAAACCCTGGAAGAGCAGCTTCTTCTCCCAGAAGGTCTTCAAGATCCACCATTCCGACTCGATGTATTCATTTTTATAGGTCACATAGGCCGTTTCAAGGTCAACCCAGTAACCGGTGCGGTCGGTCAGTTTTTCCCATTCCTGAATATAGGTGAAAACCGACTCGCGGCACAGTTCATTGAAGCGGTCAATGCCGTATTCCTCAATCTGCTGTTTGTTGGTGAAACCCAGTTTCTTTTCGACCTCAATTTCGACCGGAAGGCCGTGGGTATCCCAGCCGCCGCGGCGCGAGACATGGAAGCCGCGCATGGTCTTGTAGCGCGGGAACATATCCTTGAACGCGCGCGCCAGCACATGGTGCACGCCCGGGCGGCCGTTGGCCGTGGGCGGACCCTCGAAGAAGACATATTCCGGGCCGCCTTCGCGCTGGCGCATGGTCTCGTGGAAGATATCATGCTTTTTCCAGAAACTGAGCATGGCTTCTTCCATGGTGGTCACATTGAATTTGGGTGACACAGGTTTAAACATACAACACCTCCGGTCAAATATCTGGCCTGGGCCAGCAGAATCCAGTTAAACAAAAAACCCATCCCAAAATCAGGGACGGGCAGCAGACCCGCGGTACCACCCCGAATTCCCGCCGCAAAGGGCAGGCACTCTGTCCGGTGCATCTCCCATCCCAAAGACAGGAGAGATACCGTTGCCCTGGCTAACGGCTGGCAAAGCCGGCGCACTTACTGGCCTGTTGGCGTTCAGATTGCAGCTCCGGAAGGATTTTCAGCTCGCTGTGCTGGCCTGGCTCGCACCCTTTCTCCAGGCTCGCTGACAGCCGCGCAAGCTTACTCGTTTCCATCAATGCTTTTGATGGCGCAGCATGATACGATGATTATATCACAAATATTTCCCCCTGGGGCCTGCCAAATGTCCGGTCTTAATTCAGAGATGAACCTTGCTTTTGTCACTACCGCCCTGCTTTGACAGTCCCTCCCTCCTGCGCTATACTTAAGGCGTTGGATTTTTTCTTCTGACAGGAGCTGTATGCGAGGCCGCTTTGGCTGTTTCTTCCTCTTACTCGGCGTGATTCTGCTGACGGTTTTTTTCGCTTCAGATATTGCCCGCTCCCCCGATTTTATGCTGGCCCTGGCCGGCATCGGCGCCCTGCTGATGGGCTGGGGGCTGTGGCACAAACGCACCAAGGCAGAGCAGGCTTCAGCCCAGCGCTTCACCACCATGCGCCGCCTGTTTGGTAAAAACCCGCCCCCAAAGCCACCCCAGGGAAAATAGACCTTTCCCTGCCTATCTTATTTTGAAATGTGAGGCCCCATGACCAAACTCACCACCCTTTCTGAAGCCATCCGCCAGTATGTTCACGATGGCGACTGCGTCTTCGCGGCCGGTTTCACCCACCTCATCCCCTTTGCCGCCGGTCACGAAATTATCCGCCAGGGGCGCAAAAACCTGGTGCTGGCGCGCGCCACCCCCGACCTGATCTACGATCAGATGGTGGCGGCCGGCTGCGCCCGCAAGATCATCTTCTCCTACATCGGCAATCCGGGCGTCGGCTCGCTGCGCATTGTGCGCCAGGAAATTGAAGCCGGCCGCCTGGAATGGGAAGAATATTCCCACTTCAGCATGATCAGCCGCCTGCAGGCTGGCGCCGCCGGACTGCCCTTCATTCCCATGAACCAGACCGCCGCCACCGACCTGGAAAAAGCCAACCCGCAGTATAAACGCGTGGTGGATCCCTATTCCGGCAGGGAAGTGATTGTGGTGCCGCCCCTGAACCCCGATGTGGCCATCGTGCATGTGCAGCGCTGTGATGCCAGCGGCAACGCCCAGATCTGGGGCATCATTGGCGAGCAAAAAGAAGCCGCCTTTGCCGCCCGCCATGTCATCCTCACCGCCGAAGAAATTGTGGATGAAGAAGTCATCCGCTCGGACCCCAACCGCACGGTCATTCCCGGTTTCATTGTGGATGCCGTCTGCCATGTGCCTTACTGCGCCCACCCTTCCTACACCCAGGGCTATTATGACCGCGACAACCCCTTCTATCTCGCCTGGGATAAAATCAGCGAGACCCCTGAAGCCGTCAAGGCTTACCTCGATGAATGGGTTTACGGCGTGAAAGACCGCGAAGAATACTGGCAGAAGCTGGGCGAAGAAACCCGCAAGCGTCTGGAAGTGGCCCCGCGCATCAGCAGCCCGGTTAATTATGGGCAATACTAGTCCGAAGGAGACCCCATGAACTACTCTGCCTCTGAATTGATGACGATTAACTCAGCCCGCCTGCTGCGCGATCACGATGTGGTGTTTGTGGGCGTGGGCCTGCCCAACCTGGCCTGCAACCTGGCCCAGCGCACCCATGCGCCCAACCTGCTGATGATTTACGAAGCCGGCGTCATCGGCGCCCGCCCGGCCCGCCTGCCCCTCTCCATTGGCGACCCCACCCTGGTCAGCGGCGCGGCGGCGGTGTGCAGCATGTACGAAATCTTCACCCTCTACCTGCAGCGCGGCAATGTGGATGTGGGTTTTCTCGGCGGCGCACAAATTGACCAGTTCGGCAACATCAATGTCACGGTCATCGGCGATTACAACCACCCCAAGGTGCGCCTGCCCGGATCGGGCGGCTCCATGGAAATTGCCGCCTGGGCCAACCGCTGCTACATCATGACCCCCCACCAGAAACGCCGCTTCCCCGCCCGCGTCGATTTCCGCACCTCGGCCGGTTTTTTGGCCGGGCGCGCTGAACGCGAAGCCGCTGGCGTGCGCGGCGGCGGCCCCCAGGCCGTGGTCACCAACCTGGGCATCATGGAACCGGACGAAACCGGTGAAATGATCCTCACCGCCCTGCACCCCGGCGCCACCGTGGAAGAAGCCCAGGCCAACACCGGCTGGGCCCTCAAAACTGCCGCCCATATCCGCGTCACCGAACCGCCCACCGAAAACGAGCTGCGCATCCTGCGCGAAGAACTCGACCCCGCTGGCATTTACCTGAAAGGCGGTGGATAATGGGCCAGAACACGATCGAGGTGTTGATCACCCTGCCCTTCAACGAAACGCAGGTTAAACGCCTCAGCGAGATTTCCCCGCGCCTGCATATCACCGTTCAGGCCACCCGCCGCATGGAAGACATCTCTGCCGACCTCTGGCGCAAGGTGGAAATTCTCTATACCGATCGTGTCATTCCTGACCCTGAAATGGTGCCCAACCTGCGCTGGGTGCAGTTTCACTTTGCCGGCATCGATCATGCCATCGATTCGGACCTGCTGCAGCACGCCGATGTCATTGCCACCTCGCTCAGCGGCGCCAACATCATCCAGAGCGCTGAATACGCCGTGATGATGATGCTGGCCCAGGGCCACCGCATGCCCGAACTGGCCGCCAATCAGGCCCGCGCAGAATGGCCGCGCGACCGCTGGGAACGCTTTGCCCCGCAGGAACTGGCCGAAAGCACGGTCGGCATTGTTGGCTACGGCAGCATCGGCCGCCAGGTGGCGCGCCTGCTGCAGCCTTTTGGCGCCACCGTGGTGGCCTGCAAGCGCGATGTGATGCGCCCTGACGATAAGGGCTATGTTCCTGACGGCCTCGGCGACCCGCAGGGCGATTTCTTCACCCGCCTCTATCCCTTTCAGGCCCTGCACTCCATGCTCAAAATCTGCGATTTTGTGCTGGTTTCAGTGCCCCTCACCCCTGAAACCCAGAACATGATCGGCGCCCCTGAGTTCGAAATCATGAAACCCACCGCCTTCCTGGTGGATCTCTCGCGCGGCAAAGTGGTCAATCACGAAGCCCTCATTCAGGCCCTTCAGGATCATAAGCTGGCCGGGGCTGCCCTCGATGTGTTCCCCGAGGAACCTTTGCCCCCCACCAGCCCGCTCTGGCACCTGCCCAATGTGATCATCACGCCGCACATCAGCGGCATCAGTCCCAATTACAACGATCGCGCGGTGGACCTTTTCGCCGAGAACCTCAACCGCTACCTGGTGAATGTGCCTCTGTATAACCAGTTTGACCTGCAAAAAGGATATTGATGCCCGGATTGTTGCGCGCCGTCTTCTTTGACCTCGGCAACACCTTGCTTTATTATGATGGGGTGGCTGCGGATGTGTTTGAACAATCCACCGCGGCCACCCTTGCAGCCCTCACCGATGCCGGGCTGCGGCTGGATGAGGCTGAATTTCCCGCTGTGTTTGGCAGCCGCCTGAAGGAATATCATGTGGTGCGCGAAACCGAATTCATCGAAACCACCACCCGCGCCATTCTGGCCGATGTGCTGACCAAATACGGCTATCCCGACACCCCCGATGAAGTGATCCGCGCCGCCCTGGCGGCCATGTACGCCCAATCGCAGGCCCACTGGCATCTCGAAGCCGATGCGCATGCCATGCTGGCCGCCCTGCACGGCCGCTACCAGCTCGCCATCATCTCCAACGCCGCCGACAATGACGACGTGCAAAAACTGGTCGATAAAGCTAACCTGCGCCCCTATTTTGACCTCATCCTCACCTCGGCTGCCGTGGGCATTCGCAAACCCCAGCCGCAAATTTTTTACGAAGCCATGATCCGCATGGATGTGCGCCCCGAAGAGTCCGTCATGGTGGGCGACACCCTCGGCGCAGATATCCTCGGCGCGCTGAATGTCGGCATGTCCAGCGTGTGGATCACGCGGCGCGCCAACACGGCCGAAAACCGCGAAGTTCAGGATGTCATTGTCCCCGATGCAGCCATTGCCACCCTGGCAGAGCTGCCCCCGCTTCTGGCAGGGTGGAAAGCATCCTGAAATTTTATGCAGACTGCCGCCCCTCGTCCCCATTGGCTGGCTTACCTGGCGCTTGGCGCCGGCATTCTCTGCCTCACCTTTTCCGCCTTCTTCATTCGCTGGTCCAGCGCCCCTGGCGTGGTGACCACCTTCTTCCGCATGGGCCTGGCGGGTACGCTTCTGGCACCGATGATGCTGCCGCGCGCCCGCAAGGTGCACTGGAGCCCGGCCCTGCTCTCGCTGGCCCTGCTGGGCGGGGTCATTTCAGCCCTCGACCACGCCACCTGGGCCGGCGCCCTCGGCGTCACCTCGGTGGCCAATGCCACCCTGCTCAACAATACCGCCCCGGTGTGGGTGGCCCTGGCGGCCTGGCTCTTTTTCCGCGAGAAGCTCAACCGGCGTTTCTGGCTTGGCCTGGTGCTCACCCTCAGCGGGGCCGTGGTGGTGCTGGGCAATAATGTTCTGCTCAACCCCAAAGTCACCTGGGGCGACCTGCTTGGCCTGCTTTCGGGCCTCTTTTATGCCGCCTACTATATCGTTACGCAGCGCGCCCGCGCCCGTCTGGATGCCATCACTTATATGGGCATTGTGGATGTGGCTTCCTGCCTCACCCTGCTGATCATCTGCCTGGCTGCCGGGCTGCCCCTGACGGGATTTCCGCCCCTCACCTACGGCGTTTTCCTCGGCGCGGCCGTGGTCTCGCAAATCATGGGGCATGTTTCCCTTTCCTATGCCCTGGGGCACCTGCCAGCCTCGCTGGTTTCACCGACCATGCTGGCCCAGCCAGTCATCTCAGCTCTGCTGGCCATTCCCCTGTTGGGCGAATCGCTGCAGCCGGGGCAGTGGTTGGGCGGCCTGGCCGTGCTGGCCGGCATTTACCTGGTGAACCAGCGCCGCGCGCCAGACCCAGCCCCCTGAACCGGCTTCATCATAGTATAATCAGCCCATGCAAAACCGCAAAAACACCCTGTTCAATTACCTCTTTCTGTTCAGCGGGGCCGCCCTGGTGGTGGCCCTCGACCAGTGGACCAAGGCCCTCGCCCGCCAGAACATTCCCCTGGGCGGATCATGGACTCCCCTGCCCTGGCTGGCGCCGCTGGTCAACTTTGTTCACCAGACCAACAGCGGGGCAGCCTTTGGCATGTTCCAGGGCGGAAGCCTGCTTTTCACCGTGCTGGCGGTGATTATTTCCCTGGGCATCATCTATTTCTTTCCGAAGCTGGCTCAATCAAGCTGGGGACTGCGGGTGGCCCTCACCATGCAGCTTGGCGGCGCCCTGGGCAACCTGGTGGACCGCATCCTCTTCAACGGCCACGTCACCGATTTTATCACCCTCCTCTCCTTCACCATCATTAACCTGGCCGATGCTTTTGTCACCCTCGGCACGGCCATCCTCATCCTCACCATCCTGATCGAAGATCACCGCAAAGCTTCGCAGCCTGCGCTGGCCGCTGCCCCCGCTTCCGATCCCGATTCCCCGGCCTCGTCCCTATCCTGACCCCGCTGGCGGACTCAGAGGCGGCTAAAAACCGGCTTTCCCCGACATCATGGTATAATAGCCGCCATGCGTGACCGAAAATCCTTACTATTTAATTACGCCTTCCTGCTGGGCGGCGCTGCCCTGATTGTTCTACTGGACCAGTACACCAAGGAACTGGTGCGGCAAAACATTCCCCTTGGCGGCTCGTGGATGCCGCTGGAATGGCTGGCGCCGTATGCCCGCTTCGTCCATTGGACCAACAGCGGAGCTGCCTTTGGCATGCTCCAGGATAAGGGCCTCATCTTTGCCATTCTGGCCGTCATCGTTTCCATTGGCATTATCTACTACTTCCCGCGGGTCGCGCATTCAAGCTGGGGCATGCGCATCGCCCTCACCATGCAGCTTGGCGGCGCCCTCGGCAACCTGGTGGACCGTGTCCTTTTCAACGGCGAGGTTACCGATTTCATCTCCGTTGGTTCTTTTGCTGTCTTCAACGTGGCCGATTCCAGCATCACCGTGGGCGTGGCCATTCTCATCCTCGTCATGCTGCTGGAAGAACGCCGCAGCCAGCAGAAAGCTCTTGAAACACCGGCTGCCGAACCTGTCGAAGCAGCAGCCGCCGAATCTGTTGAGACACCGGCTGCTGAGCCCGCCGAAGCAGCTGCCCAACCTTCCGAAACGCCGGATACCCTAAATGACTGAACAACCCATCACTTTTACCTGCGACCTGGCCCATGTGGAACGGCTTGACCGGGTTATCGTCCTGCACATGCCCGACCTCAGCCGCTCGCGCATCCAAGCCCTCATTCGCGACGGCCGGATCAAGGTCAACGGCCAGGTGGTCACCAAAACCGGCGCCAACATCGAAGCCGGTTACGAAATTGAAGTGGACCTGCCCCCCGTGCAGCCCACCGGCCTGGTGGCCGAAGACATCCCCCTCGATGTACTGTTCGAAAATGACGCTCTGCTGGTGATCAATAAACCCGCCGGCATGGTGGTGCATCCGGCAGCCGGTCATGCCAGCGGCACGCTGGTGAATGCCGCCCTGGCCCATGCCCCCGAAATGGAAGGCATCGGCGGCGAACAGCGCCCCGGCATCGTCCACCGCCTCGATAAAGACACCTCAGGCATCATCGTCATCGCCAAAACAGACGAAGCCCACCATTGGCTGCAGGACCAGTTCCGCTTGCGCCAGGTTCACAAAACCTACCTGGCCCTGGTGGACGGCCGCCCGCCGACCCCTGAAGGGCGCATTGAAGCCCCCATCGGCCGCGACCCCTCACACCGCAAACGCATGGCCATCACCAAGCCTGAAAAAGGCCGCGAAGCCGCCACCGAATATCATGTGATCGAAACCTTCCCCAACCATGCCCTGGTCGAAGCCCATCCCATCACCGGCCGCACCCACCAGATCCGCCTGCACATGGCCTTCATCGGCTGCCCGATAGCCGGGGACACCCTTTACGGGCACCGGACCCCTTCGGTTGAATTGAACCGCCATTTTCTTCACGCCGCCCGGCTGCAAATCACCCTGCCTGGTGAAAGCAAACCGCGCACATTTGAAGCGCCCCTGCCCGCTGAACTGGCGGAAGTGCTGGCGCAGCTTCGCCGGGAGTAAGCCTTTTCCCTCCCACCCGCCTTAACATCGCCGCTGCCGTCTCATGTGGGCCTTTAACATTTAAACGGGGCGCCATTAATCTGAATCAGCCGCCCCGGTTGACCGCCGCCAGACAACCTTTTGAAAGCCGGCGTGTTTTAATCATAAAGCCAGTATGATGGTGTCAGCGCACCACCTGCTCTGATAAAAAGAACCTTTATTTGTATCTACAGGAGATTTTGCCCATGAAAAAGCATCTCATCATCTTTAACCCCATGGCTGGCAAGGGCCGCGCCCGCGGCTTGCAGCCCCAACTGGAACAGATGCTGCTCGGGCATCAGCTGGATTATGACCTGGTGCAAACCGAATATGCGGGTCATGCCATCACCCTGGCGCGCAAGGGCGCCCAGGCTGGCTACGGCGTGGTGGCGGCTGGCGGCGGTGACGGCACCGTTAACGAAGTGATCAACGGCCTGATGCAGGCCCGCACCGCCGGCGAAGGCAACCCGCGGATGGGCGTGCTGGGCCTCGGCCGTGGCAATGATTTCGCCAGCGGCATGGACATTCCCGCCAGCCTTGAAGAAGCCTGCGCGGTTCTGGCCAAAGGCGCCGCCCGCGCCATTGATATCGGCTGGGTGAAAGGTGAAAACTTCCCCAACGGCCGCTATTTCGGCAACGGCATTGGCCTGGGCTTTGACGCCGTGGTGGGTTTTGAGGCGGCTAAAATGCCCTACATGAACGGCCTTTCCTATGTGGTGGCAGCGCTCAAAATCATCCTTTTCTATTACAACACCCCCAAGCTGGAAATAAAAATTGACGATCAGGTGCTGCGTCAGCAAACCCTGATGTTTTCCATCATGAACGGCCGCCGCCTGGGCGGGGCCTTCACCACCGGTCCGCACAGTGTGGTGGATGACGGCCTGTTCGATTTGATGCACTACGGCCGCATGAGCCGCCGCCAGATGATTGCCCTGATGCCCAAAGTGATGGAAGGCACCCAGGAAGGCCACCCGGCAGTGCGTTTCCTGCGCGGCAAGAAGCTCACCATTCGCGCCCTCGAAGGCACCATTCCCGCCCATGCCGATGGCGAAACCATCTGCGAAGCCGGCCATTACATGGAAATTGAGCTGCTCCCCCGCCAGATCGAGCTCATCTGCAAGGGTGCCGCATGAACCTGACCCGCACCATCGTCAACGGCATTCTGCGCGCTCTGCTGCGCACCGCCATCCGCGTGGACGATGCGGACCTGGCCAAGCTGCCCGCTGAAGGGCCTCTGATTGCCGCCCTCAACCATATCAATTTTCTCGATGCCCCGCTGATGTTCACCCACTGCGGCTCGCGGCACATAGCCGCCCTGGCCAAAACAGAAACCTGGGACAACCCCCTGTTTGCCTTCCTTTTCAATGTATGGGAAGGCATCCCGATCAACCGCGGCACCAATGACCGCCGCGCTTTTGATCTCTCCCTCAAAGCTCTGGCTGACCGCAAAATTCTGGCCATTGCTCCCGAGGGCACGCGCAGCGGCACCGGACAGCTTGGCCAGGGCCACGCCGGCATCCTGCCCCTGGCGCTGCGCTCAGGCGCGCCCATCATACCGGTGGCCATTTATGGAACGGAAAAATTCTGGGAAAACATCAAACGCCTGCGCCGCACCGATTTTCATATCGTGGTGGGCAATCCCTTTCGCCTGGTCAGCGACGACCGGGTGATGGGCCGCGATGAACGCGAGCAGATGATCTCAGAGATCATGTACCAGCTCGCCGCGCTGCTTCCCCCTTCGTACCGCGGCTATTATGCGGATCTCAGCAAGGCCACGGAAACCTACGTTAAATTTGAACCAGGCATTGAGAGCAACCTCAGAAGAGCCGGGGTTGTTCCTCCGCCCCCGCCGCCTGCCCCCGCAGCACTGCCGCGCATTCCGCTCCCTCAGCCTCCGGAGAATTGACCCGTTTCGAAACCGGGTGCATCTGCATTTCGTCGGCTGGAAAAGGCGCCAGCAGGGCTGGTTCGGGCGCCTGCAGCCAGGCCAGTCCCTGTTCGGGTTTCAACATCACCGGCATACGGTCGTGAATGTGGGCCACCAGGCTGTTGGGGGCGCAGGTGATGAGGGTAAACGAGAGATAATCCGCGCCATCAGGCTGGCGCCAGTTTTCCCACAGGCCGGCAAAGAAAAACGGTTTTCCATCTTTGAGTGTGAAACACATGGGCTGCGTGCCGCGCCCGCCCGGCAGTTTTTTCCATTCATAGAAACCGCTGGCCGGCACCAGGCAGCGCCGCCGCGCCAGGGCCTGCCTGAAGGCCGGTTTTTCGGCCAGGGTTTCGGCCCGCGCATTGATCATCCTCGCGCCAATGGCCGGATCTTTGGCCCAGCCCGGCACCAATCCCCAGCGCATCCACAGCGCCTGCATATCCGCGGCTCGCACGGTCAGGGCCGGCTGGCTGGGGGCAATATTGTAGCGCGGCAACCAATCGGGTGGGGTTTGCACGCCCAGGGCCTCGCGAATTTCATCCAGCTGCAGCGAAAGAATAAAACGCCCGCACATCATCCCTCCAATTCATCCATCACCAGCACCGCCGCCGCCACCGCCGCTGTTTCCATGCGCAAAATGCGCCGTCCCAGGCTCACCGCCTGCAGGCCGGCCGCTGCTGCCTGGGCCGCCTCGGCTTCCGAAAAGCCCCCCTCCGGTCCGATGAACACCGCCGCACTGTCTGCGCCTTTCAGGGCTGCGCGCAGGCCGCGGGTTTGTTCACCTTCCCAGGCCAGCAGGGCGCAGGCAAAGCGCCCGGCCGCATCGGCCAGGGCTGCCGGGTAAGGCATGGGCGGCCGCAGCAGCGGCACCCGCCCGCGCCCCGATTGCTCGGCGGCTTCCTGAATGATGCGCTGCCAGCGCGGCTGCTTCTTTTCCCAGCCGCTGCCTTCCTGCACCAGACTGCGGCTCGAAATCACCGGGGTGAACTCCGCCGCGCCCACTTCCGTGCATTTTTGCAGCATCCACTCAAATTTTTCCCGCTGCGCCAGGCAGAGATACAGCCCCAGGCGTTTTTGCGGTTCGGCCGTCACCTTTCCCCGCCCCAGCACAACCCCTCGGCACAGTCCCGGCATCACCTCTTCCAGGCGCACATCCACCGCTTCACCCGAGCCGTCGAGAAGTTGAATCACCTCACCCGGCCGCAGGCGTAACACCCGCGCCGCCTGGTGGGCCGCATCCCCTTCCAGGCGCGCTTCTGTTAAAGAAATCCATTGTTGAGACACGAAAAAACGATGCATAAAACCTCAAAATAGATTATACTTCGTTCCCGAATAAACTTTATCAAGGAGAAAGCAAGAAATTGCAAGCTGAAACACGTTCGTATCGTTATCTGGACCTGATCATGGTACTGTTCGTCACCGTGCTCATCACCAGCAACATCGCCTCATCTGCCAAGATTGTGGACTGGGGGACTGACATTTTGGGGCTGCGCCTGTCCTTTGACGCCGGCACCCTGCTCTTCCCCATCAGCTACATCTTTGGCGATGTGCTGACCGAGGTCTATGGATACAAACGCTCCCGCCGCGTCATCTGGGCCGGTTTTGCCGCCCTGGCCTTTAGCTCGGCCTTCCTCGCTCTGGTGCGCATCATGCCAGGCGAAGCAAACTGGCAGGGCTATGCCGGGCAGGCCGCTTTTGATGCCATTCTGGGCGGCATGAGCACCGGCGGCCTGGTGCTGGCCTCGCTGGCGGCTTATTTTATGGGCGAATTTTCCAATTCCGTGGTGCTGGCCCGCCTCAAAGTCATCACCAGCGGCAGCAAGCTCTGGCTGCGCACCATCACCAGCACCCTGGTCGGCGAAGGCATCGATTCTGTGGTCTTCATCCTCATTGCCACCCTTTTTGGCGTTTTTCCCTGGGAGATTTTCCTTTCTCTCGTGGTGGCCAATTACATTTTCAAGGTCACCATCGAAGTGGTGATGACCCCGCTCACCTATCAGATCGTCAATTTCCTCAAACGCACGGAAAACGAGGATGTGTACGACCGCAACACCAACTTCAACCCATTCACGGTCTGATTCCCGGTTAACGCCTTGTTAACCTCAAAAATCCTGTTGTTTCCAGGAAAATTATGCTAAGATAAACCCGGAACCAGAGAGTCAGAGGAGTGTGCAGGTATGAAATCACTGTTATTAATGCGTCATGCAAAATCAAGCTGGAAAGACAGCAAGCTGAAAGATATGGACCGGCCGCTGACCAAGCGCGGACTCAAAAATGCCCCGCGCATGGGGCAGCTGCTGCTTGAAATGGACCTGGCACCCCAGTCCATTCTCTGTTCGCCGGCTGTGCGCGCGCGCCAGACCGCCGAACTGGTTGCCGAGGCCCTGCACTTTGATGGTGAAACCTACTACCTTGAAAATCTCTATATGGCCGAACCCCCGGCTTACCTCGAAGCCCTCAGCAAATTGCCCGACGAACTGGAACGGGTGCTGGTGATTGGCCATAACCCCGGCCTCGAAGCCCTGATGCAGCTCCTCACCGACCAGTGCGAAGCCCTGCCCACCGCGTCCATCGCCTATATTTCCCTGCCCATTGATGCCTGGAAGCACTTAAAGAAAAAGACCTCCGGCGATCTGATCAATCTCTGGCGGCCGCGCGAGTTGGAGTGAAATGACCCCCACCCTCATCCGTCCCTGCCTTGAAACCGATCTGCCGGCAGTGCGCGATCTGCTCGCCCAGCTTGAAGAAGTGGCGTCATCCGGCGGCGGCCTCAGCCTTGAAGAGCTGGCCGCCATGTATGATGAAATGGAAGCTGCCCCCGATATCTACCTCAACCTGGTGGCGGTCAGCGGCGAAAGCGTGCTGGGTTTTATCTCGCTGGTTTTCTACAAGACCTTTTTCCACAAAGGCGGCACCGCCCTGATCAACGAACTGGTGGTCAGCAGCGCCGCCCGCGGCCAGGGCATTGGCCGCATGCTGATTGAACAGGCCCAGTGTGAAGCCCTGGCGCGCGGCATGGATGAACTGGAGGTCGGCACGGAAGAAGACAACACCGCCGCCCAGAAGTTCTACCGCGCCTGCGGCTTTGACGAAAACTATGTGCTGCTCGGCATGGAGTTCGACAAAGACGCGGCAGCCTGAAAAAAACCTCATCAGCCCCCGGCGAAACCCCGCCAGGGGCTTTTTTGTTGTTTATCCACCAGGCCATTACTTAAACGCTCATTCCTTTGCGGATTTACCCCTTTACGGGTATAATTTTCGTCATGGATATCAAAGATTTAACCCAAGCCATGCATGATTTTGTGCGCGCCAAAGGCTGGTATGAGCCCAACTCACCCCGGCCGCAAAAACCGCTCAACCTGGCCATTTCGCTTAACCTCGAAGCAGGCGAAGTGCTGGAACTGTTCCAGTGGAAAGATGCCGCCGTGGATAAGGACGCCCTGGCCTCAGAACTGGCCGATGTGACCCTCTACCTGCTGCAGTTAGCCAGCGTTTGCGATGTGGACCTGGAACAGGCCGTGCTCGACAAGCTGCGCACCAACTACACCCGCACCTGGGACGACGCATGAACATCACCGTTTTTGGCGGCGCCAACCCTCAACCGGGCGAACCCGCCTACCAGGAAGCCTATGAATTGGGCCGCCTTCTGGCCCTCCAGGGCCATACCGTGCTCACCGGCGGCTACATCGGCACCATGGAAGCTGTCTCCCGCGGCGCAGCTGAAGCCGGCGGGCATGTCATCGGCGTCACCTGCACCCCCATCGAACTCTGGCGCAAGGTCAGCGCCAATGCCTGGGTTAAAGAAGAATGGCGCTGCCAGACCCTCACCCAGCGCCTGGACCGCCTGATTGAAGGCAGTCAGGCCTGGATTGCCCTGCCCGGCGGCGTGGGCACCCTGGCTGAAATCAGCCTGGCCTGGAATCAAATGATCATCCAGGCTTTGCCAGTGCGCCCGCTCATTCTGGTTGGCACGGGCTGGCAGTCCGTCATCGAGCTGATGTTTGCCAGCTTTGATGGTTATATTAAAGATCACGATAAGCAGCTGGTTCAGGCAGTTCCCGATATTCAGACCGCCGCCAGCCTGTTGAAATCGCCGTCATCATCCTAATTTTTTTACCCTGATAAGTGAAGAAAATGGCAGAAGAAAAACTCCCCACTCGTAACGAAAACTACTCGGAATGGTACAACCAGCTCATCCTGCGGGCCGAACTGGCCGATTACGCCCCCGTGCGCGGCTGCATGGTGGTCCGCCCTTATGGCTGGTCGCTCTGGGAAAACATCCAGCAGACGCTGGACCGGCGCTTCAAGGAAACCGGCCACACCAATGCCGCCTTCCCGCTCTTCATTCCCATGTCTTTCCTCGAAAAAGAAAAGGAACATGTGGAAGGCTTCTCACCCGAACTGGCCGTGGTCACCATTGGCGGCGGTGAAAAGCTGGAAGAACCCCTGGTGGTGCGCCCCACTTCAGAAACCATCATCGGCACCATGTACGCCAAGTGGATCAAATCGTACCGCGACCTGCCTGTGCTGATCAACCAGTGGGGCAATGTGGTGCGCTGGGAAATGCGCACCCGCCTGTTCCTGCGCACCCTCGAATTCTACTGGCAGGAAGGCCACACCGCCCATGCCACCGCCGAGGAAGCCGAAGAAGAAACCCGCCGCATGCTTGGCGTTTACACCGATTTTGCCGTCAACGAAGCCGCCGTGCCGGTCATCCCCGGTCGCAAGAGCAACACCGAAAAATTCGCCGGCGCTGCCCGCTCCTACACCATTGAAGCCATGATGGGCGACACCCGCGCCCTGCAGGCCGGCACCAGCCACAACCTGGGCCAGAACTTTGCCAAGGCCTTTGAAATTCGCTTCCTGGATCAGGCCAACGAACTGCAATACTGCTGGACCACCTCGTGGGGTCTTTCCACCCGCTTCATTGGCGCCATCATCATGACCCACGGTGACGATCAGGGCCTGCTTTTGCCCCCCCGCCTGGCCCCCATCCAGGCCGTCATTGTGCCCATCTGCCGCAACGATGCTGAACGCGCGCTGGTCATGCCGGTGGTCGAAAAAGTGCGCCAGCAGCTTGCCGCTTTCCGCATCAAGGTCGATGATCGCACCGAAGTCACCCCCGGTTTCAAGTTCAACGACTGGGAACTGCGCGGCGTGCCTCTGCGCATTGAAATTGGCCCCAAGGATGTGGAAAAAGGCAGCGTGGTGCTGGCCCGCCGCGATATTCCCGGCAAGGAAGGCAAGCGCTTTGCCAGCCAGGATCAGCTCGCCGCCCAGGTGGGCGCCCTGCTGGATGAAATTCAGGCCAACATGCTCGAACGCGCCCGCGCCTTCCGCGATGCGCACATCTTTGAACCCAAAGACTATGCTGATCTCAAGGATATTGTGCAGAACGGCTGGGCCCTGGCCTGGTGGTGCGGCAGCGCCGAATGCGAAGCTCACATCAAGGATGAAACCCGCGCAACCACCCGCTGCATTCCCCTCGATCAACCCGGCGGCTCCGGCCGCTGCATCTACTGCGGCGAACCGGCCTCCGAAAAGGTCTATTTCGCCCGGGCTTACTAGCCCCCTCATAAAACCAATCTCACCGGGGCGCACAGTGTGCGCCCCGGCAGGTTCTCCCCCACCCGCCCATGCCCGCTGTCCAGCTCACCCGCCTGCGTTTTCAACTGGCCGAATTATTCACCCATATCGGCCAGCCTGAGCGCTTTGCCGCGAAATTGAATGACCTGCTGGAGTTTTACAGCGACCGCATTTACCGTCCCGGCGAAGAAGCTCCGGCCCTCTCCATGCTGCCGCAATACCGCCCGCACCCGGCCGTGATGCGCCAGCTTGAGCTGGAACTGGTGGAAACCACCCAAAACTGTTCTGAAACGGATAAAATAACGCTCGCCGACATCCTGCTGAATGACGCCCACCTGGAGCCGCGCCTGCTGGGGGTGCACCTGCTGGCCACCCTGTCCACTGATCCCCCGGAACCCTTGCTTGAGCGTATTCACCGCTACGCATCCGGCCGCGACGACCCGGCCTTTCTGCGCGCATTAATCGAAAAAGGCGCCGCCCGTCTGCGCCGCCAGCAAAGCAGCCGCTGGATCAACTTCATTAAAAGTTGGCTGGCAAGCCCCTCTCAGCTCAGTCACATCGCCGCCCTGCGCGCGCTGGTGGAAACAGCCCGCGATTCCGAGTTTAAAAACCTGCCTGCCGTTTTCGATATCACCGGCAGCCTCCTCACCTCCCCGCCGCCCGACCTCCAGGGCCATCTGCTCACCCTGCTGCAGGCGCTGGACGAGCGCTCGCCTGCTGAAACCCGTTACTTTTTGCGTCAATTGCTCACCGCCACCAATGACCCGGCCGGACAGCGGCTCATCCGCCAGGCGCAGGCGCGCAGCAAAGAAAATGCCGCCAACTCAACCACACAAGGAGTTTAGCCATGAAATCCATCACGGTTTATTGCGGTTCCGCCGAAGGCGTCCATTCTGAATATCTTGAAGGCGCCTTTGCCATGGGCCAGGCCGTTGCCCGGGCTGGCATGGCCCTTATTTACGGCGCCGGCAAAACCGGCCTGATGGGTGCTGTGGCAGATGGGGCGCTGGCCGCTGGCGGTGAAGTGATCGGGGTCATTCCCCCCGGCCTCAACACCCCACGCCTGGCTCATGCCGGCCTCACCCGCCTGGAGGTCACGCCTGATATCCATGCCCGCAAGGCGCGCATGAGCGAACTGGGCGATGCGCTGATTGCCCTGCCGGGCGGCTTTGGCACCTTTGACGAACTGTTTGAAGCCCTCACCTGGGTGCAGATTGGCATTCACCAGAAGCCGGTGGGCCTGCTGAACCTCCGCAGCTACTTTGACCCCCTGTTAAAAATGATCGATCACGCGGCAGCGGAAAAATTCATTTATCCCGAACACCGCCAGCTGCTGTGCTGTGAGAATACCCCCGAAACCCTGTTGACCACCCTGAAAACCCTGCGCCTGCCCAAAGATCTGGCGCGCTGGGTCAACCGTGACTGAACGTCCAGATGGCCGAGCGGTTGCGGCCGCTGTCTTTGGCCAGATACATGGCCTGGTCGGCGTGCTTTACCAGGCCGTCCAGGCTGGCCTCGCTGGCCTGATCTAGCCCGGCCACCCCCAGGCTGATGGTGATGGACAGGGGGCCGATACTGGTGCTGAAGGGATGGTCCTGCACGCTGCGGCGCAGGCGTTCAGCCACCTCATATGCCTCATGAGAGGTGGTTTCGGGCAGCAAGGCGATAAATTCTTCTCCCCCATAGCGGCACAATAAATCAAGCTGGCGCAGGCAGGCATGGCTGCGGTTGGCCAGTTCCTTCAACACTTCATCGCCCACATCGTGGCCGTAGGTGTCGTTGACCTGTTTGAAATGATCAATATCATACATCATAATCGAAAGCGCATGCCCGTAGCGCACCGAGCGTTCAATTTCAATGTGCGCCATGGTCGAGAAATACCGCCGGTTATACAGCCCCGTCAGCGGGTCAGTGATGGCCTGCCGTTCAACCTGGGAGAACAGGCGCATGTTCTGCAGGGCAGTGGCCACCTGGTCGGCAAAAGCCGTCACCACCGGAAACTGACTGGGTGTAAAACTCTGCGGTTTGTTCCCATCCAGGGTCAGCATGCCAATGATTTTATTCTTGAAAATGAGCGGCACACCCATCCAGCAAGTAACCTGCCAGCCCGGCAAACGCGAAAAATCAGCAAACTGCTGCTGCGGGTTTTCAATAATGATGGGCTTTCCGGTTTTATAAACAAGAGAGTTTATGCCGTCATTCACCCCATCAAAACGGATTCCCACCACATCGTACAGGGTGTCAAAACCTCTGCCGGCCACAATCACCGAATCGTTGCCTTCCAAAATTTGCACCGAGGCTGAGTCATAGGGCACCACCCGCTCCAATTGCTCCAGAATCAGGTTCAACACCTCGTCTTCATCCAGAGTGGAGGTGATGGCGGCAGCAGCCCGGCGCAAGGTTTCAGCCTCGCGCGCGCGCTGCTCAGCGGCCTGGAACAGGCGGGCATTATGCAGCGCCACCGCACCCTGCTGCGCAAACAGCGCCAGCAGCGATGCATCTTCCTGGGTAAACTGGTGTTCCGGATTTGAGGCGCCCACCAGCACCACCCCCAGCAGTTCCTGCCCAATCATCAAGGGGGCCACCAGGCAGGCATGCACCCCCGCATTTTTATACTGGCTGGAGCGGTTCTCCCATACTGCATAATCGGAAATAATCAACGGTTTGCAGGTTTGCGCCACCATACCCATGGCGCCTTCCCCCATTTTCATCAGGGTACCCTCATAATCATGGGCCAGGTTGTAGCAGGCTTCCACTTTCACCCCGCCCTCAGCCACCAGACCCAGCTCGCCCACATCCACGTGCATCAAATCCATGGCCCGCCGCAGCAAAGAGCGCAGCAGACTCGAAAGATCCAGGTTGGAGGTGATATCAATATTGATTTGTCCCAATGCTTCCAGGGTTTGCGCCCGCCAGCGTTCCGCTTCCAGCAAACGCATGTTTTGAATCACCAGGCCTGCCTGCTGCCCAACCGCCTCAAGCAGCATCATGTCGCGCATCGCAAAACGCTTATCACCGGTACTGAAGAGGCCAAAAAAACCCAACGGTTCGCTGTTGGATGAAAGCAGCGGCACCCCGATAAATCCGTTGAAGCCCGCCTGCGCCCACTCGCGCACATCATCCTGCCACCGTCTGGCAGGTTGGTCCACTTCGGCCAGGTCAGGCAAATAAAGTGACTTTCCGGAATACATCAAATGCCAGGATATCTTTTCGCCGCTGTTTTTTAGAAAATCTTCGTTGCCCTGGTGCAGGTTTTGGGCATATATATGGGTGAATTTTTCTTTTTCCGCCAAAAACAAGCCCAGAATGCCGGCCTGTGCATCCAGCAGCGACATGGTCCGCTCCAGCAACACCGGCATCAGCACCTCCAAATCGGATGAGCGGTTCATGATGTGAATGACGTCATTCAGGCGCTGCTCGCGAGCCAGACTATCCACAATATCAATATACAGGCGGGCATTTTCCAACGCCAGCGAAGCGGCTTCTGCAAAAGCTTCCAGACGCTGTAAATGATACGGCTGGTAAAAACCGGGCGTCTGGTTATCCAGGCAAATAAAGGCGATGCAGCGGTCATGAGAGAAGATCGGGGCGCCCAGCCATGAACGGATGAGGGAAACGGTTGCTCCTCGAATCCAATGCGGGCTGTTATAGGTATCTTGAATGACCATTGCCCGGCGATTCTTCTGCATCCACGAAAAAGTCTGAAAATCATCCATTTTCAACCGCCGGTGCTTGAGATCCTGATAAATGCTCTCCAACTCCACAAACCCGCGCGAGCGCACCATTCTAACATGCCCGTCTTCAACCATCATGATATTGGCCATGTCAAAGGGCACCAGGCGGGTCACCAGTTCAATCATCAGATCCAACACCCTGTCCAGGTCCAGGGTGCCGCTGAGACGTGCGCCCACTTCTCTCAAGGTGTCAGCCAGCACGCGCTCTTCCCGCTCGGCGGTCATCAGCTGGTCCCGTTCAATCACGCTGCTCATCTGGGTGGCTACAGTGGAAATCAGGCGGATCTCATCTTCCGAAAAGGCGTTGTCTGGGCGCCGAACCAGGTTCAGGTAACCGGCCAGGTTGTTATTGATGGAGATGGGAAAACCCGCGAAACCTTTCATTTCTGAGGAAACCGCCTGCATCAGCCACCAGCACTCTTCAATTTGAATCATCCCCGGTGCGCGGCCGCTGCGGGCTAACACCTTTGGCACGCAATCCGGACATTTTAACGCCTGAAATTCAGGCATCCCTTCAGGCAGCTGGTAGGAGGCTGCCAGCACCAGCGAGCCGTTTTCAATCGTCACAATCCATCCCAAATCCACCCGCAGCAGGCTGGCCACCGAATTCAGACTGCTCTGCAGCGCCTCTTTGAGGGAGGTGATCTGGTTGAGAGACCCGGCAATTTCCCACAGGGTTTCAACCTCGCGCAAGCGGTGCTGCGCCAGAGCCAGGGCTTCCTGACGGGTTTGTTCAATACTGAGCCGCCGGGTGATATCATGCATCAACACCAGCCAGCCGCTGAAGATATACCCTTCCACCAGACGGCTGATTTTCAACTCAACCGACAGGTCATGCACCCGGGTTTCAACCGCCAGGAAAGGTCTGAATTCCAGCTGTGATGAAAATTCGCTCCAACCAGGCAAAATATCTTTCGCCATCTGCCCAACAATTGGGCCAGGAATGCCGCTGTCCAGCAGGCGTTTGCCTTCGGCGTTGACATCCACAATTTTGAAGTTTTGATCCAGAACGAGAACGCCATCGCCCATTTTCTCAATCACCAGCGCCCGGGCATAGGTCACCAGGTTAGGCACAGCATAGTGCGCAAGCTGCCACCCCACCAGCGTGAAACTGAGGGTGGTCGCCATCGAACCCAGGTCTATTGTCGGAAAAACGCCGGTGGGCAGCATGGCCAGCGACCCGATCAGCGCCGGCAGCAGCGCGCTGGCCATGGTCGCCACCAGTCTCAGGTTATATTGTGTGACCGTTTGCATCAGGTAAACCATCACCAGCACCGAGCCGCTGGTGAGAAGCAGGAAGGAATAGGCCGAATTGAACAGCATCCACGGACCCGCTTCCACCTTCAGCAATGAATAGCCATTTTCCAAGACCATTTCCATGCTGGGGTAAATCAGCCCGTGGTAGGTATCGGTGGCTGCCAGCAGCAGCGTGGTGATGGGCACCAGGGCCAGCCCGCCCCACACCGGAGGTGTCAGAATGCGCGACACCCGCGCATATTGCATACAGAAAATGAACCAGGCTGATGGAATCACAACCACAGGGATCATTGCCAGATAACCAGCAAAACGTTTTGCCGCCAGGGTCAATTCTCCCACTTCCACCCCATAAAGCCAGCACCAAAATCCACAGGCCACCAGCGCCACCACCAGGGCAATTCTCCCGGGCGCGCGGAACTTCAGGCCGATCACCAGCGACATCGCCAGCGCGAACAAGCCGACCAATAAAAACATCACCAAATATGGAAGCGTGATCTGCCAGTTCAAGTGTTGCACACCTCCTTCTGAACTGGACCGTGCCAAAACAACTTGCGCTTATTATAACATTTTTCCCCCGCGTCTATATTAAACTGATTGAGTTCGATCCATCACCTGTGATAAAATCTGCCTCCTGGTCATGAAAACCAGGAGGCAGAACCCTTAATCAAACGGGCTGATAAATCTGTAAGAAAGACCGCAGCTCGACCAGGTTCTGGCAAACCAGGTCGGCCTGGCCCACCCGCTGCTGCGGACCCAGGCCAACACACTGCATTCCCCCTGCGCGCGCTGCTTCAATGCCCGCCTCGGCATCTTCCACCACCACGCATTCACCGGCCTGAACGCCCAAACGCTGCGCCGCCAGGATAAAAAGATCAGGCGCAGGTTTCGATGGCACAGGCGCATTCCCATCAATCAGTTCATCCACCCAGCGGCCCAATTTCAGGCGCTCCACCACCAGCCGGGCATTCTTGCTGGACGAAACAATCGCCGTCTTGATGCCCCGCTCGCGCAGCATCCACAGCACATCCAGGGTACCGGGCAGCAGGTCCTGGGGGGTCATCTGTTCCACCAGTTCCAGGTAATAATCATTTTTCAGGTCCATCCAGGCTGCCGCCTGCTGTTCCGAACAGGGCTTCCCTTTTAACAGCAAATCCAGCGAGGCCCGCCGCGAAACGCCGCGCAAAGCCTCGTTATCCTCACGGGTGAACGTTAATCCCAATTCTTCTGCCAGCTGTCTCCAGGCCTTGAAATGCAGTTCAGAGGTATCCGTCAGCACGCCGTCCAGGTCAAACAGAAAAGCGCGCGCCCGGTCAAGCTTGAGGTTCATTGGGCATCACCTCAAATTTCAATTCCTGACCGCGCCAGTTGATGGTGAACGCGACCCGTTTCCAGCCTGCCGGCAGGCGCGGACTGACCTGCGGGCCAGCTTCCGTTAGCCGCAGCCCGGCAAAACCAAAAACCACCGCCTGCCAGAGCCCGCCTGCCGATGCGCCGTGAATGCCGTCTCCGGCATTTCCGCGCACATCGCGCAAATCGGCGCGCGCCGCGCGCATGAAATGGTCATAAGCTTCAGCCACATCCCCCATCTGGCAGGCCATGACGGCCTGAATGGAGGGGCCCAGTGATGAGCCAAATGTGTGATCTGTTCGCGGGGTGTAATAGTTATAATTGGCCCGCAGCACCTCCGGTCCGAGCAGATCAGGCAGCATATAAAGCAGCATCAGCACGTCAGGCTGTTTGAGCACCTGGGTGGCACAGGTTTCATCAATGCCAAAAAGAGCCTGCACTGAGATATCCCGCGGCTCCAGGGCCGCCAGATCCACCTCCTGGCGTTCAAAAAAGCCGTCAAACTGTTCGATAATGCCGGTTTGAGGGTCAAATGGGCAGTAGATCAGATCGGCCGCCTTCTGCCAGCCGGCCAGCGCAGCAGAACTCAAATCCAGGTTTTGTCCCAATTCTTTCAAACGTTCCGGCGCATGCTCCGCCAGCCAGTCCACCAGCCCGATGGCCTGCTGTAAATGCCAGCGCACCAGGTAATTGGTGTAAGCGTTGTTATCCACATGGTCGTGATATTCATCCGGCCCGATGATGTCGCTGATTTCATAACGCTTCAAATCCTCCACCCACTCCACCCGGCTGGCCCAAAAAGCCGCTGTTTCAAGGACAATCTCGGCGCCGCGGTCAAGCATAAAAACATCATCGCCAGTGGCCCGCCAGTACTGCAGCACCGCATAGGCCACATCCGCCGAAATGTGAATCTCTATATCCCCGGTCCAGATGCGCACCAGGCGGGTGGAATCTGCGAAGTGCGGCACCCAGGTTGGCGTCACTTCATCCCCGGTGGCGGCGCTTTCCCAGGCAAACTGCGCCCCCTGATAGCCATTTCTGGCCGCCTTTCGCCGCGCCCCCGGCAGGGTGTGCCAGCGGTAGGAAAGCAGATTGCGCGCCACCTCAGGCCGGTTGTAGGTGAAAAACGGCAGCATGAAGGTCTCGGTATCCCAAAAAACATGACCGCGGTAGCCCAGGCCAGAAAGGGTCTTGGCGCCAATCGAAACCCGGTCATCCTGGCGCGGTGCAGCAATCAGCAGGTGATAAAGGCTGAAACGCACGGCCAGCTGTGCCTCAGCATCGCCTTCAATCATCACATCGCTGCGCAGCCATTCTGCCTGCCAGGCAGCCTGGTGCGCGGGCCAGGCTTCAGCCCAGCGCGCCGGGCTGGCCAGGGTTTTCAGCATGCTCTGCAGCGGATCGGCTGTATCGCGGTTGGTATAGATCACCGCCTGCTTCTCAATCGTCACCGTTTCACCCGCAGCCGCCTGGCAGTCCACTGCCAGGGTTGGGCGGCCCTGAACATTCCAACCGGCTATCTTTACGGCTGTTTTTGCCTCAACCATCAGGTTAAAACCGGCGGCCAGTTCCACTCCCGATTCACGGGTGCGGCAGAGCAGCCAGGCCTGTTCGGAACCGGCGTGCTGTTTCAGGTGATGCCAGTGCTTGAGCCCGTTATTATCTGCCTCACTGCTCAGGCTGGCCTGCGCCTGCAAAGTGACCGCGCCGTTCAAAGGTTTCACCTGCACACGCTGAAAGAGCTGATGCGGCTGAGCCAGGCTGGCAAAACGTTCAAACAGCAGTTCGCAGGTCAGCCCATTGGGACTGCGCCAGGTCAGCCGGCGGGTCAGCAGGGCATTCTGCATATCCAGATGGCGCTCATAAGCCAGCAAATCACCCTCCCCCAGGTTGAAGCGCTCGCCGTTCAGCCACAATTGCAAATCCAACCAGTCCGGTGCATTCGCCAGTTCGGTGAACACCACCGGCGCCGCATCAAAAACACCGTGCAAGAAAGTGGTGCGCTCCTCACCGGCAAGCCCCTCTTCAAACACACCCCGCGTGCTCAAATAGCCGTTGCCAATGGTAAAAATGGTTTCTGCATGGCGAAGTTTTTCAACATTAAATGCCTTTTCGCCCAAAATCCAGTGTTCCATAACCTTAACCTTCCTTCAAACCTGTGGCAGCAATACTCTGAGTGAAATATCGCTGGAATATAAAAAACATGATCAGAATGGGCAGGGTGTTGAACAGCGACCCGGCCAGCACTTTTGAAATGAGGGTGTAATATTCGCCGCGGAACCAGTTCAGGCCAATGGGCAGGGTGAAATTCTCCGGGGTGCGCAGCACCGTCAGCGGCCAGAGGAAGTTATTCCACTCTCCCTGGAAGGTCAGCAGCGCCAGGGTGATGAGCTGGGTGGCGCTGATGGGCAGCACCACTTTGAAAAAGGTGCCAAACCGTCCCAAACCGTCCATCATGGCGGCTTCTTCCAGTTCCTTGGGGATGCTCTTGTAGAACTGTGTCATCATGAAGATGCCAAACGCTGAAACCACGCCCGGCAGAATCACGCCCAGGGGGTTATCCAGCAGCCCAAACCCCGTGGGCAGGGTGAGTTCGCCAATCTTAAGCCCGCCGCGAATGATGCCCGGCCCCACCACCAGAAAGGACGGAATGAGGGTCACCTGTCCCGGAATCATCATCGACACCAGCATGGCATTGAAGAGAAAATTTTTGAACGGAAACTCCATGCGGGCAAAAGCATAGCCGCCCATGGCGCAGAACAGCACTCGCAGGCAGGTCACCGCGAACGAAATCAGCATGCTGTTCAACAGCCAGCGTGGAAAAAGCGGCAGCGCGCCGATCACATCCCGGTAATTTTCAAGGCTGAACGGGTTGGGAAAGAACAGCGGTTCGTCATAGATGTTCGCCACCGGCTTCAAACTGAACACCAGGGTAAAGTAGAGCGGCGCAATGCACACCAGCGCCCAGATGAATAAAACCACATAAAAGATGGGGTTCTTTGCTTTTTCAAGCAGCAGAATCAGGCGGTCCGAAAAGGTTACCGCGCGGTAAGTGGGGGATGCTTTCATGATTTTTCTCCCTGTTGCCTATGAAGACACGCTGCCGCTGCCTTCGATGAATTTGCGTTGAATCATCGTCACGGCCATGATGATCAGCGCCAGGACGAAGGCCAGGGCTGAGGCCTGCCCCATCTTGACGGCTGTATCGCGGAAAGCCCATTTGTAAATCAGATAGGCCACCGTGGTGGTGGAATCGAGCGGGCCGCCGGCTGTCATCACGTAGATCTGGTCGAACACCTGGAAACAGCCAATCACCCCCACCGTTACCACAAAAAAGATCACCGGCCGCAGCATGGGAATGGTGATATGCCACAGCGACTGCAGTTTGTTGGCTCCGTCCATCGCTGCCGCCTCATAAATGGCCACCGGAATATCCTGCAAACCAGCCAGCAGAATCAGCATCATGGTGCCGCTGGTGGTGAACACATTCAGCAGCATGATGGTGTAGAAGGCATAATTTTTATCATTCAGCCAGTTGATGTTCAGGCCAAAGATCTGGTTCACCACCCCCTGCGGGCTGAACAGCCAGATAAAGATGATGGAAATAACCACCGATGAAGTCACCGAAGGCAGGTAAAAAATGGTGCGGAAAAGCCGCCTGAAACGCAGGTTCTGGTCCATGGCAAAGGCCAAAATCAGGCTCAAAATAGTCTGCGCAGGCACCACAATCACCGTGTAAAGGATGGTGTTGGGCAGCGCTTTGCGAATGAACAGGTCATCGCACACCAGCGGTCCAGCATCCGCCGCCCGGGGTAACAACGCTTCAAGGCACAGCACGCGCCGGTAGCCTTCCAGGCCCCAAAACTCGGGCGGCTTCAGCAGGTTGTAGCGGGTGAAAGAAAGGTAAAATGCATAACCAATGGCAAAAACCGTGAAGGTGAGAAAGATAAACAAATAAGGAGCAAGAAAACCATAAGCGGTCAGGGCTTCACGCCATTTTCGCCGCCGGGCTGCTTTATGACGGTCTGTTTGAGCTAACGCCGTTGTAGCCATTTATTTTCTCCCTTAAAGAAAGGAGGTTTTCTGGCAGTGCCAGAAAACCTCCCTTGCCTTGGCCTTATTTAGCCTCGGCGAGCTTCTGGCGGATGACTTCTGCCGCCTGTTTGAGGGCAGCATCCACTGCCTGGTTCTCCAGGTAGACCCGTTCCAGAGCCTTGCCCATCTGATCGTTCACATCAGAGCCCACCAGGCCCCACATGAACGGTTTGGCTCCATCAAGCGCGCCGCGGAAGATGGCCGATGAAGCCGCATTGCTCTTCAGGTAATCGCTGTCCTTCAGAGAAATGCGGGTGGGAAGGGCGAAGCCGCTTTCCAGTACCTTCATCTGAGAGGCTTCATTGGTGAGGAAATTCACCACGCGCATGGCCGCTTCGGGATTCTTGGTGTTCTTTGAGATGGAGTAGGACACGGTGAAGATCAGGTTGCCTTCACCCTTGGGACCGGCGGGGGGCAGCACAACGCCGTATTGGGTATCGGGGAACTGCTTGGTCAGGTAAGGAATTAACCAGCCGCCTTCATACACCATGGCCAGCTGGCCCTTGCCAAACAGGGTACCCTGCCAGCCCTCGCCCAGGTCGGCGGGAATGGCGCCAATTTTATTTTTGCGGAAATCGGTGTAGAATTGCGCCGCTTCAGCCACAGCCGGGGTATCGAGGGTGGTGTCGCTGAAATCATCTGACATCACCATGCCGCCGTTCTGGAAGACAAAGATCGGGAAACGGCCGGCATCAGCCGGGACACCCAGACCGTAGATATTGTTGGCGGGGTCCGAAAGTTTTTCCGCCGCGGCCTTCAAATCGTCCCAGGTCCAGTCATCGGTGGGTTCCTTGAGGCCGGCTTTTTCGAAGAGGGCTTTATTGTAGAACAGGCCCAGGGTATTGAAATCTTTGGGGATGCCGTAGGTCTTGCCATCGGTGGAAAAAGCGTCGATCAAAGAGGGGATGAAGTCATCGCGCTTCATGCCTTCCCTGGCCATCAAATCATCCATGGGCAGCAGCACATCGTCTTTGGCAAAAGCCGGGTACTGGAAAATATCCATGTAAAAGACATCCGGTTCCACGCCCGAGGCAATGGAAGTCTTCAATTGCTGCCAGTAGTCACCGGTAATGGGTTCATATTTCACCACAATATCAGGATTGGCCGCGGTGAAATCGAGCAGCAGGCCCTGCAGCAAGGCGGTTTCTTCAGGGCTGGAGGCCCAGCCTGAAAGGCGCACCACGGCGCGTTCAGCCGGCACTTCCTTCTGAACTTCCACCGTTTCGATCACTTTTTTCTCAACTTCAACTGTTTCAACGACTTTCTTCTCAACTTCAATCGTCTTAATCACCTCTTTAACTTCAGGGGTGGCGCAGGCAGAAAGAATCATCGCCGCAATCATCAGCAGCGAGATAAGGGAGAACAGCTTTTTCATGACTCCTCCGGAAAATGGCATGGGTTGTTTTGTTTAATCAATCGCTTATGATATACTTAAAAGAACGAAAGGGTCTCGTCCCTTTGGTTCAGAGCCGCCTTGGATTTGAGCGCCGGGGTGGCTCTTTTGATACAAATGAGCATCATTTCTCAAGTTTCTTGGCGAAGCTTCACCTCCTGAACAGATCGCTTTTCATCACGATACATTTTCAAAACCAGCAAACTGCCCTGTGCTTGAAGCCCTGACCATCAGCTCCGGCTGGTACAGGCTGCAGAGCGGATCGGGCTGTTCGCCCGTATCCAGCTGGTCCATCAACATTTGAATCAACTGCCGGCCAATCTCCCAGACCGGCTGGCGTAAAGAAGTCAGCGGCGGGTTCAGATACTGCACCATCGGGGCATCATCAAAGCCGGTGATGGCCAGGTCCACCCCCACCTGCAGCCCGCGCTCCTGCGCCGCATGCATGGCGCCAATGGCCATGGCGTCGTTCAAACATACCAGGCCGGTGGGCCGCTGCCCGGGCGGCAGAGCCAGCAGCCGCCGGGTGGCCTTGAAGCCAAAAGAAACCCGCCCCTCGCCGCGGACCACCCAATCTGGCGGCGGCGTGATTCCAGCTTCCTGCAGCGCCGAGAAATAACCTTCCAGGCGGTTGTTGCCGACCCGCGAATCTTCCGGCCAGGCCAGGGCGGCAATCTGGCGGTGGCCCTGCTCCAGCAAATGGCGCGTGGCCATGCGTAAACCCGCGCCTCCATCCACATCAATGCAGGGAAAAACCAGCTCTGGGTTTGAGCGGCCGAAAGCCACAAAGGGGATCTTGTTTTCCAGCAGGCATAAAACCCGTTCATCGTTATATTCCACGCTGGAAATGATGAAGCCGTCCACCCGGCCGGTATCAATCAAATCCTGGTAGGCTGCCACTCTTGCCGCCGGATCAGCATGATAGGGAAAGGTCAGCAAGTAGTAGCCGTGCTGCTCTGCCTCTGTGAACATGCTCTGTAAAAACTGGTCAAGAATGGGGTTGGCCTGATCGCGAGGCGAGGGCGGCCACGAATAAGCCAGGGTATAGCTGCGGTTTGAGCGCAAACTGCGGGCTGTGTGGCTCGGGCGGTAACCCAGGTCATGAATGGCTTTGCGTATGCGTGCTTCAGTTTCGGGAGTCACCTGGGCTTTGCCCGTGATGACTTTTGAAACCGTCTGGTAACTGACGCCTGCCTGTTGGGCCACTTCTTTAATGGTCACGCGTTTTGCCATGCTGTTGATCTCCTCCGGGTTTAGCGAACGTTCGTGCGAACGTTCGCATTAACTATACAATATTCAGGCCTGTTTTGTCAAGAGGCAATTTTTCACTTTTCCCCGCCTGAGAAATACTTCCTAAAGCATTTTCGCCCGGCTGGTTAGAATACAGATAGAAAAACCTGTCTCACCAGCCATAAGGAGGTTGCCATGATCCTGCCCCGTGTCTATTTTCTGCGCGATAACGAACAGCTGCTGATCGAACGCCTGACTCAGCGTTCCGTCATCAACGGCCCTGCCGTGGCGTTCACCCATCCGCTGGACCGGGCCGTGGTGCGCGAAGCCATCCGCCTCACTGCCCGGCAGTATCTTCTGCTGGAAGACCTGCTCACCGGCGAGCGGCGCATCGAACGCGGTCCAGGGCTGGTTTTTCAGCAGGCCAATGAGCTGACCATCAAACTCTGCGACGCGGTGACCCTCGAAAAAAACGACTATCTGCTCATTCGCGATACCCTCAGCGGCGAATTAAAAACTGTGCGCGGGCCGCGCCTGTTCTTTCCCGCTGCTGATGAGGAAATCATCGAGAAGCGCCGCGCCATCCCTCTGAAGGCCAACCAGTACCTGCGCATCATGGATCAGACCACCGGCAATATCCGGATTGAACGCGGCGAGGCCCTGGTTTTTCTGGAGCCCGCCGAGAAGGAAATAAAAGGTGTCAAAGATGGCGTCAATATCGACCAGCACAATGCCGCCATTGTCCTCGACACCTGCACCGGCCAGTTGGAACTGATCCAGACGCCCCAGCTTTTCATCCCTGAGGCTTACCAGGAAGTGGTCAGCATGATCAAACGCATTTGCCTCGAAGCTCACGAAACCGTCGTCATCCGCGACCCTGAAGGCCGCTTCATCTTCCGCCGCGGCACCGACGTCGAACCGTCCTTCTTCCTGCCACCCTACCATGAACTGGTGACCTTCACCTGGTCCACCGGTCTGACCAAAGACCAGCGCAACTTTCGCATCGAGCGCATCGATTCCCGTCCCAAGTTCATGGCCTACGGCTTTGAAGCCCGCACCCGCGACAATGTTTAACTTAAGATGGAAATTTCCTTCTTCTGGCAGATTGTGGATGTGGAGGCGATGGTCATGGCCACCGATGATGTGCCAGGTGATATCTGCTTCCATGCCCGCAGCGGCATCCTGCAGTCCATCTCTCAGGTGACCCTCGAAACCTTCCTTGATACCTTCAACAGCCTCATCCACGATGCTGTGCTGGGCCACGACGACCCCTTTTACGCCGGCCGGGGCGTGCGCCTGCACGCCGTGGAGGTGCGTTCGGTCACCTGCAAAGATCCCGACACCAACCGCATTCTGCAGGATATCATCCGCGAAACCACCGGGCGCATCAGCCGCCTGCAAAAACAGCAGGGAGAATCTGAAATTCTGCTGCAGCAGCGCGAAAACGAAAACGAGATCATGCTCAAGCAGCTCGCCGGAGAAATTGAAGCCGAAAGTCTGCGCGCCCGCCTGCTGGAAGCGCGGGTGGAAAATGACCGGCGCGCCGCCCTCACAGCCGGCGAAGCAGAAGCCCTGCAGGTGCGCGCCTTCTTCGACAGCCTGGGCGACGGCCTGACCAATGAGCAAAAAACTGCCCTCTTCAACACCCTGCGCAAACAGGATGCCATCGAAGCCCTCAGCCAGGGCACGGCCCAGATGTATTTCACGCCCGCTGATATTGACCTGAGCATTGAAACCAGAAACACCCCGCGAACCTGAAAAAAACAGGTTATTATGAGCCAACAGGCGCACCCCATTCACCGGGTGCGCCTGTTTCATGCACCTCCCCCGCCAGCCGTTCAAAAACAGCCCTTCTGCCCTGAGGTCTCCCGCCTGATTGATGGTAAAATGAAAGGGAAGTTTTCTGAGGAGGATTTCTCTATGCCTGAAGCTGTCATTATTGATGCCATCCGCACCCCCATCGGGGCCCTGGGCGGGGCGCTCTCTGCCGTGCGGCCGGATGATATGGCCGCCCTGGTGCTGCGCACCCTGGTTGAACGCAACCACCTCGACCCGGCCGATATCGAAGAAGTGATCATGGGCTGCGCCAACCAGGCCGGTGAAGATAACCGCAACGTGGCGCGCATGGCCGCCCTGCTGGCCGGCCTGCCGGTGGAAGTGCCCGCCATCACCGTTAACCGCCTGTGCGCCAGCGGCCTCAGCGCCATCAACCTGGCCGCGCGCGCCATCCGCGCTGGCGACGGCGACCTGTACCTGGCGGGCGGCGTGGAAAGCATGAGCCGCGCCCCCTATTCCCTGCCCAAGGCCGAACAGGGCTTCCCCTTTGGCAATCTCACCGCCTACGATACCGCCCTGGGCTGGCGCTACCCCAACCCGCGTATGGCTGAACTGTACGGCACCGAAGCGATGGGCGAAACCGCCGAAAACATCGCCGCCCTCACCGGCATCACCCGCGAAGCGCAGGATGCCTTTGCCGCTGAGAGCCACCGCCGCGCCATCGCCGCCCAGGATGCCGGCCTGTTTGACGCCGAAATCATCCCGGTGCCCGTGCCGCAGAAAAAGGGCGATCCCATCCGGGTGACCAAAGATGAACGTCCGCGCCGCGATACCACCGTTGAAAGCCTGGCCCGCCTGCGGCCTTCCTTCCGCAAAGATGGCTCCGTGACCGCCGGCAACGCCACCGCCCTGAATGACGGCGCCTGCGCCCTGCTCATCACCAGCGCCGAAAAGGCCCGCCAGCTCAACCTCAAACCCCTGGCGCGCATTGTTTCCGGCGCTTCCGCCGGGGTTCCGCCGCGCATCATGGGCATGGGGCCGGTTCCGGCCACCCGCAAAGCCCTCCAGCGCGCCGGCCTGCAGGTCTCTGACCTGGGCCTGGTCGAACTGAACGAAGCCTTTGCCGTGCAGGCCCTGGCGGTGATGGCTGAACTGGGCCTGCCCCACAGCATCACCAATGTTAACGGCGGCGCCATCGCCCTCGGCCACCCCCTGGGCTGCTCTGGCGCGCGCATCCTCACCACCCTCCTGCACGAAATGGGCCGCCGCGCCCCTGAAAAACAGGGACCCTTCTACGGCCTCGCCACCCTCTGCGTGGGCGTGGGCCAGGGCGAATCGATCGTGGTGGAATGGCTGGGCTAGCCCTCGTCACCGGCGCAGCGGGCTTTCTGGGCGGCGCGCTTTGCCGCACCTTGCTGGCTGAAGGCTGGCGGGTGCGTGCTCTGCACCGCCCCACCAGCTCCCTGCGCCAGCTTGAAGGGCTGGATTTTGAAGCGGTCACCGGCGATCTCACCCAGCCCGATACCATCCACCAGGCCATGAAAGGTGTGGAAGTGGTTTTCCACACCGCCGCCCTGCTTGAAAACAGCGACCCCGGCCGGCTTTATACCGTCAACGTGGAAGGCACCCGCGCCGTGCTGAAGGCTGCCCACGAGGCTGGCGTGCGCCGCGTGGTGCACACCAGCACGGTGGCCGTGCTGGGCATGCCCGAAAAAGGCCCCGGCTCGGCTGTGCCGGCCCCCATCGATGAAAACCATGCCTTCAACCTGCCGCCCGCCCGCTGGCCTTATGGCTATGCCAAATACCTTGCCGAGCTTGAAGTGCAGAAAGCCGTGGCCGGCGGGCTCGACGCCGTCATCGTCAACCCCAGCCTCATCACCGGCCCCGGCGATGTGTACCGCAAGGAATCTGCCATCATCGTCCAGGCTGCCCGCGGCCGCCTGCCCGCCCGCATTGCCCCGCCCGGCGGCATCAATGTGGTGCACATCAACGATGTCTGCGCCGGACACCTGGCCGCCCTGCAGCATGGGCAAACCGGCCAGCGCTACATTCTCGCCGGGCAAAACATCACCCATTTTGAATACCTGCGCCTGACCGCTGAAATCACCGGCGCCCCGCCGCCGCGTTCCATTGCTCCCGCCTGGATCTTCCGCGCCATGGCCTTCTTTTCCCGCATTGGCCAGCGTTTCATGTCCATGCCGCTTGGTCCCACCGAGCTGAACATGGCTGGAACCTATTTTTATTACAAAACCGCCCACCCCCTGCCCACGCCAGAGCCTGCCCCTGCCCGCCAGGCCATTGAAGATGCCTGGCAGTGGTTCAAAAACGAGGGAGCGCTGTCTTGAGCGGCTTTTATCATTTGTATTGTTGATGAGGAGATTTTTATGACACAGCTCGATTTTCCCCACCGCCGCTGGAACCCGCTGACTTCCGAATGGGTGCTGGTTTCGCCCCACCGCGCCCGCCGTCCCTGGCTGGGCCAGGTTGAGAAGACCCCGCCCGACAACCTGCCGCAATACGACCCCACCTGCTATCTCTGCCCCGGCAACACTCGCAACACCGGGCAGGTCAACCCGCCTTACAGCCAGACCTTCACGTTTGACAACGACTTTGCCGCCTTGCTGGGTCCCGAAAGCGCCCAGGGCGAATTGCCTCCCGAAAGCCCGCTTTTCCGCGCCAGCCCGGCTTCCGGCATCTGCCGCGTGGTATGCTTCTCACCCCGCCACGACCTGACCCTGCCCGAACTGTCGCAGATTGAAGCTGAAGCCGTCATCCGCACCTGGAGCGACCAGACGGCAGAACTGGCCGCCAAAGATTTCATCCATTACGTGCAGGTGTTTGAAAACAAAGGCGCCGTGATGGGCTGCTCGAACCCCCACCCGCACAGCCAGATCTGGGCATCTTCCTATGTTCCCAATGAACCGCAAAAAGAACGCGACGCCCAGGCCGGTTACCTGAAACAGCACGGTCACTGCCTGCTCTGCGACCTGATGGAAGCTGAACACAAAGACGGCAGCCGCATTGTGGCGCAAAACGACCATTTTACCGCCATTGTGCCCTTCTGGGCCATCTGGCCGTTTGAGCTGCTGGTGGTTTCGCACCGCCACTGCGCCTCGCTCCCCGAACTTGCCCCCGCCGAGGTCAGCGGCCTGGCCGATATCATGCGCCGCGTCACCGCCCGCTACGATAACCTTTTTGAGATCTCCTTCCCCTACTCCATGGGTTTCCACCAGCAGCCCTGCAACGGCCAGGCCGATGAAGGCTGGCACCTGCATGCGCATTTCTACCCGCCCCTGTTGCGCTCGGCCACCGTGCGCAAGTTTATGGTTGGTTATGAAATGCTGGCCATGCCCCAGCGCGACCTGACCCCCGAAACAGCCGCCGCCCGCCTGCGCGATCTGAGCGAAGTGCATTACAAAACAAAATAAATTTTCCCCTGCTGATCAAAAAAGGCTTCCAGGTGATGCACCTGGAAGCCTTTTTCATTGCATCCGCGCCGGGGGGTCAGAGCCTGAAACCTTGCACCGCGCGCCGTAGCTCTTCGGCCATTTCGGCCAGGGTCTGCGCCGAAGCGGTCAATTCCTCCACCTGGGCACTCATCTCCTCGGTGGAAGCAGAAACTTCTTCTACCGCCGCGCTGTTTTCCTCGCTCACCGAGGCAATATTCTCAAAAGCCTGGGTCACCTCATTGGATGCGCCAGACATGGCCTCGGTGGCAGCCGAATTTTCTTCCACCACTGCTGAAAGCATATCCATATTGGCGGTCATTTCCTGATTCAATCCGGCCATTTCCTCAACGGCATGTGCGTTATACACCGTGGCCGCCTGGACCTTTTCCGTGGCTTCCACCGTGGCCTGGTTGATCTCGGCCATCTGACCCGCAGCTTTCAGGTTGCGGACGGCAATCTCATTGGCCTGCTGCACCGCCGTCACCAATGCGGCGCGCGCTTTTTCCATGCCGCTCACAGCGCCGCCAATCTCTTTTAACTGCAAAGCCGAACCGCGGGTGGCTTCGGCAATGGCCACAAAAGCCTCCCGTGCCTGGCCGGTCAGTTGCGCAGCCCCAACCACATCTTCACCCGTTCGCTGCATGGCCCGCACCGCTTCACTGGCATCCTGTTGAATGGAATGCACCATGCCCGAAATTTCCTTGGTGGCCAGGGCGCTCTTTTCGGCCAACTTGCGCACCTCATCCGCCACCACGGCAAAACCGCGGCCGTGTTCGCCCGCCCGGGCCGCTTCAATGGCAGCATTCAGGGCCAGCAGGTTGGTCTGCGAGGCAATATCCTCAATCGTTTCCACAATGGCGCCAATTTGCCCGGAACGCACACCCAGTGCGCTGATGCGTTCAGCCAGCTGGGTGGTGGCACGCTGCACCTTTTCCATGCCGGCTGCCGTCTGGTTGGCCAGGGTCACACCGCCGTCAGCCGTCTGCGCTGCCCTGCCAGCGCCCGCCGAGACCTGTTCCACCGAAGCGCTCACTTCCGTGATGGCCGAGGTCAGCGTTTGGCCAGCCGCCAGTGCCTCTCCCAGCCCCTCAGCCTGTTCTTCAGCCCCCTGGCGGATGCTTTCCACCGCCTGCGATAGACTGTTCACAGCTTCCTGGGTCCGTTCCACTTCCTTCCCCTGCTGATTTGTGCCCTGGCGGATGCCCGCATTGGCCTCGGTCAGGCGCGCCATCTGCCGGGACACATTGGCGATGGAGTTGGCCTGCTCCTCGGCGCCTTTGGCCACACCGTCAATCGCGCTGGTCAACATTTCAACGGAAGCATTGGTGGCGCTGATCGAAGCAGCTTCCTGAGTGATGCCCTGCGCCACCTGCTGAATGGTCATGGATATCTGCGTCACCGCCCGGCCGGTCTGCTCTGCCGATTGCGCCAGCTGTTCCGAAGCCTGCCCCAGGGTATCCGCACTGCGTTTTACATTGCCAACCACTTTGCGCAGGCCGTCCAGCATCTCCTGTGTGGCCAGGCCCAGTTCATCTGTTTCGCTGGCCAGCCGCACATCCGCGCTCAGGTCGCCATCTGCCACCTGGCGCACCATGCCAGAAAGGCCCTGCAGATAGTCAATCATGCTGTTAAAGGCCCGGCCCACGCGGCCAAATTCATCCCGCCGGCGGCTCACCGAGTCGCGTTCAGCCTGAGGAATGTTATGGCAGAGGTCACCGCGGGCAATCAGCTCAGCCGCCCCGGCAATCACCTCCAGCGGACGGTTGATGTTGCGCGTTACCGAAAGCCCAATCAGCAGGGCGACCACAACCGCCAGCACCGCCGTGCCCACCACCAGCCCGCTGGCGACCATTTGCATGGGCCGGGCCAAATCGCCGGTGCGCTGCGCCCGTTCACCGAGCGAAGTGGCCAGTTCTTCGGCTTTTTGTTGAAAATTAAGCAGCTGGGTGTCCGTCAAACGGTCAGCCGTTTTCAAATTCTGGGTCTTGGTTGATTGCCACGCCGGGACCACCTCATCAAAAAACAGGCGTTTAAACTCCACCAGGGCATCCTTCATGCCTTTCAGCCGGGTCAGGTCTTCCTCCGGAGCTTTCATTGCCTGCAAATTGACCTCCAGTGAAGCCACGTTCACCATGGCCTCTTCATAATATTTTTTGAAGGTCAGGTTTGAAGTGGTGTTGTCGTTGATGATCATATCTGATTGCGAACGCGACATCAGGTTGGTCAGGGCAATGGTTTTCCAGATCAAAACAACGTTCTGATCGTTATCAATCACCTCGGAATATCCCGTGTTCATTTGCGTCAGGCTGACCATGCTGACCGCAGCCATCAGAATCAACAGCAGCAGGATCGCAACATATCCCCCAAAGATTTTTACACCAACTTTGAACTGGTTTAAGAAAGCATCCATACCATTATTCCTTTCTCAGCAGGCCATTTTCGATATCAATTATGTTTTAGTTTCGTTTTTCTGTCAATTTCAGCCAGCCGCGGCTTGCATTCTTGTTAACCCGGAAAAGCCTTCCCTAAAAAAACTGGCAGGATCTGCCTGCCAGCAAAATCATCATAAGCATCCTGTTTTCAGGAGGCCGCCACCGGCAGCGGCATCACCACCTGCCCATCTTCCACCAATCCTACCAATTCCATTTTTGAAGGATGCAGGGCAGCCATATACGCCATATAGGCTGCCATTAACGCGTCCAGTTCGCCGTTGGTATAAATACCTTTTAGCGGCAAAATTCCCTGGCGCAGGCGGTGCCGGGTGATCTCTTCAAAGAAATTCATCGGGTCGGTCACCCTCACGCGCTGTTCCGAAAGGATCAGCTGACGCTGCAGACGGCCCTCCAGGGTGCCGCGCTGAAAGGGCGCCAGCCCCAGCAGCACCGCGTAAGCGCCCTGCGCATACACTTCCAGACTCTGGCGGGGTTTATCCTCTGAAGGATAGGCCGTAAAACCGAGCCCGTCCAGGGCAGCATATACCTGCAAACCCAATTTTACCCAGGCTTTATCTCCGCTCTCGCCGGCTCCCGTCACCGGCAGCCCGCGCGTGCGCAGCAGGTATTCACACACCCTGAAGTTCGCCCAGCGCCCGCCTTTGGGCTGTGGGTTCAATCCCAGGCGCACCTCGTGCTGTTTCATCAGACCTTTGGCCAGGCTGCGCGGTGCGTTCACCCCCACCCTGGCAGTGTCCAGGCCGTTCAAATGCGCGGTCAATTCCTCCAGGCTCGTGTGGGCCAGGTTCACCAGGCGCAGCCGGTCATCCAGCACAGCCCAGGTCAGGCTCTGGCGGGCCTGGCCGGTTTCAGGCTGCACATCAACGCCAATAAAAAGGGCGTTCTGCAATGTCATAATGGTTCATCCCCTTTCATCTCAAGAAAAGCATCCACCACCTGCGGGTCAAAATGCTTGCCGCGTTGTTCCAACAGATAGCGCCTCACCTCATTGGCTGGCCAGGCTGGCCGGTAGGGCCGGTCTGAAGTCAGCGCATCCCAAACATCCACCACAGCAAAAATCCGCGCCGCCAGAGGTATGGCCTCGGCAGCCAAACCCTGAGGGTAGCCAGAGCCGTCCCATTTTTCATGGTGGCTGTAAGGAATCACCAGTGCCTGGTGCAGATATGGAATGCCCGAAAGCAGTTGGTACGCATACAGTGGATGCTGGCGCATGATCACCCATTCCTCGCTGGTCAGCGGGCCTGGTTTAAGCAAAATATTATCCGGAATGCCCATCTTGCCGATATCATGCAGCAGCGCCCCGCGGCGCACATGCACCATTTCGCTGGATGGAATCCCCATAAGCTCTGCCAGCTGCAGGGTCATGGAAACCACACGCTGGCTGTGGCCGGCTGTTTCGCGCTCGCGCAACTCCAGCGCCTGCGACCAGCCCTCAATGGTGGCTTCATAAGCCAGGGCCAGCTCCTGGTGGGCAGCTTCCATGCCTGCCAGCATCTCTGCATTGTCAATACTGATGGCAATCTGCAAAGACAGCGATTGTAAAAATTCCTGCCAGTCAATATCGAAGAAATAGGGCTGCGTGCTGAGAAAAACCACCACGCCCTTGGTCTGCTCTTTGACAATCAACGGCAAAGCCGCATAGCTGCGGAAATGCTTTTGCAGGCCGTTCTGCCCCGTCGTCAGCTGTAAATCGGGGATATATTCGGCCTCACGGCTGAGAAACACCCTGCCTGGCAGGTCTCCGCCCCGATGCTGAAAAACCTCAGCCGAGCATCCCTTTTGCGTGGCCAATTCAAGCACCTGGTTTCTATCTGGCCGGAACAAAGCCACCGCATCCACACCGCTCAGCGCCACAATGTGATTGAGAATTTTATCCATGATTTCGCCGTAGCCGGTATAGCTGGTGATGGTGCGGTCAATGTTCCTCAGAATGGTCAGGCGTTTCAGGTGCATACCGGTCTGCTCCAACGAGCGCATCACAGCCTGCTCAGCCCATTTGCGTTCGGAAATATTGCGCGAAATGCCCAGCAGCCCCACCGTGTTTCCATGGTCATCCACCATCAGGCGCGCCAGCACTTCCGTCCAGACCGTCGACCCGTCCTTGCAGGGTTGCTCAATTTCCATTGCCGGGGTGGGGGCGTTTACGCTGTTCTTGTTGATCATGTGTACCAAATCTGAAAAAAGCGGCAGTGAATCGGGGCAGATCACCTCCTCAATGGGCTGCCGCATCACTTCTTCAGGCGTATAACCCCGCAGTTGCAGCACCGCCGGGCTGACATAAGTGAAATGCAGGTCAAAGTCCATCGTCCAGATCACGTCGCTGGAGTTTTCCGCCAGCAGGCGGTAACGGGTTTCACTTTGCCGCAGGGCTTCTTCCGCATGCTTGCGTTCGGTGATATCCCGTCCCAGCACCACCAAACCCTTGCGGGCGCCGTCAGGCGAAAAGAGCGGCACTCTGACCACATCGTAGGTTCTGCTCCCGCCATCCGGCAGGGGAATGCTTTCATCGCCGCGAACCGTGACACCTTTTTTCCAGGCAACTTCATCACTTGCTTCGCTGGCCATAAAGGCATCATAATAAAATGAACCGGGAACGCCCAATTCCGAATCCTTTTTCCCCCGGTAATCCACATTTTCCAGCTGGAATAGCTTCAGTTCAGCCTCGTTGGCCAGCAGCCAGCGTCCCTGGCCATCCTTAAAACAGATGATATCAGGGGTTGCATTGATCAGAGCGCGCAGGCGCTCCTCGTTTTCAGCCAGTTTGTTCTGCGCCTGCCGCTGTTCGGTCAGGTCAATATTGATCCCCACAATCCCCATGATCTGGTCCCCATCGCGAATGGGCGCCAGCATATCCACAAAATAGCGCAGTTCATTGGCCAGCTCATACACCGCATCGTGGCTCACAATTTCACCGCGCAGCGCCCGGCTGTTGGTCTTCTGCCATTCAGCGGTCACTTCAACCGGCAGGCCCAGTTCTTCGGCTGTTTTGCCAATGATGTCGCCCCAATGCTGCTCCGTTACCGGGTTGGCATAAAAATATTTGCCCTCCTGGTTCATCATCCAGATACCAAAGGGAATATTGTTAAAAGCCGTGCGTAAAATAGCCTCGCGCTGCCTCAGCGCCTCTTCGGCCTTGCGCCGGGCCTGCCGAACCCCGGTTTCCTTCAGTTCGCGTTCAACGGCTGGCAAAAGACGCGCCAAACTGCCTTTCATCATATAGTCGTGCGCCCCGGCGCGCATCATTTCAACTGCCGTGGTTTCACCGATGGTGCCCGAAATCACAATAAATGGAATATCCAGCTTGTGTTCATGGTAAATTTGTAGGGCCGTCAGGCCGCTGAATTGAGGCATGGCAAAATCAGATAAGATGAGATCCCATTCCTGGCGGTTCAGGGCCGCATGCATATCTTCGCGGTTTTGCACCCGCTGGAATTCTGTCAGCTCATACCCCCCGCGTTTGATTTCCCGCAACAAAAGCAGTGCATCGTCCTCTGAATCTTCAACCATCAACAAACGCAATGGCATACTCATTTATCCATGCCTCCCAGGCCGCCTGATCCGTTAATGTGGAATTTCGTTCACCAGCACCCAATACATGCCCAGCATGCCCACCGCTTTGACAAATTGTTCAAAATCCACCGGTTTGCGCACATAGCTGTTGACCCCCAGCGAGTAGCTGGCCAGAATGTCCTGCTCCTCATTGGAAGAGGTGAGCATCACCACCGGCAGCAAATGGGTCACTTCGTTTTCTCGCAGTTTTTTCAGCACCTCCAGCCCATCCAGGCGCGGCAGTTTGATATCCAACAGCACCACAATGGGCCTGTCGGTTACATCCCGCCCCGCATAAGTTCCTGTGCCAAAAAGGTAATCCAGCGCTTCAACCCCGTCGTGGACCACCTTGACCGTGTTGAGCACATTGTTTTTTCGCAGCGCGCGTAAAGTCAGCGCCTCATCATCGGCGCTGTCTTCCACCAGCAGAATAATTCCATCTCTCATAATTGTCCCTTTCTATTACCCCGGAGGGGAGTGAAAAGGCAGGGTGAAGTAAAAAGTTGCGCCTTTTTCTTCAGCACTTTCTGCCCAAATTTTTCCGCCGTGTCGGTGAATAATCCTTTGAACAATGGCCAGGCCAATTCCGGTGCCTTCAAATTCGGTTTCACGGTGCAGCCGTTGGAAAGCGCCAAACAATTTTCCGGCGTATTCCATATTAAATCCTGCACCATCATCCTTAATATAATATATTACGTCAGAACCTTTTTCCAGGCAACCCAATTCAATCACAGCTTCGGCATGGTTTGAGGTAAATTTCCACGCATTGGAAAGTAAATTGTTCATCAGGATGGTGATCAAAGCCACATCTCCCACGGCCTTCAACGATCCAGGAGCAATAAAGCGCACCTGCCTTTCAGGGTGAGAGGCCTGCAATTCATGCATTATGCTGTGTGCCATTTGGCTTAAATCAATGCTTTCATAATGAATTTCTGCGCGGGTAATGCGCGACAGCTTAAGCAGGTCATCAATCAGGCTGGCCATCCGCTGGCTGGATACGCGAATGCGCTTGAGATAATCCCTTCCGGTCTCATCCAGCAGATCACTGTAATCTTCCAGCAAAGCCCGGCTGAAGCCGTCCATACTGCGCAGCGGTGTGCGCAGGTCGTGCGAAACAGAATAAGAAAAAGCCTCCAGTTCGCGGTTTGAGGCCTCAAGCTGTGCGGTACGCTGAGCCACCCGCTGCTCCAGTTCCAGATTCAATTTCTGCAAAGCCGCCTCAATTTCCTTTTGAGGGGTGATATCCGGGAAGATGATGATGCCGGCAATAATTTGGCCCTGCTGGTCGCGAATAGGCGAACCGTTCACCAGAATCCAGCAGTCCGAGCCGTCGGTGCGCACCACCCGCATCTCCACATTGCGAAAGGATTCGCCGTTCTTCACCGCCTGCACCAGCGGCAAATCCATCACGTCATATAGGCTGCCGTCGGGCCGGTAACAGCGCCAGGAAATGGCCTGTGGGTGTTCGGCCGATACTTTGAGCTGTTCGGCCTCGGTCTGGCCAAGGATGATCTCGCCAGCCTGGTTCACCATCTTAATCTGAGCGTTGGGTGCATCGGCGATCATCACTCCGGCGTTGGTCTGCTGCAGGGCCGCCAGCAGCATGGCCTGGGTGCGGGCCAGTTCACTTTCCGCACGCTTGCGTTCGGTGATATCCCGCACAATGGCCAAAGCGCGGTCCTCGCCGCAGGTCACCAGGCGGCTTTCATATTCCCGCATCTCGCCCATGAAAAACAGGCTGTACTCATATACCTGCATCAAGCCGGTGGTGAACAAGGCATTCAGTTTGGACAGGGTCAAATCGCCCAGTTCGGGCATCACTTCATCAATCCGCTTGTTCAAGAATAATTCCGGCAGCAGCGCCAGTTCGGAATTTCCCCGTGCTGCTTTATAATCCAAAAAACGCCCATCACGGCTGAACTGGAACATCATATCCGGAATGGCCTCCAGCAAAGCGCGGTTCTTCAATTCGCTTTCGCGCAGCGCGGTTTCCGCCATTTTGCGCTCCGTCAGGTCCGTGGTCACCATATACCGGTTTGTCCTGTTTTCATTTTCATAAGAAAAGCGGTTCAATATATAGCGCCGGCTGCCGTCTTTGCGCTGAATCCAGTATTCCAGTTCATGCAGCGGAAGCTTATCTGCATGTCTCTGCATCATCAACTGGCGCAGGCGTTCTTTTTCTTCGGGCGCCGCCAGGTCAATGCCGGTCATCTGCAAAATTTCATCGTGTTCATAACCGAGGATCTCGGTCAGGCGGTGGTTAATATAAACCGGTTTATTGTTCTCAATAATCGTCAAACCGTCGCGAATATTATCCGCCATTCTTCTGAAGCGGTCCTCGCTGGCTCTCAGGGCTGCTTCCGCTTTCTTTTGCTGGGTGACATCAAAAAAGATGGTTGCAAAATGCGCCTGATCAATGCGCGCCACCGAAATATGAAAGTGCATATCCAATGGGGGAAAATATGTCTCAAACTGCATGCCTTGCGGATGCGTGAATTCTTCCAGGTAAGTTCTCTACCGGACAAAAATAGTGGCTGACATCTGGTAAGCTTAGGTTCCAACCAAAGAACCAGGAGCGAACCATGAGTGACAACCACCAACGCTATCATAGCATAAGAACGGCACTTTCACAAATGTTTTTGGATGAACCGAAAGGCTACGGAGCGAAGCAGTTGAATGTGCTGGCCAGTTTGATTAGTGGCATCGTAGGCAGTCGGAGCACGAACTATCCGAAA